>Ga0075012_10005396_pt1 | contig 11740 bp, 11 predicted proteins | sample All_14_2_FD_71474 | JGI IMG/M metagenome (GOLD analysis project Ga0075012, IMG submission 71474) | Freshwater microbial communities in response to fracking from Pennsylvania, USA - Allegheny Zone_MetaG_DW_15 | ecosystem: Environmental > Aquatic > Deep subsurface > Groundwater > Drilled...
GCCCTCGAACCGGTCCACCTTGTGGCCGGTCAGCTTGATCACCGCCCCGTCGGGCGCGACGTCGCCATAGATGACGGCGTAGCTGCCGCGATCCATGACCGGGGCGGCGAAGTCGGCGACCACCTGCTGGCCCGGGGTCTCTTCGGCCTCGGTGGCCTCGGCGAACAGGCTGCGGCCGCTCACCGTCGGCGTGTTGACGATCTTGCCGGCCGCCGCCATCCGCTGGGCGACCAGACGGGTGCCGCCGGCCGCGAACAGGTGCGAGGCCAGGAAGCGGCCGCCGGGTTTCAGGTCGCAGATGACCGGGGCGTCGACGCAGGCCTGGTGACAGTCCTCGATGCCGAACTCGACACCGGCCTCGGCGGCGATGGCGGTCAGATGCATCACGGCGTTGGTCGAGCCGCCCGAGGCCGAGACGGCGGCGGCGGCGTTCCTCAGGCTGGCCCGGGTGATGTATTTGCGCGCGGTATCGCCGGCGAAGACCCGCTCGACGATCAGCCGGCCGCAGCGTTCGCCCTCGGCGGCCTTGCCCGGATCGACGGCGGGCACGTCATTGGCGCCCATCGGCGACAGGCCCATCACGGTCAGGGCCATGGCCATGGTGTTGGCCGTGAACTGGCCGCCGCAGGCGCCGGCACCGGGGCAGACGGCGCTTTCCACCGCCTGCAGGCCCGCGTCGTCCAGCGCGCCGGCGGCTTGGGCCCCGATGGCCTCGAAGATGTCCTGGACCGAGACCTCCCGCGCGCCGATCCGGCCGGGCAGGATGGTGCCGCCGTAATAGACCAGGCCGGGGATATCCATCCGCGCCAGGGCCATGGCCGCCGCCGGGATGGTCTTGTCGCAGCCGACGATGCAGATGACGCCGTCCAGCTGGTGCCCCTCGACGGCCAACTCGATGGAGTCGGCCACGACCTCGCGGCTGATCAACGAGGCCTTCATCCCCGCCGTGCCCATGGAGATGCCGTCGGTGACGACGATGGTGTTGAAGTCGACCGGATACCCGCCCGCCGCGACGATGCCGGCGCGGACGTCCATCGCCAGTCGGTCGAGATGCATGTTGCACGGCGTCACCGACGACCAGGTGTTGACCACGGCGATCATCGGCTTGTCGAAATCGGCGTCCTGCATGCCGGCCGCGCGCAGATAGCTGCGGGCGGCAGCCCGGTTCGGACCGGCCGTGACCGCGCGACTTCTCGCGTTCGGCGGCGGGGCGTCTGAGGTGAAATCTTGCGTCATGGGCGAGGTCGGATCCGGGAGGGGGCCGGACCGCGCGCAACAAAAAACCCGCTTCCTTTCGGGAGCGGGTGGCTGCGGGCGATCCTGAAGAGGCTTGGGTTCAGGTTGCGTGCATCCACACCGCTCCGGGGAGCAGCACAAGCGATACAGCGAGAATAAGGGCGGTGAGGGCGATCCGGACGTTCAGCGCGCGCACTGACGCAGTCGCCACAACGGCGGCATTGCGGTCGGCGATGAAGGCGCGTCTGGCCACTTTGAGCTCCGGTTCCATGAAAAGCCTAACCCGAGCTTGCTGCACCGCACAAGGGCCGGGGGGATAAATATTTCACAGATGGGGTTGCGGGTGCGGAATAGTGCACGAACTCACCTTTGCGCGATACCGTCCCGGCGGCCGACGGCCCGGCCAAGCCGCGATCCGATGCGGTGGGTCACTGCGAAACCTGCATCACACTGCAGTTGGGCCGGCAGCGCCATCCGAATCCGATTTCCTGTCGGCTGGATCATCCGATGGCACCCCTTACGTTTGTGCATAACAATGATATGGTAGCTGTCCTGGAGTCGCAATCGTGGAGAGTCTTGTGGGTCAGAAGGACTATCAGAAGGGGCAGCGCGACGGCTCAGTGGGCACATACAAGAAGCCTTTTGGCTTGTTGGATGAACTGATCGGCACGGGCGACTACGCCCGCGATAGCGCCCGTCGAAATGGCGACTACGACAAGGGCTATACAAACGGAAAACGTAATCCCAGGAAGTGAAGAAGGTGCTGCGATGGCCACGAAACATGTCAACTCGGATAAGGGGCCCAGTTTCCAGTCGTCCAAAGGGCGGCGGGACGGAAACGCGCCCAAGGCTTCCGGCAGCTCGTCGTCTATTGGAGGGCGGGAGCGGAATGTCGGCCATAAGGGTGCTGAAGAACATTCTCGAAACTCGAAGGGCAACCGGGGTTAGCTCGCGAGATCCTGTCGATATGGCGCCTGGGTGTTCAGTCCCGTGCTGTGGGAGACTCAGTTTGTCTGAGTGTGCGCGTCAGGGTGAGCTGTGCGTCAGCTACGCATGGCAGCGAACTCCTTTGACCCAGGCATGATCTGTCCCTGGCCGGACGCCTCAGCGCGATAAGGCGCCGCCCGTCGAAGGTCGGTGTGACAACCGGAAAGAACCTATCGCGGGGATGGAATTGAGTCGTCACGTAACCTGCACATTCTGGACGCTGCGTCGTCGTCGCGTAGCTCGGACGACGATCGGCCAGAGCTGGAGGGGCTTCTCTCGTCAAGATTCCGGTGTTATTCAAAGTGGCAGGATCGGAGACCAAGGGACGCTTTGGCGCGACGGGTCGATGCGGTGGGCTTTCAATGTCAACGGCGGCGACACCGCAAAGCAGTTGCGCCAGTTGTAGCGCCGCCACCAGGCCCGGCGCGCGATATTGTGGAGTGTGCGGGGCTAGCTTAGGCGTCACTTCAACAGCATCGGAATCGGCGCTCGACGGAGCGGGGCTATCGGCACCGAGACACCAGTCGAAACGGCCCGGTTTACGCCTCCAGGTCCCGCTGAGTCGCGATTTGATGATTGGCATAAGCGTCTTCGCTGTGCTCATCGCCGCGGCGCTCGGCTGGGTCGGCTGGACCTTCTTCATGGACAGAGGCCGGTCGGCCGTCGTTACGCAGGTGTTGGCCGGAGACCAGGCGCTGCCTTCAGGACGTCAGACGGTCTGGGTCACCCGGACGACTCGCCTACGCGACGGGCCAGGCGCTGAAGGCACCACCGTCCTGGCTGACCTCCAGCGAGGTGACCGGGTACAGGGTGAATGGATACTCGGTTCTGATGGCGAGACCCCTTGGCTCAGAACAGACTGGCGCGGTCAGCCAGCATACGTGTGGGGTCGCAATCTCGCATACGAAGAGCGGCCGGCCATTTTGGTCGAGCTTGAGGGGACCCTAAGCATGGCATCGGGGGCGGTGCTTCGAGAGCGCCCCACAGAGGATGCGGTGGCCCTTGACACTCTGAGCGAGCCTCTGGACGTGCAGGTCGTTGCCGACGTGGGCGGGGGCTGGATTGAAGTTGCGCGGGCTGGAGGGGGAGTAGGATATGTTCGGCAGGAGGTGCTGTCCCAATCGTCGATCTATGGGCCGGCAATCGTTTTCAGTGACGGCGACCGCCTATGGTCGGACCAACGCTGCGATCAAGCCGCCGATCGCTGGCGCTGCCTGCTGCAAGAGATGGACCGTCTCGGTGCCTCAGATCAGGCTGTCATGTTCGCCAATCATTTGGAGACCATGGGCAATCCCGGGTGGGCCGTGAGCTTTGATGAGCATGGCCCTGTTGACCTCGTGTTCGCTGCCTATCCGATGCGCGCAAACACAAATGGCGCGTATCTCATGATCACCGCAGACGGACAGATCGTGGAAGCCGAGTCCTTCCAGCCGACTGCACGGGAGTGGTCGAGCCCGGCCGTTATGGGCATTCGACACCTCGGGCAGGACGTCTTTCTCTTAGGCCATCAGGGGCTTGATAGAGTCACCAGTCGTGAGGGCGGCGGCCTCGTTTTCATCTTCACCGACGTGCTTGGCGAATGTCGCGCCTGTGAGCCGCTAGGTTGGGTCCGATTTGGTTTCGAATTCGACCAGAACGGCCGCTTCCTGGGTACGAGACTGCTGACAGCGGACCGGGGGGCGCAGCCTGATCAATGAAAACTGCCCTCACCCGCCTGGCAGAGGGGAGCCCCTGGGCCGTCCCGGTGATCACTGAGGCACGCGGGCCTTGCTCGGCGTCGCTGCAAGATGACGAGACGCCGACTGAGGACAGGCCGGGGAGCGGAAATGCGTGCGCCTTACAAATGTAGTCGTTGCGACCTGATCAACCCGATTGGGACGATTCAGGCGCCTTCAGCGATGGTGACCGCGCCGCCGACCGCATTCTGACGCGAAGGGATTGACCGATCAGAGCACTGGCCTATGGTAGATAACAGCGTGCGCTAAACGCCTAGGTTCAGTGGGGGGGCCGATACAATGCGCAGACCCTTGCTGGGGCGGCAATCCGCAATTGTGACGTTCCTGGAGCCGGCCGTTGGCCGGAAGACAGGGGCGGCCATCGGTCCCAAGCTGGCCTATCGCCTTCGGCAGCGCCGTTCTCCGCGCTACCTTCAGGCGGTCGCGCGACTGGACGCTGGCCGACATCTTGGCGACCGGGCGGCCTTGGACCGACTTCTCGAAGCGATCGCAGCAGAGTTTCCTGATCTGACGTTAGATCAGCGCCCGCTTGGCCTGGTGAGTGTGTGCCATCTTGGTGATCCCTATGAGGTCCACATCTGTGATTTCTCGGGTGATATCCTCGACCACTACAAGCGCGGACAGCCCATGCCTCCCCTCTACGAGCGGGCTCGAAGGCTGGCCACTCACCCGTCGTACATGTTCATTGAAGTTTATCCCGACGCTCTCCGGGCGGTGACCGCCACGGGAACTGTCGCGGTCAACGAGTGAGGTCGCGGTGACAGACGTTGCCATTCTTACCCGCAAGCTGGATGTCGTGAACGACAATGTCCGCTCGGTCGCCCAACTCGTCGATCACGTCGATACCCGAGTACAGCAATTGGCCAGGGAGCAGGAGCTCGCCAAGGACCAACTCGACCAACTCTACCGAGAATTCCAGGAATTTGTAGTCGCCGACGCACGGCAAAAGGAACGTCAGTTTGCGACGACGCGGATCATCGAGGTCCGCCAAGAGATTGAGAAGAAGTTCGGGCACTACGATGAGGTTCGGCGCCACACCACCGGCATCCTCCAGGCCACCGACATCGCGCTGGTGAGCGACGAGACGCTCAAGTCCACGACCGAAGAAATGATGCTCAGTAGCCCGCGCTATTGGCTTGCCCCGGCCTTGGTCGCTCTGAGCGCTTGGATCCGTGATGACAAGGTTCTCGCGGACAAGGCTCTAGTCGAGGTCGTGAGGCGAGACGAGCCGAAAGCCGCTCTCTTCTTCTCTCTCCTGAGTCGACGGGCGGGGCGGCATGAAGCCTGTGTCCGATGGCTCGAGCGCTACTTCCTTCTGCAAGACCCCCGTCAAATGCGTCGGGAAGTCGTTGTGATGCTCGACGCTATGATCAACGGCGTCTTCGGTCCCGTAGCCCTCGGTCGTTGTTCGGGCATCCTCGACGAATGGGTCGCCAAACTGGAGGAAGAGCCTGAGTTCATCGACCAGCAGAGAGACCACTGGGCGGAGGTTCTCAGGGTCAGGGCACCGCTGGCGGATCCTGATGAGTACCCGCTGCTCCGTGAACACTGTGCCGAATGGTCGGCGCTAGAGGCCGCCCTGTGCGGCGCGCGACGGAATGCCGTGCTCCGTGACTATTTCACCGGCATCTTCCAAGAAGAGATTTCCACACCCCCGACGCTAGAGGCCGCCGTCGATGACCTTCTTACATCGCTGGTTTCCAATTTCGACGCTGAGGAGCTGCCGCTTCGGCAGGAGGAGCTGCGGCTGAAGCTGATCGTCGAGGCCTTCGGGGACACCCAGACGGCCGACCAGCGCTTCAATACCGAGATCGACGCCCTGTCTCTGCACAAGAGCTTCGCCGCCTTGTTGACCAGCGCGGCGATGCACGACGAGTCCGACGCGACGCCGGCCACCCGCCGATACGCCGTAGCCCGCTCCAAGGAGTGGATCCTCGCCGGCTATCAGGATCTATTGGTCCACGAGCGCGGCTCCATTCCCCCCGAGGTTCAGATCAATATCGGAACCTGGAGCGGGTCGAGCATCGATGGATCCAACGAGGAGGCGCTGTCGGCTGATCTGATGGCCCACTACGTCCGGAGGATTGAGGCGGCTGTTGCGGCCGTGGGCATTACCCCGTTGACCTGGGCGCTCTCGGTCGGGGGAGGTGCCCTCGGCGCATGGATGATCATTGGCGGCGGGGAGAGCATGAAGATCTTCGGGCTCGTCGTCCTGATGGCCGCGGCCGGGTACTTCTTTTTCCGCTATCGCGATCTCGACAAGGTCAGGACGCGTGTACGACAGAACCTCGAGTGGGAGCGTGACAGTGCGGCCAATATACTCAAAGCGACACTGGCCGAGCTTGCCGATTTCCGCAGGGAGTTGGCGCGCGAGGACGCGATCGCCTCTCAGGTTGAGGACATCCTCGAGAACGTACAGCCGAGCAATCTCGTGCTTGGTGGGGCCGCCCCAATCCGCGGCGTGATTAGCTGAGGTCCGGATGTCGCGACAGGTGATTGGACGAGAGAGAGATGCGGGGGGGGATAAGCCCCGCCGCCGAAGTGGTGGCAGGATGCCTCAGCTGCCCGATTGGGACCTCACGCCTCCCTTCGAAACGCTCGTCAGGGCGCGGCCTCGCCCCCAAACGCGGCCCGCTTCCGCTGTGGAGAAGGCGAAGGTCGCGACGGCTGCCGAGGCTCGACCTTCACAGTCTGAGTCCGACCGGCCCAACGCGGCTGCTGCTGCCGGCGCGAAGTCGGAACTTTCGCCGAAGCTTGAGGCCGACACGGCGCTGTCGGATGAAATGGAGCGCGCTGCCAGCGCTGGGGATGCCGAAGTGTCTCTCGAGGTCGCAGCCCAAGCGGAAGCTCAGTTCTGTACCGACTGCGGCCATCGGCTGGAGGCTGACGCCTTCTTCTGCGACGAGTGCGGGGCGGCCCGTTGACGACGCAGAACGGATCCGCACATCCTCCGCGCGCCTATGCGGAGTGGCTGCCGGTGCTTGACCGCTTCGCAAACGGCGACGATGACGCGCTCCACGATCTGGCGTTGGGCGAGGCCCCGTGGACGAGCGGCGTTGCTCAACGATGGACCAGCCAGGTCGTGTTCGCGCTCGAGACGCGCCTCACAGCTCTGTCGGACTCGTTGCAAAGAGCACTTCGACGGGCCATGAGCCACGACGACCAGGCGCGAGCCTTGATTGCCGCCCGCCGACGCCTCGCGGCGCTCAATACGTTCGCCGGATTGGATTGCATCCCAGATGAAGTCCAGGCGCGACTCCGGGCGCAGATTGAGAGCTGGCAAACCAACACCCAGAACGCGCTGGAGAAGAGCGCCAGGTCAGTGCGTGATGACGACGGACGCATGTTGAAGGTGCTGAAGGAAAACGCCCTGGTCCGCGCGACCGCCGGGTCGACGACGCCCATTCCTGACCCCAGCCGCAATGGCGGCAGGGGGCGAAGAATTCTGCTCTAGGGTTTTCGATGGCCGACTTTGCGACGTGTCGAGACGAACTTACGCTGCTCTTGAAGGCGCGTATTCCTTTCATCTCCCTGGCCACCGACGAGCGAGACCGGGCGCTGGAACTGCTATCTGTGGTTGCGAGCGCGATCAATCACCCGATCCACGTCCACAAACTCTCTGAAGGAACGAGAGAGATCGTAAGCGGTCGTATCATCGACGAAGATCTGACGGTGCATGGTGCCCTTGATTTTGCGACTCCGAAGCTGACGAAAACGCAGCAGTTCACCTTCGTGCTTACCGAAGCGCCGGACCTGACGGACGAAACGGCGTTTAGCCGCCAGGTGCTTGATGTCGTCACCTCCGCCGTGGACATGGGCGGAACGGTGGTGGTCATCACCTCCGCACCTGTTTGGAGCAAGCTCCAACGGCGCGGGATGAGCCTGTCCCTCGACCTGCCTCACGAGGAAGAGATGATCGACATCATCTCCTCAACGCTTGCGGACAACGCTGGAGGTTTTCGGTGCGAGTGGGACGAGGATGATACAGGCACCGCCGCGCGGATGCTGTCTGGTGTCTCGAGGATCGAGGCGCAGAACGCCATCTTCACAATCATCGCCGGGGGCAGCGTTCTCAAGACTGACCTCGAGAAGCTGGCCACTGTCAAAGACCGAATGTTCTCGGACATCTCCGGCCTTGAGCGAATCGAATGGCGCGACGAGCCGACTGTTGGCGGGCTGGCAGGACTACGCGAGTGGCTGGAAGTCCGGCGCGCTGATCTGACAGCAGATCTGGCGGCTCGAAACCTAAGGCCGCCCCGCGGCGTGCTCCTCGTTGGGGTTCCGGGGTGCGGCAAGTCCCTCTCCGCCAAGAGCGTCGCCGCAGCCTGGAAGCTTCCCCTTTACCGGCTCGACCTCGCCAACATCCACGGCATGTACGTGGGCCAGTCGGAGTCCCGCCTGAAGGAAGCTTTGTCGACCGCTGACCGCGTGGCACCTTGCGTCCTCTGGATTGATGAGATCGAGAAAGGACTCTCGGGCGCGAGTGGTTCAAGCGACGGGGGTGTTTCCACCCGACTCGTTGGCCACTTCCTCTATTGGCTTCAGGAGGGGCGGGCTCGCGTCTTCGTGGTGGCTACCGCCAATGACATCACCAAGCTCCCGTCGGAGTTGTTCCGACGTGGCCGCTTCGACGAGATCTTCTTCGTAGACCTGCCCGACGAGGCTGAACGGCGTGAGATTATCTCGCTCTACGTCGGACGCTATCGGCTTGCGGAGCCGTCGCCCAGCCTCTTGAACGAGTTGGTTCAGATGACAGACGGCTTTGCTGGATCCGATCTGGATGCAGTGCTTGCCGACCTCGCTCGAGCCGACGCGCGAACACGGGATGATGCAGAGGCCAAGGCGCAGGTCAGTTCGGAGGCGTTCTGGCGCGAAGCGTTCGCCAAGACGCGACCGCTATCCCGGACCAACCCTGACCAGATTGAGTCGATCCGTTCTTGGGGACGCGAGCGCGCACGACCGGCATCCGGTGAGTTTAGCGAGCGAGGCGAGGCAAGTCCGAAGGTTCGAAGAAGCGTCCTGCTCTAAGGTGACTGACCATGAGCCCATCCGATCCGGCGGGACCGCAATGCAGCGTATGCGACCAACCCAACGGGCCAAGCGCTAGATTCTGCAAAGGATGCGGCGCTCGACTTCACCAAGCGGTCCCTGATGCTCCCGGAGCCGCCGCGGGGGCCCATTCCCCAGCCGTAAGGCCCGCCAGCGACGTCTGTCCTCGCTGTGGAGAGGTCCTCGGTCCACGTGCGCGTGCGTGTCGCAATTGCGGGGCCAAGCTTGCGGACAGCCTATCGAGGGACGCGATCGACTCCGATGCCGTCGCTGCGCCGATAGAGTGCCTGGAGGAGGAAGTTCCCTATACGCCCTACCCGGCCCACCCAGACTTCGCTCCGCAGCCGCAGAGCCGCCTGGCCCTGATCGTCCTTCCGTGGGCCCGCAAGAACTCACTGGTTTTCTCATTGGCCGGTTTGGTCGCGGTGCTCGCGGGCTTGCTCGCCTGGATACTGGTGACCCGATCCGGCTCCGAGACACCGAGCGGAGACACTCAAATCGAAGAGCCAGTGAAGCGGCCCTCCTCGCCAGCGCGTGGAATCAACGACCATGGAATCACGGAATCTGCGCCCGCGCTGCAAGTTGAACCGGAGCGCGTCCCTCCCGTGGAACGACCCCGTCGACCTCCTCCCACTCCCAAGGCCATTCAAATCCCCGAGCCAACTCCGTCCGGGGCGGTGAGCCCGGCCCCTGCGCCGGTCGAGTTGCCGCGAAGCCCCCCTACGCCGTCACTGATCACGTCCCCCACATGGGCTCGCCGTCCTAGCGGATCTGATCTGGCGAGATTCTACCCGGATCGCGCGGCGGAGCGCGGCGTCCAAGGCGCGACTGTGACGGAATGCGCTGTAGCTCCCGACGGATCGCTAAGGAATTGCTTCGTCCTGTCCGAAGAACCAGGCGGAATGGGTTTCGGGCGCGCTTCGCTGCAAGTGATGAGGCGTTTCCGGCATGCACCCTACACTGCCGATGGAGCCATTGCGGCTGGCGCTCGCATCAGGGTGCCGATTACTTGGCAGCTAGCCGAAGACTAACTCTACCCGCGTCTGCGGGCGGCAGAGATTAGAAACGACCTGTTGGCCCAAAAGAAGATTGAGAACTGCTGTTGCTTGAACACCATCCGGAGCGGAACGGGGAGCGGGCGCTGCTTCCGGCTCAAAGGGGATCTCTGCCTCTCGTGATATCATAGCAACCCGCTTGTTCTGACATCCAAGCCAGTAGATCGAACCCTGTCAGGTCCCGTATCAAAGCAAAGCTTTCGTCGCCTGTGACGATCTGCCAACCGCCTGATTTTATCGCTGTCATGGCGGCTGGCAGGTTGTCCGAGCGAAGGAAGATCATGACGGGTTCGTATCCGTGCTCCCTAAGAAGTGGGCCGTATTGCTTGAATTTCTTGAGCGTCCCGGAATCACCAATGCCAGAACGGTATTTGGTGTCGATCGCGAGCTTCCCGACGATGAGATCGCACGGTTCATCGTCTCCGACTTTCAGCGCGGGTTGAAAGTCGTCGCAGTTCATCGAAGCCAGCGTCACGATCAGACGTTGCCAGCACATCCCAAGCTCACGTCCCCAATACTGTCGGTTGGACTCCTTCAGTTCCTGCGTCACACCGAACATTTTCATGAGAGGGGTCAATGTCGGTCTCAGCCCAGGTGAACTCTTTGCGCTCGAACGACGCTTGGTAGCGTTTGGCAACTGTTTCCAGCGCGGCATAAAGATGGTCAGACGTGTTTCTGGCCATGTCGAGCTTCCTTGAACGCCTCAAGCGGCAAGGGATGAAAGCCCGATTCGGCGAGCGACTATTGCTCGATCTACGATTTGCTCGACGTCCGCCGACCGCGTGAAAGTCTTGCCCCTCAACCACAGCGGAGTATTGGTTGGCGAGCGTTTACAGGCGTGGCGGAACCTAATGGATATGGTTTGCCTAGGGGGACAAGAAGCCCCGCACGACATCAAGGACCGTAGCGCAGCAGTTCCTCACATACATGCGTGAAGAGCACCGACTGGACCGTGGAGGGCAGCCTGGGCACCCTGCAGCGAGGTGATGAACTGGTTCATCGGCGAATGCCTGCCGACTCTTAAGCCGAGGACCAGTCGCGCGATCTGATGTCGATGCGTCAAAACTTCATCCGTCATTCGGGGGCTGATGATTGATGAGATCAACAAGACGCGCCTTTCCGACTATGTGACTGCGCACAAACGGGGGATTGCGACGGAAAACGGCATTTCAGGAAGCGCCCCACGCTCGTCATGTCCGTCCGACGAGGAGGCTGAACGTCTCGTCGCGCATCGTCCCGTTGTCCGATCAGGCCCTCGGCACGAAAGTCGGCACGACCACAGCGGATCACGCTCTGGAGACGGTCGCCTGACGCTAGCTGGACGATAGAGCCTTGGGCGGGTGGTGAGGGATTCGAACCCCCGGAACCTTGCGGTTCAACAGATTTCAAGTCTGCCGCAATCGACCACTCTGCCAACCACCCCGTCCCGAAGACGGCCTCTCCTCACCGTTCGCCCAACGATTTTCAAGACCGCTGCCTTAAACTACTCGGCCACCTGTCCCCGGCGTGGATCGGCCTCATAGCAGGGGGAGGGGGCGTTAACCAAAGGAGAAAATGATGCGGGCATTCTGACGGCCTCAATTTGGTTTTCAGGCCCGGTACGACATGTCCACACCTGTATCTGCGGTTCGCCTTCTGACGGTCGTGCTGGCCGGGCTGAGCCTGTCGGCCTGTGGC
>Ga0075012_10005400_pt1 | contig 11736 bp, 9 predicted proteins | sample All_14_2_FD_71474 | JGI IMG/M metagenome (GOLD analysis project Ga0075012, IMG submission 71474) | Freshwater microbial communities in response to fracking from Pennsylvania, USA - Allegheny Zone_MetaG_DW_15 | ecosystem: Environmental > Aquatic > Deep subsurface > Groundwater > Drilled...
GGCGCCGCTCGTCAGACTTGCCGACCGTTATGCGCTGCCGTTCACGGCGCTCGCATTCGCGATCGCGGGTCTGGCGTGGGCTCTGAGCGGCGACCCGGTGCGGTTTGCGGAAGTTCTCGTCGTCGCGACACCGTGCCCCCTGCTCATTGCGGCCCCCGTGGCGTTTCTCGGCGGGATGAGCAGTGCGGCGAAGCGCGGCATCGTCATGAAGAGCGCCGCATCGCTCGAGGTGCTTGCGCGAGTGCGCACGGCAGCGTTCGACAAGACCGGCACGCTCACCCGCGGAAGGCCCGAGGTCGTCGCCATCGAGGCCGTTCGCGACGTTGATCCTGACGAGTTGCTGCGGCTTGTGGGTTCGGCCGAGCAGTACAGTTCGCACGTGCTGGCGGCGTCGCTGCAGCAGGCGGCCGTCGATCGAGGGCTCGTGTTGAGCAGCTCGACCCACGCGCGTGAGCACGCCACGAGCGGTGTCGTCGCGACTCTTGACGGCCGAGAGGTGGTGGTGGGCAAGCCCGCCTTCGTCGCTGGCCATGCCCGTGGCCTCGTGCGTCGCGAGGTCGCGCAGGGTGAGGCGGTGGTCTATGTCGCCATCGACGGACGGTTCGCCGGGTGCATCGTGATGCGCGATGCGGTGCGCCGCGAAGCGGCGGCCACCGTGGGCGCGCTGCGACGACTCGGCGTACAGCACACGATGCTCATCACGGGCGATGTCGATGCTGTGGCGCGACCGATCGCAGCTGTCCTCGGCATCGATGAGATGCACTCTGAGTGCCTGCCCGCCGACAAGGTGCACATCGTCGGTGCAGCGCAACCGCGCCCCGTGCTCATGGTGGGGGATGGCATCAATGACGCTCCCGTGCTGGCGGCCGCTGAAGTCGGCATCGCGATGGGTGCCAGAGGGGCGACCGCCGCGGGCGAATCGGCTGCGGTGGTCATACTCGTCGACGACATTGGAGCCGTGGCCAGGGCGGTCTCGATCGGTCGGCGCACTGTGCGCATCGCGCTCCAGAGCATTTGGCTCGGCATCATCATCTCGGTCGCGCTCATGTTCGTCGCGGCCGCGGGGCTCCTGCCAGCCATCGCTGGCGCAGCGTTGCAGGAGATCGTCGACCTCGTGGCGATTCTCGCGGCACTGCGGGCCGTGCGGGCGGGCTCCACCCCGACACCAGGGCTCGATGACGCGCGCATGACGACGGGCCCCGAGCTCGTCGGCTCGGGGCCCGTCGTGCGCCGTGGTTCTGACGAGCGCAGCGGCTCCGATTAAGCGGAGACCTCCGCCGGCTCGCTGCGCTCGCTCGAGGTCGCGATCGCGATCTTGCGCGGCTTCGCCTTCTCGGCTACCGGGATCATGACGCTCAAGACGCCGTTCTCGTAGTGGGCCGAGATGTTGTCGGTGTCGATGTCCTTGCCGAGGGTGAGCTGGCGCAGGAAGCTGCCGGTGCCACGCTCACGCGCGAGCCACTGCACGCCCTCCTGCGAACGCGCGGTGCGCTCGGCGCGGATCGTGAGCAGTTGGCCATCGACATCGACGTCGACCGACCCCGGGTCGATGCCGGGCAGGTCGGCGGTCAGCACGTAGTGGTCGCCGTCTCGGTAGAGGTCCATCGGCATCACCCGAGGGCTCTCGCGGCGGTCGAGCAGGCTCGCGGCGACGCGGTCGAGTTCGCGGAACGGGTCGAAGATCATGCTCATCGTGTGCTCCTTCACGTCGTCCGCCAGGCGGCGGAGTCGAGGTTTCAAGAATTGAGTCGATGTGACTCAACTACGTCGATAGTAGCACCGAGTTAGCACTCGTGGTAGGAGAGTGCCAGTCGTTCGCGCACGGCGAAATACCTGGTGAGAGCACCATTTGTCCGGCCAGAGATCGGTTAGTAGCCGACGAAATAGTCGGTGCGCACCCGACGCGCTCCTGCCGCGCGCAGTGCCGCCGTCGCCGCTGACACGACCGCTGGCGCGCCAGACACGAACGCGCGCCGCTCTGCGAGATCGGGCACGAGGGTGCGCAGGGCATCCACTGTTAGCTGCTCGGCCGACACGATCTCGAGTTTCGCCCCCGCGGCGGCGATCGTCTCCACGAAGAGTACTTCGCCGGGGTACGAGGGCACGACGAGCACGACAATGTCGCGGCGCTCGCCGCGCGCCGCCAGCTCAGCGAGTTGGCTCGCGAAGGGCGTCATGCCGATGCCCCCCGCGACCAGAAGCAGGGGCACGGAGGGGTCCCGCGGCAGCACGAAGTCGCCGGCGATCTGCGTCACCGCAATGCGTGTGCCGGGTTCGAGAGACGCGAGCGCCGCTTTGAACGAACTGCCCTTATCGGGCGTGCGCATGGCAACCGCGAGGTGAGGATGCTCGCCTTGCGCCGCGCTCGGAGGCGACGCAATCGAGAACACGCGTCGAAGACCTCGAATATCAGCGCGGTGCGGCACGTGCAGCTCGAGGTACTGGCCGGCTTCAAAGCGCAACGGCCGCGTGAGATCGAAACGGTGCTCAACGGCATGTGGCGAGAGGGCCGTGCTCTCGCGCAATCGCAGTGACACGGCGGTGCGTCGTGACACGGCGAATGCCACGAGGTTGCCCGCGATGAGGGCGAGTTCAGGAGAGGTGTAGAGCGGGCCGAAGCTGAAGGGCACCGAGAAGACGAGCCCAGCGACAGCGGCCGCGAGCCACTGTTGCCAGCGGCGCGGGGGCAGCGTGAGCGGTTCGCTCAGCATGAAGCCGGCGAGGAAGACCACCGGGAAGAGAGTGAAGACGGTGGCAGGTGCACCCCACGGCGTCGACCCGGTGGTCAGCAGTCGAGCGCTGATGAGCACGACCGTGATGACGATGAAGACGAGCCCGACATCGAGCCGTCGAGAGCGGTCAAGAAGCACGAGGGCGCCGAGCGCCACGATGGGCAGCATGGCGCCGGTCGCTATCCACCAGAACCCGACACCCTGGCCGAGGAAATAGCCCACGAAACCCGCGACGAACACCCCGGTCGCGGCAGGGTTGAGCACGTGTCGTCCGCGCCACACGAGCAGGTACTTCGAGAGTGAAGCAATGATGCCGGCACCCGCCGCCGCGATGAGAGCCGCCGTGTCGAGGCTTGGCTGCACGATGCAGCTGATGATGAGCCCGGTGATGACCGCCGACTCGCGATGCGGCACGACGCGAGCGAGCCTCGCCGCCACCTCATTGGCCCCGATCGTCGCGACGATGACGACTCCGATGATGCCGAGAATGCCGTAGGGGTCGGGGCCAATCGCGTCGAGGAAGGCCAGCGCGACTCCCGTGGCGAGTACGACACTCAGTGTGATCGTTGCCCAGCGATACATGCTGAGCCTGCCGGTGATCGCGTCGATGCGTGCTCTCACGTGCGCTCTCCCTTTGCGAACAGCTCTCCTGGCCACTGGGCGCTCGAGCGCCACGAACCGTCTCGGCCCATCATCGCCCACTCGACCTCGAAGCGTGCCCCGAGCTCCTCCGGATCAGCGAGGAACATGGCCGTCGCGATCCCATCGGCGAGCATCGCGGTCGGTGCGATGACCCAGGTCGCGACCGCGCGTTCGGCGACCGGATGCCCGCTGAGCGCGTCAATGATGTGGTGAAGACCGTCGCCCCAGGCCCTCCGGTTCGGCGCTGACGCGGCGATGGCGGCGTCGCGCAACTCGACGAGCCCCACGGCCTTCGAGGCATCAGCGGGGTGTTCGAGCGCCACGCGGGTGCTCCGCTCGCCGCGCACGCGGGCGTCGCCGCCAGCGTCGACCACCGAGTCGGTCACACCGTTGGCGACGAGCACCTCTCCGACGAGGTCGACGAGGTAGCCCTTGCCTGCAGCCCCCACATCGAGCACCACAGGCGCGACCGTTTCGAGTGTGAGGCCCGTGCTCGACGCGCGCACCGCTATTGCGTCGTCCCACTGTGGAGCGGCCACTGGCTCACCAGCGGGTCGCAAGCGGTATTCGGCGTCGTAGCCGAGCTGCTCGAGCGAACGCCCGACCAGCGGGCTGAGTCGCCCCGCGGTCGCGGCGTGCAGCTCTCGGTAGAGGGAGAACAGGGGAGGGGCATCCGCCGGTAGCTGATGGATTCCCGGCTCACGTGCCACGCGCCCGACGAATCCGTCGTCGCGGAATCGCGACCAGTCGTGGTCGAATTGCTCGATGCGCGCGAGCACAGCCGCGAGAGTCTGAGCATCGAGCGGATCGCCGAGCCGAGCGTCGGTGTGTGCACCCGCGCCGATGCGCCAGACGGTTCCGATGGCCTCGAAGACTGAGCCGTCGTATCGCTGATGCCCAGTTGCGGCTTCAGCCGACGAGGGCATCAGCTTTGATCGTCGCGACGGCCTCGCGGAAGCCACCGCTCGTGAGTGAGGAGCCGCTCACCACGGTGACGTCGAGTTGGTCGATGTCGACTCCGACGACCTCATCGGCGATGCCCTCGGCGAAGAGTGACTGAAATTGGCTCGTCGTGGGGTTCGTTGGCCGGGTCTCGATCTCGACCGCGGTGACGACGTCGTCGGCGATCGTCAGCGTCACGCTGATCGACTCGGTGCCGTTGGGCGACTGATAGCTGCCATCTGCGGTGTAGGTGCCGTCGGCGTACGACTCGTCAACGGTGCCGACGTCGGCGCTCGCGTCTCCCGCGGCGCACCCCGCGATCGTTCCGAGAAGGCCGACGCCGATGGCGGCGACGGCGGCGGTGCGGGCTGGTGCTGTCGTGGTCACGAGGGCTCCTGGAGGGTTCGGGATGTGGCGCATGCTCAGACTGTCGAGCGTCGTTGGGTATTCGCTGTGCCACGCCGGGAGGTTGGCTCGACGGGGTGCCTCGGTGAACGGGCCACAAACTCGGGGTTGCGCAAAGTTTGTTCGTAAGGTGTACTAACAAACATGACAACGGACGTCGACGGCTTCGGGCCGCGCCGCGCACTGCGCCCCAGTGCGAAGGTGCTTCCGGAGCAGGCACGAGCGCACAACCGCTCACTCGTGCTGCAGACGCTCTACCGTCAGGGCCCGCTCAGCCGCGCCGATCTGGCGCGCGAAACCGGCCTCACTCGCGTCACCGTCGGAGACCTCGTCGCACAACTCATCGACGAAGCCCTCGCCATCGAGCTCGGCACGCGCACTGACGGCAACCGACCGGGCAAGCCCGCGACTCTGCTCGACCTGCACCGAGACGGCCGACGCATCATCGGCCTCGACCTCGGCGACACCGACGTCTTCCGTGGCGCCGTACTCGATCTGGACGGCACAATTCTGCACCGCCATGAGGTGGATGCTCGCACTCTCACCGGCGCTGCTGCCACCCGCGCGGTGCACGAGCTTGCAGCCGCCCTGCTCGAGCGTGCCGACCGGCCCGTGCTCGGCATCGGTGTCGGCAGCCCTGGCGTCGTCGACCTAGGCGGCACCGTGCTCAGCGCCCCCAACCGAGGGTGGCGCGACGAACCCCTGCAGCGCGACCTGGGCGCTGCCTTCGGCGTGCCCGTCATCGTCGCGAACGACGCCAACGCCGCAGTGCTCGCCGAGTTCGGCTTTGGTGGGGCATCTCGCGATCTCATGCTCGTCATGGTCGGCTACGGCGTCGGTGCCGGCCTCTTGCTCGACGGCACCCCACTCTTCGGGCCGCGATCGGCCGCGGGCGAGATCGGACACGTCGTCGTCGGTACTGATGGCGGCGAACCGTGCGCGTGCGGCAAGCACGGTTGCCTTGAGACCTGGCTCGCGGTGCCGCGGCTGCACGCCAGACTCGCCGCAGGCGAGTCGCGCGACGACGTGCTACGCCAGGCTGGCGAGCGACTCGGCATCGCCCTCGCCCCCGTCGTGGGGGCCCTCGACCTCAGCGAAGTGGTGCTTTCGGGCCCCGCCGAGCTGTTGGAAGGACCGCTCGCTCAGGCGACGGTCACCACCCTCCGCCAGCGCACCATGGAGCAGTTCCACGGTGCGCTGACGGTGCGCATGACCGCGCTCGGAGCAGACATCGTGATGCGCGGTAGCGCCGTCATGGTGCTCTCTGCGCGACTCGGGGTCTCGTAGGCGCATCGCGTCGCCGAGAGGCCCCCGCACCACCGGACGCCGGCATTCGCCGGAGACCATCGCCCTAGGAAAGGAACACAGCATGAGGAAGCTCAGCATTGTCGCGCTCGGCGCGGCAGCCGCCGTCGCTCTCGCCGGCTGCGCCGCCGAGGCCCCCGAGGCCGAGACCGGCGCGGAGATTCGCGTCTGGCTCGTCGGCACCGACACCCCGCAGGAGGCTCGCGACTACCTGGTCGAGACCTTCGAGGCCGAGAACCCCGGCAACACGCTCGTCATTGAAGAGCAGGCGTGGGGCGGTCTCGTCGACAAGCTCACGACGAGCCTCTCGGGCAGTGACAGCCCCGACGTTGTCGAAGTGGGCAACACGCAAGCGGCTGCCTTCACGAGCGCCGGCGCCTTCCTCGACCTCACGGCCGACTACGAAGCTCTTGGCGGCGACGACCTGCTGCCCGGCTTTGTCGAAGCGGGCTCGTACGACGGCGCATTCTACGCGGCTCCGTACTACTCGGGCGCCCGCGTGGTCTTCTACGACACCGCCATGTACGAGGCTCTCGGCCTCAGCGTTCCGACCACGCTCGAAGAGTACGTCGCGAACGGTCAGGCCATTGCCGAAGCCAACGACGGCGTCTCGGGCATCTACTTCCCTGGCCAAGACTGGTACAACGCGCTGCCCTACATCTGGGAGCACGGCGGCGAGATCGCCACGTTCGAGAACGGCGAGTGGGTTCCGGGCTTCTCGAGCCCCGAGTCGATCGCGGGCCTGGAGATGGTGCAGGAAGTCATGACGACCGCCTCGGTGGCGCCGAAGGACGGCAACGAAGCCGAAGCTCAGGTGCCCTACTGCGCCGGTCAGATCGGGCACTTGAGTGCTCCGAGCTGGTTCAAGTGGAGCATCCTCGCCCCCGCAGATGCTGAAGCGCCCGGTTGCCCCGAGAAGGAAGAGACCCTCGGTGTCTTCGCCCTGCCCGGCCTCGACGGCGGACCTGCCCAGGTCTTCGCCGGTGGATCGAACATCGCGGTGTCGGCGAACTCGGCGCACCCCGAGCTCGCGAAGAAGGCGCTTGCGATCCTGCTCAGCGAGGAGTACCAGACGATCATGGGCGGCGCGGGACTCGTGCCGGCTCTCGTCTCGCTTGGCGACACCATTGGCACCGACGCGACCGCTCAGGCGATCTCGGCGGCTGCGAGCAACGCCAAGCTGACCCCTGCCTCGCCCGCATGGGCCGAGGTCGAGGCTGCTGGTGTGCTGCAGGACTTCTTCGTGCAGATCGCGCAGGGTGGCGACGTCGCCTCGCTCGCGGCTGACGTCGATGCCCGCATCGCGGAGATCTTGAACTAACCCGAAGTTCACGACGCTCCGCAGTCGCTGCACTCGCAGCGCATCGAACCGGTGGTGGCCAGTAGCCGCTGGCCACCACCGGACGGTGACCATCGCCCTAGGACGGTGACGGCACCGATCCAGTCTAGAAGGAGAGCCCTCTCATGGCCCTGGCATCCACCGCCGTCGGCGTTCGCCGGCGACGCAGCGGAGCCCTCGCCCCCGCGATGCTGCTCGTGCCCACCGGCATCGTGCTGCTCGCGATCATCGGCTGGCCGCTCGTCCAGCTCATCATCATCTCGTTCCAGGAGTACGGCCGGGCCCAAGTCTTCGGCCGCCCGCCAGAGTGGGTGGGCCTGCAGAACTACATCGACGTGCTGGGCGACCCCTTCTTCTGGGATGTACTCGGGCGCAGCATCCTCTTCGCCGCCGCGAACGTCGCTCTCACGATGCTTCTGGGCACTCTCGTGGCGTTGCTCATGATGCGCTTGCACAAAGCGTTCCGACTGCTCGTCTCGGTCGGCCTGTTGCTCGCGTGGGCGATGCCAGCACTCACCGCCGTTGTCGTCTGGGGCTGGATGTTCGACACCCAGTACGGCGTCATCAACTACGTGTTGAGCCTGATCCCGGGTGTCGATCTCATCGGCCACTCTTGGCTCATCGAGCCGCTGAGCTTCTTCGCCGTGGCGACCATCATCATCACCTGGCAGAGCGTGCCCTTCGTGGCCTTCACGGTCTACGCGGGGCTCACGCAAGTGCCCGATGAAGTGCTCGAGGCCGCACAGCTCGACGGCGCGGGTGCCGTCAGCCGCTTCCGACTCATTGTCTTCCCCTACCTGAAGTCGATCTTCCTCGTCGTCACGATCTTGCAGGTCATCTGGGATCTGCGCGTGTTCACGCAGATCTACGCCCTGCAGGGCATCGGAGGCATCCGTGAACAGACGAGCACGATCGGCGTGTACATCTTCCAGACCTCGCTCGGCACGGGCGACTTCGGAGCGGGAGGCGCGATCGCCGTCATTCTCGTGATCGTCATGATGACGATCTCCATCTACTACGTGCGAAAGTCGATCCAAGAGGAGACGCTGTGAGCGCCGTCATCGCGCGCCCCGTGGCCGCCCCCACCGTGCAACCCGCCACAAGTTCTGGCTCGCGCCGGCCCATGAGTGCTGCCCGATTGCGCCGACGGCTCTGGAACATCGTGCTCAGCGCGATCGCCGTCGTCGTCTTTCTCGTGAGCGTCTTCCCCGTCTACTGGATGATCAACACGAGCTTGCTGCCGAACAACCTCATTCGCGGCCCCGAGCCTCACTTCTGGCCCGACGAACTCACCTTCCGCAACTACGAGCTCGTGCTCTTCGGTGACACTCGCGCACCGTTCCTGCCAGCGCTCGGCAATTCGCTCGCCGTGACTCTGCTCACGGTCATGGTCGCGTTGCTGTTCGCCTTCCTCGCGGCGCTCGCCGTGACGCGCTTCCGCTTCCGCGGTCGCAAGGCCTTCATTCTGACGATCCTCGTCATCCAAATGATTCCCGGCGAGGCGATGATCGTGTCGACGTTCCGGGTGCTCGACAGCTGGCAACTGCTCAACACCATCGCGGGCCTCACGCTCGTGTACGTCGCGACGGTGCTGCCGTTCACCATCTGGACGCTCCGCGGCTTCGTCAACGGCGTGCCCATCGAGCTCGAAGAAGCGGCCATGATCGACGGTTGCACGCGCACTCAGGCCTTCTGGAAGGTGACGTTCCCGCTACTGGCCCCCGGTCTCGTCGCCACCGGTGTTTTCGCCTTCATCCAGGCTTGGAACGAGTTCTTGCTTGCTCTCGTTGTCATGAGCCGCCCCGAGATGATGACGCTGCCGGTGTGGCTGCGCACCTTCCAGCAGGCCACGCAGACGACGAACTGGGCCGCGATCATGGCCGGATCGACCCTCATGGCGATCCCCGTCATCATCTTCTTCCTCGTGGTGCAGGGGCGCATGACGAGCGGACTCGTTGCAGGGGCGGTCAAGGGATGACCGGCCTCACGCCTGCAGAAGCCCGACGACTCGCGGCCGCCACGCTTCTGCCCGGCTTCGTCGGCGCTGAGCTGCCCGTGTGGCTTGCCGAGCGCTTGCGCGGCGGCCTCGCTGGCGTCTGCCTCTTCGGCTCGAACATCGTGTCGCGGCACCAGCTCGCGGCGCTTGTCGACGACATCAGGGCGGCGAATCCGCTCGCGGTCGTCGCGATCGACGAAGAGGGCGGCGATGTCACGCGGCTCTACTATGACGTCGGCTCGCCGTACCCTGGCAATGCCGTGCTCGGCCGCCTCGACGACGAGCAGTTCACCGAGCACGTCGCGCGCATCGTCGGGTGGGAGCTGCGCAGTGTCGGTATCGACCTCGACCTCGCACCCGACGCCGACGTCAATTCGAACCCGCGCAACCCCGTCATTGGCACGCGTTCCTTCGGCGCCGACCCGGCGCGCGTCGCGCGGCATACCGCGGCGTGGGTGCGTGGACTGCAGTCGACGGGCGTCGCCGCCTGCGTCAAACACTTTCCTGGGCACGGCGACACCGAGCTCGACTCCCACCTCGCGTTGCCTGTCGTGCACGGCGCACTCGAGCAGTTGCGCGAGCGAGAGCTCGTGCCTTTCAAGGCCGCGGTCGCCGCGAGCACCCGCACCGTCATGACGTCGCACATTCTGCTTCCCGACGTTGACGCCGAGCATCCGGCGACGTTCTCGAGCTACGTTCTTCAGACGGTGCTGCGCGACCAGCTCGGCTTCGACGGAGTGATCGTCACCGACGCGCTCGACATGGCGGGAGCGAGCGCCCAGTCGGGCATTCCGCTCGCGGCTGTGCGCGCTCTCGCGGGCGGAAGCGACTTGCTCTGCCTTGGCACCAATAACACGGCAGAGCAGCTCGACGCGATCGAGGCGGCCGTCGCCGACGCGGTGGCGGAGGGTCTGCTGGCGGATGCTCGACTCACCGACGCCGCCACTCGCGTTGCGGCCCTCGCGCGCGAGTCGGCCGCGCTCGCTGCGCAGATCAGTGTGCCCGAGTGGGTCACACCCCACGACGAGCCTGAGTTCGATCCCGCTCTCCTGCGTTCGGCCATCGACGTGCTGCCCGGCACTGTCGTGCAGCACGATCGCGTCATCGTCGCGTTGCAGACCGAGGCCAACATCGCCGTCGGAGTCGCCCCCTGGGGCCCGGCCGCAGCAGGAGCGGTCGTGCTTGAGATGCATGAGAGTGATGACCTCGAAGCGCTACTGGTCGGAGTGCCGCGCGAGGTTCAGGCGGTTGTCGTGGGGCAGGGCATCCACCGTCACGACTGGACGAGCGCGCTCGTTGCCCGGTTGCGCGCGGAACGCCCAGGCACACTCGTGGTCGAGATGGGGTGGCCAGACGCGAGTGCCCTCTCGGCAGACGTGACGACGTGGGGCGCGTCACGCGCGATGGGGCATGCCCTCCTCGGCGTGCTCGACGAGCTCGCGGGGTCGTCGTCGTGACCGGTCCAGTTGGTGAGCGCGTCGGCATCGACATCGGCGGCACCAAGACTCACGGGGTCGTGCTCGACGATGCCGGCTCCATTGTCGAGCAGTGGCGGAGCCCGACCGGTTTTGGTCCTGAGGCGGTCGTCGCCACCGCAGTCGCGGCTGTCGAGCGGCTCGCTGCGCTTCGCGGAATCAACCCTGCCGACTTCGCGTCGGTCGGCATCGGCATTCCCGGCCGGGTCGACAGCGCGCGCGGCCACGTCGGTCACGCCGTCAATCTCGGCGTGCACTCCCTTGACCTCGGGGCGCAGCTCGCGGTGCGGCTCGGTCGCCCGGTGCGTGTCGAGAATGACGTCAACGCGGCGGCGCTCGGCGCGCACCATCTCCTGGCGCCAGGAGAGTCGCGTTCGATGGCCTACTTGAACCTCGGCACCGGTCTCGCGGCCGGCATCGTGCTCGACGGCGCACTGTGGCGAGGCGCCCGCGGAGTCGCGGGAGAGATCGGACACATTCCCGTCGATCCGCGCGGCGAGTTGTGCCCGTGCGGCCAGCGCGGCTGCCTTGAGACTCTCGCTTCTGGCTCGGCGCTCGCCCGGCTGTGGCCCGAAGGTTCGGTCGATGGCCGCGCCCCCCGCGCCGGAGAGCTCTTTGCGGCCGCCGCAGAGGGAGAGCCGGCTGCGGTTCGTGCCGCCAAGCGGATCATCGAGAACATCGCCGCGGCCGTGCGCATCCTCGTGCTCACGGTCGACGTCGACGCGGTCGTGATCGGGGGAGGCCTGAGCTCCCTCGGCGCGCCGCTCATCGGCGGGGTGCGCGAACGGCTTGCGGCCGACGCGCGCACCTCGCCGTTTCTCGCCTCACTCGACCTCGGCGAACGCGTGCTGCTCGTACCCGGTGAGGTCGATGTCGCTGCCGTGGGCGCTGCTCTGGTGG
>Ga0075012_10005402_pt1 | contig 11735 bp, 10 predicted proteins | sample All_14_2_FD_71474 | JGI IMG/M metagenome (GOLD analysis project Ga0075012, IMG submission 71474) | Freshwater microbial communities in response to fracking from Pennsylvania, USA - Allegheny Zone_MetaG_DW_15 | ecosystem: Environmental > Aquatic > Deep subsurface > Groundwater > Drilled...
CTCGAAAATGCTCTTGGGAAAGGGGTTGGGCTTCTGGAAGACCATGCCCACCCGGGCGCGCAACAGGACCGGATCGACCTTGCGGTCGTTGATGTCCTCGCCGTCCAGGATGATCTTCCCGTCGACCCGGGCGCCGGGGATGGTGTCGTTCATCCGGTTGATGCAGCGCAGGAAGGTCGACTTGCCGCAGCCCGACGGACCGATCAGGGCGGTGACCATGCGGTCGGGCATGTCGAGGCTGACGTCGAACAGGGCCTGCTTGTCGCCATAGAAGACGCTGACCTCGGTGGCCGAGACCTTGCCGGCGGTGGCGCGGTTCGTTCCGGCCGAAGCCAGGGCGTCGTCCCGTTGGGCGGTCATCTTCAGGCTCGCGCCGAGGTTGGACAAAGGGGTCATGGGATCACCAGCGGCGTTCGAAGCGGCGGCGCACCAGCACCGCAATCAGGTTCATCAGCACCATGAAGACCAGCAGCACGATGATGGCCGCGGCCGTGCGCTCATGGAAGGCCCGCTCCGAGGCGTTCTCCCAGATGAAGATCTGCACCGGCAGCACGGTGGCTGCGCTGGTCAGGGTCTCGGGCGCGCCCGGCACGAAGGAGACCATGCCGATCATCAGAAGCGGTGCGGTCTCACCCAGGGCATGGGCCAGGGAGAGGATCACGCCGGTCATCATGCCAGGCATGGCCAGCGGCAGGACATGGTGGAAGACGGTCTGGGTGCGCGAGGCGCCCACGGCCAGGGCCGCTTCGCGGATCGACGGCGGCACCGCGCGCAGGGCCGACCTGGTGGCGATGATGATGGTCGGCAGGGACATGAGCGCCAGGACAAGGCCCCCCAGAAGGGGCGAGGACCTGGGCACCGCCAGCACGTTGATGAACACCGCCAGGCCCAGCAGGCCGTAGATGATCGAGGGCACGGCGGCGAGGTTGTTGATGTTCACCTCGATGATGTCGGTCCACCGATTCTTGGGCGCGAACTCTTCGAGATAGGTGGCGGCCAGCACGCCGATCGGCGCGGCCAGCAGGGCGGTGACGAACAGCATCATGGCTGAACCGACCACGGCCCCCCAGACGCCGGCCTGCTCGGGCTCGGTGGAGTCTGACCGTGTCAGGAAGGTCCAGTTGAAGCCGCCGGAGACCAGATCGCGCTCGCGCAGCTCATCCAGCCAGTCCAGCTGCCGGTCGCTCAGCAGCCGGCCGCCGACCTCTGTGTCGCGGCTGATCTGACCCTTGTAGTAGAGGCTGGCGTTGGCCTTCATTGGGCCTTCGACGGTGATGGTCTGGCCCACCAGGGACGGGTCTTCCCGCAGGCGGTCGAGGATCTGGAAGCCCAGGTCGCCCGACAGGATGGCCATCATCTCGCCCGACGCCTCCCCATAAGGATCGTCGGTCTCGCCCAGCAGGGCCAGAGCCGATTCGGCGACCATCAGATTGAAGTTCGAGCCGGCCAGATCGGACATGTCCACCCGGTCGGCGTTGACCTGAACCGGCAGGCTGACCCGGTAGTCGGTAAAGGTGGAATAGCCCTGCAGGCCGATCCGCCCGAGGAGCAGAACCAGGAAGGCGAGCGCCAGAATGATGGCTGCGCGGCCGTAGAAGACGAACCGCGCCTCGGCCCGGTAGCGACGCTTCAGCAGGGCTTCGGCGTCGGCGCGGACTCGGGCCTTGGCGGCCTGGGCGGGGGTGAGGGCCGCGTCAGTCATACTGTTCCCGGTAGCGCTGCACGATCCGCAGGGCGACGATGTTGAGCATGAGGGTGATCAGGAACAGGGTCAGGCCAAGACCGAAGGCCGACAGGGTCTTGGGGCTGTCGAACTCCTGGTCGCCGGTGAGCAGGGTGACGATCTGCACCGTCACCGTGGTGACCGTATCCAGCGGATTGAAGGTGGCGCGGGCCTGAAGCCCGGCGGCCATGGTGACGATCATGGTCTCGCCCACGGCCCGTGAGACGGCGAGCAGCAGCGCGCCCATGACGCCCGGCAGGGCGGCGGGCATGATCACCCGGGTGATGGTCTCAGACCGCGTCGCGCCCATGGCCAGCGAGCCGTCCCGCAGGGACTGGGGCACCGCATTGATGATGTCGTCCGACAGGGAGGAGACGAACGGGATCAGCATGATGCCCATCACCGCGCCTGCGACCAGAGCCATCTGGTTCTGCACCTGCATCAGATAGAGGCCAAGCCCGTCCAGGGGGCCGCCGATGAACTGGGCGCCGATGCTGTTGAAGAAGCCGCGGAACAGGGGTCCGACCGTCAGGGCCGCAAAGAAGCCGTAGACCACCGTAGGGATGCCGGCGAGGATCTCCAGCAGCGGCTTGACCACCGCGCGCACCGTCGGCCCGGCATATTCCGAGAGATAGATGGCGGCGAACAGCCCGACGGGCGCGGCCACCGTCATGGCGATCATCATGATCAGGAAGGTGCCCATGAACAGGGGCACGGCGCCGAAGGCGCCCGACGAGGCGACTTGATCGGCGCGGATGGCGATCTGCGGGTCCCAGGTGAGACCGAACAGGAACTCAAAGACCGGCACGACCTGGAAGAAGCGCCAGCTCTCCCAGACCAGAGAGGCGACGATGCCCAGGGTGGTCAGCACCGCCACCACCGAGCAGGCCAGGAAGAGGACGGCGATCCAGCGCTCCACCCGGGGGCGGGCGGCGAAGTCGGCGCTGAGGCGCGGCCAGGCCATGGCGGCGCCGGCCAGGGCCAGGACGAAGGCTGCGATCAGCGCGCCGGTCGTCAGGTTCCGGTGGATGTCGCGGGCCTGGACCAGCTTTTCGGCGAAGGCTGAGCCCAGCGCGCCGTCATAGACGGTCTGGCTGATCTGGCCGCCCGTCACGGTGGCTACCACGTCGTTGTAGAAGACGTCCTGGGTGCTGCCCGGCAGAGCGGAGACGGCGGCCGGCGGGTCGGCGCGGAGCACGACCTCTTCGACCTGGGCGCCGAACATGCTGACCAGGAGCAGGAGGATGATAGCCGGGGCTGCCGTCCACAGGGCGAGGTAGGCCCCGTGATAGCCCGGAAGGGAGTGCATCAGGCGCGCACGTCCGCCCGCAGCGCTCAGCACTTTGCGGCGACCGGCCACATAGGCCGAAACGGAAAACAGGATGAGCCCCAGAAGGGCGATCCAGATGAGCATTCAGGCCTTCGTCTTGCCGCTCGTCGCGCGCGTCATGCGGTTCGGGCGGACAAACTCCGCCCCTGTCCGCGCCGGGCGGAAACTGCCCTCCGTTTGCTGATCAAACGCGACAGTTTCATGACAGTTTTATTACATCGTCAGGAGCCATATCGAGCTGCCGTTCAGCTTCGGCGGCCCGCCGCGCCAGGGGGAAATAGGCCGTGAAGACGGCGCCGTGGCCGGGTCGGCTTTCGACCGCCAATCCGCCTCTGTGACGGTTGACGATGTGCTTGACGATGGCGAGGCCGAGTCCCGTTCCCAGCTTCTCGCCGCTCTTCTGACCCTCCACCCGATAGAAGCGTTCGGTCAGCCGGGGCAGATGTTCGCGATCTATGCCGGGCCCTGAGTCGATCACCGACAGGGCGGCGAACCGCTCCGGCCCATGATCGGGAGTCAGGAGAGACATGCGGGCGGCCAGCTCCATCCGCGGCGCGACGCAGGCCTCAGCGCTGAGATCGGTCTGCAGCAGGATGCGAATACGTCCCTCCGCCGGGGAGTATTTCAGGGCGTTGTCCACCAGGTTCTGGGCCACCTGGATCACCTGGTCGCGATCGCCGGTGATGGTCACCGCGCCCCGGGGCGGCGCGTCGACCTCCAGGGCCACGCCCTTGTCGCGGGCCAGGGGCGCCAGGGCGTCCACCACGTCCAGCAGGGCGGCGGCCAGGTCGACATCCTCCAGGGGCCGCACATGCTCATTCAGTTCGATGCGGCTGAGCGACATCAGGTCATCGATCAGCCGCGACATTCGCTCGGCCTGGACATGCATGATCCCCAGGAAGCGGTCCCGGGCGCCCTCGTCGCCGCGGGCATGGCCGCGCAGGGTCTCGATAAAGCCTGAGAGCGAGGCCAGCGGGGTGCGCAGCTCATGGCTGGCATTGGCCAGGAAGTCCGCGCGCATCCGCTCCACCCGGCGGATATCGGTCTCGTCATGCAGCACCAGGAGGGCCAGTCGCCCGCCGTCGCCGGACGCGCCCAGGGGCCGGGCATAGACCCGGAAGATCCGCTCCTGCACCCCGCCCGTCTCATAGACCGCTTCACCTTCCAGGCCGCCGAACAGGGCCTCGTCCACCACCTCCAGGACGTCCGGGTCGCGGATGGCGGTGACCAGAAGGCCGGCCTCACGCTGAATCTTCAGCACCCGGCGGCCCGCCCTGTTGACCATGACAAAACGGCGGCCGGTGAGATCGTCGGGCTCATGGGCGGAGATCACCATGACCGGATCCGGCAGGGCGTTCAGCACCGAGGTGTAGGGCAGGGTCACCGCGCCGGCGGCCACCTCCACATGGGTCTGGGCGACCTCGGCCTGCAGACGGCCGGCCTCGCCCCGGGCCCGCCTCGCCTGCGACAGAGTCACGGTCCCCAGGATCAAGGCCAGGACCACGACCAGCAGAAGGTGCGCCCCGCTCGCCACGGCCAGGGCCAGCAGGGCGAGACCGCCGGCCAGACCGGTGAGGACGACGGGCTGCGCCACGAAGCCGCGACGCGGTCTCATAGGCAGGGGTTGGGTCGGCTGCGGCACCATCGAATCTCCGTTCGCCGGATCATCCACCAAGCCGGACGGGTGTGACATTGGCGTGACACGTCAAACACAGGTCGTCCAGCCAACCTCGCGCGGAAGCGCCGGCATGGAACCCGGGCCGAAAGCCGGCGTTTGGAGCATCCGGTGGTAGGTCGGCGTCGAGCATGTCGGAACAAGGAAACAGATTTTTGGCCGATAGCCTTCTGGCTCCTCGCGCGGGGATCGATGATCCATTCGCCGCGGCCGTTCACGCCACACGGATGTCGATGATCATCGTCGACGCCCAGGCGCCCGACATGCCCATCGTCTTCGCCAACGACGCCTTCCTGAACATGAGCGGCTATCGCCGCGATGAGGTGATGGGCCGCAACTGCAGGTTCCTGCAGGGACCCGACACCGACACTGACGTCATCAAGGCCCTCGCCAACGCCATCGCCAACGGTGAGCCGACCAATGTCGACGTGCTGAACTACCGCAAGGATGGCGAGCCGTTCTGGAACGCCCTGCAGATCAGTCCGGTGCGCGACGCCAAGGGCCAGCTCGTCTACTATATCGGCTCGCAGGTGGACGTGACCGCCCGCAAGGCGGCAGAGGCAGCCCTTGAAGCCGCCGCCGCCGAACAGGCCCGCACGGCCCAGCAGGCCCTGGCCGACCGCACCGCCCTGCTCCATGAGGTGGACCACCGGGTCAAGAACAACCTCCAGCTCATCACTTCGCTCCTGGTGCTGCAGACCCGGCGAACCCTGGATGACGCCACCCGGGCGGCCCTGCAGAGCATGCTGTCGCGGGTGAGCGCCATCGCCACGGTGCACCGACGCCTGTTCCAGAGCCACGATCTGGAGCGGTTCGACGTGGCGACCTTCATCCGCGACCTGATGGGCGATGTCTCCTCCGGCCGGGAGGAGGTGGAGATCCACCTTGATCTTGAGCGGGTCGATATTCCCGCAGCCCAAGCCGCCCCCCTGGCCCTGGCCGTCAACGAACTGGTGGACAACGCCTTCAAGCATGGCCTGACGCCCGGTCACCCTGGTCGGTTGAGCATTCAGGTGCGCCGTCTGAACGGCCACTATGTGATCGAGGTCTGTGATGACGGACCGGGCCTGCCTGAGGGCGGCGCCTTCGATCAGGGCTTTGGCCTGACCATCACCAACCTGCTGGCGCAGCAGTTGCGCGCCACCCTGACCTTTGAAGCCGGTGAGCCGGGCCTGCGGGCCATTCTGAAGCTTCCCGCCCATGGATAGGCCAGCCAACCCCATGTCACGACCCCTTTCGGTGCTGATCGTCGAAGATGAGGTCCTGCTCGCCGTCGAGCTCGGATTTCTGGTCCGCGAGGCCGGCTGCGTCGAGGTGGGCCACGCGCTTGATTCCGCCGACGCCGTTCGCCTGGCGCAGGATCTGAAACCCGATATCGCCCTGGTGGATGTCCACCTTTCCGATGGTCCGACGGGGGTAGACGCCGCCCGGGAGATCGCCGAGCAGGCCGGAGCGATCGTCCTGTTCATGACCGCCAATGTGAAGCGGCTGCCCGACGACCTTGCGGGCGCCTGCGGGGTGATCGGCAAGCCTTATTCGGACCGCGCCGTCCGTCGCGCCCTGACATTCCTGGCCCGCTGCCTCCAGGATGGCGCGGCGCCCGGGCCACCGCCGCCGGGTCTGGCCCTGTCGGACAGCTTCGTCGGCCGCTGGGGCGTCGATCAGACGGCGCCGGCGGCCTAGGGATGGACGAGAACGCCCTGCTCCCGGAGGTGATCGGCTTCTCCGCCGGCCTCTGTTCCATGGTGAGCTTCACCCCACAGATCCTCAAGACCTGGCGGGAGCGGGACGCCAGCTCGATCTCCCTTCGGATGTATGTGGTGACGGTGACGGGCTTCAGCCTGTGGGTCACCTACGGCGTGATGATCGGCAGTCTGCCGGTGATGCTGACCAATTCCGTGTGCCTCACGCTGTCGGCCCTGATCCTGGCCATGAAGTGGCGCTTCTCGCGTCCCGACCATGTGGCGAGGCGCCAGCGCACAGGCGATGCGGTTGGCGCCGGCACGGCAGGTCATTAGGATCACGGCGACTCCCGCGCCCCGGGCGTGGGCGTAGGACGCCGTTTCCCAGGACCAGGTCATGACCGATCGGATCGCCGAAGCCGACGCCGCCTTGAGGGCTGGCCGTCTCGAGGAGGGCGTCGCCCTGATCGAGGCCCTCCTGACGGATGAGCCGCGCTCGGCCCAGCAACTCTATCGGAACTTCACCAGCCTGCTGTTTCGGAAGGGCATGTACGCCAAGGGCGCCCAGTGGTGTCGGGCGGGACTTGAGGTCTATCCCCGCGACACGGAGCTCTGGAACATTCTTGGCGTCTGCCTGCGGCGGGCCGGCGAGCCCGAGGAGGCGCTGAAGGCGCTGGACGCCGGTCTTAAGATCCAGCCGAAGAATGACGGTCTGCTGCAGAACAAGGGCAATGTCCTCAATGATCTGAAGGACGGGCCCGGTGCGGTGGCCATCTTCAGCCGGCTGGTGCGGGCCGCCCCGACCAACGCCGAGATGCAGCGGGCTCTCGGTCGCGGCCTTTGGCGTTCGGATGAATTCGACAAGGCCGAGATGCGGTTCCGGCTCGCCGCGCGGCTGAAGCCGGACCTGATCGACGCCTGGCTGGACCTGTCGGCCCTGCTGGCGGAGACCAAGAACGCAGATGCGGCTGTGGCCGTGCTGGACGAGGCCCTGAAGATCAACCCCATCCCCCGGCTGATGGAGGCCAAGGCCGTGGCCATCCGACGGGGTCAGAAGCTTCGCCAGGCCGAGGCCTATCTGAAGGAGGTGCTGGAGGCTCATCCCGATGAAGCCTGGGCGCATTATCAGCTGGGCGGGGTGATCACCGATTTCGACCGTCCGCGGGCCAACATCCACCTTCGAAAGGCGGTGGAGATGAAGCCGGACGACCTCGATTACCGGATGGCTCTGGTGGAAAGCCTGGTGCGCTCACGGCATGGGGACGAGGCGGCCCACCTGGACGACGCCTATACCGAACTGAAGGCGGCCCGGGCGGTGGGCGAGCTGAAGGGGCCGGCGCAGTTGAAGGTGGCGTCGGAGGTTCTGTCCCGCGTCGCCGATTTCGCCGGTCTGGATGAGGTCTGCGACTTCAGGGAGACGGGGCGGCTGTGGGCCGATCAGGGCCGCCATACCGCCCTGCTGAGCCAGCTCTCGCGGGTGAAGACCCCGGAGGATCGCGATGAGCTGATCCATCAGCATCGCAGCTGGGGCGAGTATGTGCAGGAGCGGGTGAAGCGCTATCCCCTGCGGCGGCCGAAGACGCCCCGCCCGGACAACGGCAAGATCCGCATCGGGATCATGTCGTCAGACCTGCGCATGCATCCGGTGGCCTATTTCTCCCTGCCCCTGTTCGAGCACATCCCCCGCGATCGCTTCGAGATCTATTGCTACTCCTATTATCAGGGGCAGGAAGACAGCCTGCAGAAGCGCATCACTGAGTTGGTGGACGTGTTCCGCTGGGAGCAGGAGATCAGCGACTTCGACGCGGCGCAGATGATCTGCGACGACCAGCTCGACATGCTGATCGAGCTGGGCGGCTCGACGCACATGAACAAGCTCAATGTGATGGCCTGGAAGGCCGCGCCGCTGCAGGCCAGCTGGCTCGGCTATCCGCACTCCTCGGGCCTGGACACCATCGACTATCTGATCCTCGACCCCTACCTCGTGCCGCCGCGGCGCGAGTTGCTGATCGAGAAGCCGCTGCTGATGCCCTCGAGCTGGATCGCCATGGGCGAGCTCGCCTTCCCTGAGCGGCCCATGGCCGCCGAGCCGCCGGTGGTGGCCAACGGCTATGTCACCTTCGGGACCGCCAACAATCCCTATAAGTACAGCCGGGCCATGGTGGCCGAATGGGCCAAGGTGACCGCCGCGGTCCCAGGGTCCCGCTTCATGTTCGTGCGGCCCGAAGGGGGCACCGCCGCCTTCCGGGACAATATCTCGGCCATCTTCGAGGCCGAGGGGGTCAGCCGCGATCGCCTGCGGTTCGAGGCGGTGCGCGGGGCGCATATGCCCTTCTACAACGAGATGGACATCTCCCTGGACACCTTCCCCCAGACCGGCGGCACCACGACGTGCGAGTCCCTGTGGATGGGCGTGCCGGTGGTCACCCTGGTGGGGGCTGGCCTGTTTGAGCGTCTGAGCTGCTCGATCCTCGGCAATGCCGGCCTGCATGACCTCTGCGCCGGCGACCTGGACAGCTATCTGGAGGCTGCGGTGCGGCTGGCCGGCGATGTGGAGAGGCTGCGCAAGCTGCGCCGCGAGCTGCGGCCGACGCTCAAGGCCAGCCGACTGGGCCAGACCAAGGCCTTCGCCGCTGACTTCTACAAGATGCTGGAGGCCGCCGTGGTGAACCACCACGCGGCCGAGCAGGCGCCCTCCCCGGTCCTAGCCTAGGAAAAAGCCAGGAGCCGACAGCGCCTGAGCGATCAGGCTGCGGGGGTCCTGCGGCTCCACCCCCAGAGCGCGGAGCCGGTCGATGGCGCAGCAGGGCGCCGCGGGCATGGGGCGGTCGGGCGCGAGGTTCAGGGTCCACCCGGCCTGCCCGAAAACCTCAGCCAGGTCGGCGTTGGAGACGTTCTGACCGCTGGCCACATTGACCACGCCCGGCGCGTTCCCCTCGCCCATGGCCAGCAGGGCGGCGATCACGTCGTCGGCGTGGATGTAGTCGCGCACGGCGCCAGGAACGGAGTCCAGGGTGATGACCCGGGACCGCCTCGCCTTCTGCAACAGTTCAGGCAGGAAGCCGCTGGCGCCCTCGGCCAGATCAAAGACGTTGGACAGGCGGGCGACCGCGCCGCGGCCGTCTGACCTGGCCAGGGTCAGGTTCTCGCCCAGGGCCTTGGAGAGGTCGTAGATATTGCGCGGGGCGGCCGGATCGAAGGCCAGGATGTCGTCCTCCCGCCCACCAGCGGCGCCCAGGCTGTCATAGAGCCGGGTGGAAGACAGATAGATCAGCCGTTCGAACCGGGCCTTGGCCAGCACCTGGGCCAGCAGGGTGACGTGAGCCTCCACCGTATCGAAAGGCCGGATGGCGAAGTCCCCGGTGAGGCCCGCGCAGTAGAAGACCCGGCCGAGGTCCCGGTCGAAGAGATCGCCCTCCCCCCTGGCCGGCGCATAGACCGCCTCGCCCCGGTCGCGCAGGGCCTGGGTCAGCCGGCCGCCGATGAAGCCGCCGGCCCCGATGACGGTCCAGGCGCTCACGTCTTGCCGCGCTCGCCGATGCGGCGGACAGGCGCGCCCGCATAGATCCCGTAAGGCTCGAGCTTGCCGCGCACGACGGCGCCGGCGGCCACCACGCAGCCCTTGCCGATGACCGCGCCGTCCAGGACCACGACGCCGGCGCCCAGCCAGACATCGTCCTCGATGACGATACCGCCCCGGCTATCCATGAAGCCCTGGTCGCGGATGCGCGCGTGGCGGTCGGCGATTTCGTGATTGGTCGGCGCCAGCGTGCAGTTGGCGGCGATCAGGACGGCCTCGCCGATGCGAACCCCGTTGCCGGTATAGATGACTGTGCCGGAATTGACCGCGGAGTCGGCGCCGATGGTCACCTCGCCAGAACCGCCGACAGCCTTGATCTTGACGAAGGAGTCGATGAGCACCCGGGGGCCGATCTCGATCAGGGTGCCGCGCACGGAGCGTTCGATGTCGGCCAGAGGCGAGACGATGGCGGTGGGATCGATCTTCAGCATCAGCGGCCTCCTGGCCCTGGGTGCGGCGCGAAATCCGGATAGCTGGCGTCTCGCTCCGAGATCACCTTGGGCTCGTCCGGCCAGGCGATGGCGAAGGCCGGATCGTTCCAGCGCACGCCGGCCCCATGGCCGGGCTCGAACATCGGGGCGATCTGGTAGAGCACGTCGGTGTCGGGCTCCAGGGTCAGGAAACCGTGGGCGACGCCTTCGGGGATGAAGAGGGCCCGGCCCTGCGCGGCGTCCAGCTCCGCCCCGGTCCAGCGGCCGAAGGTGACGCTATCCGGGCGCAGGTCCAGCGCCACATCGAAGATCCGCCCCCGGACGACCCGCACGAGCTTGGTCTCCCCATGGGGGATGGGCTGATAGTGCATGCCGCGAAGGGTCAGCGCGGCGGTGTTTCGCGACAGGCTCGTCTGGGCCGGCACGAATTCGACGCCAGCATCGGCGAACTCCGCCGGACAGTGCAGCCGCGCAAAGGCGCCCCGATCATCGAGCACGGGGTCGAGATCGACCACCAGGACGCCCGCGATCTCCGTGGGCGAAAACCGCATCAGTCGAGGACCCTGGTCACCGGCGAGGCGATGACGAAGCGGCCGCCCCAGTCGCGGATATAGGCCAGCTGGCCCATGATCTCGTCCTTCAGGTTCCAGGGCAGGATCAGCACATAGTCCGGCTTCACCTCGGCCACCTTGTCAGGGCCATAGATCGGCGCATGGCTGCCGGGCAGGAAGCGGCCCTGCTTGTGCGGATTGGCGTCGAAGGCGCAGACGATGTCATCGGGCCCCACCCCGGCATAGTTGAGGAAGGTGTTGCCCTTGGCCGCCGCCCCATAGGCGGCCACCGTCTTGCCGTCGGCCTTGGCCTGGCGAAGGAAGGCCAGGAAGCTGTCGCGGACCTCGTCGACCCGGGCGGCGTAGCCCTCATAGGTCTCGAGCTTGTGCAGGCCGGCCGCAGCCTCCCGGGCGCGCAGGGTCTTGAGCGCCTCGGTCTCCTGATGGCTGGAGGCCTCATGGGCGCAGAACAGGCGGAGCGACCCGCCGTGGGTGGGCAGAAGCTCCACATCAAAGGCGCGCATGCCGTTGGCCCTCAGCACCTGGGCCACCGCCAGCAGAGAGAGGTAGGAGAAGTGCTCGTGATAGATGGTGTCGAACTGCACCATCTCCAGCATGTTCAGGAAGTGGGGGAACTCGAAGGTCAGCACGCCTTCGGGCTTCAGCACCTCGCGGAAGCCGGCCACGAAACCACCGATGTCGGGCACATGGGCCAGCACATTATTGGCCGCCATCAGATCGGCCTGGACCCCGCGGGCGGCCA
>Ga0075012_10005404_pt1 | contig 11734 bp, 12 predicted proteins | sample All_14_2_FD_71474 | JGI IMG/M metagenome (GOLD analysis project Ga0075012, IMG submission 71474) | Freshwater microbial communities in response to fracking from Pennsylvania, USA - Allegheny Zone_MetaG_DW_15 | ecosystem: Environmental > Aquatic > Deep subsurface > Groundwater > Drilled...
GTAGACCTTAGCCGGCGACCACCCAACGGAGGCTATTGGTAAACTCTACTGGCCGGAACCAAGCACGGCAAATCTACTGGCGGGTGTCGGCGGCAATTGACTACCGCTTGAGCAACTTTGCGAGTGCCGGCTTTACGCCTACCACAAAAATGTCGATCTTGGCGTTAGTAACCGCCGCCTGGTCGGACGGAACAGCCGTTCCGTAGATATATTGGCGTATGCCGTCATAGACGATCGAGCCGTGCAGTCCCCAATAGAGTTCAAGCTCAGCAGGGCTGACCGGAACGGCAGACACAGGGGGAAAGTCAAATTCATGTCTGACCTCGCCGCATAAAACGAGCAAAATCCGTTCACGCACTAATTTGAGATAGCGTTGATTAAAACCGACATTGCGCATACCGGCTTGGAAGAAAATCCGCATCCAGTCATGATTCACGATGGCGGGATAATATTCGGCATAGAACCGCTTCAATCGCACCGCGATCGGCTGGCGCCGATCTTCAATCCAGTCCTGCCATTCCGGGTTCCAGCGGTTCAGGTATATTTCTTTGTAGACGCGATCCACCAGGTCCTGTTTTGTCGGAAAATACCGGTATAGCAAGGGTTGGGTGATCCCGAGCCGCTTCGCCAGCTCACGCGTCTGCCCGTCAAAACCGACCTCTGCAAAAAAACGGATCGCCTCCAGCACAATCTGCTTTTCCCGTTCGTCGGGGAGCAGGCGTTGTCGCTTGGGAACCGCCTCCGCCTTGGTTTTTTCCCGCTTCTCGATCTTGGCCATTTTGCAGCGCACCCTTCAGATTCGTTGTTTATCGATTGATAAATAGTATTGACTCACCTTTACGCGCTCGCCTAACGTCCTCATCGCCGGTCGCAGAGCCGGAGCAGCCCAGACTTCATACACAATCCGGGCGGAGGGAGGAAACCGGTGAAAGCACCGTCGTTTGGCTATGTAAAAGCGCGCGAACTGGCGCAGGTATTTGACTTGCTGGAGGAGCACGGCGACGACGCCAAGCTGCTCGCTGGCGGCCAGAGCCTGATTCCCTCACTGAATCTCCGTCTGTCCCGCCCTACCGTTCTGATCGACATCAATGCCATTTCCGACCTGCAGGGCATCCGGGAAACCGCCGACACCATACTGGTTGGCGCCTTGACCACACATGTCATGCTGGAGATTTCCCCCGTCATTGCCCAGCATGTGCCGCTGGTAGCGGCAGCCATGCCGTATATTGCGCATCCGGCCATCCGCAATCGCGGCACCCTTGGCGGCAGCCTAGCCTTTGCCGATCCGGCCGCTGAACTGCCGGCTTGCGCACTGGCGCTGGATGCGACTTTTGTGTTGAAAAACCGCGACCAGGAGCGCCGCGTCCAAGCCGCGGGCTTCTTCCATGGCCTGTTCGAGACTGATCTCCGGCCCGGCGAAATCCTCGCCGCCATCGAGTTCCCCAAGGCCGGCGTCAGCCATCGCTTTGCCTTCTCCGAACTGGCGCGACGCCATGGCGACTATGCCATGATCGGCCTGGCGGCAGCGTCACAGAAAGCCGGTGATCTGCGACTCGCCTATTTCGGCGTCGCCGACCGGCCCGTCGCCGCCACGCAAGCCGCAGCTTGCCTCGTCAAGGATGGCGCTGCCGGTATCGAAGCCGCCTGCGCCGCACTGCGGAACGATCTGCAGCCCAGCGGTGACCTCAATGCCGGGCCGGATACCAAGCTGCATCTGGCCAGCGTGCTGCTGAAGCGCGCCCTGCCGTCCCTGCTCACCTCAGCCTAGAGAATCCTATGGAGCAGTACGATATCAGCGTCATTGTGAACGGACAGAAGGTGCGCCGCCGGGTCTCTGCGCGCCAGCACCTGATCGATTTCCTGCGCCTCGATCTGAGCCTGACTGGGTCCCATCTCGGCTGCGAACACGGCGTCTGCGGGGCCTGCACGATCCGCGTCAACGGCATCGCTGTGCGGGGCTGCCTCATGCTGGCCGTTCAGGCTGACGGCGCCACGGTCGATACCATAGAGGGATTGAGCGACAGCGGCGCCATTGCTGAATTGCAGGACGCCTTTCACAAGCATAATGCGCTGCAATGCGGATTCTGCACTTCCGGCATGCTGGCGACCGCGGCCGAACTGATCGAACGCCATCCCGATGCCAACCGGGAGGCTATCCGCGCATATATTTCGGGCAATTACTGCCGCTGCACAGGCTATCATTCAATTGTCGACGCCATCGCCTCTGTGCTTGAGGCACGCCGAGGACATCGTTCTGCCGGAGGTGCGGCATGAGCAGTTCGCCGACCGTCTCCTTTTTCGACCGCCCAAACAGCTATATCGGCCGCACCGTTCCACGCCCGAACGCGCGCAAGCTGCTACAGGGGCGCGGCACCTTTGTCGACGATATAGTGCTGCCCCGTATGGCGCATGTCGTCTTTGTGCGCAGTCCGCATGCCCACGCCAGGATCGTGAGCATCGACCGGACCGCGGCACAGGAGATGCCAGGCGTCATTGCCGTGGTCACTGGCGCCGAGCTTGCCAAGGTGATCACCCCATGGGTCGGCGTCCTGACCCATATGAAAGGCCTGAAGTCGGCACCGCAGCATGCCATCGCCATCGAACGTGCCTGCTGGCAGGGCGAGGCCGTCGCGGCCGTGGTCGCGGAAAGCCGGGCTGAAGCGGAAGATGCCGCCGAAGCCGTGGTGGTCGAATGGGAGGAACTTGCCCCTGTCGTCGATATGGAAACTGCGCTAAACAGCGATACTCCCGTCATCCATCCAGACCTGGGCGACAATCTGGCATTTCGTCGGGAACTGGTAACCGGCGATGTCGACGCGGCTTTTGCCTCCGCCGATGTGATTGTCGAGCAGGTTTTCCATACCGGCCGTCATACCGGCGTCTGCCTCGAACCCCGGGCCGTTCTGGCCGACTATCAGCCCGCCGATGGCAAGCTGACGGCGTATCAGGCCACGCAGGCGCCTCATATGATCCAGAACCTACTGGCCAAGCACCTGAATCTGAACGAGACGGATGTTCGGGTCGTCTGCAAGGATGTCGGCGGTTCCTTCGGCATCAAGGTCCACATCTATCCCGATGAAATGGCAACGGCGGCATTGTCCGTGCTGCTGAAACGACCGGTGAAATTCATCGCCGACCGCCTTGAATCCTTCGTCACCGACATCCATGCCCGCGACCACCGTATCAAAGGCAGGATCGCGTTGAAGCAGGATGGCGAAATCCTCGCCTTCGAAATCGACGACCGAACCGGCATCGGCCCCTACTCCGTCTATCCTCGCACCAGCGCCGTCGAGGCGAACCAAGTGGTGAACCTGGTGGGCGGCCCCTACAAACACAATGCGTACCGCGCCGCCACAGAGGTCGTGTTCCAGAATAAGACCGGAACCTGCCAGTATCGCGCTGTCGGCCATCCGATTGCCTGCGCGGTGACCGAGGGTCTGGTCGATCTTGCCGCGCAGAAGATCGGCATGGACCCGGCCGAAATACGCAGGCGCAACCTGATCCCCGACGATGCTTACCCCTATGTGGGGCTGGCTGGCCTGCCCTATGAAAACCTGTCGCATCACGCCTCGCTGAACAAATTGCTGGCGCTGATGGATTACGACAGGCTGCGAGCCGAACAGTCGGAGCTGCGCAAGCGCGGCATCTACCGTGGCATCGGCCTGGCGAGCTTTATCGAGGTTACCAATCCCTCCGCCGCCTTCTATGGCATCGGCGGCGCCCGGATTTCCTCGCAGGATGGCTGCACGATACGGCTCGATCCCACCGGCACGATCATATGCGCCACAGGCGTCACCGAGCAGGGCCAGGGCACCGAGGCGATCATCGCCCAGATTGCCGCAACGGCGGTAGGCGTGACGATGGAAAAGGTTCGCGTTATCACCGGCGATACCGATGCCACGCCATACGGCGGCGGCACCTGGGCGTCGCGCGGCGCCGGGATCGGCGGTGAGGCCGCGCTGCAGGCCGGCAAGGCATTGCGAAACAATATCCTGCAGGTGGCAGCTGCGATGCTGCAGAGCGCGCCGGAGAAGTTCGACATCCGGGAGGGTATTGTCGTCGACGCCGACAGCGGCGCAGAACGGCTGCCGCTCGAGGAAATCGGCCGGGTCGTCTATTTCCGCCCCGATACGCTGCCCAAGGGCATCCAGCCGGAATTCGTGGTAACGCGCCACTATGTCCAGAAGGATTACCCCTTCGTCTTCACCAATGGAATCCAGGGCTGCTATCTCGAGGTCGATACCGAGACCGGATTCGTCACCATCCTAAAGCACTGGTGCGTCGAGGATTGCGGAACCATCATTAATCCGCAACTGGTCGACGAGCAAATACGCGGTGGCGTGGTGCAGGGTATTGGCGGCGCCCTGTACGAAGAATGCATCTACGACGACCGGGGCCAACTGGTGAACGGTTCGATGATCGACTACCTGGTGCCTATGGCTGGCGAAATGCCGGACATCGTTGTGGGCCATGTCATCTCACCCACCGCCAGTTCGGAGCTCGGCGCCAAAGGGGCTGGCGAAGCCGGCACCGCGGGCGCCCCTGCAGCCGTGATGAATGCCATCAATGATGCATTGCAGCCATTCGACGTCCGGCTGGCCGCCCAACCTTTTACCCCCGAACGGATTCTGACCGCACTAGGCAAGGTCGGTTCCGGAAAGACCCGAGTTTAGACGAAGCGTTTAAACGGCAAAAGTAAGCGCCGAAACATAACCTGGTGGAGGAAACCATGACGAGCACGCGTATATCGAAGCGTCGCGGCGGCATCAGCCGTCGTGAAGTTCTGGCCGCCGGCGCAGGTGGCATCGCCCTTGCGGGGTTCACCCCGTCACTATTCTCGATCGCCAAAGCCCAGACCGGCGTAATCAAGATCGGCTTTCCGGTGCCTCTGACCGGCCCGTTCGGCGCCGAGGCCAATGATCAGGTCAAGGCTGCCGAGATCGCCATCAAGGAATTCAACGAGGCCGGCGGCTTCCAGGGCCGCCTGGCAGAACTTCTGGTGCGCGACGACAAGCTCAACCCCGGCGAAGCGGCGACCCGCACGCTGGAACTGATCGAGAAGGACAAGGTCAACTACGTTGTCGGTTCGCTCTCAGCCGCCGTGCAACTGTCGATCAACAACGTGACTAAAGAACGCGGTGTGATCTTCAACTCGATCAGCCAGTCGGATGCGATCAACGAGGTGAAGGACTGGAGCAAGTTCACCTTCCACGAGGCTCTCAACCCGCATATGACCGCCGGCGCGGTGGGCCGCTACGCTTTCTCGAAATTTGGCAAGAAGGTTGCCTATCTGACTGCCGACTATGCCTACGGCCATGAAATGGTGCGGGGCTTCGAATCGGCCGGCAAGCCACTCGGCGTTCAGACGCTGGCCGATATCCGCCACCCAATCGGCGCCAGCGACTATTCCGCCTTCCTGCCGCGCATCCAGTCGTTGCGTCCCGATGTGCTCTGCATCTGCAACTTCGGTCGCGACCAGGTCAATGCCGTCAAGCAGGCCACCGAATTCGGCCTGAAGGAGAAGATCAAGATCGTTGCTCCCGTGTTGCTCTACACCGCCCGCGTCGCCGGCGGCCCGGAGATCTTCGAAGGTGTGGTCGGCGGTACCTCCTATTATTGGCGCCTGGAAGACACGGTGCCGACGGCCAAGGCATTCAACGACAAGTTCCGTGCCGCCCATGGCGGAGCGGTACCGTCCGATTACGGCGCACTCGGCTATGCCGGCGTCCGCAGCGTGCTGACCGCCGTGAAGAATGCCGGCACAACCGATACCGACAAGGTCGTCGCGGCGATGCGCGCCCTGAAATACGACTTCTACAAGGGGCCGCAATACTACCGTGATTGCGACCATCAGTCGGTGCAGTCGGTCCTGGTGATCGAATCGAAAAGCAAGGACATGAAGGACAAGAACGACGTGTTCAGCATCGTCGGGATCGAAAACCCGGATGAGAAGAACCTGCGTTCCTGCGCCGATCTAGGCCACAAGGCCTGAGTGATTGCCGAGCGTCACGCCATGATGAAGGGCTGGTAATGTCTGGTCTCACCCTTGAATTGCTGTTGTTACAGGTCGTCACCGGCGTGGCGCTCGGCTCAGTCTTTGTCCTCTTGGCCATTGGTCTGTCGCTGATCTTTGGCATGCTCACCATCGTCAACTTCGCCCATGGCGCCTTTTACATGGTCGGAGCCTATATGGGGGTATTCCTCTATGGGCTGACGGGAAACTTCTGGATCTGCCTCATTCTCGTTCCGCTGGGCGTTGGATCGATCGGTCTCGTGGTCGAGCGGTTTCTGATCCGGCCGCTCTATGGCCGCAATATCGACGACCCGCTGCTGTTAACCTTCGGTCTGGGTTATGTTTTCATCGAGACCATTCGCATTCTGTTCGGGCTGAACGGCATTCCCTTCAGCACACCGGCGGGTCTGCGCGGCGCGGTCGATATCGGTGTCGGTTATTTCCCGCTCTATCGCTTGTTCCTGATCGGCGCGACGGCCGTACTGGTGCTCGGCCTCTGGCTGTTCATCGAGAAGACCAAGTTCGGTCTGATCATCCGCGCCGGTGCGCGCGATCCGGAGATCCTGAAAGTCCTGGGCATAGATGTGTCGAAAATCTGGCTGCTGGTCTTCGGCATCGGCACCGGCATCGCCGGCCTGTCGGGCATCCTTGCTGCGCCGCTGCAGGCCGTGACGCCGGAAATGGGCATCCCGGTACTGGCCGAAGCCTTCGTGGTCACCGTGGTTGGCGGCATGGGCTCGCTGATTGGCGCCGTCACCGCCGGGCTTATGGTGGGCATTGTCGTCGCCATGACCTCGCTGTTCATGCCAGAGATGGCCAAGGTTTCGATCTTCCTGCTGATGGCCCTGGTGCTTCTGGTCCGCCCGCAGGGACTGTTCGGCCGCGCCGGACTGATGGGCTAAACCATGACCATGAGTAATGCGGCCTCCCTCATCGCCTTCGGCAAGCGCCATCGCGCTGCCCTGGCCATCGGCTTCCTGCTGATCTTTCCCTGGCTTATGCCTTATGAGGCATTGGCGGTGAACATCCTCGTCCTCGGCCTCTACGCGGTCGGGTTCAATCTGCTGTTCGGCTATACCGGGCTGCTGTCCTTCGGACATGCCGCCTTCCTCGGTTCGGGCGCCTATGGCTGCGGCATCGCACTGGTGCATTTCGGTGTGCCATGGTTCGGCGCCATCCTGGTCGGCGTTCTGCTCTCGGTGTTCTTCGCCGCGATCATGGGCTTCCTGGCGATCCGTACGCGCGGCATCTACTTCGCGATGGTGACACTGGCGTTGTCGCAATGCGTCTACTATCTCTTCTATCAGGCGGTGAACCTAACCGGCGGCGAGAATGGCCTGCGCGGCATCAACCTGTCGGAAATCGGCATCCTCGGCTTCAGCGTCAATTTCCTGAATCCGACGACCAAGTATTACGTCATCCTGGCCTTTGTCGCCTTCGCGCTGTGGCTCTTCTCCCGCCTGCTCGCCTCGCCTTTCGGTGCGGTGCTGGAGGCGATTCGGGAGAATGAAAGCCGCGCACGCGCCTGCGGCTACGACGTGGCGCGGGTCAAGTTCATCGCCTTTGTCATCTCGGGCGCCTTCTGCGGCCTTGCCGGCGCGCTGAAGGCGCTGCATCTCTCCATCGTTCCCATCGAGACACTGCATTATCTGACCTCGGGACAGGTGGTTATGATGGCCCTGCTGGGGGGTATGAACACCTTCTTCGGACCCTTCGTTGGTGCGGCCGCCTTCCTGCTGCTGGAAGATGTACTGACCACGATGACCAGTCACTGGCAGCTAGTACTAGGTGCCATATTCGTAGTCTTTGTCCTGTTCTTCCCCAAGGGCATCTGGGGCTCGGTACTGGCCTGGATGGTGCGGAAATGAGCGAAATCATCCTCGCAACCCGCAACGTCGGGAAAAGTTTTGGCGGCTTTACTGCCCTGCGCGACATTTCCATCGAGTTCGAGCGCGGCAAGCTGACGGCCATCATCGGCCCCAATGGCGCCGGCAAGAGTACGTATTTCAACATCCTGTCCGGTGCACTTGCGCCAACAACCGGCCAGCTACTATTCCAGGGCCGCGATATATCCCGCCTGCCGCAACATGAATTTGCCGCCCAGGGAATTGCGAAATCATTCCAGATCACCAATGTATTCCCGAAACTGTCGGCATTCGAAAATGTTCGTGTTGCTGTGCAGGCCCGTCATGCCGGGCTCAATCCCTGGCGCAACCGGGATGGCTACACCGAGGTGAACCGGCGTGCCCGCGAACTGCTAGCCCTGGTCGGACTGGAACAGCAGACAGAGAGGGTTGCCCAGGACATGGCGCATGGCGAGCAGCGCGCGCTGGAGATCGCCATGGCGCTGGCGGCCGAACCGGTTCTGCTGCTGCTGGACGAGCCCACCGCCGGCATGTCGCCCGAGGAAACCCGGGTGATGATGGACCTGATCCAGCGCCTGAGCGGCGACCGCACCATCATTCTTGTCGAGCACAAGATGAAGCTGGTCATGGGAATCTGCGAACGCATCATCGTTCTGCATCACGGCGAGTTGCTGGCCGACGGCACGCCAGACGAGGTGCGCACGAATGCCGAGGTGAAACGCGTCTATCTCGGACAGGGGCGCCACTGATGTTGAAGATCGCCAACCTGTCGACCTGGTACGGCCACAGCCACATCCTGCAGGGCATATCGCTGGAAGTGAACCGCGGCGAGATCGTCACTTTGATCGGCCGCAATGGCGCCGGAAAGACCACAACCCTGCGCAGCGTCATGGGCCTGGTGCCGAAGCGACAGGGCAGTGTGGTGTTTGACGGACAGGAAATCCTGGCCGATCCGGCGCACAAGCGGTTCCATCGCGGCCTGGCTTATGTGCCGGAAGAGCGCCGCATCGTGCCCGGACTGACCGTGCTGGAAAACCTGCGGCTCGGCATCATCGGCAGCGCCAGCCGGTCAAAGGAGAACGAGCGGATCGATGTCATCGCCGAGACCTTCCCTCGCCTCAAGCAACGCCTCAGCCAGGAAGCCATCACGATGTCGGGTGGCGAGCAGCAGATGCTGGCCATTGCCCGCGCGATGATGGCCGAGCCAAAGATGATCCTGCTCGATGAACCCTCGGAAGGCATTATGCCGATCCTGGTCGATGAGATGTTCGAACTGCTCCGCGCCATGAAGGCGACCGGAACGACGATCATGCTGGTGGAGCAGAATGTCGAGCTGGCGCTCGGCATCTCCGACCGCGCCTATATCATGGACCAGGGCGAGATTGTGTACCACGACACCGCCACCGCCCTGCTGGCCGACACGGCGATGCAGGAACGTTATTGCGCTGTCTGAACACGGAGGCTGCGACTATGGGCATTAACAAGCTGGCTCATTACTCGATCCGCACGACAGACCTTGAGGCGTCGCGGCGCTTCTATACCGATATTCTCGGCTTCCGCATCGGCTACCGCCCCGATTTCAAATTCCCCGGCATCTGGCTCTACATGAGCGACGATGACGACAAGGAATACGGTACCGTCCATATCATCGGCATCGATCCGAATGACCCACAAGGTCTGATCGACTATCTCGGCGACAAGTCTCTCGAAAGCCTGCAGGGTACCGGTACGGTTGATCATATCGCCTTCACCGCCACCGGTCTGGCGGCGATGCGCAAGAATCTCAATGCCCGCCGCCTGGATTTCTTTGAACGCACGGTGCCGTCGCTTGGTCTGCATCAATTGTTCCTGACCGATCCGTCCGGCGTGACTATCGAACTTAATTATCCGGCCGCCGAAGCGGAGGTCTGACCTGTGGGACGCGCGTTGATAGCCGGCGGCTCGTTGGGCGGCCTGCTGGCCGCCAACATGCTGCATCGTGCCGGCTGGGACGTTCTCGTGATGGAGCGTGCGGGCGCGGCTCTTTCGGGTCGGGGCGCCGGCATCGTCACGCATCCCGAACTTTTCGATTGCCTCGAAACCGCCGGCGTCACCATCGATGACAAGATCGGCGTGCCGGTTCCCGGCCGCATCACGCTGGGCCGCGACGGCAAACCAATACAGGAAAGCGCCCTGCCCCAGATCCTCACCGCCTGGGGGCGTCTCTATCATTTGCTCAAGACCGCCCTGCCAGCCGAACGCTATTGCTTCGGCGCCGAGCTGCGCGCCTTTGAACAAAGCGAGGCCGGCGTCTGCGTTACCCTCGCCGATGGTTCGCAATTGCGTGGCGATATCCTGATCGGCGCTGACGGTATCCGTTCGACCATCCGACAACGCCTGCTGCCGCAGGTGCGTCCCTGCTACGCCGGCTATGTCGCCTGGCGCGGGCTGACGGATGAAGCCGTACTGTCCGCGGCCACGCATCGTACGATCTTTGAACTCTTCGCCTTCTGCCTGCCGCCCGGCGAGCAGATGCTGGGCTATCCCGTGGCCGGCATCGGCGACAATCTGGACCCCGGCCAACGGCGTTTCAACTTCGTCTGGTATCGTCCGGCGGACGAGCAGACACAGCTGCCCGATCTCCTGACCGACGAACATGGTCGCCGGCGCGAAGACGGCATTCCACCGCAGCTGATCCGCGCTGACGTTCTGGCAGCCATGCGACAAGCAGCCGACGATGTGCTGGCCCCGCAGTTTGCCGAGATCGTGCACAAGGCGGCGCAGCCCTTCGTGCAGCCAATCTACGATCTGGAATCGCCGCAACTCTCTTTCGGTCGCATTGCCCTGCTTGGCGATGCCGCCTTTGTCGCCCGGCCGCATTGCGGCATGGGCGTGACCAAAGCTGCATCCGATGCAAAGGCGCTCATGCAAGCACTGCTGCATACACCCGAAAATCCTGCCCAGGCCCTCAAGGCCTACGAGAGAGAACGCCTGCCGATCGGGCGCTTTCTCGTCGGCCACGCCCGCAGCCTCGGTGCCTATATGCAGGCGCAGATTCTTACGCCCGAGGAACGCCAGATGGCGGAGCGCTATCGCTCGGTCGAGGCGGTGATGCGAGAAACTGCCGTCTCCCCGGCAATGCACTAAGGGCAGACAAGATGCAAATGGCAGGTGACGTCAGCATTGCCGCGGACCGGCAGCATGTCTGGACTGCGCTCAACGACCCCGAGGTGCTGCGGCAATGCATTCCGGGCTGCGAGTCAGTAACGCTCGAGGCCGAGAATGTGCTGCTCGCCAAGGTTACGGCGAAGATCGGCCCGATCAAGGCCGGCTTTTCCGGCAAGGTGACGCTTTCGGAACTCGACCCGCCGAATTCCTACGTGATTTCCGGCGAAGGCAGCGGCGGTGCCGCCGGTTTTGCCAAGGGCAGTGCCGCCGTCAAGCTGACCACCGTAGGCAATGCCACCCAGCTGTCCTATCAGGTCGATGCAGCGGTCGGCGGCAAACTAGCGCAGATCGGGGCGCGGCTGATCGACTCCACCGCGCGCAAAATGGCCGAAGACTTCTTTGCCAAATTCGTCGCAATCGCCGAAAGCACTTCACCGGCCCGGCCGACCGCAGAGGCAGCAGTGCCAGCCCCTGTGCCACAGCCTGCGAAATCCAATAGCTGCCTGCTGGTCATCGCCGCCATCGTAGTGCTGGCGGCGGTGGCCTTCTATCTCGTGCGCTAGCCCTCGGGCAGGAACCGCGCGCGCTCCTCACGGAAACGGCGGACAAGGAATTCGCGGCAGGTGGCGTACGGTGGTGGAGTCCGGATGGCTCAGCAGATAGCTGCGCCGTCTCTGCCGGCATGCCTTCCCGTGCCAGATAGCCGCGC
>Ga0075012_10005406_pt1 | contig 11731 bp, 12 predicted proteins | sample All_14_2_FD_71474 | JGI IMG/M metagenome (GOLD analysis project Ga0075012, IMG submission 71474) | Freshwater microbial communities in response to fracking from Pennsylvania, USA - Allegheny Zone_MetaG_DW_15 | ecosystem: Environmental > Aquatic > Deep subsurface > Groundwater > Drilled...
GGGCACCGATGAGCACGATTGCCGGCATGGCATTTCTCCCGCTTAAAGTGATGCAGCCGGTGACCCACCCTATCCGAGCGGAGCCATAGGAGAGGCCTTGACCACCACAAACGGCCGGCCCGATTGCGCAGTGTTGCTGTTCGGCGGGCACCGCGCGCCCCGCGGTTTAGCCCATCTACCTGCGCTGACGGTGCAGGAAGCCACTCAGGTCGACGCGGTGACAAACTGTCGGCGCATCGTCGTGGTCGGCGCCGACAAGGATCTGGCCACGGTGCTCACCCGGCTGATGAAGACCGAAAAACTGGCCGTCGAGGTGGCATTCGTGCCCCGCAGGCGCACCGCCGCCACCCGCGCCCACGGACTGCCGGCGGGTCGGCGGGCGGTCCGCGCCGCCCTCACCCACGACGCCACCCGGGTACCGCTGATCCGCGATGATTCCGGGCGTGTGCTCGTCGGCGCCGGCTTGTGGGTGGGTGAGACCGAACTGGAGAAGGGCACGCCGCCGGCCACGTTGCACGGCGAGGCCGTCGTGGATGACACCGTGCTGTTCGACGGCGAGGCTGTGGCCGTGCGGATCGAGCCGATCGCAGCGATGCCCGGCCTGCGGGCCTCGGTGCTGTCCTCGCGGATGCGGCCGAAACGTTGGGTGGCCGGGCGCGCGGCGCAGCTCGGGACCACCGGCGCGTTCGTGGTCCGCGACGGCGAGCTGGGCCCCCGCGCGGTGAAGCGGTCGACGTTCTACCGACACACGGAAGGCTGGCTGGCCGTCCGGTGACGAGCGCAGCGAGGAGGCCGGCGCATCGAGCACCGTCCGGTGACGAGCGCAGCGAGGAGGCCGGCGCATCGAGCACCGTCCGGTGACGAGCGCAGCGAGCCGGTAGCGTCGACACGTGAACATCCGTCCGCTGCGTCAGTCGGTACGTCCCAGCCCGATCTTCCTGGGGATCGTGGCCCTCACGCTCGCGGCGGGCGCGCTGGCCTGGTTTTGCGGGGACGCCATCGAGCCGCTGTCCTATGCCGCGGTGTTCGTCCTGGTGGTCGCGGGGTGGCTCGTCTCGCTGTGCCTGCACGAATTCGGCCACGCGTATACCGCGTGGAAGTTCGGTGACCACGACATCGCGGTGCGCGGCTACCTGACGCTGAATCCGCTCAAGTACTCCAACCCGATGCTGTCGCTGGGTCTGCCGCTGCTGTTCATCGCTCTCGGCGGTATCGGCCTGCCCGGCGGGGCCGTCTATGTCCGCACGGGCTGGATGACGCCGCGGCAACGCACCCAGGTCAGCCTGGCCGGCCCGCTGGCCAATGTGGTGTTGGCGGTGCTCCTGCTGACGGCGGTGGGCCTGTTCTTCGACCCGGCGCACCTGGTGTTCTGGGGCGGGCTCGCCTTCCTGGGGTTCCTGCAAGTGACGGCGGTCCTGTTGAACCTGCTGCCCATTCCCGGTCTCGACGGATACGGCGCGCTGGAGCCGCACCTCAAACCGGAGACCCAACGAGCGCTGGAACCGGCCAAGGGCTGGGGTTTCCTGATTCTGCTGGTCGTGCTGCTGGTGCCGCAGCTCAACCAGGTGTTCTTCGCGGTGGTGTTCTGGTTCGTGGACCTGTCCGGGATCAACGGTTCGCTGGTGTCGATCGGCGGCGGCCTGACCCGGTTCTGGTCCGCCTGGCTCTGAGGCCTTGCAACATATGCGACTTTACGCATATATTCGGCGGCATGGGAGCTGGACACGACCACAGCCACGGCGGCGGTGACACGCGCGTCGGCCGGATGATCATCGGCGCGGCGATCCTCGGCGCGTTCTTCGTCGTCGAACTCGTCACCGCGCTGATGATCAACTCGATCGCGCTGCTCGCCGACGCCGGACACATGCTCACCGACCTGGTCGCGATGTTCATGGGCCTGACGGCGGTGCTGCTGGCCCGTCGCGGATCCACCTCCGCGGCCCGGACCTACGGTTGGCACCGCGCCGAGGTGTTCACCGCCGTCGCCAATGCCGCCCTGCTGTTGGGTGTCGCCGGGTTCATCCTCTACGAGGCCTTCGAGCGACTCGGGGACGCACCCGAGGTCCCCGGGGTACCGCTCATCGTCGTCGCGTTGGCGGGCCTGATCGCCAACGCCGCCGTGATGCTGCTGCTGCGCTCGGACTCCGAGCACAGCCTGGCCGTCAAGGGCGCCTACATGGAGGTCGTCGCCGACACCGTCGGCAGCATCGGCGTGCTGATCGCGGGCATCGTCACCGTCACCACCGGGTGGCCCTACGCCGACGTGGTCGTCGCCGTCCTGGTCGCGCTGTGGGTGCTACCGCGGGCGTTCGCCCTCGCCAGGGCCGCCCTGCGGATCCTCAGCGAGTCCTCGCCCGCCCATATCGACGTCGAAGAGTTGCGCAGTGCGTTGCGCGACGTCCCCGGCGTCACCGAGGTACACGATCTGCATGTGTGGACGCTGGTCCCCGGCCGGGATATGGCCACGGCGCATCTGACGAGCACCGCCGATGCGACCCGGGTCCTGGTCGCCGCCCAGGCGGTGCTGGCGGCACGCGGTCTCGAACACGCCACGGTGCAGGTCGAGCCGCCCGGCGGCGTCGGCGACTGCGGCGCGAACGCCTGCTAGACCAGGCCGAGCGCGGCCCGGGCGGCCGGGTCGCAGTCGTCCAGCAGGTCCAGGCACCGCGCGTACTCCGGAGTCTCACCGATCTCCTGGGCGGCGCGCGCCAGCGCGGCCACGCAGCGCAGGAAGCCACGGTTGGGTTCATGCGCGTAGGGCACCGGGCCGAAACCCTTCCAGCCGTTACGGCGCAGCTGGTCGAGCCCGCGGTGATACCCGGTGCGGGCATACGCATAGGCGGCCACCGGCTGATCCTCGGCCAGCGCCTCCTCGGCAAGCGTCGCCCAGGCCACCGAGGCACTCGGGTGCGCGGCGGCGACGATCGCGGCCTTCTCGCCGGCGTCCAGTTCGCCCTCAGCTTCCGTATCGCCCGGCAGCAGCACCGGATCCGGCCCCAACAGGTCGCCCATTCGCGTCATAGGCCTATTGTGCCGTGCGGGCGTACGCCGGCTGTGATTAGGCTTGCGCTGAAGCATCACGAGGGAGGACTGCAGTAGGGATGTCGAACCCAACCGAACCCGAAGGCGGGAAGCAGGACCCCAACCCGGATGCGCCGGAGGCCGACGACTCCGCGGAGCGCCGGTTCACCGCGCCGTCGGGTTTCGACGGATCCACCCAGATCATCGAGTCGGTACCCGAACCCCCCACCGAGATCTTCGCCGCCGGTGCCCCCACAGAGATGATCGACAGCACCAAAATGGCTGCCCCACAGGTCATTCCACCGCGTGATGACGCGCCGAAGCCGCCAGGGGCCCGGCGCAGCTGGGGCTGGGTGATCGCCGTCGTGTTGGTGATCGCGGCGCTGGTGGCGCTCGCCGTGCTGGGCACGGTGCTGTTGACCCGCGGCGGCGCCAACGCGACATCGCAAGAGGACCAGGTCCGCTCCACCATCGAGAGCTTCGATGCTGCCATCCAGAAGGGGGACTTGGCCACGCTGCGCGGCATCACCTGCGGCGCCACCCGGGAGAGCTACGTCAACTACGACGACCGCTCCTGGACCGAGACCCACAAGCGGGTCGCGGCCGCCAAGCAGTACCCGGTGGTCGCCAGCATCGACGAGGTGGTGGTGGTCGATGACCACGCCGAGGCAAACGTCACCACCTTCATGGCCAACGCGCCGCAGACGCGTTCCACGCGGAGCTTCGATCTGCAGTTCCGTGACGACCAGTGGAAGATCTGCCAGAACGGCTGACCGCCGCCGGCGTCAGCCGATGACGTCGACGCCGAGTTGGCCGAGCACCTGTAACTGCTGGACCGCCTCGACCTCGTCGTCTCACCGGCCTTCGTCCGGCGGGTGGGACACGCTCGCGGCGCGCATCGCCGCAGGCGGCGGAACCGCGCTCGCCGTTCCGCTCGACGTCACCGATCGCGAAGCGGTCCGGACTGCGGCCGGGCAGGTGTGCGAGCAGCTCGTGCCCCAACTGATCGGCACTGCGGGTGCGGGCCGACCGGCCGACCTGATCACCACGTCGTCCATCGCGGCGACGCGCGTGCTGGCGAAGTTCTCCGTGTACTCGGGAACGAAGGCCTACATCAGTCAGCTGACCAGGCTGCTGCGGGTGGAACTCGGCCGCAAGATGGTGCGCGTCGCCACCATCGAATTCGGCATGGTGGACACCGAACTGCCCGACCACGTGACCGACCCGGACGCCAGCCGGTTGATGGCGGATCTGATCAACGATATCGACGTGCTGCAGCCTGCCGATGTCGCGAAACCGTCGCCTTCATCGCGTCGGTGCCCCGGCACGTGAATCTGACCGAGCTCACGCTCCTGCCGACCCAGCAGGCGATCTGAGACACCGATGAAGTAGGGAAACACCCTATTTATCTGATGCGGACTCGAATGCCATCGTGATGTTCGGACTTGCCAGTCGCGACCACAGGAGACGTCATGCCCAGACCATCGCAGCCTCATGACCGCCGACGCTTGAAAACTCTGGCGTCCAACGGCTTTGCACTAGCGGTCCTCGCTGCTGCATCGCCCCTCGCATCACCGGCGGCCCACGCGTTGCCACAATTCCCCCTGGCACCCGCATGCAGCAGCTACTCCTACAACAGTCCTGCGATCGAGTTCGCGCAGGACAACAACGTGACGGTGGTGGTCGACAAGTCCGGCGACTTCTTCTCCGGTAACGCCGGGTACACGCAGAACGGAAGCGGGGTGTGGACCAACGGAACCGCCAACGGACGAATCAGTGGGCGCAACATCACCGTCGACTTCGCATGGAGCAACGGCTTGACTACCCGCTGGGACGGTTACATCGACGATGACCTCACCGCCCGAGGCACCGCCAAGAACAGCGAGGGTGCTGTCAATACCTGGTCTTCGAAAGCCAAGTTCCATTGCGTCCCCGTCGCGGAACCGCCGGTGCAGTCGTCGGAGCCTGATGTTGTGTCTGCGCCACCGGACGAGCTGACGGCCACGGTGAACGCCGATACGCGCCTCTACGACAAATCAAACGACGACGGTGACGCAGTGGTCATCGGCGAGTTGACGGAGGGACAGGTGGTGAAGGTGCAGAGCGCGTGCTCGCCCGACGCCTGGTGTTTCTTGGTCGAGCCCAAGGGAGCGGCCTGGGGAAGAGATCTCACGAACAACTGAATGTGGAAGAGGCCAAAGCGTTACCGAACAGCTTTCGCAACCTGCCCGAGGAGACAGCCATGAACCATGTTCGGCCATCACAATTCTCGACCTCTGCAGTTGTTTTCACGGGTGCACTTGCGCTGTCCGGCATGATTACCGCACCCGTCGCGCAAGCCAGCCCGCTCGACGGTATCCGAGCTGCCGTCAACGCAGCACGCAGCGGCTCACCCTGCGGCCCCCTGAACTACAACTTCGACCTCGAGGGCGAGGCGCAGCACAGGGTCGGTAACAGGCTGCCTGGGGTGCCTCCGGCAGGCCAATACAAGGGCAGGATGTACCAAGGTCACGCATCAGCCGATCCCACATCGAGGGCGACGGAGATCCTCGTCAACGAGATGCGCCCCCAGATCACCAACTGCAGCTACAAGGACTTCGGTGTGGGCATGGCCCGAGACGACGGAGAAGAGATGAGTTTTGTGAGTCTCGCGCTCGGCGAGCCGCCCGCCGCGGCCCCGGCGCCGGTCCCGGAACCCGCGGGGAGGCCGATCAAGTGCACCGGCGGCCCGACCATCCCGGCCGGCCAGACCTGCCCACCCAAACCGCCCGCCGCTCCCGTCGAACAAGCGCCGACGAACGCCGTCACGCTGGATATCCGGCGCGAGGGTTTGCGCGCCAAGGTGACTGTGGGAAACACGTCGAATCTGCGGGCGCAGTGCACCTACACCGCCAAAGAAGTGAACGGACTGGGCATTCCGGTCAGTCGCAACTTCGAGGTCAACCCGAAGGGCACCACCCCGCTGGAGTTCGCGGCTCCCCTTCCGGGGCAGACCTACACCGTGGTGGTGGCGTGTAGCGCCGACTTCAACGGTAAGACTGTCGAAATAGGTCGCGTGCAGCAAGACTTTTCGAGCTTCTGACGACAACTTGTCAGCACGGGACCTGCGCACCGCTCTTGCGATCGAGATCGACCCGGCCGCAATCCTGCTCGTCACCGCGATGCGTCATGCCGGGCTCGTGGGCGCGAGACGGATGTCGGTCGCCGCGGTGAGCCGGTCGGCGGGCAAACCGGCGTGCCGACATACCTTGGAGACCAGGTCGGCTGAAGCGGCACAGAAGATCCCGAAGACCATCTCGTCGGCGGGGACCACGATCATGGACATCAGCTGGATCGTCGGACCGAACGCCGATGCTGCCGCGGCACTCGATTGCAGGGCAGCCGAAGTCCGTTCGAGCGATCCGCGCACGAGGGCGGGCTGATACCACTCGACCAGATAGCACGGTTCTGCAGGATCCACAGCTCGGAGGCTATCGGGTCGCTCCGCGGCGTTAAATCGGGCGAATCCCTATGACAGCGCGACCCGAGCCGAGCGGCACCGGCTGTGACATGATCCTGGGGTGGCTGCGGGGGTGGTGAGCCGCGATGCCGAATGCGCGGCAGTCGCTCAGTTTCTCGATGCCGCGACCCGTGAACCCGGCAGCCTGCTGATCGAAGGCGAAGCGGGAATCGGGAAGACCACCATCTGGCTGGCCGGCGTGGAGCAGGCCCGCGAGCGCGACTTTCACGTGCTTGCCACCCGGCCGGCGCAGACGGAATCGGTGCTGTCCTACGTTGCGCTGGCAGACCTACTGAGCCGCGTCGACGCGGCGGTGCTGGACAACCTTCCCCACCCGCAACGACTCGCATTGGACCGGGTCCTGCTTCGCGGGGATGCCGGTGACGCCCCGACCGATCCGCGGGCGGTGGCCGCGGCGTTCCTGTCGGTCATCGAGACGCTTGCGGAGGTCGGGCCGGTGCTGATCGGCATCGATGATCTGCAATGGCTCGACCACTCCAGCGCTGCCGTCGTCGCGTTCGCCGCACGCCGGCTTTCGGGTGCGGTCGGGGTACTCACGGCGATGCGCAGCGACGCGGACCCCGCCCTCGATCTCTTTCGGGATCGGTTGCCCAGACCGGAATCCAGCGGGCGCCTGGTAGTCGGGCCGCTGAGCCTGGGCGCCTTGCGGACCATCGTGGCGCGCCGGCTCGGCCTATCGTTGCCGCGACCGGCGATGGTACGCATTCACGACATCTCCGGCGGCAACCCGTTCTACGCCCTGCAACTGGCATATTCGTCCGTCGATGGTGAAATATCCATGCAGACAGCACTTTCCGATCTGGTTCGGGCCAGGGTCAGCGAAGTGGGGACGGAGACGCAGGAAGCGCTGCTCGCCGCTGCCTGTGCGGGATCGCCGACCATCGACCTCATCGCGCGGGCGATGAACGTCACGCACTCGCACGTGGCGGAGATGCTCGACGAGGCGGAAGACCATAAGCTCATCCATTACGAGGGACAGCGGGTGCGTTTTTCGCATCCCCTGCTGGCCGCCGGTATCCACGCCGACGCGCCTGCGCCCCGGCGCCGACGGATGCACGCCACGCTCGCCGGGATCGTCACCGAGCCAGAGTTGCGAGCACGACACCTGGCGCTGTCGGCTACCGTAGCAGACGAACAGACGCTGCACTCCCTGGACGCCGCCGCGCTGTCGGCGGCCAACCGAGGCGCGCCCGGCGCCGCCGCAGAGCTTCTCGATTTGGCCATCGGCCTCGGTGGCGACACTCCCGAGCGTCATATCCGGGCAGCCGGACATCACTTGCACGCCGCGAACTTCAACGAAGCAGCGACGCGGCTCAACCAGATCATCGACACGCTGACACCGGGTCGGTTGCGCGCGGAAGCACTGACCCTGCTGGCCAAGGTCCGCACCGCCGAAGAGAACCTCGCCGAGGCGATGACGGTTCTCACGCGCGCGCTTGCCGAGTCCGCTGACGACCCCGGCCGACGCGCGCACGCCCTCATCCTGCTGTCTCACGCGCAACTCAATGCGGCCCAGTTCGACGAGTCTGCCCGCAGCATCGACGAAGCCGTCACGCTCGCCACCGAACTGGACCGAACCGACCTACTGAGTGCTGCCCTGGCCCTGCGCGCGATGCAGAACTTCGCCTCCGGGCACGGTTTCGACGACGAGACGATGGCCCACGCACTCGCGCTTGAGGACGGTGCGTCCGACATTCCTCTGGCGCTGCGGGCACCCGTCAACAATGCGCTCCTGCTGGCGTGGACGGGTCAGCTTCCACGCGGACACGACGCGATGATGGCGGTCCGGCGCCAGTCGATGGATCGAGGCGAGGAGCACGAGCTGGCCATCCTCGACTTTCATTGCTTCCTGATGGCTCTCTGGCGCGGTGACCTGGCAGATGCCGGCTTGCTGGCCGAGGACGCGCTCGAACGGGCGAACGCCCTGGGCGACCCGGAGCCCGTGTGTATCGGTCTGACGACGCGGGCCACCCTCGCCGCCTACGCCGGCCACGAACAGCGGGCCAGGGACGACGTCGCGGAGGCGTTGGTGCAGTTGCAACTCCTCGGCACACCCCCGATGACTCGGTACCCGCTCGCGATGCTGGCCTTTCTGGAGGTGTCCCTGGGCAACCACGCCGCCGCGCTGAGCGCGCTGGAACCGGCGTTGGCGCTGATCGACTCGACACCCATGGCTCTGGAAATCATGATCGGTCTGTTCGTTCCGGACGCCGCCGAGGCGATGGTCGCCGTGGGACGTCTCGACGACGCCGAACGGCTGATCGAACGGTTCCTCGACGACGGCCGACGGCTGGACCGGGCATGGATTCTGGCCTGCGGCGGACGCTGTCGCGCGATGCTGCTCGCCGCACGTGGCGACGTCGACGCCGCGGCCAACGCAGCCCAGCAGGCGATGGTTGAACACCAGCGGCTGCCCATGCCGTTCGAACGTGCCCGAACTCAACTTCTGGTCGGCCAACTCGAACGCCGGCAACGCCACAATCAGGCCGCCTCCGCCGCGCTCAACGAGGCACTGCAGACCTTCGAGCAACTCGGCACCCCGCTGTGGGCCGAACGCACCCGCACCGAGTTGGGCCGCGCCAACGTCGGCCCGCACCGCGACGCCACGCTGACCCCCTCCGAGCAACGGGTCGCCGAACTCGCAGCATCCGGTATGACCAACCGCGACGTCGCCGCCGCCCTGTTCATCAGCCCGAAGACGGTGGAGGCCAACCTCTCTCGGATCTATCGCAAGCTCGGCATCAACTCGCGGGCCGCACTCGGCCGACGGATGGCCGAGGAACTGGGAGACTCCTAACCGGCGAAATCAGGACACAGATGAGTCGTGGCCGCGCTGACGAACAGCGTGCCCTGCTGAAACTGGTAGCGCGATTCCAGCCGGCCCATCTCGTCGAGCACCGGCACACCACCACGCAGGTCTGCGCACGCGGCGAAGCCCGCGGCGATGACTTCGTCGGCGTTCTTGCCCGGCAGCCAGGCGTCGTTGATATCGAGTTCATCCAGGAAGGTTGCCGGGTCGGCCGCAGCGCTCGGGGCGCACACCAGCATGCCGGCACCGCACGTGATCGCGGCGGCTACCAGCATGTGAAATCTGGGCATCATGATTCTCGTTCCTCCAGGCGCGGGATTGCGGTGCCATCGATGCGGCCGACGCTATCCGCCCGGACGGGGAGTTAAATCGGGTGTTTCCCTATCGCCTCTTCACCGCAGGCATGCCCAGGAGTAGGGAATCACCCTATTTAGTCGTCGGTGGCCGGCAGCTTACTGTCGACCCGCTGAGTAAGTAACCAGCGACCGAGGGAGTAGCCGTGACCACGACTCGCACCACTGTATCCATCGCTTTCGCAACGCTTTTCGCGGCAACGTGGGCGGCGGCGCCGGTGGCGTACGCCAGCCCGCTGGACGGAATTCGCGCCGCCGTCAACGCCATGCGCAGCGAGTCGCCGTGCGGAGCGCTGAATTACAACATCGACCTCGAGGGCAACGCGCAGGCGGCGGCGGGCAACACCCTGCCAGGAGTACCTCCCGCCGGCCGCTACCAGGGCAGAACCGAGGCCAAAATGGCGACCAATGACCCAACGTCCGCCGCTATCCGTCACCTCATCTCGGACATGCGGAGTTCAATCATGAACTGCGCCTACAAAGACTTCGGAGTGGGCATGGCGCGACGAGATGATCGAAGCAGTGTCGTCCTCGTCCTCGGCGAGCCACCCGCCGCCGCACCCGTTCCAGCGCCGGTCCCGGACCAGAGGCCCATCAAGTGCACCGGCGGCCCGACCATCCCGGCCGGCCAGACCTGCCCACCCAAACCGCCGCCGGCGGAGATGGCGCCGACGAACGCCGTCACGCTGGATATCCGGCGCGAAGGTTTGCGCGCCAAAGTGACTGTGGGAAACACGTCGAATCTGCGGGCTCAGTGCACCTACAACGCCAAAGAAGTCAACGGACTGGGCATTCCGGTCAGCCGCAACTTCGAGGTCAACCCGAAGGGCACCACCCCGCTGGAGTTCGCGGCTCCACTTCCCGGGCAGACCTACACCGTCGTGGTGGCGTGTAGCGCCGACTTCAACGGCAAGAACGTCGAAATCGGCCGCGTGCAGCAAGACTTTTCGAGCTTCTAGTCACCGCGGGATCTGGGGACCGATCTTGCGGGCGAGGTCCACGGCGGCGGCGTCGGCCTCCTCGTCCGACATCGCCATAACGGCGACCTGCACCATGTTGCTGCGGTCACCCGCCGGGAATTCCACCTGCCCGCGCACCAGGAAGCGCATGCCGTCCGGGCCCGGTGTACCGACGTCGGGAAATCCGGGCTCCGGCGGTGCAAGAGTGTTGTTCGGTGCCGACCCCGGGTTGCCGACCTCCACCGCGATGGATTCGTAGTTGTCGGGGTTCTCCCAGATGCATCCCGGCATGGTGGGGTCGGTGGAGGTAGACCGTCCCGCGATTGCCGCACCGAGGAGCGCCGAGACGTCTTGCGCCGACAGCAGCGCGCACGCGTCGATCGCTGCAGAGTCGGCGGCCACCGACGCGGTTGGCGATGCGTCGCCGGCCTCGGCGTTCCCGTCGCCGACGCTGGATTGTGAGCCACAACCCGTCACGGCAAGAAACGATGCGAACAGGACGAAGGCGCGCGACGCAATCGCAGAGTCGGTCATCGGTCAGACGCTAACGGCGACCGACGCGCGAGAAATCGGGTGTTTCCCTATCACCGCGCGTTAACCGGCGCGGCTCACATCGTCAGAACCATCCGGTAGCGGGCGCGGCCGGAATCCATCGACTCATAAGCTTCCGCGGCGCTGGCAAGCGGCACTTCCTCCACCTTCGCGCGGACCCCCGACAGCAGCGCGAAGTGCATCGTCTCCTCGACGTCGCGCGACGTCCCCGACGGATGACCGGTCACCGAGCGCCCGGCGTTGATCAGGTCGAGCGGACTGATCGGCAGGTTCTCGGCGGTGACCCCGACGACGACGAGCTCGCCGGCCGGACCCAGGCCGCCGACGGCCGCGGCCATCGCGGCGGCGTTGTTCGCCGTCGCCAGCACCACAGACGCGCCGCCCAGCTTCGTCAGCTCCGCGGCGACGTCCTGCCCGGTCGAGTCGATGTAGTGGTGTGCGCCGAACTGCGTGGCCTCCTCGGCCTTGCCGGTGCCGCGGCCGATCGCGACCGTCTCGAAGCCCATGGCCCGCGCCC
>Ga0075012_10005408_pt1 | contig 11731 bp, 10 predicted proteins | sample All_14_2_FD_71474 | JGI IMG/M metagenome (GOLD analysis project Ga0075012, IMG submission 71474) | Freshwater microbial communities in response to fracking from Pennsylvania, USA - Allegheny Zone_MetaG_DW_15 | ecosystem: Environmental > Aquatic > Deep subsurface > Groundwater > Drilled...
CACTGGCCGCTGCCCGTTCCGTCCCGAACCGGGCGGGCGGGCCGGTGACACCGCGGACCAACCCCATGCGGGAGCAGCTCCTCGTTCGCTTCGTCGACGCCGAAGCCCAGATCGCTTCGCTTGAGCGCCAGATCCGCGACACGGAGGCCGAGAGCGAACGTCTCGAGGATATGGCGCGAAGCGCGCCCGAGGTGCAGGCCCAGTTCGCGAACCTCGATCGCGACTACAACGTGATCCGCCGCAACTATGAGGAGCTGCTCGCCCGGCGCGAGGCGGTGAACATCGCCGAGGCGGCGCGCACGGGTTCCGATCGCGTCACGCTCGAGATCGTCGATCCCCCCACCCTTCCGTCGCAGCCTTCCGGGCCCAATCGTCTCCTCTACGCGGCGGCCGTGCTGCTGGCTGCGCTCGGCGCGGGCGGCGCGCTCATCTTCGTGCAGGTCCAGATGGACACCAGCTTCTACTCACCGCAGGAGCTCCAGCAGATCGGACTTCCGGTCCTCGGCGCCTTCACGACATCGTCCCCGCGGCTGCGCACCGGTGATGTCCTTCTGTTCGTCCTGTGTCTGCTCCCGCTACCGCTCGCTTTCGCTGCCGTCGCCATCGGGCCGATCGGCCTGCTCGCGAGGTTGACCGCATGAACCATACCGCACCGCGTCGTTCACACCTTGTCGAACGCGCTGTCGAAGCGGCCCGCACGGCCGCGCTCGCCGAGGCCACGGGTCCAGGCCACCCGGAGCGGGCGCCCTTGTCGCCGGCGGCCGCGCATGCGCTTCTCGGCGAGGTCACTGCCGGCCCGCCGCCCACCCTCGACCTGCCGGTCGCCGGGCAGCCGGACCGTTCCCGGCCTGCGCCGATTGCACGGGATGTCCTCGAACGCGCCGGCCTCGTCGCCGACAGCCCGGTCCGGGTTTCCGCCCGGGAGGAAATCGCACTCGTGCGTGAACAGATTCTGCGCGCCATCGAGTCCTCGACACCGACGCAAGGGCATGAGGCCCGCATCCTGCTCGTGACCAGTGCACGCAGCGGGGAGGGAAAATCCTTCACCGCCCTGAACCTCGCCGCGAGCATGGCCGAGGGCGCGGGGCGCCCCGTCGTTCTCGTGGATGCACAGGGCCGTGCGGGGTCCCTGACCGAGCGACTCGGCCTGACCCGTTCCCCGGGCCTCGAGGCGCTGCGCGGCGCGGATGCGCCGGATCCGGCCCTGCTGCCCGTCGCGACAGCCGTGAACCACCTGTCCGTCCTGCCTTTTGGCAGCGGCCCGCCCGCCCAGGGCGATGCCATCGCCGCGGGGCTTCTGCGGCTCGCCGCGCAGTTGCCTCGGCACATCTTCGTCGTCGATGCGCCCGCCTGCCTGGAAGCGAGCATCGCCGGCCTTCTCGCCGCGACGGCCGGGCAGGTGCTGATGGTGGTGCAGGCCGAACGGACGCAGCGCACGGAGGTCGAGGCCGCGCTCGACATCGTCGATGCCTGCCCGAACCTGCAGCTCCTGCTCAATCGCGTGATGCTGACGGTCAGCGGCAGCTTCGGCGAACGTATGGCGCGCCCGGATGATACGGCCGATCGTGAGCAGAGCTGACGTCCGATGCGCCATCGGCTTCGGGGCAGCAATGCTGCTCGGTATGCCTGTGTCAGCGCAGGCGGCCGGTGGCAGCGCCGGCGGCACGACCTCGGCGCCGACGGTGACGCCGCCGGCCGGTGCGCCGTCCGCCGGTGCGCCGGCCGGAGCCGACGCCACCGCCGCGGCGCCGCGGCCGGTGCTGACCTCGCCGGCGCTGGGCTCTCTCGCCGGCCGTGACACGCCGGGCAGGCCCGCCTTCATCGAGGGAACAGGGCCGCGAGACTATTCGACGGCGCTGGGCGAGATCGGCGTGCTCGGCGTCGCCCAGCAGCCGCTGGTGCTCGGCAACCGTCCCTTTGCACTGCAGCCCGCCATCGCGATCGACGTGCTCGCCACCAACAACGTCTTCCAGACGCGGAGTGACGCGCGCAGCGACATCATCACAACCATCACCCCGAGCATCACGGGGATGGTGAGCACGACGCGGCTGATCGGCAGCTTCTCGTACGTGCCGAGCGTCAGCCTCTACAATACCTATAGCAGCCAGAACGCGCTGTACCAGATCGGCAGCGGCGAACTCCTCGCCGCCATCGTTCCTGGCCTTTTCTACGTGGACATGCGCGCGTGGGCGAGCGTCGTCCCGCAGAATGGCGGCTTCGTGCCGGGCGGCACGCAGGTGATCGACAGCCAGAATGCCGTCCAGACCTTCAACGCACAGATCACGCCCTTCCTCGTGCACCGCTTCGGCAGCGCGGCCACGGCGCAGCTCGGCTATTCCTACCAGTACTCGCAGCAGGACTGGGCGACCGGGCCAGACCAGGGGCCCGACAGCCTGGCGCAGTCCTACACCGGGCATCGCGGCTTTGCCGTGCTGCGCAGCGGCGAGGATCTCGGCCGGCTCGCACTGCAGGGCCGTGTCGACGGCACGGCCTTCGTCGGCACCGGCATCTATGATGGTGCCCACCGCTTCATCGCATCCGTCGAGGCGCGCTACGCGATCCTGCCCACCGTCGCCATCCTGGCCGAGGTCGGCTACGAGAACATCGAATACGGGGGCACCAACCCGGGCACCATCGAAGGCCCGACCTGGTCCATCGGCACGCGCCTCACGCCATCCCCGGATTCCATCATCATCCTGCGCTACGGCAGGCACGATGGGTTCAACTCGCTCTATCTTAATGCAGGTGTCGCGGTCGGCGTCCGGACGATGCTTTATGCCAGCTACGCCGAGCGGCTCACCACCTCCCTGAGCCAGGCTCAGGATCTGCTCGAAACAACGACCTTCGATGCGCTCGGCAACCCGGTCGACAGCCAGAGCGGTGCGCCGGTCATCCTGATCAACCCCTTTCTCGGCGTGTCGAACGCGCTCTTTCGCCTGAAGACCGCCTCGGCCTCCCTGCAACAGAGATGGTCGCGCGACGTCTTCACCCTCTCGGGAAGTTGGCAGGACGGCGAGCCGGTATCCTCGACCCCTGGCGAGACGGCCTTCGCGCAGCGAGGCGGTTACGTGACCTTCAACTGGGCCCATGAACTCACCCCCCGGACCACCGGGATCGCCACCGCCCAATATGGCCGGATCTCCCAGAACCAGGTCTCCTCGGAGGATGGGAACAGCTATTCGGCGGCGCTGACCCTGGTGCATCGGCTGAGCGAGAATCTCACCGCCAGTGCGCAGATCGCCTGGATCTGGGAGAGCTACCCGTCGCAGAGCGACCTTGGCTACAGCCAGGGGATCATCCGCGCCGGGCTGCGCCGAACCTTCTAGGCCACGCCATGAACATCGACATCTATGGCTTCCGCGAGCCGCCCTTCCAGATGACGCCCGATGCGCGGCGCTTCTTTCCGAGCACTGTGCATAGCCGGGCCTATGCGCATCTCCTCTTCGGGCTTTCGCAGCGCGAAGGCTTCATCGTCGTCACCGGAGAGGTCGGTGCCGGCAAGACGACGCTGATCGAACGGCTCTGTGCGGAGATCGTACCCAAGGGCCATGCCGTCGCCCGGGTGATGACCACCCAGGTCGAGGCCGAGGATCTCCTGCGCCTCGTCGCCGTCGCCTTCGGCGCGGATGCTCGCGGCTCCAAGGCGGAAATCCTCCGTTCCATCGTGGCCCGCCTGTGGGAGGGCATCTCCGAGCGCGGCCAACGCCACGTCCTGATCGTCGACGAAGCGCAGGCGCTGCCGGTCGGCGCGCTCGAGGAACTGCGCATGCTCTCGAACGTGACCGAGGGTGAGCACGCGCTGCTGCAGGTCATCCTCATGGGCCAGCCGCAGCTGCGGCGCACCCTGGGGCGGCCCGACCTCGATCAGCTCCGCCAGCGGATCCTCGCCGCCTTCCATCTCGCCGGGCTGACGCGGGAGGAGACGCATCTCTACGTCCGCCATCGCATGAACTCGGCCGGATGGGCCGGGCATCCGGCGTGGGAAGATGGGGCGCTCGACCTCGTCCATCAGTTCAGCGCCGGCATTCCGCGCCGGATCAACCGGCTCTGCGCGCGTGTCCTGCTCGCAGGCTCGCTCGAACACGCTGCGGTGCTCAGCAAGGAACTGGTGACGGAGACAGCCGAGGAGCTCGAACAGGATCTCGGCGTCATCTGCGCGCAGGAAGATCAGCCGCCGCCTTCCGAGGACATGACGACCGCCCTGCGCGGCCTGACCGAACGCATCGGTGTCCTGGAACAGGCCGTGGATCGGCGCGAGCGGATGCTGCGTCGGCTTCAGGATCTCGTGGACCAGGTGACGGAGGCTCGCGCCCGACCATGACGCCCACACCCATCCGCAACGCCATGTCCGTCGACGTGGAGGACTGGTTTCAGGTCCAGGCCTTCGCCGGCGTCATCGCCCGGGCAAGCTGGGAGACCCGCGAACGTCGCGTTGAAGCGAACACCCATCGCGTGCTCGACCTCTTCGCAGCCGCGGGGATCACGGGCACCTTCTTCACCCTCGGCTGGGTCGCCGAGCGCCACCCCGCGCTGATCCGCCGCATCGTTGCCGAGGGGCACGAGCTCGCGAGCCATGGTTATGGGCATGAACTGGTCCATGCCATGGGCGAGGTCGCCTTCCGTGCCGATATCCGCCATGCCCGCGCCGTGCTGGAGGATACCGGGGGCGTGCGCGTCGCGGGCTATCGCGCGCCGACCTTCTCGATCAGCACGCGGCGCACGCCCTGGGCGCACCCGGCGCTGGGGGAGGAAGGCTACCTTTACTCCTCCTCGATCTTCCCGGTATCGCACGACCTCTACGGCGATCCTTCCGCACCGCGTCGGCCGCACCTGCCGCATCCCGACGGCGTTACCGAGATCCCGATGACCACCGTCCGGGTCCTGGGCCGATCCTTGCCCTGCTCCGGGGGCGGCTGGTTTCGCCTGCTCCCCTATACGCTCACGCGTGCCGGCTTCAGCCACGTCAACAGGCGGGAGGGCAGGTCCGGCGTCTTTTACTTTCATCCCTGGGAGATCGATCCGCAGCAGCCACGACCCGATGGGGCGGGACGGCTTTCCCGCTTCCGCCACTATACCGGGCTGAACGGGATGGAGTTGCGGCTCACCCGGCTGATGCGGGAATTCCACTGGGCCCGGATCGACGAGGTCTTCAGCCGCGCCATCGCCATGTCCCTGCCGGCGGCGGTCTGATCCATGGCCGTCCGCATCCGCTCCCTCGACGCCACCAACGCTCCGGCCTGGGATGCCTTCGTGCGCGCCGCCCCGCAGGGGAGCTTCTTCCATCTCTCCGCCTGGGCACGAGTGATCGCCGGGAGTTTCGGCCACGCCACGCACTACGTCTTCGCCGAGCAGGATGGCGCCGTGGTCGGCGTGCTTCCACTCGCCCGCATGAAGACAATGCTCTTCGGCGACCTGCTCGCCTCGACGCCCTATTGCGTCTATGGCGGCACGCTCGCAGCCACGCCGGAAGCGGGCGCGGCGCTCGACACGCACGCCATGAAGCTGCAGGCGGAGCTGCGGGCCCCCTGCCTGGAATATCGCCGCCTTGGCACCGCCGATCCCGGCTGGGTCGAACGGCCCGCGCTCTACTACACCTTCCGCAAGCCGATCACGGCGCTGACCGGCGACGAGGCAAAGGACCTCGCCGCCAACATCCCGCGCAAGCAGCGCGCAGAGGTGCGCAAGGCGGAGAAGCGTGGCCTCGTCACGCGCACGGACCGCGACGTAGACGCCCTGTTCGGCGTCTACGCCGAGAGCGTGCGCAATCTCGGCAGCCCGGTCTTCCCCAAGCGGTATTTCCGCGCCCTGCTCGACGCCTTCCCCGGCGAGTCCGACGTCACCACGGTCTCCCACGAGGGAAGGCCCGTCGCCTCGGTCCTGTCCTTTCACTTCAAGCAGGAGGTGCTGCCCTATTATGGCGGCGGCACGCCCGCGGCGCGCGGCCTCGCCGCGGCGGACGTCATGTACTGGGAGGTGATGCGCCGCGCCGCGCATGACCGTGGCGCTACGAGCTTCGATTTCGGCCGCAGCAAGGCTGGCACCGGCGCTTTCGCCTTCAAGAAGAACTGGGGCTTCACGCCGGAGCAGCTGCACTACTGCTATCGCCTCGCGCCCGGCGCGAGCGTGCCGGACAACAACCCCAACAACCCGAAATATCGACTGATGATCGCGCTCTGGAAGCGGCTGCCATTGGCGGTCACGAACCGGATCGGGCCGCATCTCGTGCGCGGGCTCGGGTGACGAAAGGATCCGACATGCGAGACACGGACAGGCATGGCCATTGGATCGGAGACACGCTGGAGCCGTGCAGACATGTCGAGGCCGGCGGACGCGACGCCTCGCCGCGAAAGAACATGTTGTTCATCAGCCATCGATTTCTCTATCCCCCTGATCGAGGGGAGAAGATTCGCGGGTTCAATCTGATCAGGCATCTGTCGGACTCATGGAACATCCATCTCGGCTGCATGTCCGACAGTCCGAATGATGCTCAATATGTAGATTTCCTGCGCCAGTTCTGCGCGGATCTTGCCTGCTTCAATATGGACAAAGGTCGGAAGAAGCTGCATGCGCTTACGAAAATAAAAATCGGAAAACCACTTCTTCTTGATTATTACTGGGATGCAAAGTTCCAGAACTGGGTCAATGAAAAACTGAATGAGATTCATATAGACGTGATCTATGTATATTCGACGGCAATGATGAAATACGTCGAATCAATCGATCATCCCAACAAGTTTCTCGATATGCAAGATGTCGATTCCGAGAAATGGGCGGAATACGCGACCAAGTCTCCGCTGTTCACGCGGCCGATCTGGAGTCGAGAGGCGCGAACCATGCTGGCGTATGAGCGCCGCGCCACGCTCGCCTGTCGACAGACCTTCTTGGTATCCGAGCCGGAATGCCAGCGGTTTCGTGAGCTGGCGCCGGAGTGCGCTGAACTGGTCTCGCCGCTGGAAATGGGCGTCGACCTTGATTACTTCTCGCCGGCGCAGAATTTCCCATCACCATTCTCGCAGCGGGGTCCTAATCTCGTATTCGTAGGGAATATGGATTACTGGCCGAATACGGATGCCGCCATCTGGTTCCACGATCAGATTCTGCCGCTGGTTCGGCGGGAATTCCCAACGGTTCAATTCCATATCGTCGGGGCCAACCCACCGCAGCAGCTGAAGTCGCTTGCGCGAGATCCAGGCGTGCATGTCACGGGCCGCGTCCCTGACGTCCGGCCCTACGTTCGCCACGCGGATGTATCGGTCGCGCCGTTGCGGATCGCCCGTGGTATTCAGAACAAGGTCATCGAGGCGATGGCCATGGGAAAGCCTGTCGTTACGACGACGAAAGTCGCGGGCGCCATCCGTGCGGAGCCGGGACGCGATCTCCTGGTCGCCGAAGACGCCGACACGTTTGCCGCGCAGATCGCCGAAGTTCTGTCGGGCCGATACGCCGACATCGGTCTCGCCGCACGACGGGCGGCGGAACAGGGCTACGCTTGGCGCCGAACCTTCGCCCGGCTGGACCATTTTCTCGAAGGCGCCACCTCTCTTCCGGCGGGCTCCGAGGCCGTGCCGTGAGTGCCCTGGCGCACCGGGCTCCGACGGCCTGCACGACCGGAGCCCGGTGGCGAATGGGTGTCGCGCGTCGCCGGTCCGTTCAGGCCGGCCAGTCGCGCCTTTCGGCTTCTTTCCGACCGCGCCCGGCGCTGGGCCCGGTCACGCCCCTATCTGGCCGGTGCCACGCCCTGAACGACCGGCCGACCACGCTCCGACCATCGCGGGAGGCACGACATGCGCCAGGATGATCGCTTTGTTGCGGACTATTTGAACGCCTCGGCGGCGGCGGCGGCGCGACTGGCGGCGGACGACGGAGCCCTGCGGTCCATCATCAGCATGGCCGCCATGACGACCTCGGCGCTGCGGGCCGGCGGGAAGCTGCTCGTCGCGGGCAATGGCGGCAGCGCAGGCGATGCGCAGCACATTGCAGGCGAGTTCGTGTCGCGCCTGATGTTCGACCGCGCACCGCTCCCAGCCATTGCCCTGACGACCGACACCTCGGCATTGACCGCCATAGCCAACGATTATGGATATGAACACGTGTTCGAGCGCCAGGTGCTGGCGCTTGCGAAGCCAGGCGACGTCTTCCTCGGGATCTCGACCTCCGGGCGCTCGCGCAACGTGCTTCGCGGTTTCGAGGCGGCACGGGCGGTGGGCGCCGCGACCATCGGCCTGGCGGGGCATGACGGCGGTGCGATGCGCTCGCTGTGTGACCTTCTGCTGGAGGTTCCTGCCGATCGGACAGCACTGATCCAGCAGCTCCATATCACGGCCGCGCATGTGTTCTGTGCGCTCGTCGAGGACGCCATGTTCCCGCGCGCGCCCGCGGAAGCGGCGACCGCAGGATGAGAAGCGCATCGATCAGCCAGTGCGCAATCCTCGTCGGTGGCCTGGCCTCACGGCTCGGCTCGCTGACCGCAAGCACGCCGAAGGCGCTCCAGGATTGTGGCGGCCGGCCATTTCTCCATTGGTTGATCCGGGAGTTCATGCGCTTCGGATTCAACGACTTCGTGCTGCTCGCGGGTCACCTCAGCGACGAAATCGAGGCCGCGGCCGCGACGATCCGGAATGCCTTGCCCGGTCGCGTGCAAATACGCGTATCGGTCGAACCGTTTCGCGCTGGCACCGGCGGCGCGCTCTATCACGCGCGCGACTTGTTGGATCCGGTTTTCATCCTGTCCAATGGTGACTCGCTATTCGACTGCAATCTCGCGACTGTCCTGGCGGCCCAGGCGCTTGACGACGACGACGTGCTTGGGCGGATGGTTCTGCGGGAAGTGGAGGATGTGGGCCGCTTCGGCATCGTCGAGATGTCGGGCGAGCGCGTCACCGCATTCCACGAGCGCGGTTCCGGCGCTGGATCGCCGAGCGAGGTCCAGGGCGGCCGGATAAATTCCGGTCTCTATGTGCTTCGCAAGCGGGTCATCGAGCAACTGGCCCCGCACTGTTCTCTGGAAGCCGAGATCCTGCCGGCGCTCGCAAGCCGCGGGACCCTGCGCGGCACCATCGGACGAGGCTGGTTCATGGACATCGGTGTCCCTGCGGACCTCGCCGTCGCGCAGGTCGCGATCCCTGCCCGTCTCCGTCGGCCGGCGCTGTTTCTCGACCGCGACGGCGTGATCAATCTCGATCATGGCTGGGTGGGCACGCGTGAGCGCTTCCAGTGGTCGACGGGGGCCCTCGAGGCGATCCGCGCAGCGACGGAGCTGGGCTGGCACGTCTTCGTGGTCACGAACCAGTCGGGCGTGGCCCGCGGGCTGTATGACGAGGCGGCGGTACACGACCTCCATCGCTGGATCCTCGAACAGGTGCACGCGGCCGGCGGCACCATCGACGATTGGCGTTATTGCCCGTTCCATCCCGAGGCGCCGCTGCCGGCCTATCGACGGGCAAGCGGCTGGCGCAAGCCGTCGCCCGGCATGCTGCTCGACCTGATGGATGCCTGGGAGCTCGACCCCGCGACCTGCCTCATGGTCGGCGACCAGGCGACCGATCTCGCGGCGGCAGCCGCCGCCGGGATCGCCGGTCATCGGTTTGCGGGAGGCGACCTTGCCGCGTTCCTCATGCCGCTACTGACCCGGCATGCGCAAGAACACCCAGTCTGCGCGCCAGACATCAAGGCGCGCGAGGAGGCGTGATGTCCCAGACGATCCGCGCACGTGCACCGCTTCGCCTCGGCCTGGCCGGCGGCGGTACGGACCTGAGTCCCTATTGCGATCAGTTCGGTGGAGCGGTTCTCAACATCACCATCGATCGCTACGCATACGCCTTCATCGAGCCCTCGGCGGATGGCCAGGTCCATTTCGTCGCACCGGACATCAGCGTCACCGAGAGTTTCGCGTGCGCTGCCGATGCCACGAACAATGCCCGCCTTTCGATCCACGCCGCGGTCTGGCGCCGCATGATGCACGAGTTCAACGGGGGGCAGCTTCTGCCACTCCGGATAACCACCTGCGTGGACGCGCCTCCGGGCTCGGGGCTTGGCTCCTCCTCCGCGTTGGTCGTTGCCCTGGTCGAAGCATTCCGCAACCTGCTCGGACTTCCTTTGGGGCTCTACGATGTCTCCCGTTTGGCTTTTGAAATCGAACGGATCGACCTTGGCCTGGCGGGAGGGAAACAGGATCAGTATGCCGCAGCGTTCGGAGGGGCAAACTTCATCGAATTTCTTGCCAATGATAGAGTAATCGTGAATCCACTGCGCGTATCGCAAGGCGTCATGCACGAGCTGGAGAGCTCCCTGGTGACATGCTTCACCGGAGTTTCACGCAGTTCAGAGATCATTATCCAGGAGCAGCAGGCGCGCATGGCAGTGCCGGCGAGCGATGCCCTTGAAGGACTTCATCAATTGAAGACTGACGCCCTGGAGATGAAGCAGGCGCTTCTTCGCGGCGAAATCGATCATATGGCAGAGATCCTCAAGCGCTCCTGGAACGCCAAGAAGAGAACCGCGGCAGGTATCTCGACACCTCTGATCGACCTGCTCCACGGCGTCGCGATGGCGCATGGCGCACTCGCCGGCAAAGTGTCGGGCGCCGGAGGAGGCGGATTCTTCATGTTCCTCGTCCAGCCGCATGAACGCGTCGGCTTGATTCGCGCCCTGAAGCAGGGCGGCGTTGTGGCCGAAGCGGTGCATTTCACATCGCAGGGCGCGGAGTCCTGGGTGGCACCCGAGGCAGCGCGACAGCGCGCGTCTCGAGAGAAGTTTTCCCTCGGGGCCGTCGATTCATGGCAACCACGGCCAGCCAGTCCAGCCATGGAGGGGTACCTCCATGGCTAGGGCATTGGTCAACCAGCGGGATAGACGATCCTGACGACTTCCAGATCCTCGACCCCCGCCGGCGTGCGCACCTTGCGCAGGTCCCCAACCCGGGCGCCCAGCAGCGTGCGCGCGACCGGCGCGACCCAGGAGACATCGCCGCACTCGGCATCCGCCTCATCCACGCCGACAATGCGGATGGTTACCTCGGCATCGTCGGACATGCGGGCATAGGTCACGGTCGCGCCGAAGAAGACCTGGTCACGCTTCGCCTGCGCCGCCGGATCGACCACCTGCACGCGGTCCAACCGCTTGCGCAGGAACCGCACCCGCCCGTCGATCTGCCGCAGGCGCCGCTTGCCGTACTGGTAGTCGGCATTCTCCGACCGGTCACCCAGCGACGCCGCCCAGGAGACGATATCCACCACCTTGGGTCGCTCATCCTCCCACAGGGCGCGCAGCTCCTCGCGCAGGGCTTCGGCACCCGCAGGGGTCATGTAGAAGGGCGTCCCGGGAGGCAGGCCCGGCGGGCCCTCCTCTCCGTCCTCGTCGTCGCTCACGGGTCGAGCAGGGCGTGGCGCACCGCGTCCCAGGATTCACGATCCGGCGCGCAGATCAGCCCGCCCTCGCGATGCGTCGGCAGGTAGTCGCTGCCGTCGAAGCGAGCGGAGTAGCCGCCGGCCTCGCGATGGAGCAGCCAGCCAGGCAGGTGATCCCAGGGCATCAGCCGGTTGTAGAACAGCACCTGGCCATGCCCGCCCGCGGCCCAGCGGTATTCATGCGCGGCGCAACGGTAGCTCACCACCCCGGCGAAGAGCGGGAAGCGCGCCGTCACCTGCCCCTTCAATTCCTGCGGCAGGTAGGTCCAGGAAATCGCCGCCAGCATGCGGTCGAGCGGCGCCGCCCCGCCGACGCGCAGATCGGT
>Ga0075012_10005411_pt1 | contig 11729 bp, 10 predicted proteins | sample All_14_2_FD_71474 | JGI IMG/M metagenome (GOLD analysis project Ga0075012, IMG submission 71474) | Freshwater microbial communities in response to fracking from Pennsylvania, USA - Allegheny Zone_MetaG_DW_15 | ecosystem: Environmental > Aquatic > Deep subsurface > Groundwater > Drilled...
GCTGGCTTCGATCCGGCGCGCGACCCGGTCGAAAATCTTCACGCATTCGATCGGGTATTTGCCCACGGTCGTTTCGCCGCTGAGCATGATGGCATCCGCCTGCTCGAAGACGGCGTTGGCGATGTCGGTGATTTCCGCGCGGGTCGGCAGCGGGTTTTCGATCATGGATTCCAGCATGTGCGTGGCCACGATGACCGGTTTGCCCAGCCGGATGCACTTTTTCACGATGCGGCGCTGGATGATCGGAAGTTCCTCCAGCGGGCATTCCACGCCGAGATCGCCGCGCGCGACCATGATGGCGTCCGACGCCTCGATGATTTCCGTGATGAATTTGACGGCGTGCTGATCCTCGATCTTGGCCACCGTCACGGCGCTGCTGCCGTGTTCCTGGAGCACTTTTTTGAGCGCGAGAATGTCCGAGGCCTCGCGGCAGAAACTCAGCGCCATGAAGTCCACGCCCACGGCCACGCCGACTTCGATGTCTGCGAGATCCTTCGCGGTGAGCGGCGGAAGATTGACCTTCACGCCGGGAAGGTTGATGTGGCGTCGCGAGCCGAGTTTGCCCGGAGTGAGCACCTCGCAGCGGATGCGGTGGTTCAATTTCGAGAGCACCTTGAGGTGGATGACGCCATTGTCCACGAGCACGGTGTCGCCCACGGAGATGTCGTCGATCAGGTCGTCGTAATTCACATCGACGGAATAATCCTCCTCGCTGCGCTGCCCGCGCACGGTGAATTCGAGGGTGTCGCCGATTTTCAGATCGAGCTTCGTCGGCAGATCGCCGGTGCGAATGGCCGGACCCTGCGTATCCATGAGGATGCCGACATTGCGATCCAGTTCGGCGGCGACCTTGCGAATGTCCCGCACGACCTGGCGCACCCAGTCATGCGGCGCATGGCTCATGTTGAGACGGAAAATATTGGCCCCGGCTTCGATGAGGGCCCTGAGCCGCTCCGGTGAGTCGGTGGCGGGGCCGAGGGTGCAGATGATCTTGGTGCGTCGCATAAAAATGATTCAATCCAAGCGCCTGGCGGGATTGGATTCACTTAGGTTTCCTTCCGCGTGAGGCGCATCAGCCACATGGTGAGCAGGAAGAGTGCCATGAGCACCGTTCCGATGGCCGCCCCGTAGGGTTTGTCGCCGACTTTGACGAATTGATTGTAGATGACTTCGCCGATCGTCGGGTTCGTGCCGCCACCCATGAGGGTCGTGATCGCGAACATGCCGATGGCGGGCACAAACACGAGCAGCGCCCCGGCGGCGATGCCGGGCTGGGTGAGGGGAATGATGACCTGCGAAAACGCGCGCACCGGCCCCGCCCCGAGGTCGTAGGCGGCTTCGATCATGGCGCCGTCGAGCCGCTCGGCGCTCGTGTAGATCGGCAGGATCATGAACGGCAGAAAATTGTAAACCAGACCGAGCACCACCGCGAAGGGCGTATACATCATGGCGATCGGCGCGGGAATGAGCTGGGCGGACATCAGCGTGCCATTGATCAATCCCTCCTTGCTCAGCAGGCTGACCCACGCGTAGGTGCGGATGAGGAAGCTGGTCCAGAACGGAATCATCACCAGCGTGAGGCCGAGATTCCGCCAGCGTTCCGGCAGGCGGCCGATAAAGTAGCCGACCGGGTAACCGACCACGACGCAGATGACGGTGGTCAGGAACGCATACCAGATCGAGATGAGGAAAATCTTGAGAATCGGCCAGCTGCCGAAGAGCCGGACGTAGTTGTCGAACGAGAAATTGTAAACCACCCGTCCGAGGGTGCCCCGTTCGGCGAAGCTCATGATCACGAGCAACACCGCCGGGACCACCACGAACAGGATCAACCATCCCAGCATCGGCGCGAGGCAGAGCCAGGCGCCGAAACCGGGTTTGCGTTGATGGTCGGAACCACCACCTTGCGGAATGACTGTGGTGGCCATGAATGCGGACTATTGGCTCTTAACGGTCGTGACCAGTTCGTCCACCTTGGTGGCCTGCGGGCCGATGTCCTTGAAGACTTCCATTTTGTCCAGTTCTTCCTTGGTCGGGAAGCTGGCCGCGTTGGCCTGTTCCTCCGGCGTGAGCAGCGCCTTGGCCGGAAGGTTCGGATTCAGATACGGGAAGTCCGCCGAGATCAGTTTGCTGATCTCCGGCTGGAGGATGAAGTTGATGAAGGCCTCCGCATTCTTCGGATGTTTCGCGCCTTTCGGAACCGCGAGGCTGTCCACGAACAGATGCGCGCCGACCGGCAGGACCCATTTGAATTTCGGATTTTCGTTCAAGAGCAACGCGCCTTCGCCGCTCCACACGATGCCGATGGCGACGTCACCGTTCAACAGCGAAGTCTTCGGGCTGTCGGAATCGTAAACCTTCACGAGCGGCAGCCATTTCTGAAGAACCGGTTTGATTTTTTCCAGATTCTCGTCGCTGACGTCATTGATCGGGATGCCCTGCGAGGCCAGCGCCCAGCTGACGATTTCCCGGGCGTCGTCGAGCACGACGATGTTCCCCTTGTTCTTGTCGGAGAAAACGTCGTCGTAGGTCTTGATCTCGTCTTTGATCAGGTCGGTGTTGATCGCGATGCCGACCGTGCCGGCCATCCACGGAACCGAGTATTTGTTGCCCGGATCAAAGGCCATGTTCTGGAATTCCGGCGCGATGTTTTTGAGGTTCGGAATCGCCGCATGGTCGATCGGTTCCAGCAGGCCTTCCTTGATGAGCGCCTCGATGGTGTATTCGCTCGGCTGGATGAGATCATAGGCGCCGCCGCCCGCGAGGAGCTTGGTGAGCATTTCCTCGTTGGAGGCGTAGTTTTCCACGGCCACCTTGATGCCGGTCGCTTCCGTGAATTTGTCGATGACCGTCTGCGGCACGTATTCCGACCAGCAATAAAGATTCAGCACCTTCGGCTCCGTGTTGGTGGGCGCGGCTGCCGGGGCGTCCGTGGCCGGAGTCGCTTCCGCGGTTGCGGGCTCCGTGGGGGGAGGCGGGGCCGACGTGGTGGTTTCGGCGGGTTTGTCGCAACCGGCGAGCAGCAGGGCTGCGGCCAGTGCGCCTAGGGTGGTGGCGAGTGCGCTTTTTTTCATGTGGTTATTTGAGTTTCTTGAGGGTTTGGGTGAACAAGACCAACACGACGGTGGCGAAAATGAACAGGGTGCTGAGCGCATTCAGGCTGGGATCGAGGCCTTTCTTGACCATGCCGTAAACCGTGATCGGCAGGGTCGGCGCCTGCGCGCTCGTGGTGAAAATGGTGACGATGTATTCGTCGAACGAAAGCGTGAACGACATGAGCGCTCCCGAAACAATCGCCGGCATCAGGTAGGGAACGATGACTTTCCAAAACGCCACGATCGGCGTCGCTCCCAGGTCCATGGCGGCTTCCTCGAGAAATGGATCGATCCCCTGCAGTCTCGCCTGCACGCCGACCAGCACGAACGGAAAACAAAACGTGGTGTGCGCGATGATGAGCGTCACGTAGCCGAGGCCCATCTTGAAGCTCACGAACAGCAGCAACAGGCTCACCCCCATCAACACTTCCGGCATGACCATCGGCACCAGCACCAGCAGGTCCATGAATTTTTTGAAGGGATAGCGATACCGGTGCAGCATCCACGCCCCGACGGTGCCGATGAAAGTCGAGAGGACCGTGGTGGCGCCCGCGACGATCAGGCTGTTCTTGAACGCGGTGAGCACGCGTTCATTGCCGAACAGCACGCCATACCATTTGAAGGTGAAGCCCTCCCAGCGGACGTTCAGGCGGGATTCGTTGAACGAAAAAACGATCAGGAGAACGATTGGGACGTAGAGGAAAATAAAGACGCCGAGCGTCCAGCCTCCGAAGAGCCAGTTCTGCAGCTTCGGGCCGCCCGGCAATCTTAGAGGTTTCACTGCGGGCGGGGGAGTGACTGCATGAACCGCCTCAGGCATGGAACCCGATTTAACGGCCTGCGCCCAAAGCGTCCAGCGAAAAGGTTAGGACAATCCATTCAACCGCTCGCAGGCCAGCAGCGTGTTGTGCATGAGCATGGCGATCGTCATCGGCCCGACGCCGCCGGGGACGGGCGTGATCGCCGAGCACTTCGGCGCCACCGTGGCGAACTCGACGTCGCCGGCGACACGGTAACCCTTCGCGGCGGAGGCATCCTCCACCCGGTTAATCCCCACATCAATCACCACCGCGCCTTCCTTGACGAATTCCGGTTTCACGTATTCCGCGCGCCCGATGGCCGCGATCAGGATGTCCGCCTGCGCCGTGACCGCCGCGATGTCCTGCGTGCGGGAATGGCAGACCGTCACCGTAGCGTCGCCGCCCTTGCCCTTGCGCATGAGGAGCAGCGCCATCGGCTTGCCGACGATCATGCTGCGGCCCAGCACGACGGCGTGCTTGCCGGCGGTTTCGATGCCGGATTCCTCGAGCAGCTTGACGCAGCCCAGCGGCGTGCAGGGAACGAAGCCGGTGGGATCGTCCATGGCGAGCTTGGCGACATTGATGGGGTGAAATCCATCCACGTCCTTGTGCGGATCCAGCGCGAGCACGATGGCCGCCTCGTCGATGTGCTTCGGCGGCGGCGATTGCACGAGGATGCCGTGAATCTGCGGATCATGATTCAATTCCTCCACGATCTTGAGCAGTTCCGCCTGCGTGGTTTCCGCCGGAAGCTCGATCTTGCGGGAATAAAATCCCAATTCCTGCGAAACCTTGTCCTTCTGGCGGACATAGAAAACCGAGGCCGGATCCTGGCCGACCAGGACCACCGCCAGGCCGGGGGTGATGCCCCGCGCCCGGAGTTCCGCGGCGCGCGATTTGGTTTGGAGATTAAATTTTTCCGCAATGGCTTTGCCGTCAATCCGCTTCATGGTTCAGGATGGTTTCGATTCGTTTCCGCTCCGCTTCGAATTCCGCCGCCGTATCCGTGGGCGGAATGATCTCGTAGGGATGCGCCACAATGTGCACGCTTGAAAAGGGGAGGGGAATGCGAAACTCGTCCCAGGTTTTCATTTTGAGACACCGGGAAAAATGGGCCTGAATGGGGATGATCCGCGCGCCGGTTTGCTGGGCCATGAGGATCAGGCCCGGGCTCAGCACGTATTTCGGCCCGCGCGGCCCGTCCGGCGTGACGGTCAGATCGGCGCCGCTTTCCAGCAGGCGGATGCACTCCTTCGTGGCGGCCGAGGCCCGCTTGTTGCTGGATCCGCGAATGGACCCCAGGCGAAACCCGGCGACGATCTGCGCCAGGATTTCGCCATCGCGGCTCGGACTGGTCAGCACGCTGACCCCCTTGCGCCGCTTCCACGGATAATTTCGCAATACCGCGCTCGTGACGGCGAGAATGCGATTGTGCCAGAACACGAAGATGACCGGAAAATCCGGCGGCTGTTTCGTGAACCCGCTGCGGTCCTCCAACTTCACGCGCAGCGTCCCAAACAGCAAACGAAGAATTCCGACCGCGAGGGCGGCGATCCATTTTTCCCGGCTCATCTCAGCATCGACTCCAGGGTGCGGTGAATGACCGGCCGCGCCAGTTCGGCCAGCTGCGGATTGGCGAACGCGAGCCAGGCGAGCGGGCTCGTGGTGTCCAGGGGCGCGTCCGGAAAACCGCCATCCGGAGCCTCGTAAACGATCCCCGCTTCCACCAGAATCGGCCAGACGCAGGCGTCGTAGGGATGGCAGACCAGCGGCGAATCCAGGTCCAGGCGCGCGTAAACCAACGGCCGGATGTCCGCGATCAGGCGGTCGCGTCCCATCAGGAGTTCGTAAAATTGCCCGCCGGTGGAGATGTATTGGTCGTCGAAAATGGTCGGGGACGGTTGTTCGCCGATGCCGGTCAGTTCATCCCAGATCGCTTCCTCGATCTGCGCGGTCAGCGTCCGGCCTTCCGGGAAAAATTTCGCGAAGGACGCAAACCCGTGATCGAAATGCGCCGCCCGCGAAGGCTGGACCTGAAACGGCCGGCGGGAACCGTCGAATACGTTGAGCGCTTCCGCGACGATGCCGCGGCCCTCGACGACGCTGAGCTGGTCGGCGCGCCATTGTTTCGTGGTGGGGATTTCCGTCATGGCCGCAATGAGGATGTCCGCCAGCGAGGTGGACTCGCCATTCTGCGGAGCGAGCCCGGCGAGCACCCAGGCGGGCCGCTTGTCATACATGAGGCCGCGAGTGCCATCGATCGGATCGATGAGGCACTTCCACTTCGTCGCCTCGCGGGGAACTTCGGCGGGGAAGCAGGGCGGGTTGCTTTCGTCCACGCCTTCCCAGACGACTTCGACCGGTTCGTCGGCGGGCCAGTGCGCGGAGAACCATTCCACCAGCGCGGTTTCGCTCACTTTGTCGATGGCATAAATGGTGTCCGCCGAAGTTTGGTGCGAGACCGCGGCGGAGGTTTCGAGCGACTGCCGGTTGCGGGCGGCCGTGACCGAATCGCGAACGGCGTCGCCCAGCCGGCAAAGCCGTGCGCGCAATTCGTCCAATCCGGCAAACGAGGTGTCCATGCCCCGAGTCTGCGCGTGGCGCCGCCGCGGCTCAATCGAAAATCGAAAACCCGAAATGGCTGCCTCGCATGGATTGCCCGCCCTGCGGGCAGGCTTTCCGGACAGGCGCTTCGCGCTGGGGAGAAGCGGCCTGGCTGCCTCGCATGGATTCGAACCATGACAAACAGATCCAGAATCTGCAGTGCTACCGTTACACCACGAGGCAATGGTCGCTTGAAAAAGCGCGGACGGAAACCCTATGCGTTCCCCGGCGAGTTGTAAAGCCGCTTGCGCGCTATTTCTTTTTTTCGTCCGGAACGGAACCGAAACCGATGTCGCTGATCCCCGCCTGGCGGCAGAGGTCCAGGACGTTGAGCATCCGCTCGTAGGGAACCGTCTTGTCCGCCCGGACGATCACCAATTGGCTGGCGTTCAGCTTCGCCAGCCGGCCCAGCATTTCCACCAGGTCGGCATCGTTGATCTCCTTCTGGTTCACGGTGATCGAATTATCCGGGCGAATGTTTACCGTGATCTGGGTGGGGCTGATGTTGCGGGCCTCCCCGGATTTGGTCGAGGGCAGCTGGATGCCGATGTCCGATTCCACCTGCGTGGTGGCCCACGTCATCAGCAGAAACACGACCAGCACCATCAGGATGTCCACCAGGGAGGTGACATTGAAAAGGAGCGGATCCTGCCGGATCAGGGATTTGCGAAAGTTCATGCGGCGTTGCCGGTTAATTAAGACGAAAATGTCCGGAATAAAAGCGTTTTAAGGAATAAAAGCGTTTATTGCCAGCCCGGACGGCCTTGGGATATTCAGGGAAGGTGATGTCCCGATTATTTCCCGTCCTTTTGCTGGTTCTGTCGCTGGGTTCGTGCGCAGTGACGGGCGGCCCTGTTGGGCAGACGCAGGTGCGAATCAAGGGTTACCCGGTGCCCCAGCTCCAGCAAAAAACTGGGGAGGTTTTCACGAGGGACGGGTTCATCCTGGTTCAAACCATGCCGGACCGCATGGTCTTCGAGCGCAGCGGCGGAAATACGGAGGAAATTTTCTACGGGGATTGGATGGGGCGGAACACGGCGGTCCGGGTGACGGTGCATTTTATTCGTAAGGGATCAAATGATTTCCTGCTGCGCACGGATTCCCGCATTCTCCGGAATCCCAACAGTTCCTTTGAGGACCAAAGCGACTTGTTCGACATGCAGTCGCTGAAATACCGCCGTTATCTCAGTGAAGTGCGCAAGGAACTTCAGCGGGATTTTCCGCCGGCGGGCTAGCGCTTTGGCCCGCCTCACCGGTCGAAGCGGAATAACCGCAGGTCCGGGTTCGGCCGCGCCAGGAGCGCATTGCTGATCAGGTCCGCGGCGATCGCGCTGTAAGTGATGCCATTCCCGCCGAAGCCGAGCGCGAAATAGCTGCGCGGAAACTGCCGCACCGCGCCGATGTAAGCCAATCCGTCCTTGGTCTCGCCGAACGTTCCGGCCCAGCGATAGGCCACTTCCAATTCGATGTCCGGGAACAAGGCGCGGAATTTTTTGGCCAGCCGGTCGGTCCTGGTTCCGACCCGGGCGTCCCGCGTCGGCGGATTCCGGAAGGCGTCGTCCTCGCCGCCCACCATCGCCCGGTTGTCGGCGGTGGTGCGAAGATACAGATACGGCCGGCCGGTTTCCCAGATCAGGGCGCGTTCCCACCATCCCGAAAAATTCTCCAGTGGCTCGCTCGCCAGTGCGTAGGTGCTCTTCAGGGCCACGACCCGGCGGGGTAGCAAGGTTTGCGACTCGTAGCCCGTCGCATACACGACATGCCGGGCCCGCACCACGCTCCCGCGATCCGTGGTCAGCCGGACTCCCGCCTTCTCCGCTTCCCGCCGGACGGCCCGGGTCCGGTCAAACACCCGGGCGCCCTGTTCCTGCGCCCGTTTCAGCAAGGCGTGGCAGAATCGATGGCAGTCCAGCTCCGCCGCCTGTTCCGACACGAGCGCCGCGGGTCGGTCGAACGAAAATCGCGCCCGGATGTCCTCCGCATCCAGCAGCTCCACCGCGATGCCCATTTCCTGGCGCTTCCGGCATTCTTCCGCCAGCATCCGCTGGTGCGATTTCCGGGATGCCAGATAAACGCTTTTCTTCCGCCGAAACCCGCAATTGGCGCCCACGCGTTTCGCGAGCGACTCGATGGCATCGATGCTGTCATGGCACAATCGATACGCGCGCTCCGCGTCGGCCCGGCCGATCTGACGGGAAAGCTCCCCCAGCGGTTGGTCGATCTCGTATTGGAGCAGCGCCGTGCTCGCGCTCGTGCTGCCCGCTCCCGCTTCCCGTTTATCCAATACCACGACGTCCAGCCCTTCGCGGCTCAGACGTTCGGCCAGGATCGCTCCGCTGATGCCGGCGCCCAGGATGGCCACGTCCGCCGTTTCGTTCGTCCGCAGCGGCGGATACACGCCGAGCAACCCATTTTTGATCGGCCAAAACGGATGCGGTGAAACGAGATCCATGCCCCCAGAGATCGCGCGCGCCACCCCGTCCGCGGGTATCCGCTTATGGACCCGAGGGAAGCGGAGACGGCCGGGATCCCGTCCATTCCTTTCCCGGCCCGGGAATCTGGCGTTTTCCGGGAGTGGCCGGCCTTCTCAAATCGGGTCCGCCAGGCTCTTGAAGATGTTCTTCGCGAGCATGTCGAGGGTGTAGAGCTTCATGAGCTGATCCCGCCCCCAGGCCATGGGAAGGGATTCGACGGTCATCATTGCCGCGATTTTGCGCGAGTCCTCCTGGAAGGCTTCGGCGCGCTTTTTGCGGCGCTTTTCGTAATGATCCAACGCTCCCGGGAGGAAGCTCGCATCGGTGCGGCCCAGTTCGTCGGCAAGCACGGCGGCGGATTCCAGCGCCATGGATGCGCCGACTCCGGCGGTGGGCAGGAAGGCGCACGCGGAGTCGCCCAGCAGGGTCACCCGGCCTTTTGTCCATTGCTCCGAACGAAAATCGGAGAGCTTCCACCAAAACAGGCTGGCCAGATCGTCGGGCACTTCCGCCAGCAGGTCGGCAATGCCGGGGCCAAACGTGGCGAGATATTCCCGGAGCTTTTTGCCATCCTTGCCCATCGCGTCGGGACCGATGAGTTTCGTCGGACCGGCGCCGATGACCCCGAAGCCGTGGCGGACGGGATAAACGCCGACGAGCCGGCTGGTGCCCCAATATTCGGTGATCTCGGATTGGGAGCGCGGACTGTTCCGGACCATCCAGACCCAGCAGCCCCAGCCGGTATCGTGGTCCGGGTGATCGCCGAAGAGCTGGCGGCGGACGGTCGAGTGAATGCCGTCCGCTCCGACGAGGAGATCGGCGGATTTTTCGGAGCCATCGGATAAGCGCACGATGACTTCATTGTCCCGTTCCTCGAAACTTTCGACCTTGACGCCGAAATGGACCGGGACGTCCGGGCAGCGCGATTGCAGGAGTTCGAGCAATTCGCCGCGCATGAGCGTGCCGGTGTAGCCGTATTGGTCGAGCATGCGGCCGATTTCGTAGGTGTGAATGGGATCGCCGTGGCCGTTGCAGACCGTGTAGGTGCCCATTCGCGTGGAAGTTTCGCGGAAGGCGTCCATGAGGCCGAGGCCGTGGAAGACGCGCGAGCCGGTCGGGTAGAGGCTGATCATGTAACCGCTGCGATGGAAGTCCGGGGCGCGTTCGCAGACTTCGGCAATGATTCCGCGCTGGCGCAGCAGGGCCGCGAGGGCCATGCCGCCGATTCCGGCTCCGGCGATGAGGATTTTCATAAGGCGAGCTTGAATGGAATTGGGAAAGGCTGGTTGAGTTTAGGGATTTTTACGGGGAAAACCATATTCTTGTTGAAGATTCCCGAGCAATTTAATTGCCGATTTCCTTTATCCCTGAACAAAGTCGGTTCCTTCCGTGAATGCGATCAAGCCGACAAATGCGCCGGGGCTGAGGGCGCAGCCCCGGCGCTGACTCTGGGTATGTCAGTCAACGCATGAGGCGTCGACGGGAGGCAATGTGCCAACAAGGCTTTATGCTGCCAATCGGGGCGCGCCCTGATTGATCGGGTCAGGGCTTATTCCACCGTCACGCTTTTCGCGAGGTTCCGCGGCTTGTCCACGTCGCAGCCAAGCTCGACCGCGAGGTGGTAGGCAAGCAATTGCAGCGGGATCGCCGCGAGCACCGGGGTCAGGTAATCGGGGGCCTCGGGAATGAGGATGACGTCGTCCGCGACCTTGGCCAGGGTGGTGTCGCCCTCGGTGCCGATGGCGATGACCGGACCCTTGCGGGCCTTGACTTCCTCGATGTTGCTGAGGTTCTTTTCGAACACGGCATCATCCGGCGCGATGAACACGGAGGGCGTTTCTTCATTGATCAACGCGATGACCCCATGCTTGAGCTCCGCGCTGGGATGACCCATGGCGGGGATGTAGGTGATTTCCTTCAGCTTCAGCGCGCCTTCGAGGGCGACGGGATAATTGGCTTGCCGCCCGAAGAACAGGAAGTTCGGAGCCTTGGCGTATTTTTGGGCGATCCGGCGAATCTGGGCGTCGAGTTTCAGCGTTTCCTCGATTTTTTTCGGGAGCGCCTCGAGCTCGTGGAGAATGCGCAGGCCTTCGCTCGTGGAGAGATGGCGGATGCGGCCGAGCAGCAGCGCGATGAGCGTGAGGATCGTGACCTGCGAGGTGAACGATTTCGTCGCGGCGACGCCGATTTCCGGACCGGCGTGCATGTAGACGCCGCCGTCGCTCTCGCGGGCGATGGTGCTGCCGACGCTGTTGCAGATGGCGAGCGTGCGGTGGCCCTTCCGCTGGCTCTCGCGCAGCGCCGCGAGCGTGTCGGCGGTTTCGCCGCTCTGGCTGATGACAAAGACCAGCGTATCCCGGGTGGTGGGAAGGTTGCGATAGCGGAACTCGCTCGCGAACTCGCATTCGACGGGAATGTGGGCCAGGGATTCGATGAGGTATTCGCCGATCAGCGCCGCATGGAAGGCCGTGCCGCAGGCGCTGAGCACGATGCGCTCGACGCCGCGAAGTTCGGCGTTCGTCATGTTGAGCCCGCCCAGTTTCGCGGTGGCTTCCTCGGCGGAGAGGCGGCCGCGCATGGCGTCGAACACGCTCTGCGGCTGCTCCATCATTTCCTTGAGCATGTAATGCGGATACGCGCCCTTGCTGACATCCTCAGCGGTGAATTCGACCTTGCTGATCTGGTAATCCGAGCCGCTGCCGGAAAGCGTGGTGATTTCAAATTCGCCGGGTTGGATCGCGGCGATTTCGTAGTCG
>Ga0075012_10005413_pt1 | contig 11728 bp, 7 predicted proteins | sample All_14_2_FD_71474 | JGI IMG/M metagenome (GOLD analysis project Ga0075012, IMG submission 71474) | Freshwater microbial communities in response to fracking from Pennsylvania, USA - Allegheny Zone_MetaG_DW_15 | ecosystem: Environmental > Aquatic > Deep subsurface > Groundwater > Drilled...
ACCGCTCCTTCTGGTTCGAGATGCCGGCGGGCTATGTCCGCAGCTATTTCGACCCGGCGGTGAACTGGATGTTCGACAGCGAACCCGAACCCGCGATGGCGGGGCGGCGGATCTATTGCCCGCGCGGCAAGGTGCTGGGCGGGTCGGGGTCGATCAACGCGATGATCTGGGTGCGCGGCCAGCGCCGCGACTTCGACGATTGGCGCGATGCGGGCAACCCGGGCTGGGGGTTCGACGACGTGCTGCCCTGGTTCCGCGGGCTGGAACGCCACCCGGCGGGCGAAACCGCCTGGCATTCCGCCGCCGGGCCGGTGGGCATCACGCCGATGCGCGGGCGGACGCATCCGATCTGCGACCGGTTCCTGACCGCGGCGGCCGAGGTGCAACTGCCCGTGACCGAGGATTTCAACGGCCCCCGGTTCGAGGGCGCAGGCATCTACGACGCGAACATCGCCCGCGGCCGCCGCCAGTCCAGCGCGCGCACCCATCTGCGCCCGGCGCTGGGCCGGCCCAATCTGGCGCTGCGGACGGGGGTGCGGGTGCTGCGGCTGCGGCTGGACGACACGGGCCGCGCCACCGGCGTGGACCTGCGCACCCCCGACGGCGGGACCGATGTGGTGACGGCCCGGCGCGGGGTGATCCTGTGCGCGGGCGCGGTGGGCTCGCCCGCGCTGTTGCAGTTGTCGGGCATCGGCGCGCCCGACGCGCTGCGCGCGGCCGGGGTCGCGGTGCGCCATGCGCTGCCCGCGGTGGGGCTGAACCTCCAGGATCATCTTTGCGCCAGCTTCTATTATCGCGCCACGGTGCCCACGCTGAACGACCGGCTGCGGCCCTGGTGGGGGCAGCTCTGGGCAGGGTTGCGCTATGTGCTGACGCGGTCGGGGCCGCTCGCGCTCAGCGTCAATCAGGCCGGGGGGTTCTTCCGGTCCCCGCTGGCGGCGGACGGGGTGCCCGACATCCAGCTGTATTTCAACCCGCTGTCCTATCGCATCCCGCAGGACCGCCGGGCGCGGCTGCTGCCCGAACCCTATCCGGGGTTCCTGATGGCCTACAGCCCCTGCCGGCCGGAAAGCCGCGGATCGGTGGCGATCACGGGGCCCGATGCGCGGACTGCCCCCGCGATCCGGCTGAACTATCTGGCGACCGAGCGGGACCGCGCCGTGGCGGTCGAGGGCGCGCGGCTGATCCGCCGGCTGGTCGCGGCCCCCGCGCTGCGGGCGATCACGGCGGCCGAGGTTTCGCCCGGGCCCGACTGCCGCGAGGCCGAGGCGCTGCTGGACCATCTGCGCCAGACGGGCGGGTCGATCTATCATCTGTGCGGCACCTGTGCGATGGGCCCCGATCCTGCGTGCGCGGTGGTCGATGCCCGGCTGCGGGTGCATGGCGTGGCGGGGCTGCGGGTGGTCGATGCCTCGGTCTTTCCCAACATCACCTCGGGCAACATCAATGCGCCGGTGATGATGCTGGCCGAACGCGCGGCGGCGCTGATCCGGCAGGACGGCTGAGCCGGCGCCGGAACGAAGCGGGGGCGCCCTGCGGCGCCCCCGGGGCATGGCCGGCAGGTCCGGTCAGGCCCGCAGGTCGTAGCGGTCGGCGTTCATCACCCTGGTCCAGGCCGCGACGAAGTCGTGCACGAACTTTTCGGCACTGTCGTCCTGGGCATAGACCTCGGCATAGGCGCGCAGGATCGAGTTCGAGCCGAACACCAGATCCGCCCGCGTCGCCGTCCACCTGACCGCGCCGGTCTTGCGATCCTGGATTTCATAGAGGTTCATGCCCTTGGGCACCCACTTCCACGCCATGTCGGTCAGGTTCACGAAGAAGTCGGTGGTCAGCGCGCCCACGCGGTCGGTGAACACGCCATGCGCCGTGCCTCCGTGGTTCGTGCCCATCGCCCGCATCCCGCCGACCAGGCAGGTCATCTCGCAGGCGGTCAGGCCCATGAGTTGCGCGCGGTCGAGCATCAGCTCCTCGGCCGAGACGGCATAGTCCTTCTTCATCCAGTTGCGGAAGCCGTCGGCGACGGGCTCCAGCCACTTGAAGCTGTCGGCATCGGTCATCTCGTCGGTCGCATCGCCGCGGCCGGCGGCGAAGGGCACCTCGACATCGAAGCCCGCGGTCCGGGCCGCCGTCTCGACGCCCACATTGCCCGCCAACACGATGATGTCGGCCACCGAGGCGCCGAACTTCGCCGCGATGGGTTCCAGCACCGCCAGCACGCGGGCCAGCCGGGCGGGTTCGTTGCCTTCCCAGTCCTTCTGCGGGGCCAGGCGGATGCGCGCGCCGTTCGCGCCGCCGCGATAGTCCGACTGGCGGAAGGTGCGGGCGCTGTCCCAGGCGGTCGCCACCAGATCGGCGACCGACAGACCCGAGCCCGCGATCTCGCGCTTGGCGGCGCCGATGTCCCAGTCCCTGGTGCCGGCAGGAACCGGATCCTGCCAGATCAGCACCTCTTTCGGGGCGTCCGGCCCGATGTAGCGGGTGTTCGGCCCCATGTCGCGGTGGGTCAGCTTGAACCAGGCGCGGGCGAAGGTTTCCGAAAAGTAGTCGGGATCCTTGTAGAACCGTTCCGAGATTTCCCGATAGATCGGGTCCATCTTCATCGCCATGTCGGCGTCGGTCATGATCGGGTTGTAGCGGATCGAGGGATCCTCGACATCCACCGGCTTGTCCTCTTCCTTGATGCCGACGGGTTCCCACTGCCAGGCGCCGGCGGGGGACTTCTTCAGTTCCCAGTCGTAGGTCAGCAGCAGGTAGAAATAGCCGTTGTCCCATTTCGTCGGGTGGGTGGTCCAGGCGCCTTCGATGCCGCTGGTGACGGTGTTGCGGCCGATGCCGCGGCTGGTGTGGTTCATCCAGCCCAGGCCCTGTTCCTCGATCCCCGCGCCTTCGGGGCTGGGGCCCAGGTTTTCCGCCCGGCCGTTGCCGTGCGCCTTGCCCACGGTGTGGCCGCCGGCGGTCAGGGCGACGGTTTCCTCGTCGTTCATCGCCATGCGGGCAAAGGTTTCGCGCACCTGAAGCGCGGTCTTCAGCGGGTCGGGCTGGCCGTTCACGCCTTCGGGGTTGACGTAGATCAGACCCATCTGCACGGCGGCCAGCGGGTTTTCCATCGTCGCGGGGTCGTCGAGGTTGGCATAGCGTTCGTCGGACGGCGCCAGCCATTCCTTTTCCGAACCCCAATAGACATCCTTTTCCGGGTGCCAGATATCCTCGCGCCCCAGGGCAAAGCCGAAGGTCTTCAGCCCCATGCTTTCATAGGCCACGGTGCCGGCCAGGATGATCAGGTCGGCCCAGCTGATCTTGTTGCCGTATTTCTTCTTGATCGGCCACAGCAGGCGGCGGGCCTTGTCCAGGTTGGCGTTGTCGGGCCAGCTGTTCAGCGGCGCAAAGCGCTGGTTGCCGGTGCCGGCGCCGCCGCGGCCGTCGGCCACGCGGTAGCTGCCCGCGGCGTGCCAGGCCATGCGGATCATCAGGCCGCCGTAATGGCCCCAGTCGGCCGGCCACCAGTCCTGGCTGTCGGTCATCAGGGCGTGGACATCGGCCTTCAGCGCGGCATAGTCCAGCGTGCGGACGGCCTCGCGATAGTTGAAGCCCTTCAGCGGGTTGGTCTTGCTGTCATGCTGGTGCAGGATGTCGAGGTTCAGCGCCTTGGGCCACCATTGCATGACATTGCTGCCGATGCTGGTCAGTCCCCCGTGCACCACCGGGCATTTGCCGGTGCTGTTGATGTCGTTGCCGTCCATCTTGTCCTCCAACTTGGGTGCGCTTGCGCTTTGCCGGGCCTGCGGGGGCGGGGCCGGCGCAGCGAATGGAATCGTTCTAACAGAGCGCGATCATAAATCCCATTCGCATTTCCTGAAACCAGCGATCAGTTAATCTGATGAACGGACGTTCCGTCCCCGATGACCCCATGTCGCCGCACCGGCCAGCGGCCTCTGACCGCGCCGTGCCGCGATCGCCCGACAGAACGCGCCCCGATCGCGGACCCGACAGGAATTGCCCTGCCGGGATATGACAGGCCCTGTCCACGCCAAGGCCCCGGACGCCAGGAACGAAGGGAATGTCGCGCATTCTCCTCGTCACGGCATTGTCATCGACGAATGCTACTGAATCGTTATTCAGTAGATGGGGTATGAACCGGGGGCTCCATGGCACACAGACATCACCTGATCGCGGCCGCGCTGGTCGTTCTGGCCGGGCAGGCGGCGGCCGAGCCGATCCTGCGGATCGGCAACGACTATGGCACAGGCGCCGCAACGACGATGGACCCCTATGACGGCAACCGCTTCTGGCCGACGATCGACCTCGTCTATGAATCGCTCGTGACGCTGGATCCGCAGGGGCAGCCTGAACCGCGGCTGGCGACGGACTGGACCGCCTCGGATGACCTGAAGACCTGGACGGTCCGGCTGCGCCCCGGCGTGCGCTTTCATGACGGGTCCGAATTCGACGCGCCGGACGTGGCCTGGTCGTTCCGGCGGATGACCGATCCGGACTTCGACAGCCCGGTGCGCGCGGTGCTGGGGATCGTCGCGCGCGTCGAGGCGGTCGATCCGCTGACGGTGGTCTTTCACCTGTCCGGCGCCGAGGCCGATTTCCCCCAGCTTCTGGGGGATTATCGTGCCGTGATCCTGCCCGAGGGGATGGATGCCGACACGGCGCGCGAGGCACCCAATGGCACCGGCCCCTTCCGGGTCGAGACCCTGGCGCCCGAGGCCACCACCCGGCTGGCCGCCAACGGAACCTACTGGCAGGGCCGGCCCCGGCTGGACGCGGTCGAGATCGTCACCATCGCCGACAGTTCGGCGCGGCTTCAGGCGATGCTGGGCGGACAGATCGACCTGCTCTTGACCGCCGATCCCAAGCAGGAAAGGCTGTTCGCGAACAACCCCGCCTTCACCGTCCAGCACATCCCCTCGGGCGACTGGAACGCCATCACCTGGCAGACCGACGTGGCGCCCTATGACGACCCGCGCGTGCGCAAGGCGCTGCGCATCGCCGTCAACCGGCAGGAGATGACCGACCTTCTGCTCGGCCCGGGCAATGGCGTCGTCGCCTGCGACACGCCGGTCTGGCCGGGCGATGCCTATCGCTGGAACGGCGACTGCCCGCAGGACATCGAGGAAGCCAGGCGCCTTCTGGCCGAGGCGGGCTATCCCGACGGGATCGACGTCGAGATCGCGACTTCGGACGTGGAAGAGAACATGGTCCAGATCGTCGAGGTCTATCAGCAGCAGGTCGCCCCCGCCGGCATTCGCGTGCAGTTGAAGATGACCGGCGCCGACGGCTACTGGGATGACGTCTGGATGCAGGTGCCCGCCTTTACCGACAGCTGGGGCCAGCGCCCGGCCACGCAGGTGCTGAACGAGGTCTATCGTTCGACCGCAGCCTGGAACGCCTCGAACTGGCGCCGGGCGGAGTTCGACGCGATGCTCGATGCCGCCCGCGCCGAGCCAGACCTGGAAAGGCGCCGGGCGCTTTATCAGAAGATTCAGCAGATCCTGTTCGAGGAGGGCGGCGTGCTGATCCCCTATCACAAGGTGGTCATGCGGGTTCTGTCCGCGCGGGTCCATGGCATCGAGGCCCCCCTGGTGACCGAGAACATCGCCTGGCACCGCGTCACCGTTGACGAATAGGCCATGCTTGGCTTCGTGCTGAGGCGGATCGCGACCGGCGTGGCGACGCTGGTCGCGGTCACCTTCCTGATGTTCGCCAGCGTCGCGGCGCTGCCGGGCGATCTCTGCGCGGCCAGCCTCGGCAAGGGCGCGACCCAGGGCGCGCTTGCCCGCTGCCGGGCCGAATTCGTCGAAGAGGGGCCGCTGCTGGCCCGCTATGCCGCCTGGGCCGGCCGGGCGGTGACGGGCGATCTGGGCCGGTCGCTGTTGCGGCGCAAGCCGGTCGCCGAACTGATCGCGCCGCGGATCGTCAACACCTTCGCGCTGGCGGCTCTGGCCGCGGTGATCGCCTTTCCCGCGGCGGTGGCGCTGGGCGTTCTGGCGGCGATCCGGCGCGACAGTCCGCTCGACCTCGTGCTGTCGGCCGTGACGCTGATCGGCATGACGGTGCCGGAATTCGTCTGGGCCACCTTCCTCGTGCTGGTCTTCGCGATCTGGCTCGGCTGGCTGCCGGGGATCAGCCTGCTGCCCGCCGGCGCCGGCCTTGCACAGATCCTGCCGGTGATCGTCACCCCGGCCCTGGCGCTGGCCTTCATCTCGATGGCCCATGCGATGCGTCTGGTGCGGTCGGCGATGATCGAGGAGCTGCAAAGCCCCTATGTGCGGATGGCCCGGCTGCGCGGCCTGCCCGAGGGGCGGGTGATCCGCGCCCATGTCCTGCCCAATGCGCTCTTGCCGGCCATCGGCATCATCGCGTTGCAGTTCGCCTGGCTTCTGGCCGGGGTGGTGGTGGTCGAGGTCGTCTTCAACTATCCCGGTCTTGGCCGGCTGACGATGGATGCGATCGCCGACCGCGACCTGACGCTGGTGCTTGGCGTGGCGGCGGTGCTGGCCCTGATCTACGTCGGCGTCACCCTGATGGCCGATCTGGCGATGCTCTGGCTGAACCCGCGGCTGCGGACGCTGCGGACATGACGGTTGTGCGCGCCATCCTTGCCCAGCCTTCGGGCGCCATCGGGCTGGGGCTGTTGCTGCTGCATCTGGCGGCGATGCTGTTGGCGCCGGCGATCGTGCCGCAGGACCCGGCCCGGCAGAGCGCGGCCGCCATGTTCCTGGGCCCCTCGGCGCAGCACTGGCTGGGCACCGACCATCTGGGCCGCGACGTGCTCTCCCGGGTGCTGCTGGGCGGGCGGGCGGCGGCGATGACGACGGCGGCCGCGGCCCTGGTGGCCGTCATCTGGGGCGGGCTTGCGGGCATGGCCGCGGCCTATCGCGGCGGCTGGCCGGACGAGGTGCTGATGCGGCTGATGGATGCCTTTCAGGCGGTGCCCTGGCTTCTGTTCGTGATGCTGGTCGCGGCCTTCGTCGGCAATTCGGCCCCGGTGCTGATCGCGGTGCTGGGCTTCTGCTATGGCTTGCAGACCGCGCGGGTGGCCCGGGCGGCGACGCTGGACCTGGTGGCGCGCGATTTCGTCTGGGCGGCCAAGGCGCGGGGCGAGCCGATGGCCAGCGTCCTGTGGCGCGAGATCCTGCCCAACCTGCGCAACATCCTGCTGGTCGATGGCGCGATGGAATGGTCCTGGATGCTCTTGTGGTTCTCGGCCCTCAGTTTCCTGGGCCTCGGCGTCAGCCCGCCGACCCCGGACTGGGGGCTGATGATCGCGGATGCGCGGCTTTACCTGACCGTCATCCCCTGGGCGGCGCTGGCGCCGATGATCGCGCTGTCAAGTTTCATCATCGCCATCAACCTGAGTGCCGAGGCCCTGGGCAAGGCGCTGGGCCTCGACCGCGCCCTTCTGCGAGAGACGCGATGACCGGGCTGGTGGCCGTCGAGGATCTGTGGGTGACGCTCGACCGGCCCGGGGGCGGGGCGATCCTCGGCGCGATCGGCCTGACGCTCGATGCGGGGCAGACGCTGGGCATCGTGGGCGAATCGGGCTGCGGCAAGAGCACGCTTCTCGCCGCGCTGATGGGCGATCCGGGGCGGGGTCTTGTGGCGCGCGGGCGCGTGCGCCTGGGCGGGACCGAGGTTCTGGCCGCCCCGGCCGAGACCCTGCGCAGGCTGCGCGGCGGGGTGGTGGCGCTGGTGCCGCAGAACGCGGCGGTGACGCTGACGCCCTCGATGACCGTCGGCGGGCATCTTGAGGAACAACTGGCGCTGAAGACCGATCTCGGCCGCCGGGCGCGCGCGGACCGGGCGGCCGAACTGGTGGCGGCGGTCGGCCTGCAAAATCCGGCGGCGATTCTTGCGCGCTATCCGCATCAGCTCTCGGGCGGCCAGCAGCAGCGCATCGCCATCGCGCTGGCGCTGGCGGGCGGTCCCTCGGTCCTGCTGCTGGACGAGCCGACCACGGCGCTCGACGTGACGACCAAGGGGGCGATCCTCGATCTTCTGGCCGGGATCGGCGCGCGTGAACGGCTGACGATGATCTATGTCAGCCACGACATCGGCGTGATCCGGCGCATGAGCGACCGGGTGGGCGTGATGTATGCGGGAGAGCTGGTCGAGGACGGGCCGGCCCGGGCGGTGCTGGAGACGCCGGCCCATCCCTATACCCGGGGGCTTCTGGCCTCGATCCCGCGGCTCGACGATCCCTTCCTGCCGCGCGCCATGCCGGGCCGGCCGCCGGCGCTGGCCGAACCCCGGCCGGGCTGCGCCTTCGCGCCGCGCTGCCCTTCCGCCGATGCGCTCTGCCACGAAGTGCGGCCGCAAGCGCGCCCCGCGGGGGCGCAGAAGGTCGCCTGCCATCGCCCGCTGGCGGGGGCGGTCAACCCCCGCCCGCCGCGGCCTGCCGCCTTCTTGCCGGTCGCTCCGCGCCCCGAGGCGCCCCTCTTGCAGCTCGATGGCGTGGAGATCGCCTGGCACCAGACCGGCCTGGCCGACCGGCTGCGCGGGCGGCGCCCGCCGCCCACGGTCTCGGGCATCGACCTCGCGCTTGCGCCGGGCGAGGCGCTGGGGCTGATCGGGGAATCGGGCAGCGGCAAGTCCACCATCCTGCGGGCCATCGCCGGGCTCTGGCCGCTGCGGGCGGGGCGCATGGCGTTCGACGGCAGGCCGCTTGCCCCCGCGATCCTGGCGCGCGACGCGGCGGCGCGGCGGCACATCCAGATGATCTTCCAGAACCCCGAGGATTCGCTCAACCCGCGCCACAGCCTGCGCGAGATCCTCGCCCGGCCGCTGGCCTGGTTCCACGGCCTGACCGGCGCCGCCCGCGAGACCGAGGTGCGCCGGCTGATCGAGGCCGTGCGTCTGCCGCAGTCCCATCTGGACCGCCGGCCGGCCGATCTGTCGGGCGGCGAAAGGCAGCGCGTCGCCATCGCCCGTGCGCTGGCGGCGCGGCCGAAACTGCTGCTCTGCGACGAGATCACCTCGGCGCTCGACGTGTCCGTGCAGGCGGCGATTCTGGAACTGCTTGCGGATCTGCGCCGCGAAACCGGCGTCGCGCTGCTGTTCGTCAGCCACGATCTGGCGGTCGTGCGCCATCTGGCCGACCGGCTGGTGATCCTGTGCGCGGGGCGGGTCTGCGAGAGCGGCCCGACCGGGCAGGTGCTCGCCCATCCCTCGCACGACCACACCGCGGCTTTGCTGCGCTCGGCCGGGGGCTGGGCTGCGGGCGCAGCCACCCCGGCCTGATGCCCGCCCCTCCGGGACCGGGCGGCGCGTCCGGCCGGACCGAGGCCGGCAAGGGGTGAACGCCCCCGCATCCGGCAGGCGACGGCCGGCCATCGCACCGGCCCGGCGCAGGGGCCATGCGATCACGTCCCCGCCCCGGCCAAACGGCAGGCCGCACCCGGCCGACCCGCCGGGGAATTCCGCCACCCGGGGCGAAAGGCCGGTGCGACCAAGGGCGCAAGGAACGGGAATCACACGATGAAAAGCGGGCGATCGCAAGCGGCCGCGCGGGGCTGCCTGCCGGGGACGGGGCGCGATCGGGCGGCTCTTCCGACCGGGGCGGCAGCCGGCCTTGCGGCGAGTCCCGGACGATGGCGCCGGTCGTCCGCCCGCCTCGGATCCGATGGGCCGGGCGGTTGCCCTGTCGGCCCGTCCGCCGCCGGGCGGGTTTTCCCCGCATTCCGAAAGCCGGGCTTGCAGCGGCCGAAGGTCTGGCCATCGGTCGTCACGCCCCCGTCACACCCCGTCTCAACAAGGGGCGGGGTTCTGGCGCGGAGGCGGATGTGACGGCGGCAATCGGTCCGGCAGGGAAGGCGGCGCGGGGGCGGCCTCTCGGGCCCTGTCGCGCTGCCCGGGCCGCCATCCCGGCCGCCCGGTGCCCGAACGCGGCGGCAAACCGCCCCGTCCCTTCTGCCCCGCCTTCGCCGCGCCGGTCCTGCGGCCTGCCGCTGCCGGGGTGCGCGCCCGGCGCCGGCCGCCGGCCGGATGCGGCCGGCCCCGCGTCGTCCGGACCTCCACCTGACCCGACCCACCCCAGGGTTCCAACCAGAGAGAGACCAATGTTGCACCCCCTGAAACGTCTGCTGCGACAGGCCACGCTGGCCGCCGTGGCCGCGCTGGGCCTGCTGGCCCCGCCGACACATGCCGAGGACCGTCCCGATCTGGTGGTGGCGGTGAATACCCTGCCCGGCAGTCTCGAATCGATCGAGGAACAGGGCAACGTCGCCGTGCGCATCACCTATACGCTGTTCGACAGCCTGATCCGCCGCGATTTCCTGGCCGATGGCTCGGGCACTTCGGCCAAGCTGGTGCCGGGGCTGGCCGAAAGCTGGACCCGTGTCGATGACCGCACCCTGGACTTCAAGCTGCGCGAGGGCGTCAGGTTCCACAACGGCGACGAGATGACGTCGGATGACGTGGCCTTCTCGCTGGTGCCGGGCCGCGGGCGGGGCCAGAATCCGCTGTTCGGCGAAGCCAAGACCTATATGGATTCGATCAGCCACGTCATCCCGCTGGACCGCTACAACGTCCGCATCGTGTCGAAGGAACCCGACATTCTGATGGAACAGCGCATCGCGGGCTATTCCTTCTGGATCGTCAATGCGCGCGAATATCTGACCCGCGGCGCGGCCGACTATGCCCGCAAGCCCATCGGCACCGGCCCCTACAAGGTCGAGGAATGGGTCGATGGCGAATATCTGAAGCTGGTCGCCCATGACGACTATTTCGGCGGCAGACCCACCGCGGCCTCGATCACCTACAAGGTGGTGCCCGAGGTTTCGGCGCGCATCGCGGGCCTCGTTTCGGGCGAATACGACATCGCCGTGAACATCCCGCCCGATCAGGTGGCCACGATCCAGTCCTATCCGGACCTGAAGGTGGAACGCATCGTGCTGGACAACAGCCATGTGCTGCGGTTCTTCCCCTATGGCCCGCTGGCGGACAAGCGGGTGCGCCAGGCGCTGAGCCTGTCGATCGACCGCGACCTGCTGCGCAAGGCGCTGTGGGAAGACAAGAACTATACCCCGAACGGCCATCAGTTGCCGTCCTATGAAATCTGGGTCGAGGATTTCCCCGGCTTTGAATACAACCCCGACAAGGCCCGGGCGCTCTTGGCCGAGGCAGGCTACAACGGCGAGGAGATCGTCTATCGCCTGCCGCTGAACTACTATCTGCTCAGCCTCGAGGCGGCGCAGGCCATGCAGCAGATGTGGAAGGAAGTCGGGCTGAACGTCGCGCTGGAGCCGGTCGAGAACTTCGACCAGGCCGAACGGGCAGGCGTGCATATCCTGCCCTGGTCGAATACCCACCGCTTCCCCGATCCGCTGGGGTCCTTCGTGCCGCAGTGGGGCGCTTCGTCGGCGATCCAGAAGAACAAGAAGTTCCCCGAACGCAGCTGGAGAGCGCCCCAGCGGTTCAACGAGTTGCAGCAGGTTCTGCTGACCTCGATGGACAATGCCGAGCGCAAGCAGGCCTATCGCGAGGCGCTGGAAATCTGGATGGACGAGATGCCGGGGACGATCCTCTACAACCCGCTGGAAACCTATGCCATGCGGAAAGAGATCAACTGGAAGCCCTATGGTCTCTATTACATGGACTTCCGCCCCTACAACCTGAGCTTCGCCACGCCCTGACGGCGTGCCGACGGGGGCGGCCCGCCGCGGGCCGCCCCATTCCCCAGCCGCAAGAGACGACCATGTTCCTTCTTCGGGTCGAGGAT
>Ga0075012_10005415_pt1 | contig 11727 bp, 12 predicted proteins | sample All_14_2_FD_71474 | JGI IMG/M metagenome (GOLD analysis project Ga0075012, IMG submission 71474) | Freshwater microbial communities in response to fracking from Pennsylvania, USA - Allegheny Zone_MetaG_DW_15 | ecosystem: Environmental > Aquatic > Deep subsurface > Groundwater > Drilled...
GAAGAAAATCCAGCCGCCGCCGGAGTTGTACCTGCCGCCGCGGTTGTAGCCGCCACCGCCACCACCGCCGCTTTTGCCGATGATGATAACGATGACGATAAAAATAATGGCGAGTATGATAAGGACTGCAAACGGAAAGCTGCCGCCCTCGCCAGTGTCTTCGTTGACGTACTCGCCGCTGCCAAGCTGCATGATGGCACCTGTGGCTTCGTCCAATCCGTTGTAGTAGTTCTGGTTCCTGAAATTTGGGGCGATGATGCGCTCGATGATGCGCTTCGCCATGGCATCGGGCAGGAAGCCTTCGGTACCGTAGCCCGTTTGAATCCAAAGTTTGCGGTCGGCAAGTGCCACGTAGATGAGAATGCCGTTGTTCTTGCCTTGGCGGCCAATGCCCCATGCCGTGGCAAGGCGGTGCGAGTATTCAAAAACATCATCGCCGTCAATGGTTTCCTCGATAACAATGGCGATTTGGGTGGAGGTGGAATCATCGTAGGCGACCAGTTTCTGCTCCAGCGCCTGCACTTCGCCACTGCTCAAAACGCCCACAAAGTCGTTGACCAGTTTCGGCGGATTGGGTGCTGGCGGAACTTCCTTCGCCATCAGCAACGATGGCAACACGACCAGCAGTAGCAGCGAAATATTTTTGAAGAAAATTTTCATTGATGATTTTTAAAGAATACGCTCACGCTCTCACATCGCTAACCCGCTCAAATCGCTACTTCCCGTAGGAAATCTCATCGGACAGTTCGTTTTTGTCGCCCTCCGTCCAAGGGAAAAAGGATTGCAATTGCTCGCCCGCCATTTTCACGCCTTGACATACGCCTTCGGCAAACATACCTTGCCGGAAATGCTGTTGCATCACATTTTTCACCCCTTCCCAAAAATCGGGTGGCACCACGGCATTGATGCCCTTGTCGCCGAGGATGGCAAAGTCCTTCCGTTGTGGTACGATGAAAATCAGCACACCGTTCCTATCCTTCGTGCGGTCCATGCCGAGGGCGAAGAAGGTTCGGCTGGCCGCTCCGAGGATGGCACCTTCGTAGTTCCGCTCCATGTGTACCCGGATCTCGCCAGAGGTCAGCCGCTCTGCCTCCCGGATGGTCTGTACGATGCGGCTTTCTTCGTCTTTTGAAAAGAAATCAATCACTTTGAATGGAGGGATGAGGGATAAGGAATGAGGGATGATCATTCCACATCCCTCATTCCTTATCCTTGAAATTAGAACTCTACTTTAGGCGCATTTTGTGCGGATTGGTCGGCTTGGAATGGCGCTTTACGCTCAAAACCGAAGATGCCCGCCCAGAAATTTGCGGGGAATTTGCGGACAGCGGCATTGTAGTTGGCAACAGCACCATTGTAATTGTCCCTAGAGACCTTGATGCGGTTTTCAGTGCCTTCCAACTGCGCCTGCAGCTCTTGGAACGCCGCAGATGCCTTCAGGTCGGGATAGTCTTCCGTCACCATGAGCAACCTGCCAAGTGCCTGCGAAAGGCCGCTTTGTGCCTGCTGGAATTCCGCCAATTTTTCAGGCGTGAGGTTGGTCGGGTCAACCTGGATGCTGGTGGCCCTTGCCCTTGCGTCGGCTACCTGCGTCAGGGTTTGCTGTTCAAAATTGGCATTGCCTTTAACAGTGGCCACAAGGTTGGGCACGAGGTCAGCCCGGCGTTGGTAATCACTTTGTACATCACCCCAAGATTTTTCAACTTGTGTGTCCAGCGTAACGAAATTGCGCTGGCTGCTGCAGCCCGAAAAAGCGACTATCAGGCCGAGAACTACTAAGACAAGAATTACTACTGGTCTCATTTTGCTAAGTTTTTTGTTTTGATGAAATGATGCGGCGGCGCTTCGGACGAGTCCGGGACACGCCCCGTTCGGAATTTCAGACTCAAAAATGCTGCAATGTCACCCCAGGTTCAACAGGGGGGCTTGGCATTTCTGCAAACATCGTAAAATTAACGATTAAGTGGTGATTCGTGAGGGGTGATTAGTGATTAGGCGCTGCAATGCCTATTTGTTTCAGCATTTCCCGAACCACCAAGGAGACGCCCAACTCGGCGGTTTTCACGGTGGCAATCACGTCTTCGTGCGTTGTTTCCCGGATGGTTTCGATGGGATAGCTTTTGTTGGAAACCACCGAGACGGCGAAAACCCGAAGCCCGGCATGCCTTGCCACGATGACTTCCGGCACAGTGCTCATGCCGACCAAATCGGCCCCGATGCGGTGCATGAACTCATACTCGGCGGGCGTTTCGAGGTTGGGGCCGGGCAGGGCTACGTACACGCCCCGGTGCGCCCGCAGCTTATTTGCTTGCGCAATTTGCGTTGCCAAATCGAGCAGGGCAGGGTCGTAGGCATGTAGCATATCGGGAAAGCGGATGCCGAGGCGCTCGTCGTTCGGGCCACGCAGCGCATTGTCCGGCTGCAGGTTGATGTGGTCACGCAGGAAGACCATGTCGCCTGCCTCCATATTGGCGTTCACGCTGCCAGAAGCATTGGAAACGAAGAGGAACTCCACGCCCAGCGCCTTCATCACCCGCACGGGGAAGGTCACCTGTTGCATCGAATAGCCCTCGTAGTAGTGGAATCGCCCGGCCATCGCCACCACGTTTGCGCCAGCCAATTTTCCAAAAATCATTTTGCCAGCATGGCCTTTCACAGTGGACACCGGAAAGTGCGGAATAAGCTGATAATCAACCACTTCCACAGCCTCAATCTCGTCCGCCAAGCCACTCAACCCCGTGCCGAGGATGATGCCGAACTGCGGTTGGAAGTCTGTCCGGCTGCGGAGGAAGGAAGTGGCGGCTTGTATTTGTTCGTACATTATCGAATGATGAATGATGAAATATTTGTCCCAAAACTAGGAATGCGGAGCCGCTATACCTGAATTTCTACCTTCGGCCAAGTCGCTACCCCCACACCCGGAGAGTAATGAATCAGGTCAGGCGGGCGCTGATTTAGGTTGAAATCGCAAACGGCATAATCCAGGGCGAGTTTTTCAAGGCTTACAGCTTGTATGGGCCATTCCGGATGGTGGATGTCGTACCTGAACAGCTTAGGCCCATCCTCATAAAAAGCACAGTACCGCTCCGTCAGCCAAAGGTCGAGGGGCAGCTTTTGGGGCGTGTCGTTTTGCAAGGCATGACTGACTTCCAAGCTGAATCCTTTTTGGTGGCTTTTGGAACGGCAGTTCCCACCTTTCCGGGTAATCATGGAATGGGTGTAGCCTAGCCCTGAAAACCACCTTGCCAGCAAAGCGGAAAGCCATTTCTCCGCTTCAAGGCTAAAGAAGTACACCCCTTGTTTCCCACCTGCCTCTATATAGGTTCTGACGTTGATTTCATGGAAATTGGAAACCAGGCGCAGCGGTGGCAAGTACCTTGGCCTTACTTTTTGCATGGTAAAAATGACCAAGGAGACGTATGCCTTCTGGTCGAATAGGTCTATGTTCAACTTCTTCGGCACAAAGCTTCGCAATGCTTCTGGCGGCATAGCCCAGTGCAGGAACAGCGCATCGTTCCACTGTTGGCTATACTGCCAAGGCGCATCGGGCAAGGCCCAAGGCCGGTGCGAAACCTTCTTCAAAACTTCAGAAATGCTGCTCATTGCTTATTTCTTTTTGAGTTTGGCCTAGGCATTGCGACGGGCGACCGCAAGGGCCCCCCTACCCCGGCTGCGGGCTGACGGCCGTCCACCCACCGTCAACGACGAGGGTCTGTCCCGTGATTTGCCCCGACAGGGGTGACAACAAAAACAAAGCAGCGTGTGCAATGTCCTGCACGGTGGCTGGGCGGCCAGTCGGCGTTATTTTTTGCCAGATTTCGGCGTAGCCGGGGTCGTGCAGCGTGCGCTCGGTGAGCGTGGCGCCGGGTGCGATGGCGTTCACGGTGATGCCGAGCGGCGCAAGCTCCGTCACAAGGCCACGGGCCAACATCTCCAGCCCTGCCTTCGTCATGCCGTAAGTGGCGAGATGGCGGTGCGACTGGTGTCCCGTCACGCTGGACATGAACAGGATTCGACCGCCCGTGCCCTGTTTTTTCATCTGCCTTGCGGCAAATTGGGCGAGGAAAAAGCTGCCCTGCAAATTGACGGCCACGAGTTGCTGGAATTGTTCCGGCGGGTATTCGAAAAAATCGCCGTAGGTAGTGATGCCAGCGTTCGCCACGGCAATATCAAGGCTACCAAAATTCGCAACTGCCTCATCCACAAGCTTTTGCAGAACCGCTAAGTCGCTCACGTTGCCGCCGACAGGAAGCACCTGGCCGCCTTCGGCAGCGATTTGCGAAGCGGCTTTTTCGGCAAGGCCAGAGTCAAGGTCGTTCAATACCACGGCAGCGCCCTGCGCTGCAAGTTGCTTCGCAATTTCAAACCCGATGCCGATGCCAGCTCCTGTGACGATGGCCGTTTTCTGATGAAAAAATTTATCCAAAGCAGTTTCGTTTGGTAGCGGGCAAAGCTAAAGTTTGGCGAGGAAGTTCAGTGGGTTTTCTACTTTTGCCATGCAGCTTTGCGCAGCAAATCCTTTATTATGTTCAAAAAAATTCCCTTCGCTTTCCTGTTCACGCTGCTTGCAGCAGCCATTTTTGCCCAATCCCACCTTCTCACCCCCGACGAGTTTCTGCCGCACAAAATCGGCAGCCAATTCACCGAGCACAGTGAACTGGTGGCATACTACAAGTACGTCGCCGACAACAGCGACCGGGTGAAGCTCGTTCAATTTGGCCGCACGAACGAGCAGCGCCCCCAAATCCTCGCCATCGTGAGCGCACCAGAGAACCTCGCCCGCATCGAGGACATCCGGCTGAACAACCTACGCACCGCTGGCATCGAGCCGGGCAAGTCGGACAACAGCAGCCCCGTTTCCATCGTGTGGCTGGGCTTCAGTGTCCACGGGAACGAGGCATCGGGCAGCGAGGCATCCATGCTCGTGCTGTACGACCTCGTGACCACTATCAATGCAAGAGCCAGCGAATGGCTGAAAAACACGGTCGTGCTGCTGGAGCCGAGCGAGAACCCTGATGGGTACAGCCGCTACACGGACTGGTACCGCCAAATCAGCCCGGCACAGCCAGACATTGACCCAAAGGCACGTGAACACGACGAGCCTTGGCCGGGCGGGCGGGTGAACCACTATATGTTTGACCTGAATCGGGACTGGGCCTGGAGCACGCAGGTCGAGACGCAGAACCGCCTAAAGGTTTTCAATGGTTGGCTGCCGCACGTCGTGGCCGACCTTCACGAGCAGTACTATGATGCTCCTTATTATTTTGCGCCAGCGGCGCAGCCCTACCACCGCTACCTGACGCAGTGGCAAGCCGATTTTCAAACAGAAATTGGACGGAACCACGCCAAATACTTTGACAAAAACGGCTGGCTTTATTTCACCAAAGAAACCTTCGACCTGCTGTATCCCAGCTACGGGGACACCTACCCCTGCTTCAACGGGGCCATCGGCATGACTTACGAACAGGGTGGAAACTCCCGTGCGGGCAGGGCCATCCAATTGCACAATGGCGACACGCTGACCCTCATGGACCGGGTGGCGCACCACTACACAACGGCTATTTCAACGGTGGAAGTAGCCTCGAAGAACGCTGGGCGCATCGTGCAGCATTTCGCAGAATTTTACCAAAAATCGAAAAACAACCCGCCGGGCGTGTACAAAGCCTTCGTGGTGAAGGGCGACAACCCCGCCCCGAAAATCAAAGCGCTAGCGGAACTTCTGGACCGCATCGGCATCCAGTACGGTAGGGCTGGGAAGGCAAGTGCCGGGCTGGATGGCTACGACTACACCACTGGGCAGGCCGGAAAATTTGCCGTAGGCGAAAATGACCTCGTGATAAGCGCCTACCAACCAAAGGGCCTGATGGCGCAGGTGCTGCTGGAACCAGAAGCCGAGGTGGTGGACTCGAATACCTACGACATCACAGCGTGGAGCCTGCTCCATGCGCACGGGCTGGTGGCGTTTGCGACGAAGCAGCGCATCGACCCGGCGCAGTTTGGGTATGGATCGGGGAAATTGGCCAGCGCCTACCCTGCCACCCCGCCCTACGCCTACCTCGTTGACTGGAACTCGGTGCAAAGCGCCAAGCTGCTGGCCGAACTGCTGAAACAAGGCATCAACTGCCGCTACGCTGAACTGCCTTTTTCTGTGGAAGGAAAATCATGGCCTGCCGGAACGCTGGTCATCACGCAAGCTGACAATCGAAAGCGCCTTGATTTTGCGGCTGCCATGAAGGCTGCTGCCCAAAAATTTGACTACCCGCTCACGCCCGTTAAAACGGGTTTCGTGGATGCTGGCAATGATTTTGGCTCGGATGCGATGCGCTTGGTCACAGCACCCAAGGTGTTGGTGCTGTCTGGCGAAAAAACGCAGGACAACGAATTCGGGCAGGTGTGGTTCTACTTCGACAAGGATGTTGAGTATCCGGCAACCATCGTGGATGCCGACCAAATTGATAGGATTGACTTGAATGCCTTCAATACGCTCGTATTGCCGGAAGGCTACTACGGGTTCAGCGAGGCCACTATCGGCAGGTTGGGCGAGTGGGTGAGCGGCGGCGGGCGGCTCATTGCCATCGGCAGCGCCAATACTGCCCTGGCCGAAAAGCCGGGCTTCAACCTCGCCAAATTCTCAAAACCATCGGATGGGGACAGCGCCAAGACGGAAGCCGAGCGCATTGCCCTCGACCACCGCACCATGCCGTATAAGGAACGCAGCCGCTCCAGCATCTCCGACTACAACCCCGGCGCCTTGGTCAAAGTGAAAATGGATACGTCGCACCCATTGGCCTTCGGCCTTCGCAACTATTATTTTTCGTTGAAAACGAGCAGCATGCGATTCGACCTGCTGAAAGATGCCTGGAACGTGGGCTATCTGGAGGACAATTACCTGTCAAAGGGCTTTATCGGGGCCAATGTGAAGCAGCAATTGAAGAACTCCGCCGTGTTTGCGGTGCAGGACAAGGGGCGGGGCAAGGTGGTTTATCTGGTGGACAACCCGCTTTTCCGTTCTTTTTGGGAGCAAGGCAAACTTATTTTTAGCAATGCGGTATTTTTAGTGAATTGACCACAAATCGAACAGAATAGCATCGCTCCCTTGTTTTACCAATACAAAAAATTAGAAAAAAAGACCGCCGCAGAACGGAACCGCATTCAAGCCCTTGAAATTCAGTAAAAAGATTTTTTGAAAAAATAGTCCAAAGCCAATTCACAGTTTTTGACCTTCAGAACATTTAATTTAAAGGGTTTTACAAGAAGCGCTCTCAGCTTTCAATGTCACAATTTCTATAAACCAGCTAAAAAACCGGGCCTCTCACCACCCCATATTTGTCTCATCGAAACGAACTGAGTTAAAAACAACAAACAAAAACAAAGGACATGAAAGCTTTTAACACCATCACAATTTGCCTCCTGGTTTTCTTCGCAGCAAACGTGGTTTCTGCACAGACTTCTTTCCAGAACGGATTGGAATTCAAAATCCAACTTCTTGAAGGCAACACTTATGGTGTTTATGTAAAGCCGAACAGCAGCATCTCACCTAGCAGCAAAACACAGGCTGGTTCCGGCCAAGTGACACTGGTAACGCCAGTGGGTTTCACCTACAGCAACCTCCAGAACATCTCTGGCACTTGGATTGAAAACGCCCGTGTGGACGCACCAGCAGAAGCTTCCGACAAATCTTATGTATCCTTTGGTTTTGTAAGTGACGAGCCACGTATCAAGCTCTTCCCAAACGAAGAGACGCTGCTTTTCACTTTCAATTGCGACGGTACATTTGTTGGCCAAGTAGCTTTGATTGACAACAACAACGACCCGTTCATGACACCTAACTCTTACAACAGCAACCCTGGCAACGACCTCGGCATCATTGACCTCGGCGCAAAGGGTGGCACAGCTTACTACAACTACGCTGGCAACTACAGCACTGAGTCTGAAGATATGCGCAACCTTGCAACGTTGGCAAAAAATTAATAAACAATTTCCGAGCTTATACTAACGAACTTATACTATAATTTAAGATTATCCAATAATAGACACACATAATATTTGAGTTTTAAACATCACAGTATTAAAAGGTTTCATTCACTAACACAGATAGGCTAAAATGTTGATTCCAACATTTTAGCCTTTTGTCTTTTTAGACTGTGTCAATGCACCAAAACCAGCTCGCTGTCCGCCGTGTAAGCTTCGCCATTCTTCAGCTTCAAAGCCACCCTCGCCATAAAGCTCGAACTCCAATCAGCAGTGCCGTCCCCAATTACAAGGAAAACTTTTCTCCCTTGAAACAACAGAGAAGACGAACCCACCTGCTGCATTGCTGCGCAAAATTTAACATTTCATAAATGACCCCGCCCCGCCTTTTCTATCTAAATGGGTACTTTTGCCGGGATTGCGGTTTGGGGTTGGAGCAACCCAAGGCCCATCTCTCAAAATTAAAACTAACGAAACGAATGTCAAAGAAAGTCCTAATCATCGGTGCGGGCGGCGTGGGCCGGGTGGTCGTTTACAAATGCGCTCAGCACCCCGAAGTCTTTGGGGAAATCCTCCTCGCCAGCCGTACCAAATCCAAGTGCGACGTGATAGCCGAAGCTGCCATGGCCGCCACGGGCCACCAGCACATCACCACTGCTGCCATTGATGCGGAAGATGTGCCAGCACTGGCCGACCTCATCCGCCAGTTCCAGCCAGCGATGGTCATCAACGTGGCGCTGCCCTACCAAGACCTCACCATCATGGAGGCTTGCCTGCAAACGGGCGTCCACTACCTCGACACCGCCAACTACGAACCAAAGGAAGAGGCCAAGTTCGAATACTCCTGGCAGTGGAAGCTCCACGACCGCTTCAAGGAGGCGGGCCTCTTGGCCGTGCTCGGCTGCGGCTTCGACCCCGGCGTGACAAACATCTTCACCGCCCGTGCCGCCAAGCACCACTTCGACGAGATGCACACCCTCGACATCGTGGACGCCAACGCTGGCTCGCACGGCAAGGCTTTCGCCACCAATTTCAACCCCGAAATCAATATCCGGGAAATCACACAGCGGGGCCGCTACTGGAAGGACGGCCAATGGGTAGAGACCGAGCCGTTCGAAATCGGCAAGGCCATCAACTACCCGAACATCGGCCCACGGCAGTCGTACCTGCTCTTCCACGAGGAACTGGAGTCACTGGTGAAAAACTTCCCGACCCTGCGCCAGGCCCGCTTCTGGATGACCTTCGGCGAGGAGTACCTGACGCACCTGCGGGTGATTCAGAACATCGGCATGGCGGGCATCGAGCCTATCAAGTTCCAAGGCATGGACATCGTGCCACTGGAATTCCTCAAGGCCGTGCTGCCCAACCCCGGCGACCTCGGCACCAACTACACGGGCTGGACGAGCATCGGCTGCCGCATCAGTGGCATCAAGGACGGCCAACCGAAAACCTACTATATCTGGAACAACTGCAGTCACAAGGCCGCCTACGAAGAGACTGGCACGCAGGGCGTCAGCTACACCACGGGCGTACCCGCCATGCTCGGTGCCATGATGATGCTCACGGGCGAGTGGACCGGCCAAGGCGTGTTCAACGTCGAGGAATTCAACCCCGACCCATTCCTGGCAAAGCTCGGCGAGTACGGGCTGCCTTGGGAGGAAGCGGTGAATATTGACTTGGAGATGGACTAGATACTGCTTGCCCCTTTGCGGGATACCTTGATACTGGATGGCAGATGCCCTACGTACTGATAGCGGTGACACTTTATTAAAAGGTGTCACCGCTTTAATTTTCTAGCACTTCGCATTATATTTACACGATGCAAGAAAAAACCATCCTTGACCATGAACCTGTCGTCAAAAACAGGATTCCGCTACTCCGCAAGATTGCACTCGTAATAGAAATCAGCTTATGGCTATTCATAATCATCGCTTATGAGCAACCTTGGCGGCATGACGTCCAATTTATCTTACAAAAAACACTGGGACCTTCCAATGCTTCCTTAGTTGGGCTGTTGCTTGCAATGTTTTTTTACCTCTTATTCCCAATACTGGTATTCAGAAGCGAAAACTGGAAACAACACCTCCTCAGCCACTTCTGCGGTTTGGCTATTTCAACATGGATATTGAGCATATTCTTTATCATAGAAGCTTGGCCGTGGGCAAACCAGATGGCTATTGCCGCTGCGGCGGCCTGTTTGGGCTTCGGCATAATGGCAATCGTAATGCTCATACGAAACTTTAAGACACAAGCCAAAACCTTCTACTGGAACATCATTCTAAGAATGTCATTTCCCATACTATTGACTGCAACTGCGCTTTACAAGTATTATCATTCTGAACTCAGTTTCTAATAATGAGCCAAGCTAGCGATGACACCTTTTAGAAAGGTTTAACCGCTTTTTTGTTGTCGTCGCTTTGTCATGGCCGCAGGCCACCTCTGCGTCATGCAAGACAACACGCTAGATGTAGAGGTGGCCTACGGCCATGACAAAGCGACGACAACCGCAGCCTAACTCCCCCCACTTCCCAAAACCTTTCCCTTTCTTTGCAAGAAAATCCACCATGCTAGAAACCGCCCGCCTCCGCCTCCAGCCACTCACCTACGACCAACTCGTCAAATACACCCGATGCGACAACTCCCTGGAACAGGAACTGCACCTGAACGAAAACGCCCGCACCATGTCGCCGGAACTAAAGGAAGCCTTCGAAGAAACCATACTCCCCAATGTGGCCGACCCCACCAAGGACTACCGCTTCTCCACCCTTTGGACCGCCATTTCGAAGGCGGAAAACTGCATGGTCGGCGATATATGCTTCATCGGGGAGCCTAATGCGGCGGGGGAAGTCGAAATCGGCTACGGCACCCATCCCGCCTACCAGGGCAGGGGCTACATGACGGAAATCGTGGCGGGCATGGTACAATGGGCAAAGGCCCAGCCCTCCGTGAAAACCATCCTCGCCGCCACGGAGAAAACCAATACCGCCTCCTTCCGGGTGCTGGAGAAAAACGGCTTCGTTAAATATGACGAAACAGCAGCCTTGTTTAATTGGAAATTAGCCATACAGCCATAATGGTTTATTATGGGTGGTCGTCGCTTTGTCATCGCCGCAGGCGACCGCTGCACAGCTTTGTCATTGCCGTAGGCAACCTGCAGAGGTGGCCTGCGGCCATGACAAAAGCGGCGACAACCAAACGTCACAAATACCACGGGGCAAAAACATAAGCCCAGCCTGGCCCGTTCTAGCCTAACTTCACACCATAAAACGCTAAACAGCTATGGCATTCCAGCAACTCCTCCGCACCGACAACTCCCCGACCACCATCCTCATCCGCCTGATGGTCGGGGCCGTGTTCCTCTCCGAAGGCATCCAGAAATTCCTGTTCCCCGACAGCCTCGGCGCTGGGCGCTTTGCGAAAATCGGCCTGCCCTCCCCCGAATTCCTCGGCAGCTTCGTCGGGGGCTTCGAAATCGGCTGCGGTGCCCTCGTGCTGCTGGGCCTGCTCACCCGCCTCGCCAGCATCCCGCTCATCGTCATCATGCTCGTGGCCATCGCCACCACCAAGGCCGAGGTACTGGCCAACGAAGGCTTCTGGCCCCTGCTGCACGGCAGCCGCACCGACTGGGCCATGCTCCTCGGCAGCAGCTTCCTGCTCCTGAAAGGCGGCGGCTACTGGTCCCTCGACCGCCAACTGCACGCCCGGCAGGCAAAATGACCCCCGCCCGGCCAAAAAACGCCCGCCGTTCCCTCAACC
>Ga0075012_10005416_pt1 | contig 11726 bp, 9 predicted proteins | sample All_14_2_FD_71474 | JGI IMG/M metagenome (GOLD analysis project Ga0075012, IMG submission 71474) | Freshwater microbial communities in response to fracking from Pennsylvania, USA - Allegheny Zone_MetaG_DW_15 | ecosystem: Environmental > Aquatic > Deep subsurface > Groundwater > Drilled...
GCTTCTTCTCGCTCGAGATGTCGTCGGAACAGCTGGCCATGCGTTTGCTCGCTTCGGCCTGCGGCATCAGCTCGCACAAGCTGCAGCGCGGTGACCTGACGCAGGAAGAATTCCAGCGTTTGGTGGAAGGCAGCCAGTCGCTGAACGCACTGCCCATGCATATCGACGATACGCCGGCGCTGTCCATCGCCGCGCTGCGCAGCCGTGCCCGCCGCCTGAAGCGCGTGCATAACGTGTCGCTGCTGGTGATCGATTACCTGCAGCTGGTGCGCCCCAGCAGCAGCAACAGCCAGACCAACCGCGTGCAGGAAGTATCCGAGATCACGCAGGGCCTGAAAGCCATTGCGAAGGAGCTCGACATTCCGGTGATCGCGCTGTCGCAGCTGAGCCGCGCGGTGGAGCAGCGCGAAGACAAGCGCCCGCAACTGGCCGATCTGCGCGAATCCGGCTCCATCGAGCAGGACGCCGACGTGGTGATGTTCGTGTTCCGCGAGGAATATTACGTTTCGCGTCAGCAGCCGCGCGAAGGCACGCCCGAGCATGCCGAGTGGCAAACCAAGATGGACGCGGTGCATGGCCTCGCCCAAGTGATCGTGGCCAAGCACCGTAACGGCCCGGTGGATTCGGTGGACCTGCAGTTCACCTCGGAAACCACCACCTTCCACGATTACGTGAAGCCCGACCACCTACCCGAGCAGTATTATTAGCAGGTTGATTGAAGGGGCCCTTGCGGCCCCTTCGCTGCGCTTACCCCACGCCGCAAGCGGCTCGCGCCGTAAAGCGCTACGCATGGCTCTCTCAGCGCTTGCGCGCCTGAGAAGTTAGGGCTAGTGCACTAACATGCAGTTCCTTACCCCCACCCTCACCGTGAATGTGAGCGCCATCGTCGCCAACTGGCAGACGCTGCGCGCGCAATTCAGCGGCCGCGAGACCGCCGCCGTGGTGAAGGCCGACGCCTATGGGCTGGGCATGGTGGAAGTGGCCATCGCGCTGGAAAAAGCCGGGTGCCACACCTTCTGCGTCGCCACGCTTGGCGAGGGCATTAGCTTGCGGGCGGCACTGCCGGATGTGCGCATTCTGGTGTTCCACGGCGTGCAGGAAGGCGAGGAATTCGCCTTCCGCCAGCACCGGCTGGTGCCCGCACTGGCAAGCCGCGTGCAAGTGGAACGCTGGAAGCCCGTCGCGGTAGAATTCCCGCATGCGGTCAGCGCGCTGCACGTTGACACGGCGATGGCACGGCTTGGCCTGCAGATGGATGAATTTACAGCGTGGCTCGCCGCCGAACCGGAGCTGCTGAAGCAATGCCGCGTGGGGCTGGTGATGAGCCACCTCGCCTGCGCGCCGGAGCCCGCCCACCCCAGCAACGCGCAGCAGCGCGACGCCATGCAGCAACTGCGCGCGCTGGTGGGCGAGGATATGCCCATGTCGCTGTGCAATTCAGGTGGCATTTACCTGCCGCGCGATTTCCATTTCGACCTCGCGCGGCCGGGCTGCGCGCTCTACGGCATCGCCCCGCAGGACGGGGGCACCAACCCCATGCAGCAGGTGGCGCAGTGGGATGCGCCCATCATCAGCACACGCGTGCTGGAGCGTGCTCAGGCAGTGGGCTACGGTGCCACGCAGACCCTGCCCAAAGGCGCACGCATGGCCACCGTCGCCACCGGCTATGCCGATGGCTACCTGCGCCACGCCAGTGGGCGTGGTGCGGTGGGTTATGTGGGCGAATACCGCGCGCCGCTAGTCGGCCGCGTGACCATGGACATGCTGTGCTTCGATGTGTCGGGCGTGCCCGAGGCGCTGCTGGGCGATGGCGCCATGCTGACGCTGCTGGGCGACCGTGACGGCATCCGCGTGGATGACGTGGCGGCTGCCGCCGACACCATCGGCTACGAGGTGCTGACCCGCATTGGCCCCCGGGTGCGGCGCATTTATATTTAAACTCGACTATACGCACCGGACTGGCTAGAACCGCTGCCATGGTTTGCCTCATCCAACATAACCCGCTTGCCCGCGTTGGCCGTGTGTTCCTCGCGTTCCTCTCGGCCATCGGCCGACTGGCACTGTTCACCGGCGGCATCATCACGCATGGGTTTCGCCCGCCATTCTATTTCGGGCAGTTTGGCCGCATGGTCATCGAAATCGGCTATTATTCGCTGCCGGTTATTGGGCTCACTACTCTGTTCACCGGCGCGGCGCTTGCGCTACAATCCTATTCCGGCTTTGCCGATTTCGGGGCCGAACAATCCATTCCCATCATCGTGGCACTGGCCATTACGCGCGAGCTGGGCCCCGTCATGGCAGGGCTGATGGTCGCAGGCCGCATTGGTGCCGCATTCGCCGCCGAGATCGGCACCATGCGCGTGACCGAACAGATCGACGCGCTGGTAACACTTTCGACCAACCCGTTCAAGTACCTGTTGTTCCCTCGCGTGCTGGCTGCTGCGCTGATGCTGCCGCTGCTGGTGTTCGTGGGCGACATCATCGGTATTTTCGGTGGCTACATGGTAAGCGTGAAAGCGCTGGGCTTCGCGCCCATGCCCTACATTAATAACACGTGGAACTTCCTTGAGTGGTTCGACGTGATAACCGGGCTGGTGAAAGCCAGTGCGTTCGGCTTCATCGTAGCGCTTATGGGTTGTTACCATGGCTACCACAGCAAAGGCGGGGCGCAAGGCGTGGGTGCGGCCACCACCAACGCGGTGGTCAGCGCCAGCATCCTTATCCTGCTGATGAATTACCTTCTCACCGAAATGTTCTTCTCGCTATGAGCACGACCCCAAAGATCGAACTGCGCGACGTGCATAAACGCTTCGGCTCCAAAGTGGTGCTGGATGGCGTGAATATCAGCGTCGCCCCCGGCGAATCGCTGGTGATCATCGGCGGCTCGGGTTCGGGCAAATCGGTGACGATCAAATCCGTGCTAGGCCTCATCAAGCCGGATGCCGGGCAGATCTTTGTGGATGGGCAGGACGCGACCAACCTCAGCTTCCGCCAGCGCGAGCCCTTCCTGCGCAAGTTTGGCATGCTGTTCCAGGGCGGCGCGTTGTTCGATTCACTCCCCGTATGGCGCAACATCACCTTCGCCGTGGCGCAAAGCCAGAAGGACCTCAGCAAAAAACAGCTCAAAGAGCTGGCGGTGGAAAAGCTTCAGGCCGTGGGACTACGCCCCGAAGTGGCCGACCAGTTCCCCGCCGAGCTTTCCGGTGGCATGGCCAAGCGCGTCGGCCTCGCCCGCGCGATTGCCAACAGCCCGGAAATCATCTTCTTCGATGAGCCGACGACCGGCCTCGACCCCATCATGTCCGACGTAATCAATGAGCTGATCGTGGCGCAGGTGAAGAAGCTCGGTGCCACTACTGTGACCATCACGCACGATATGAGCAGCGTGCGCAAGATCGCCACGCGCGTGGCCATGATCTATCAGGGCAAGATCATCTGGGATGGGCCGGTCAGTGAGATCGACCGCTCCGGCAACCCCTATGTGGAGCAGTTCGTACATGGGCGTGGCGATGGCCCGATCCACGTGGAAGGCCGCAAAACGGCCTGATTTCCTTAAAATTCAGCGGTTTTCACAGAATCTTCATGTTTTTGCAGTCCTATGCTAGTATGGTAGCACCATGCAGCCACTGCCACATTACCTCGATTACAACCGCCATTACGGGTACGAGCTCCGCTACGATTCCACCAAACAGGAATTGCAGGCCGACCTGATCACCACGGCCCAGCCATGGGCACGTCTTAGCACGGCCATGACCAACCAATTGCGTGTCGTATCCGCCGATACGCACGGGCTAAGCGCCACGCATACGCCGACGCGCCGCCAGGGTTCGCTCTATTTCCCGAACATTCACCGCCAGTTCACGCTGTGCCTGGGCGATGAGCCCATCGGCCAGTATGGCGTGGAGCTGGATGGCAGCCTGACCCAGATCTATCGCCGCCCGCTGACCGTGGATGAAGTGCGCCGCATGGGTACCTTCCATAAGACCGGCCCCTACCCCATGAAGCGTGAGGGCATGAATCTGGAAGAACAGCGCGCCTTGGTGCGCACGGCCGAGACATCTGTCTTTTCTGATTTTCATACCCATAGTTCCGGGCAGATCACCCCGCGCGGGCTGCTGGAAGTGGCCATGCGCCACAAGCCTTACCATTACCCCATCGACCTGATGCGCGAAGCTGGCATCAACACCAGCTACGCCGATATCCCGCAGAAGCACCGCGCCATGATCAAGCGCATTCCCTTCACCCCGAAGGAGCGCCCCGGCGTGGTCTATCCGGATGAAGTGGAAGGTGCCGACCTGCACCAGCTTTCGCCTGCGGACCTGAACAAGCTCGCGGCACGCATGGCCATGCCGACCGACCGGCAATCGACCTTCACGGAAATGGAGCATGATGCATACCGTTTCCGCTACCCGCTGACCAAAGACAAAAAGCTTGTGCGCGAAACCATTATCAAGACCGCGCAGGAACTCTCGGCGCAGGGCATTAAATACGCCGAGCTGGCCTATGTCGGGCTGGATGATCCCGCCATGCTCAAACTGGTGCACGACACCATGGAAGAGATCAAGGCTGACCCCGCAACGAAAGACCTCACCTTGCGGTTCATGCTGGGTATCCCGCGCGGCATCCCGCTTGAGAAGATCGAAGAGATGCTGGAGAAAGCCAAGATCCTGACGCAGAGCCCCTACGTGGTGGGTGTGGATTTCTTGGGCTACGAAGTGAACAAGACCGAACGTTTCGTCAGCCAGTACGAAGCCTTCGCCACCTGGGCGAACGAGAATCGTCCCGGCCTGACGCTGCGCGTGCATGCCGGCGAGAACGATAAGAACCCGGATAACGTCAAAGACTTCCTGAAAATGGCGGTGCGCTATCCCAACCTGCATTACCGCATCGGCCATGGGCTGTATGGCATGGACAAAGAAGCCATCGGTCTGGCGAAGAAACTGTGCGCCGATCACGCGAACCCACGCCTGACAGTGGAATTCAACCCCAGCTCGAACATCGCGCTGAACAATCTGGACGATCTGCGCGAGATCCCGTTCAAGGCCGCGCTGGAGAATGGCATTCCGTTCATCGTCAGCTCCGATTCGGCAGGTACCTATGGTACCAGTGCGCTGCAGCTGGGGCTCGCTGCCTACCATGGCGGGCTGGACCAAAAAGGCTTCGAACATCTTTATGAGCACCAGCAATACCTGATCAACTTCCAGCTGCTACGTTCGCTGGAACTGGCGCAGGAGATCCCACAATGGAGCACGCCGGAAGGTAAACAACAGTTCCTCGATAAACTCTCGGGCGAACTGGCCGCGGTGCCCAAAGCAGTGATCCCGAAAGTGGCCGAAGTTACTGAAGACGAGATCACCAAGAAGCTCAAACACGATCAGGTCACGCTGGTGCACCCCGGCGAACGCATTCCGGAACTGGCGGGCAAACGCTCGGTCACCATCGTGGGCGCGTCCGGCGAAAGCTGGAAACGCATTCCCAAAGGCCAGCAACGCGAAATGGCCATCGCGGTGGATATGCTGATCCACGCGCTGGGCGATAACACGTACCTTGTGCAGGGGCGCAACAAACGCACCGGTATCAGCAAGGTGATGTACCGCTCCATTCAGGAAGTGAACGAGACGCGTGTGGCACAGGGCCGCCCGCAGCTTTACAACGTGGGTATTTACGTGAATCCCAGCTTCGACCTTGACCAGTCCTACCGCCACCTGACGCACATGGTGCACCATAGTGGGCAACTGCTCGATCTGCCGGATGCGATTGTCGGCCACACCTTCGCCAATGACGGTGTGCTGGTGGCCGTGGGCGGCGCGGCGTTCACGCGCGACATTGTGCTCAAGGCCGACCAGCGCGGCATTCGCGACAGCGATGCCGGTAACAATAAAATGATGATCCTGATGAGCGAGGCGAATGGTGCCTCGGCAGAGAAATCCGTGGTACTGCATCCGGACTATAAGGCCATCGACGGGCGGCAGCTGGTGAAAAAACTCTACGAGCAGCAGCCGGACCTGTTCCCCAAAGGCTTCAGCGCCCGCCAGATCAACCGGCTGTACGAGGATGCGCAGAAGCGCGTCAGCACCTATGGCTACAACATCGCCGATTCCAAAGTCAGCGATGTGCAACTTATAAGCCGCACACCCGTGCCCGGCGACAAGGGCCGCACCCGATAGCGATTGCCAACGCCGCGCCCCGCCGCTAGGTAGGGGGCATGGCAAAATCTTCCACGCTTTATGTCTGCCAGGCCTGCGGCGCAAGCTACCCGAATTGGGCCGGCAACTGCGACGCCTGCGGCGAATGGAACACGCTGGTGGAAGAGAGCGTGACCGCCACGCCCAAAGGCATGAAGCCCGGCAAATCCAAGGGCCTCACCACCGCATCGCTGGCCGATTACGCCGAAGCACCACCGCGCATTCGCACCGGCATGGGCGAGCTGGACGGTGTATTGGGCGGTGGCCTCGTCACCGATTCGGCCATCCTGCTCGGCGGTGATCCGGGCATTGGTAAATCCACGTTGTTGTTACAGGCTTGCGCCAGCATCGCCGCACGTGGCCATACGGTGCTGTACGTATCGGGCGAGGAATCGCTCGCGCAGATTCAGCTGCGCGCCGCACGGCTGGGCTTGAGCAAGGCACCGCTCACGCTGGCCGCGGCCACGAACGTGCGCGATATTCTCAGCGCGGTGGACCATGCGGATGCACCGGCCGTGCTGGTCATCGATTCGATCCAGACCATGTTCGTCGATTCGCTTGATTCCGCGCCCGGTACGGTAGCGCAGGTGCGCGCCAGCGCGCATGAACTCATCCGCGCCGCAAAAAAGCGCGGCTTCGCACTGCTACTGGTCGGTCACGTGACCAAGGACGGGCAAATCGCCGGGCCCCGCGTACTGGAACATATGGTCGATACCGTGCTCTATTTTGAAGGTGACCGAGGGCATTATTACCGCATCCTGCGCGCGGTGAAGAATCGTTTCGGTGCCACGGATGAAATCGGCGTGTTCCAGATGAACGATACGGGGCTGGCCGAGGTCACCAACCCATCGGCACTGTTCCTGCATGAGCGGAGTGCGCCGGTGAGTGGTGCTGCCGTGTTCGCGGGCATGGAAGGTACGCGGCCCCTGCTGGTGGAAATTCAAGCGCTGGTGTCACAAAGCGGCATGAGCACGCCACGGCGCGCTACCGTGGGCTTTGATGGCGCGCGGCTGGCCATGATCCTTGCCGTGCTGGAAACGCGCGCCGGCATGCGTTTTTCTGACAAAGAAGTATTCCTGAATGTGGCAGGCGGCATGAAAGTGAACGAACCCGCGGCCGATGTGGCGGCAAGCCTCGCGCTGATCTCGGCGCTGCTGGATAAGCCCATTTCCGCCACCACCGTGGCCTTCGGCGAGATCGGCCTGACCGGTGAAATCCGCACGGTCGGGCGAGCGGATGCGCGGCTGAAAGAAGCGGCGGCGCTGGGCTTTACTCGCAGCGTAATTCCGCCTAGTAAGGGCAAGCATAACGGCGCCCGCGAAGTGGCGCATGTCGACGCGCTGGTGCGCATGATGTTGGAGGAATAACCATGGTAGAAACCAGCCTGAATATGTTCGATCTGATCGTTGCCTGTGTCATCGGGCTTTCAGCGTTGCTATCGTTCTTCCGCGGCTTCATTCGCGAAATCCTGAGCTTAGGTGCATGGGCGGGGGCTGCCGTGATCACGCTCTATGCGTTCCCCCACGTGGCTGAATGGGTGCAGCCGAAGGTGAACAACACCATGGTCGCCAGCGGGCTTGCCGCCATGGGCACGTTCATGGGCTCACTCATCATTATCTCGATCGTCAACGGCATCCTGTTGAAATACGTGAAGACCGGCTCGGATGTAGGCGTGTTCGATAACGTGCTGGGGCTCGGCTTCGGCGTGGCGCGGGGCGCGTTGCTGGTCTCCATCGCGTATTTCATCATGAGCGTCGTCATTCGCGAAGAAGACTATCCCGAATGGGTGAAGACCGCCGTGAGCAAGCCCTACGTGGAAGATGCCGCGAAATGGGTCGCGACGATTGCACCCAATTACCTCGACGATATCTCGCCGCTGAAGCCGGAAGATGGTGACGAAAGCCTGGAGGAGAAACTGGAGAAGGATGAGGAGAAGCCCGCCATCATCCGCCAGATCGAGGTAGAGAAGGAATCCAGCGGCCCGGATACACGCTGGCAATCGCTGGAAGAGTTGCGCAAAAACATGGGAGTTGAATGATGGCACTCGACGGCTTCCATGAAGAATGCGGCGTCTTCGGCATTTACGGCACGACCGATGCCAGCGCCCACACCGCACTGGGGCTGCACGCCTTGCAACATCGCGGGCAGGAAGCCGCCGGTATCGTCAGTTGCGATGATGGGCAATTCTTTTCGCATCGCGCGTTCGGGCTGGTGGGTGATAATTTCAACTCGGCCGAAGTCATTGGTGGGTTGAAAGGCGCACAGGCCATCGGCCATAACCGCTATTCCACCGCCGGTGGCGCGACCATGCGCAACATCCAGCCCTTCTACGCCGACCTGGCGCTGGGCGGCTTTGCGCTGGCGCATAACGGCAACCTCACCAACGCGGGCACGTTGCGCCGCCAACTCATCTCGCGCGGGGCCCTCTTCTCCTCCACCTCGGATACGGAAGTGATCGTGCACCTCGTGGCGCTGTCCGATGGGCAGACCATCGAGGACCGTGTGGTCAGTGCCCTGAAGCAGGTGGATGGTGCTTATTCGCTCGTCATCCTGACGCCGCAATCGCTCGTCGGTGTGCGTGACCCCAACGGGGTGCGCCCGCTGGTGCTGGGCAAAGTAGGCGATGCGTTCGTGCTCGCCAGTGAATCCTGTGCGCTGGATATTCTGGGCGGTGACTATGTGCGCGACATCGCGCCGGGCGAAATGGTGGTGATCGATGCGCAGGGCGTGCGCAGCATGCAGCCGTTCGACGCGGTAAAGAACCGCCTCTGCATTTTTGAGTATGTCTATTTTGCGCGTCCCGATTCCATGGTCGATAACAAGAACGTCTACCATGTGCGCAAGTTCATCGGCGCAGAACTGGCCCGCGAAAGCGGAGTGGATGCCGACGTGGTCGTGCCCGTACCGGATTCCGGCGTACCTGCCGCCATCGGCTATGCCGAGGCATCCGGCGTGCCGTTCGATCTGGGCATCATCCGCAACCATTACGTGGGACGCACCTTCATTGAACCATCGGATTCGGTGCGCCACCTCGGCGTGAAGCTGAAACATAATGCCAACAGCGCTGCGCTTGCAGGCAAGCGCGTGGTGCTGGTGGATGATTCGATCGTGCGCGGCACGACCAGCAAAAAGATCGTCACCATGGTGCGCGAGGCCGGTGCCGCCGAAGTGCATATGCGCATTGCGAGCCCGCCAACCACCCATAGCTGCTATTACGGCGTGGATACGCCAGAGCGTAGCCAGCTGCTGGCCGCGAACCACAGCACCGAGGAAATGGCGAAGTTGATCGGGGTGGATAGCCTCGCGTTCATCACCATCGACGGGCTTTACCGCGCCGTGGGCGAAGCCAAACGCGACAACACCACCCCCCAATTCTGTGATGCATGTTTCAGCGGCGACTACCCCGTGCCACTGACCGACCACGAAGCCGGTATTGGCGGCAAGCAGCGCGACCTCTTCGTGCGCGAGGTATCGTCATGACTGCGCTGACGGGTAAGATCGCACTGGTCACCGGCGCGTCGCGCGGCATTGGTGCGGCTGTCGCCAAACGGCTGGCAGCCGAAGGCGCGCATGTGATCGCCACGGCACGCACCGTGGGCGGCCTCGAAGCGCTGGACGACGCCATTCGCGCAGGCGGCGGCGAAGCCACGCTGGTGCCGCTGGATTTGCGGCAGATGGACATGATCGATGCGCTGGGCGCGCGCATTTTCGAGCGCTTCGGCAAGCTGGATATTCTCATTGGTAACGCCGCGCAGCTGGGTTCGCTTTCGCCATTGTCGCACGCCGCACCCTCCGAGGTGGAGGATGTGTTCACCGTCAATACTGTGGCGAATTACCGCCTTATCCGCGCCTGCGACCCGCTGCTGCGTCTGTCCGGCGCGGGCCGCGTGGTGATGGTGTCATCCGGTGCAGCATTGGCACCGCTGGCCTATTGGGGCCCGTATGCGGCCAGTAAGATCGCGCTGGAGCATCTCACGCTGACCTACGCGGCCGAGGTGAAAGAAACCCCCATCCGCGTGAACCTGCTGGACCCCGGAGCCACCCGTACCCGCATGCGCGCCAGCGCCTTCCCGGGTGAGGACCCCGCCACCCTGCCGACGCCGGAGAGCATTACCGACTGGTTCATGCAGCTGTGCGATGCGAACGCACCGCACGGCAAACGCCTGCGCGTGGGGCAAGCCGCATGAGTACCCCGGCGCGTGCATCCACGCGCGAGCAGGCACGCATTGGCCGCCTGCTGAAGCTGTTCCTGCGCAACGAGGCCGCCGGTGGCGTAGTGATGCTATGCTGCGCGCTGCTGGCCATGGTGCTGGCGAACAGCCAACTCAGCGCCAGTTACCAGGCCTTCATCCACGCGCCATTGCAGCTGACGCTGGGCGATACCGGCCTGCGCATGAGCATGGAGCATTTCGTCAAAGACGTGCTGATGGCCATTTTCTTCCTGCTCGTTGGCATGGAACTCAAGCGCGAGATGTTGGAAGGGTTCCTGTCAAAAAAAGGGCAGAAACTGCTGCCACTGCTGGCCGCCCTTGGCGGCATTGTTGTGCCCGCACTGATTTACTACGCGCTGAATCACGCGCAGCCAGACCACATTGCTGGCTGGGCCATTCCCACCGCCACCGACATCGCGTTTGCCGTGTGCGTGCTGGCATTGGTGGGCAAGCATGTGCCTACGAGTGCAAAGATCTTCCTGCTCGCCATCGCCATCTACGATGATCTGGCTGCCATTCTCATCATCGCGCTATTCTACAGCAAAGGCCTCGCGCTGGTGCCGCTGGCCGTGGCCGGGGCCATCACCCTGCTGCTGGCCGTGCTGAGTCGCCGGGGCGTGAGCGCTCTGCCGCTTTACCTGTTGCTGGGCGCTGGGCTGTGGGAGGCGGTGCACCAGGCGGGCATTCACACCACCGTGGCGGGCATGATCGTGGGGCTGTGCATTCCGCTGCGGCCGGATGCGACCGATTCGGAATCACCCTTGAACCGGCTCATGCATTTCCTGCACCCGTGGGTGGCGTTCGCCATTCTGCCGTTGTTCGCCTTTGTCAGTGCCGGGGTGGAATTGCAGGGCCTGCGCCCGGCTGACCTTCTTCAGCCGCTGCCGCTGGGCATTGCACTGGGGCTTTTCGTGGGCAAGCAGCTGGGCATCTTCGCCGCCACGTTCGCCGCCATCAAACTCGGGCTGGCCGCACGCCCGCAGCACGCTAACTGGGGCGTACTGTATGGCGTGGCGGTGATTGCCGGCATCGGCTTCACCATGAGCTTATTCGTCGGCTACCTCGCCTTCCATGATGAGGCCACGCGCAACAGCCTGAAGGTGGGCGTGATCGCCGGGTCGCTGCTTTCCGCCCTGTGGGGTATGGTGATGATGCGCCTTGCATTACGCCCACGCAGGGATATGCAAGCGGGCAACGTATAACCATAAAACAATAGAATTAGACCGGCCGCTGCGTTATGTTTACCCTCACTCATTTCGCACAGGAGTTCCCAATGAAGACGCTTACCCTCATTAGCCTTGTTAGCCTGCTTGCTGCCCCGGCCTTTGCC
>Ga0075012_10005417_pt1 | contig 11725 bp, 12 predicted proteins | sample All_14_2_FD_71474 | JGI IMG/M metagenome (GOLD analysis project Ga0075012, IMG submission 71474) | Freshwater microbial communities in response to fracking from Pennsylvania, USA - Allegheny Zone_MetaG_DW_15 | ecosystem: Environmental > Aquatic > Deep subsurface > Groundwater > Drilled...
AATCTCAGTACCCGCATCAAGGATCTGAAGCTGGCGAAGTTCGCGCGTGATTTCCAGGTGCCGGGTGGGGCCAGCATGATCTATCAACACGCCACGGGCCGTCGCGCAATCAGTCTCAAGGCCGGCCTGGCGTACGCCAGGGGACTGAATTGTGCTCTGGAAGAGATCAGCCCACGACTGGCCCTACTTGCCCAGTCCGTCCGTAATTCCACCGAAGACATTCCGATTCAGGTACGGACCCTCACCCCTCAGGAAGAGATCCTGCTGGACCTCTTCGCTGGCCTCACCCCATCCCAGAGAACGGATGAAATCCGCAGACTTGGTGAAGCAAAAGAACACAACGATGCCCTGAAAGAAGAGTTGGTTCGACAAATCGCGTAACTCGATAGCTTTGCTATTGCTTTTGCGTTTTCAGAATGTTAATCTGCTCACAACTAGGGTGATGGGTATGGTTATGCCTTGATAGGCCGCTTATCCGTCACCTGGATTCAACCCGGATAGGTGTGCAGATGAGTACAAGCATTGTGCTGACAAGAGACGAAGTCGAGGCTTTGACAGGCAGACACCGAAAGGATGCCCAGGTAAAAGCGCTCAGATACATGGGAATCGAACACCGTGTTCGCCCGGATGGCACAGTTGCTGTGTTGAAAGCGCATATCGACAGGATTCTTGGAGCGACAAGTCAATCTAGCCGGCAGCGAAACACCCGCAGCGAACCAAACTGGGCAGCTCTAGACGTCTAAACAATGTCGAACGAAATTTCACATCAAGGGCCACAGGAAACTCATATTGGCCAGACCTTTCTGATTTGGGACGCAGCGTAGTGCCAAGACAAAGACGCAAGGTCAATCAATCCCTGCCTGCACGCTGGACATTCCGCCATGGGGCCTATTACTACCGAGTTCCGGATGGCATGTCTCACCAATGGGATGGAAAGAAATCCTACTACCGCCTTGGAGGCTCACTCTCTGAGGCCTTGCGTGCATGGGCAGACAAAGTTGATAAACCTGAATCGGCGGAATCAATCTCTAATCTGTTAGACAGATTCTTACTCGAAGTTGTTCCAACGAAGCGGCCAAAAACGCGTCAGAGCTATCAACTAGCAATCCGACAGTTACGGAGTGTATTTGGAAATATGAGGTTAGAAGACATCAGGCCACAGATGGTTTACCAGTACGTAGACAAACGCAGCAAGAAATTATTAGATTCAGACACAGGAAAGCAGCAAGGTGGTCGGACCGTCGCATTACGAGAAATCGAGGTTCTATCAACTGCTTACACAAAAGCTGTTGAATGGGGCTACATTGAACGGCACCCATTCAAAGGAGAGGTGCGATTTCAATCCCCAAAGCCAAGAACCAGACTCGTTGAAGACTGGGAAATTGTCGAATGTCTCAAGCTTACAGGCCCTCGAAAATCAGGCAGCATCATAGCCATTCAGGCATATATTCGACTGAAGCTAATAACGGGTATGTCGCGATACGACTTGCTGTCGTTAACAGAGTCATCCTTCAAGCAAGACGGCATTCACATCATGCGACATAAAACTGCTGACTCAAGCGGCAAAAGGACGAATTACGAATGGAGTGCCGATCTCAGGGCCGCAATCGACCGGGCCAAGGCAGCAAGGCCAGCAAAATCGGAATTTCTCTTTTGTAACCGTTATGGTCAAGGGTATATCAACCCAGCAACAGACGAAGCACCAGGATGGAAAACCATGTGGCAGAACTTTATGAAACGGGTACTTGGTGAAACCCAAGTCACCGAACATTTCACTGAACATGATCTGCGCGCAAAGTGTGCAAGCAATGCAACAACACTGGATCACGCAAGAGCGCTCTTGTCTCATGTAGATAGCGGAACGACGCTTCGGGTTTATCGACGTGCACCAGAGAAGGTTCAACCACTCCCTGACAATTTCAATGGGACACTGTGATATGAATGGGACAAAAGAGAAAGGCCTCCATTGCTGGAGGCCTTGTATTCTGGCGCGCTCGGAGAGATTCGAACTCCCTACCCCTTGGTTCGTAGCCAATAGCCGCGTCAATGAATAACTACAAATAATCAGTCCCTTATGCAGTTCAAACTGTACCCCATCCTTATGCGCTCTAAGTTTCTAACTTGCTGATTTGTAACGCCTTAAAAAATTCAAAGGGTACACAGAATTAGCGTCTGCCGCGATGCCGCTTTCCGGCCTCTTGTGCCAAATCCCAATCCTCCCGGCACTCGGAATCGCACCAGCGCTTGCCGTGGCCCAGCGCGGCATTGCACCAAAGACAATGGCCGGTGGCATTAGCTGCCGGGTTTGCCGTGCGTGCCGCCGCAATAGCGAGGTCGCGGTCCAGATGCTCCCGGTCGCTGGCCTGATCATACATATCAGTCATTCGTGTTCTCGGATACTTTCGTCACCCAGCCCTGCAGGTTGGTCAACATCAGGGTTGTTTCAGCACACTTGCTGGTGAGCTGGTCAACAGCGGCGTCAGCAAGTACATCGTTGGGGGCGGTGCCATCAACTCCGGTGGCGCGGCTGGTAGTCGTGGGCAAGCGGCCGGTGCCAGCGTCTGGCAGCCGGTTAGCGTAATGGCTGCGCAAAACAGCCAGTTGGTTGCGGTAATTCGTAGCAGCTTGTTCCGTGGCTTTTGCATTTTTCACCTCGATTTGGTTGGTCTTTTCCTCTTGCGCGCGCGCCAGTGCCTTTACTTCAGCCTTGTATCTGTTGCAAATTTGGCGCTCGTCCAATCGGCCTTTGTAGTAAATGCCAGCGATAACCATGACGACCAGCAGCGCGCCACCGATCCAGCGAATGACATTCATTGATAGTCCAAACATCACTGTGCCTCCATACATTTCTGGTAACGATATTGCGAGCGTGTCCACACCTGAATACAGCGCTTATTGCCCGGTGTAGAACAGTCGTAGCCATCGACAAACCGATATTTCAGATAGGCTTTGCATGAGCCGACGTAATCACCGGCATTGGCCAGACGCACGATGCTGGAGCCGCACAGCTTCGGTATGCCGTACTGATAGCCAAAGTTCATCATCAAGTCATATTCAACCTGCGACAGCGGCGCGGTCACGCATTTACGCAGCCCGTTTTCATCTTTTTGGATGTGGGCAAGACTGCGCTTTGCTGCGGCCACTGGTGTGGTTACGTCACCCATTTTGATGGGCGTTCCATCCTCGTTAAAGGTTGATCCAAAGCCATTTGTCGGCCTATCACCCTTCACTGGAATGATGGTCTTGTCCGTATAGCCTTCCTCAACCCATAGGCCAACAAGTGCCACTGCCGACAAGGACAAGGCCGCAACGTGCCGACGGTCAATCATCAGATGTCCTTTTGCGCGACCAGGCGCGCTATAAATGCGGCGCAGGTGAACGCTGCAGACAGACCGGCAAACGTGCCTGCATCGAACCTGTCGCCGACGAACGGCAGCGCGACTTCGCAGCCTGACAATATCCCTGCAATGACAATGAAACGCAGGCTCCAGGAGCGCCGGAGTATTTGACGCCAGTTGGCATATAACCGGAGATTCATTTCAGATCCCGAATCTTGTATTTGTTGCGCGACAACAGGCTGCAGATCGCATCGATGCTGTTTTGGATGTAGCTCTCGTCGCTGACCTGGTATCGGTTTGCTTTGATGTAGTCGAGCAGCTCGCTGACGAAACCAAGCGGATCGTCTGACGGGGCAACGCTAACGGTTGCCGCTGGATAGGCGCTGACCGGCCCGTATTCACCAAGGCATTCCTCTGCCAGCGTGTCGACCAGCTCCGGCAGGTTTTCGTAGAGGTCATTCAGTGCAATATGGCGGCTGAACGATGGCGTTTTGAGATGGTGGATATGTAGCGCCGCCGATGCCGAGATCAGGTGCGCTATGAATTCAAGTCGAATGCCTTCAGATACCGGCGCGATCCGGGTCAGCATGCGCCCCTTGGTTTGCGGATTCATTTTTGATTCCTTGGTTGGTTGATGTCTTTGACCTGCGATTCGATACGAACGATTGAGTCCTGCTGCAGCCGGTTGATGGTCAGCGCCTCCTGGACATTGGTGAATACCCAAGCCATCGACGAGATCACCAGAACCTGAACAGCACCGAATACGATGCCGAGTGCCCAGCCTGCGCCTTTGGCTTTGTTGATGGCCTCGTTTGTGTTCGCATCAACGGTGTTGATGCGGGAATTGAGCGATTCGTACTTTGTACGGCTATCCGAGATTGCCTTCCAAAGCTGGTCGATGTTTTCGCGGGAGTTCTCTCCGTGGATAACGACCTCGGCAATGGTCTTGTCCAGTTTGGCGATCTGCGTGACGTTCGTCTTGATGTCGGCCACCTGATCAATGAGCGTTTTTATCTGAATTTCAAGCCGTGCCAGCTGCGTTTGCGTGCTCATATCTTCCAATTGTTTTTGTTCACCCATAGCTACCCCTTGCTGCGGTCGTTTTAACGCCGTGTGGCGCGATTGCTGCGGCCTCATTACAGGCCAAGGCGTTGTTTCTCGCCCCGGCCCCACGCCCGACACTCTTCAACGTATGCGTTGTATGCAGACGCCTCCGGATCGGGCACGAACGCAAACAGCTCGATTCGGAGGAACTTGAACTCGTCATCGATGCTGTATCTGGCACGGATGTACTCGACCACCTTGAGGTTGATCTCGTCGATCTGCGCCTGACGCTCTTCGGGTGTCATGCGAAATCGGACTTCTTGAAGCCGAAACGCTTGATGGTCGTCAGATCCTCGACGTCCTGCCAATCCGGCTCGATCACCTCGCCTTCGTAGCCAGGCTGTCCGTAGCCCTCCGGATAAACGGCTTTGTTCTCGCGGCGGCTCATGCTGCCTTTGAGCTTTTGCATGAAGTCGGCGTATGCCTGCGGGTTGGTCTCTTTGACGGCTTCCAGGTCTTCGCGGGTGTTAATCAAGGGTGATTGCATATCGGTTCTCCAACCAGGTGAAAAGATTGTTCGCGTCTGCCCACATGGCGTGGCCAGACCAGGAGCCGATGAACTTTTGCAGTCCAGCAGCGTCGTTGTGTTCGATACAGGCTTTGATGCGGCGCTTCGCCCGGACTACAGACTGCTGGCGCAGCAGCTTGTGCGTCGTCCAGATGCGGTACCCGACAAAGTTGATGCCGTGCGACACCGGTAGCGCGTGCCAGTGGCTCATGCGCATCCCTAGCCTGTCCATCGAGAACTGCTCCAGCCACAGGAAGTCGTCCCGCAGCCGGTCGAGGTCGTCGCCGAGGATGACGATGTCGTCCATGTACCGCGCCCAATGCCGGTGGCCGAGGTCGAAGTGAATAAACCGATCGGCCAGGCCGCCGACCAGGTTCGCGGTCAGTTGCGAGGTCAACGCCCCGATGGGTAGGCCGAAACCTTCCCGCTGGATGATTTCCTCCAGTGCTTCCAGCGTCAGCCGACAACCGATCTTCTGGTCATACAACGACATGGCCAGCGACTTCGGTACCGACGGGAAGAATTTGCTGTAATCGGTCTTCAGGTAGTACGCCGCGCCGGTACTGCGCAGCCTTGCCTGAACGTGCCGGGCGGCCGCGTGGGTGCCCATGTCGTCGCGGCAAGCGAAGGTGTACGGCAACAGCGTGGCGTCCATGATCGGAGCCACGATGTTGCAGATGGCGTGCTGAACCACCCGGTCGCGGAAATCCAATGCCGAGATCAGCCGTAGCTTTGGTTCCCAGACATTGAAGTGCCGGTACGGGCCGATGGTGTACGCCCCGTCGAGCAGTTCCTCACGGATCAGCGCCAGATTGGCCGCTGCGTATTCGTTGAACTCCAGATAAGCAAAGGTATGTCGCTTGCCCTTTGCGGTTTTGCGATACGCACTCCATAGGTTGTCGTGCGTGCAGATCCTGTAGATCAGGTTCTTGTGTGTCTTCATTTGTAGGGTGCCGGTCTCGCCGTTCGATGTTTCACTACCAGGCGCTGAACCGAACCGCTGAATGTATTTGCCGAAGCAGGACATAACCGGCTGACCACATATTGCTATTGCAGTCACCTCGCAGAGCCGCAGCCGATGCGAGGCGGGTGTTTCATGTCGTCACAGCCGAGCGACGCGCCAATGTTGTTGTCAGAGTTGGACGCGGCGTTGTTCCAGTTCGAGCAGCACGAACCGCAGTTCGAGCCGTTGTCCCAGTTGCCGCCGCCGATGGCGGGCCGTCATTCCCGGTATGCCCTTTGCTACCTACTGCCTTTTGTTGCGCTCTTCCCTTTCTTTGATGCGCTTGATGCCAGCACCGATCATCCCGGCGATGGCAAACACGCGACGCTCTGCCTCTTCAAGGCCGGTTTTGCCGAACTTGACCCCGAGCAGCGTGGCGGCGCGGTGCAACATCCACTTGATGTTTTTCATGCCCCGGTCAGCCTCTCGGTACTTGCTGATCTGGTCGGATTCAACTGCCGTGTAGATCAGCGCCGGTTGGCGGATCAGCGCAGTGAGAAACTCGGTTTTGAAGGCGATGTGTTGATGGGGCATTGAGATCACACGCGGGTAGAGGTAATCAAACGCCTCGTTGAAGCGCTGGATCATGTCCAGTTCTGCCCGCGTGGATGTCTCGCTCTTGAACTGCCGGAGTGGTTGATCACTAACCGGCTCTCGCCGGTTAGACTGCAAGATTCAAGTGGTCACAGCCGAGCGACGCGCCAATGTGGAGGCCAGAGAAGGACGCGGCGACGAACCAGCCCGAGCAGCACGAACCGCAGCTCGAGCCGTCGCCCCAGTAGCCGCCGCCGATGGCGGCATTTGGACTGTAAACGGTGCTGCCGAAGCCTTCGGTATTCGCTTGCCAGCTTCCGGACGATTCATAGGGGCCGCCGCGATTGGCCAGCCAGTACCACATGACGCCTGAGCACTGGTTGATGCCGAACTTCGACACGTAGGCCGCGTTCCAGATCGTGCTGCCCTGGTCGGTACCGATCGATGACTGTTCCGTGGTGCCGTAGGAGCTGATGATCTGCTCGTCCAGCGTGAGCAGGCGCTTACCGTAGCAACCAGCGATACGGGCCGCTTCGAACCAGGTCAACGAGCCGTAATCGGTGGAGCCGTTGCCGCCGACCAGCGCCGGAATCTTCGGTGGTGATGAACCGTCTGCAATGGTCACGTTGTATTTCGACGTGCCGTTAACATCCGGGTTGGTGTTCAGCAGGTAGATGTCGCGCCAGAAACCGCCTGCGATACAGGCCATGCCACGCGGGTCGGCACAGGCCGGACGCCACTGCAGATCCCAGAAGCTGTACTCGTTGATCTGCGGGGTACTGTTGCCACCGCCGCTGCTGCCGGAGTGGCCGCCTGGTGCGTAGTGGAATCCGCCGATTTTGCGATAGTTGCCCGAACCGGGAGCCGAGGTGAAGCTGGTGGTGGCCTGCAGAGTGCCGTCGTCCTTCGCCCAAATGGCGTAGTCGGTACCGGACGTGAGGGTCGGCATGGTGATGGCGGTGGCGGCGCTAAATGAAACCAACTTGGCACCGATGAATACATAGGTACCGGCCTTGATGCTGGCGGTGTTGACGCTGTTCTTTGTGAACGCCACGGAGGTCGGGTCGGCTTTGTAGAACGTGCCCATTGGGCCAACAATCCCCAGCGCCGAACAGGCAGTTGCCGCCAGGCCGTCTTCGCCCAGCAACTGTGCAATAAACGCGCGCTGCTGTTCGATAAACGCCTTGAACTGGCCTTCTGTGACGCCGCTGCCGGTGGCGGCTGATGCTGCTGGGAGTGTGACTACGCTCATGGTTTGCTCCTTGGAATAAAAAAAGCCGCCAACGGTTGCCCGTGGCGGCCTGATGCCTTGATTGGTGGTTAGTGGTTAGAAGCCTTTGATTCGTGCGTCCAGAAGACCGGCGACCGGATTGCCGCTGATGTCGTAGCAGCGCACCAGCGGGCCGAGCGCGGCGTCTTTATCGAGAACCTTTGCCGTGAAGGCGGTTGAGGTTCCGGCCTGAAGCTGCAGGTTGACCGTTCTGATCTCGAAGTAGTCCGCGCTGATCGGCAGCCGCGCGCCGAGTTCTGGGATGGCGACGTCATCAAAGATTTCTTCGATGTCCGGCACGTCAAAACTGGCTTTCAGCGCGGAAATCGTGCCCCGGTTGGCGCCGAAGCTGGTGCTGATCCGGATCTGATATGTATCGTCTGTCGCGGTCACTGAACCCGGCCACGGCATGAGTGGCGTCTGGAATGTCCACATGTCGGTATTGGCGTCGGTAGCCCACATCAGCGCGCTGTCATCGGCGCCCCACTGGCTGGCAGACCCCGTAGAGAACATCGGTGCTGCGCTGTCAGCGCGCCACATGGATGCACCATCAACGCCCCACATCCGTGTCGCATCAACCAGCCTATACTCGATCTGCCAACTTGCTGCGGAGATTGAATACGGCAGTGTCAGTTGCGCCCCGACGCACCCAGACGGCGTGTGGAATTCATCGGTGTAGACCATTGCCTCATAGATGGCAGAGCGCCACATCGACGCTGCGTCGAACGTCCACATGCTCGCTTCGTCATTGCCGTTCCACATGACGCCGGTTTCGTTGGCGAGAACCTGCCCTCCGGTGACGCTGCCATTGACGACCCAGCCGGTAAAACCACGGCCCCCGAGGTCGATCTCTTCCACGATGTTCGCCACCGGGACATCGCCCAAGTCCAGCACGATGGCGGCCGGTGTTTTACTGTAGTTGCCGGAGGTATCCACCGCCTTGATCATCAGCGTGCCGAAGCCTGCTGGGCGGACGACGGAAACATAGGGGCTGGTGATCACCAGACCGGCATGAATTGGCGATGCCTGCCCCCAATCTCGGCTGTTGCCATTGATCCAGCGGATTTCGTACCCGTCGAGATCGATGTCCGCTACGGCGTTCCAGCTCAATGTGAAGCGGTCGGCCAGTGCATCAATCGTGAAGCCTTGCACATCCTCTGGAGGCAGTGTTTTGCCGTAGACCTGCGCCGAAGCCGCCAGGGTTTTACCCGTGAACACGCCGTTGATCGGCAGCGCCGATGCTTCGACAAGTCCGTAGCCGTCAAAATCCACATCAAACGACTGCCCGGATGCCACCGAGGCGGTCAGCCAGGGTCCGGAGTTGATCCGGTAGCGCAGATCCACGCGCTCGATCTGGCTGGTCTGTTGCTGCCAGGAGAAGGTGATGCGGGTCACAATCTGACCGGTGCCGATGACCGTCAGGCGCTCACTGATCTGCAGGTTGCTGATCACCGGGGTGGATGGTGCCAACAATGTCGGGTTGTTCGATGTCTGGAAGCTGCCATCCCAGGCGGCATAGAACTGCGGATCTTCGTCGGTAGCGATCACCTGCACCCGCGACTCGGACACCGGCTGCACGCTAAGAATCTTGACCTTTTTGCCGGGCGTGGCCAATGGCGAAAAGAACCAGATGTGATCCATCGGCATGGAATCTGACTGCAGGCTCGGGTCTGCCGCCAGCGTTACGGTGTCTGATTCGCCGGCGGCGGCATTGACCGAATAGGTGGTCATTGTGCCGTCCGGCCGTTTGATCATCAGGTATTCGGCTGCGCCGTTTCTGGGTACGCTGCGATCCAGCGTTAACGTGCTGCCAGAGGCGCTGACGATCCGGCCGGAGTAGCCCCATTGAGTCAGGTCGTGCGAGAGCAGCACCACGTCGCCACGCTGGCAAACGAAGCCCTCAAAGTCGCAATCCCACTTCACACGGCGGCGGCGGTAATACTGCTGCGCGGCGATGTAGTTGCCAAACTTGCCCGCCATGCTGGCATTGGTGCAGCCCATGAGGTCAATCGTGCTGGTGCGCGATGGATCGGTGACTCCCGGTACCGTGGTGCGAATTTCGTCCTGAACCCAATCTTTGGCCGGATTCGTAAAACGAACGATGATCTCCTCGGCCAGCTGCTCGGTGATGTAAGACACTTCGAAGCTGCCACGGATGATGTTGCTCATACCGAACGCGGCCACTGCCGGGGCGTTTCGTGCATCCCAAATAACGCCCAGCTTGCCAGATGCCCAGGATGGCGAGGCAAAGCCGCAACGCGAGATGGCTGTCAGAATATCGGCGGCGGTCTGGTTGCGATCCAGAACAGCGTTGAACGATAGCCCCTCGGAAGCGCAAAACGTCGCCCAGGCAGCCAACGCTGCCACATCGATCTGGCTTTCTGCCATGCCGACACCGTAGAGCAGCTCTCCGTTGGTGTCGTACCGGCCACGGGCGAAGTCCATAAACCAGTGCGCCGGATTGCTGGTTTTACCCCAAACCCAGGCGCTGCCGTTCCAGTAGTAGGCGTAAGCCTCGGCCATATATGACAACTGCGACACGGTACCGTTAAGCTGCTCGCTGGCCTTGATGGTCAGGCCGATGCGATTTTGCCCGGTGTAGTCAGCAGGGTCGCTCTGATAGCTGCGGATCGTTGACCAGTTGGTCTTGTTTTGCAGGCGCGCATCGCTGCTATCAGCGGTATCGCGGATCACACGGACATCATAAGTACCGGTCGGCACGTCGATGAATAGCGTGGCGCGGCGTGGTGATTGGCTTGCTCCGGAGACAATGACGATGTTGCCGGTGCCGGTCACGTAGCGCGTCCTGGTCTCCCAATAGCTCGTGACGCCAAACGTGTAGTAAGAATCGCCGTACTCGTCAATTTCCCAGCGCCAGCCACCAGATTCGACCCAGGCGGCATAGTTCTCATAATGGCCGCTGACCATGCCGGTACCGGATACGCTGATGACGGACGGATCGATCCATGTGGACGAGCCGGTCGGCTTGTATTGAATGCGTAGCTGCACGCTGGTGGCATCCAATCCGCCGCCGTTGTTGGCGTAGTACAGCGTGCCTTCGATGTCGATGCCAATACGGTAGGTATCTGCCGAAGTCGTGCGAACGATCCAGCCGGATGAGTTTTCCAGAACTGCGCCCGGCGTGCTGTCGACGTTGCCAGGGAAACCGTTGATTCGGCCAGCGCTGTCCGTATATGTCCAGTTCCAGTTGGTGTAGTTGCTGATCGGGTTGGTGCCGATGCGCCAATCTGACCGGTCTGCCGATGACAACCCCAAGTGGAAAACCTGATACAGGTACTGATCTTCGCCGTGGTACTCGGTAAACGGCTTTGCCCCGTTGTCTGGGATGTGGCGATGCACCCCCATGATGACAGGCATCGATTCATACGGGCGCGTGCGGTTCTGGCCTCCAGACAAGCTATACGTTGGCGATGCCTGGCTATATTGGCCAGAGGTTTCCCCCATTGACATTGCAGGCGTTTGCGCTGCAAACACTGAGTTGACGATCATCGACCCGGCGACAGAGATCACTGCTGCGCCAACTGCGGAGGCTGTTGCTGCAGACATCCCGGCAAACGCTGGGATTAATTCATATTGGTATGTTAAGACAGCAACAACAACAACCGCGATTAGAGCGACCACCTGTAAAACATTCGATCCGCCGCCGCCACCGCCGCCGCCTTCAACCTCGGCCTTGACGTTGATGATTTGGCCCGGCTGCGGCGAGATGGTGTCCCATTCTTCAACCGTGAGCAGCCGGTCGTCCAGCACGATGACGATTGGCTGGTGCGGATCAACGCCGTTCGCCAGCAATACCTCACGGATGGTTTGCCCAGGCTTCCAGGTCTGCTGACGCAGCTCGCAGTCAGCTGCTGGCAACAGCGGGTGCGGACGCCATAGAATGTCCAGCTGCGTTTTAAGGGGACTTTGCTTCATTTCCATGCGTAATACCCCTCAACCGCCAGTAA
>Ga0075012_10005418_pt1 | contig 11723 bp, 6 predicted proteins | sample All_14_2_FD_71474 | JGI IMG/M metagenome (GOLD analysis project Ga0075012, IMG submission 71474) | Freshwater microbial communities in response to fracking from Pennsylvania, USA - Allegheny Zone_MetaG_DW_15 | ecosystem: Environmental > Aquatic > Deep subsurface > Groundwater > Drilled...
TCGTCGCGAACCAGACCTCGCAACAGCACCATGCCCGCCATGTCCGGAACGAGCCCCCACCGGGTCTCCATGATCGAAAGCCGGGCGTCCGGCGCGGCATAGCGAATGTCGGCACCCAGGGCGATCTGCAGTCCACCGCCGAAAACCGAACCCTGCAAGGCCGCGATTACCGGGACCTGCAGGTCACGCCAGACCAGGGCGACATGCTGGAACAGATTGGCGTCACCATGGCTGCGCTCGCCCAGGTCGTCGAAGACGCCTTCCGCGATTTTCGGCCCGAAATGCGCCAGGTCCAGACCCGCGCAGAACGATGGGCCCTCGCCGGAGAGGACCACGGCGCGCACATCGGGCCGGGTCGTGAGATCGGTCCCCGCCGCGCTCAACGCCTCAAACATCCGCTCGTCCAGCGCATTGTGTTTGTCCGGGCGGGACAGACGCACCTCGGCGACGTGACCGTCCAAGGCCAGGGTGACGCGACCCTGCTGGTCTGGCGACATCTGGCTCATGCGGTCTCCTCGCGATTGTAACCCCAAGAGGCTTTCCTCCTGGACCGACACAAGGGTGCCAAACCGTGGGTCGCATCTGTGAGGACACAAAGACACCGCGCGAGCCATATTTGGCACGAATAGATACCAAGCCGTCTTTGCTGTCATGGATCGGCTGTCCGGAACGGGCATAGTCGTCTCAACAAAGAAAATGGGGTGGACGTGGCGGAGGCGAACAACACAGGGCGGGAGTACGCGCCGTCCGAATTTCGCGGCCGAAGCCTGCTTATCCTCGCGTCGGCCGTGGGTCTGTCGACCGGCATGACGGCGACGATGTTCTACAGCATGGGGACATTGATCCCTTCGATCCAGGCCGAGTTCGGCTGGAATCGCGGTGACATTTCCCTGGCCGTCACCATCATGACGGTGGGCTTGTTTCTGTCGGGGCCGCTGGCCGGGAAGCTCTGCGACCGCTTCGGCGCAGCCGCCGTCGGCACGTTCAGCCTGTTGGCCTACGCCCTCGCGGTCGTCGCGATGACGTTTCTCGTCAGAACGCTTGAGGTCTTCTGGGCCTTCTACTTCTTCATCGCCGTCCTCGGCGCGGGTTCGACGCCGATCGTCCTGGTCCGGCCGATCAGCGCGGTGTTCCAGAAGCGGCGTGGTCTCGCGCTTGGAATCGCCCTGACCGGCGCGGGCGTGGCGGGATTCTGGGTACCGATCCTGGTCTCCTCCGTCATAGAAGGCCTGGGCTGGCGCGCTGCCTACTATGCGCTGGCGGCTACCGCTGTCGTGGCCGCGCCTCTCGTCTGGGTCGGTTTTCGCAGCGTCGAGCGCAATCCCGCCGACACGGCGGCCAGCCTGATGCAACAGGGCATGACCGCCGATGAGGCCCGACGGACGCCGATCTACTGGCTTCTCACCGTCATGGCGTTGACGATGGCGGTCGGCATCGCAGGCGTCGTGGTCCACCTTGTGCCGTTGTTCAGGGATCTCGGCGACACGCCCGGGGACGCTGCACGCACGGCTTCGATCGTTGGCCTATCGAGCGTGTTGGGGCGGATTGCGGTAGGCATGCTGCTCGACCGCTTCGCGCCGACCCTCGTGTCGATGGTCATCCTCATTCTGGCGGCGGTCGGGATCATCCTCTTGTGGGGTGCGGGCCTTCAGTATGCCGTCCTCTCGGTGGCACTGCTCGGGCTTGCGGCGGGGGCGGAGATCGATCTGCTCGCCTATCTCACGGCACGCTATTTCGGCCGGCGAGCCTACGGCGCGATCTATGGCTGGCAATACAGCGTCTTCGCTCTGGGGTACGGGCTCAGCCCGTTTCTCGTGGGGCGGCTGCGCGATCATTTCGGATCCTACGACATCGCTCTTGTTTGCAGCGCGGGGCTGATGGCCCTGGCGGCGTTGGCGACGCTGTGGATCGAACCCGCAAACCGGGGAACGGCCCGGCTGCAACACTCACATCAATAAAAAAGCGACCGCGAGTCGCTGGAGGGAGAAACACATGAAATATCTGAACCACGTCGCTTGGGCGGCGCTGATGCTCGCCACGCCGGCCTTCGCGCAGACCGTCGACCCGACGGAGCCCCAGGTCGATAACCCGACTGCGGTCGACGACATCGTCGTCACGGCCCAGAAGCGATCGCAGAACATCAATGATGTCGGCCTGGCTATTCAGGCCTTCTCGGGCGAGGATCTGGTCAAGGCGGGGGTGGCGACGACGTCCGACCTGACCCAGGTCGTGACGGGCTTCAATTTCGCCCGGTCCAGCGCCAACACCCCGATCTATACGCTGCGCGGCATCGGGTTCCAGACACCAAATCTGTCCTCGACCAGCCCCGTCGGCATCTATATCGACGAGGTCGCTTACGCCTATCCCTACATGGCCAACGGTCCGACGTTCGACCTTCAGCGTGTCGAGGTGCTGAAAGGGCCGCAGGGCACGCTCTACGGGCGAAACACCACCGGCGGTCTGGTGAACTTTATCACGGCGCGTCCGACGGACGCATTTCAGGCCGGGGTCACGGCCGAAGTCGGCAGCTACGAGACGTTCAATGTCGAAGGATTCGTCAGCGGTCCAGTCACCGACACGCTCCAGCTTCGCCTGGCGGCGCGCCGGGAAGACAGCAACGAGGGCTGGCAGCGCAGCGTCTCGCGACCGGGCGATCGGCTGGGCAAGAAGGATCGGTCGGCAGCGCGCCTGTCCGTCGATTGGACCCCGACCGACCGCCTGTCTGTAGCCCTCGGCGCGTCCTGGTGGCAGGACAAGTCGGATACGGTCGCCCCCCAATTCACGGCTCTGGACATCGCACGCCCCGCAACCGTGATTCCGGGCCTCGTCGACTCCGTCCGATCCAGCTACGACAACGACCAGGCGGACTGGGACGCGCGCGAAGCCGGAAAGCCGCCGTTCAAGTCGGATTCGAATTTCTACGCGCTTTCGGGCCGTGTCGACTACGACCTGACGGAGCAGCTCTTGCTGGTCAGCTTGACCGGTTACAATCGGGTCCGTCGCCGCGATTTCAATGATCTGGACGGCACGCCTTTCGAACTGTTGGCCTACGGGTCGAACGGCGAGATCGAGTCCTTTTCCCAGGAAGTGCGACTGGTCGGCAGCACCGATCGGCTGGAATATCTGGTCGGCGCCTTTTACGCCAAGGACACGGTCACCGACGATCAGCTCGGCTACTATGACGAGAACTCGACCGTGCGGCTGTTGCGGCGCGTCGGGGCGGGCGTGGTCCAGAACGTCTACACGCCGGCCCAGATCGCGGGCGGCTTCGCGAACTTCCTGAACAGCACCGACCAGGAGAACGAATCCGCCTCGTTGCTCGCCAACGCGGAATGGAAGGCGACCGATCAATGGACGATCATTGGCGGGCTTCGCTACACCCAGGACAAGATCGCGTTCGCCGGCTGCTCGCGGGACTATCAGGGCAATACGGCGCCGATCTGGAATACGGCTGTGGCGGCGCTGACCCGATCCAATACGAACGTCCAGACGGGTGAATGTCTGACATACAACGCGGCCTTCACTGACAATGTGCTGGCCCAGCAATCGCTCGACGAGGACAATATCGCCGGCCGGTTCGGGGTGAATTTCGAGCCGAACGACAGTACCCTGATCTATGCGTCGATCGCGCGCGGTTTCAAGTCCGGCGCCTTCCCCGTTTTGCCTGCCAACGTGGAGACCCAGTTCGCGCCTGCGGTTCAGGAACAGGTCACGGCCTATGAGGCGGGGATAAAGGCGGGTCTGTTCGACCGCATGCTGCAGGTCAACCTCAGCGCCTATTTCTATGACTACAAGGACAAGCAGATCTATGGCGACGTGAAGGACCCCGTCTTCACGACCCTGCCTCGCATCGTTAACGTGCCCGAATCGCGCGTCTGGGGCGCGGAGGCCGAATTCATCCTGCGTCCCACCGACTACCTGCGAATGCAGACCGGCATCTCGTACGTGAACAGTGAGGTGACCGAGTTCATCGGCATCAATCGGCTCGGTCAAAGCGAGGACTTCTCGGGCCTGCGGTTCCCCAACACGCCGGAATGGCAGGTCAACGGGCAGGTCAGCTACGATCGGCCGATCACGGACAATCTGGGCTTCATCGCCGTGGCCAGCGGCAACTATCAGTCGGAAGCGGACGGCGCGATCGGCAACGAGGCCGAGTTCAAGATCAAGGCCTACACGGTCGTGAATGCCAGCATCGGTATCCACACCCTGGACAATCGGATCGCGCTGACGCTCTCGGCCCGCAATCTGCTGGACGAGAACTACTGGACGAACGTCGACACTATCATCGACAGCATCTTCCGGGTTCCCGGCATGCCCCGGACCTTCGGACTCTCGCTTAGCTACAACTACTGAGCCACGCGTCGCGGACGCCTCCTGCGTCCGCGACGTTCCTTCCGACAGGCCCCGAGATCATGGAACTTCGACATGCAGAGACACCAGGAGTGACGGGTGAAACGTCTTGAAGGACGCGTCGCTTTCGCGGTGCGTGAATATCCAGGACCTGCGAGACCTCGCCTCGCGTCGGTTGCCCTCGCCCATGTTTCACTACATCGACGGAGCCGCCGAGGATGAGGTGACCCTGCGGGCCAATACAGGCGATTTCGATGTCTGGCGCTGGGCGCCGAACTATCTCGTCGATGTCGCGAAGGTCGATCCGAGCGCCCGTATCATGGGAATGGAATCGACCTTGCCGCTGATGCTGTCTCCGACCGGGATGTCGCGGCTGTTCCATCCGGACGGCGAGATAGCGGTATCTCGCGCGGCTGCCGCCCAAGGCCTTCCCTATTGTCTGTCGACCATGGGATCGACCACGATCGAGGACGTCGCGGCAGCCTCTGAGGGGGCCCACTGCTTCCAGATCTACGGGTTCCGGGATCGAGCACTGACCCGCGAGTTCATCGAGCGCGCAAGAGCGGCCGGCTATCAGTCGCTGTGCCTGACGGTCGATGTTCCCGTCGCGGGCAATCGGGAGCGCGATCTTCGCACCGGTCTGATGGTGCCTCCGCGGCTGACGATCGCCAGCGCCCTGGCCATTGCCGCCAGACCGGGTTGGCTGGTCCGCTACCTGAAATCCGAGCCCTTGAGCCTGGCCAACGTCTCCCATCGCGTGAAGGACACGGACGGTGCACTGGTCGAGTATATCAACGGACAGTTCGACCCGTCCTTGACATGGGACGACGTGGCCTGGATGGTCGAGGCTTGGGGCGGCCCGTTCGCGATCAAGGGCGTCCTGCGGGCCGATGACGCCAGGCGGGCGATCGAGGTCGGCGCCTCGGCGGTCATGGTGTCGAACCACGGCGGTCGGCAGCTGGACGGTGCCGTGACGCCCATCGAAATCCTGCCGGACATCGTCGAGGCCGTAGACGGACGCGCCGAGGTCATCCTCGACGGCGGGGTCCGGCGCGGCAGCCATGTGCTCAAGGCCATCGCTCTGGGCGCGACGGCCTGCATGATCGGTCGTCCGTATCTCTACGGTCTTGGCGCGGCGGGACAGCCGGGGGTCGATCGCGCCCTGTCGATCCTGCGGGAGGAAATCATGCGCGCCATGGCCTTGCTCGGGGCGCGCTCCCTGTCCGAGGTCGGACCGGACCATCTTCGGCGTTTCACGGGATCGCAGGAGCGGCCGCGATAGGCTAATCTCGGACCAGGGAAGAAGCGAAACCGTGCACACCGCCTTGTCAGCCTGGGTTCTGGCGATCACGCGCGCTCTGGAAGAAGCGGGCGTAGATCCGCGTCCGTTGCTCGATGGCGCGGGCATGGATTCGACCCGTCTCGGCGACCTGTCGTTTCGCTACTCGCAGGAACATGTTACGAGCCTGTGGATCGCGGCCGTTGCGGCCACGGCGGACGAGACATTCGGCCTCAAGGTCGCGCGCCAGGTGCGGCCGTCGACCTTTCATGTGGTCGGCTATGCCATGTCCTGCAGCGCCACTTTGAAGAACGCCGCCGAAAGGTTCGCGCGATCTGCCAGGCTCGTATCGGATTCCGCGACCGTCGAGTTCGAACCTGTCGAGACCGGGTATCTGCTCACCGTCGATCTGAACTCCCGTGGCCGTCCGCCGATATATCAGACCATCGACGGCATATTGGGCAGCTTCCTGCTCCTCTGCGAGTGGATCCAGACGACGCCCATCGTACCCTTGAGGGTCACGTTCCGACATGCCGCCGTGCCCGACACGACCGTCTACAACGACCTGTTCCATGTGCCGGTGGAGTTTGACCAGCCCCAGGACAGCATCCTGTTTGCCGCCGCCGACCTCGAGCGGCCGGTCCCTTCCGCCAACGAAGATCTCGCGCTGATGTTGAATGAGATGACTTCGCGGTATCTGGCTCTGCGGTTCGGCGCTCCGTTTTCGCGCAGGGTGCGCGAAGCCCTGGTCTCACAGCTTCCCAACGGAGAACCCGGAAAGGCGGAAACGGCCAGGGTCATGGGGATGACCGGGCGAACGCTTCTGCGCAGGCTGGCTGACGAGAACACCAGCTTCCAGGAGGTTCTCGACCGGCTCCGGGAGGAGCTGGCCTATGACTATCTGAGGCGGGACGACCTCAACGTCCAGAACATCGCCTATATGCTGGGCTTCTCGGGCAGCAGCACCTTCTCGCGCGCCTTCATGCGCTGGACAGGCTTGAGGCCGAGCGACTGGCGCGAACACCAGACCCGGCAAAGGTTCGAGGCCGCCACCGTCTGACGTCGTGGCTGATCACCATACGTGCCGTTTTTGGCACGAATGGCGCTGGCTCGGCGCTGTCAGTCATCGGTGCAGCCTCGACCTCCCGATACAAACCAGCCTGTCTTCAGTCCGTCCGCTTCGGCGACGAGATCGCATGACCAAGAACAAGGTGGGTTGGGTGAGGCGATCACGATTTCGGTCCAATGCGTCGGAATTTCGCGCGTGCTGGTCATGACGGCGCTGGCTGAGGCTGATGCGGTCGCTACGCCGCTGCTTGACGCGCTGGCCGCGATCCTTGGTGCGGGCGGCGTCGTTCGGGGGGCTGATCTAGAGCGCCGCGACCCCGGCCTGTTCATGCCGCCCAGCCAGGCCGTGGCCGTTCTCCGACCCACGACGACAGAGCAGATCTCCCGGCTTCTGACGCTTTGCAACGAACATGGCCAGCCGGTTGTCATACAAGGCGGGATGTCCGGCTGGGTCCGGGGAACACAGACGCGTTCGGGCGATCTGGTCCTCTCACTTGAGCGCATGAATGCGATCGAATGCCTGGATCCGGTCAATCGCACGGCCACGGTCCAGGCGGGCGTCATCCTGCAAGCACTTCATGACGCTGCGGAAGCCGAGAGCCTCTGCTTTCCGGTGGATCTGGGCGGACGAGGCTCATGCCAGGTCGGCGGAAACGCCGCGACCAATGCCGGCGGGATTCAGGTCGTCCGCTACGGGATGATGCGCGAACAGATTCTCGGGCTGGAGGTCGTGCTGGCGGACGGCCGGATCATCTCGTCGATGAACCAGATGATCAAGAACAACGCCGGATACGACCTGAAGCACCTGTTCATCGGTAGCGAGGGCACCCTGGGCGTTATCACCCGTCTGGTGCTTCGCCTTCGAGAGAGACCCACGAGCACCAGCACGGCGCTCGCTTCAGCTCAAAGCTTCGACCGCCTGACGCGCCTGTTTCGACACATGGACGCGGCCCTGGGCGGCACACTTACGGCGTTCGAACTGATCGATAATGCCTTTTACCGCGTCAACACCGAGCAGGGTCGTCACGCGCCGCCTTTGCCCCGGGACAGGCCATTCTACGCCATTGTCGAGGCCAACGGCGCGGATCATAGCCATGACCGCGAGGTCTTCGAACGGGCGCTCACCCAGGCCATCGAACTTGAACTGATCGATGACGCCGTATTGGCAGGCTCCGAACGGGAGAGGCGTGAAATCTGGGATGTCCGCGAGGACCTCGAGCATGTCGTTCGCGACTTCCAGCCCTTCTACGCCTTCGATGTCAGCCTGCCGCTGGCGGACATGGTCGACTATATGGAGGCCGTGAAGGCCCGCCTGGCGAGCGACTGGCCCGGCGCGGCGGTCGCCTTTCTGGGTCACATGGGCGACGGCAATCTGCACGTCGCTGTCGGAGCCGGCGGTGCCGAAGACCGCCACGGCGTCGAGGCCTGCGTGTACGAGCCGCTGAGGCGGATCGGAGGGTCGGTCTCGGCCGAGCACGGCATAGGACTTGAGAAAAAGGCCTGGCTCGACATCAGCCGTAACGCGGCCGAGCGGGACCTGATGGTCCAGATCAAGGCCATGCTCGATCCTCGCAACATCCTGAACCCGGGCAAGGTGCTGGACGGGATCGCGTCGACATGACCACGCGCACCGAAACACTTCGCCTGCACGGCCGTGCCGTCAGCAACTATTTCAACATCGTCCGGGCAGCTCTGATCGAGAAGGGGCTTCTTCACGAGGTGGTCACGACCCCGTCGTCGCAGGATTCCGCCTTTCTGGCGCTCAGTCCCATGGGCAAGATCCCGTTGCTCGAAGTTGAGACGGGGTGGGTGAGCGAGACAGTCGCGATCCTCGAGTATCTGGACGATCGGTATCCCGCGACACCACTGCGTCCCGACGACGCCGTGTTGCGCGCGCGGGGGCGTCAGTTGATCAACATCATCCAGGTCTATCTCGAAATTCCGAGCCGAAACCTCTTCTCCGGCGTGTTCGGCGGCGGCGACAACCCACCCCAGACGGTCGCCGCTTCCCGGGCCATGCTCGATCGGGTGACGAGTGCTCTGACGCGCTTGGCCCAACCCGCGCCCTATCTGCTCGGTGAGGCCGTGAGCCAGGCCGACCTGACGCTTTTCTATCATCTCGACATCGCCGATCGCGTCAGTCGCTTCGTCTACGACCGGTCGATCCGCGATGAAATCGGCGGCCTCGAGACCTGGGACGCCCTGATGCGCGAGCGCGCCAGCACGCGGATCGTCCTCGCCGAATTCGACGAAAGCTTCGCAGCATACCTCGCGGAACACAACGCCGCCTACCGCGACGACGCGCCGGACGCCGCCCCCATCACCCCAGGACGATTGCACCATGCGTAGCGTCACCCTCGAAGACAAATACATCGTTCCCCAGGGTACGGTGCTCATGAACGGAACCCAGGCGCTCGTGCGGCTGCCGATGCTGCAGCGGCAGATTGATCGTCGCGCCGGGCTCAACACGGCAGGCTTCATCTCGGGGTATCGCGGGTCACCCCTGGGGTCCTACGATTCCGAACTCTGGCGGGCCAAGACGTTGCTGGAACAGGACGATATCGTCTTCCAGCCGGGCGTGAACGAGGACCTTGCCGCCACTGCGGTCTGGGGCACCCAGATGCTCGGCGCGGTTCCGGGCGCCAACAAGGACGGGGTCTTCGCCATCTGGTACGGCAAGGGACCGGGCGTCGATCGCTCCGGCGACCCGTTCAAGCACGGCAATACGTCGGGTACGCATCCGCTGGGCGGCGTGCTGATCGTCGCCGGCGACGATCACTCGGGCAAGTCCTCGACCGTCGCGCACCAGAGCGAGATGCTGTTGATGCATGTCGGCATGCCCGTACTGGCACCGAGCAATGCCCAGGAGGTCATCGATCTGGGCCTGCTCGGCTTCGCCATGTCCCGATATTGCGGCCTGTTCACCGGATTCAAGCTGGTCAACGAGGTTCTCGAACAGACGATGACCGTGGATGTGGACCTGGAAGGGTTTGCGCCGGTCCTGCCCGACCCAGGCGAGCTTCCGCCCGAGGGCGTGCACTATATCTCGTCCCACATCGACCGGGTGCGGTCCGAGATGGTCGTCAAACGCTACCGCATGCCTTTGGCCGAAAAGTTCGTTCGCGCGAACAGGATCGACAAGATCCTCATCGACGCGCCTCGACGCCGTCTGGGCATCGTTTCGGCGGGCAAGGCGGTGCAGGACGTCAAACAGGCGCTGCAGATGCTCGGTTTGGACGACGCCACGGCAGCGGCGCTCGGGGTCTCCTTCTACAAGCTGGGTTGCGTCTTCCCGGTCGAGCGCGAAGGCCTATCGGACTTCGCGGCCAGTCATGAAGAACTGATCTTCATCGAGGAGAAGGAAGGTTTGACCGAGCAACAGGCGAAGGCCTTGCTCTACGGCTCGCCCCATCATCCCCGCATTGTAGGCAAGACCGACGAGGACGGGTTATTCATGATCCCGTCCGATGTGCAGCTCGAATCGATCCAGCTGGCGGTGGTGCTGGCCGAACGGCTGCGTCGTCTCGGCGTGGACGCGCCAGACCTCTACGCGCGCGCGGACAGCATGGCGAAACAACTGGCGGCGGTCGCCGGGCTGACGCCCGCCGAGGCTGTCCGGACCCCGTATTTCTGCTCGGGTTGCCCCCATAACACCGGCACGCGCTTCCCGGACGGCAGCGTGGCGGCCGGCGGGATCGGCTGCCACGCCATGGCTATGTACAGCGGCCCGGCCATGATGCCCAACGCCCAAATGGGCGGCGAGGGAGGCCACTGGTACAGCCTGGCCCACTTCTCCGACACGCCGCACATCTTCCAGAACATGGGGGACGGCACCTACTATCACTCCGGCCTGCTGGCGATCCGAGGCGCTGTGGCGGCGGGGGTCAACATCACCTTCAAGGTGTTGTTCAACGACGCGGTCGCCATGACGGGCGGCCAGCCCGTGGACGGCCCTCTTTCGGTCGGGGACATCACCCGGCAGGTGCTGGCCGAGGGCGCCGTACAATGCGTTGTCGTCACCGACCGGCCCGACCTCTACAACGCCGAAAGCGGGCTGGCGGCCGGGGTCAAGGTCGAGCATCGTGACGACTATGACGCCATCCAGCGGCAGATCGCGGAGGTGAAGGGCGTGACGGTCATCGTCTACGAACAGACCTGCGCGGCCGAGAAGCGCCGCCGTCGCAAACGCGGCAAGCTTGCGGATCCCGCCAAGCGGATGTTCATCAACGCAGCCGTCTGCGAAGGCTGCGGCGATTGCTCGGTCAAATCCAACTGCGTCAGCGTCAACCCGAAGGAAACGGAACTCGGTCGCAAACGCCAGATCGACCAGTCCAACTGCAACAAGGACTACAGCTGCGTCAAAGGGTTCTGTCCCAGCTTCGTGACGGTCCTTGACGCCGAGCCGCGCAAGCCGAAGCGCTCCAACCTGGCCGGCGAGGCCATCTCGGGTCTGCCCGCGCCGGCCCTGGCCGCTACGGGCGACGGCTACAACATTATGATTTCCGGCATCGGCGGCACCGGCGTGGTCACGGTCGGCGCCCTGCTGGGCATGGCGGCGCATCTGGAAGGCCTGTCGTGTTCGGTGTTCGACATGACAGGGCTCAGCCAGAAAAACGGCGCGGTCTTCAGTCACGTCCGCATCGCCCGCACCAACGCCGATCTTGGGTCGCAGAAGCTGGGCGTCGGCGACGCCGATCTCGCGCTCGCCTTCGACGCCGTCGCGGCCCTGGCCAAGGAAGCGGTCGGCACTCTGGGGATGGGTCGAAGCCGTGTGGTCGTGAATGCGCGTGTGACCCCGACCCCGGCGTTCCAGCGCAATCCGGACCTCAAGCTCGACCAGGGACTGCTGGTTCGCCGTCTGGCCTCGATGGTCGGTGACGCCGCGCTGTATAGCGTCGATGCGACGGGCTATGGCCTGAGTCTGTTGGGCGACACGATCGCCGCCAACCTGTTCATGCTCGGCTATGCGTCGCAGGCCGGCCTTCTGCCCGTCTCTCCTGCCGCGATCGAGCGGGCGATCGAGATC
>Ga0075012_10005419_pt1 | contig 11721 bp, 9 predicted proteins | sample All_14_2_FD_71474 | JGI IMG/M metagenome (GOLD analysis project Ga0075012, IMG submission 71474) | Freshwater microbial communities in response to fracking from Pennsylvania, USA - Allegheny Zone_MetaG_DW_15 | ecosystem: Environmental > Aquatic > Deep subsurface > Groundwater > Drilled...
AGTATCCAAATTCCTCCCGCACCGAGGGGATCCCTCCGGATGAACGAACGGATGGCTCGCTTCGCAGACAGTGAAAAAAGCGGTGCAGGGTCGAGAATCGAACCTCGACTCCGGGATGACCGGCCGCCCACCGGGCGGCATCCTCAATGTGCCGCCGGGTCGGTCCGCCCCCATGATTACCCAGCCCCATCAGGACGGCCACATGCCGCAGGGAATGCCGCGTCCCCTGTTCCCTCGACATGTCCAGAACCTCGCCAAGATTGTCGCGATTATTGCAATACGAGCGCCAATGGGGACGGTAACAGAGCACCCCGGTTTCCCGCTGATCCGGATTCCACCAAAAGGCCGCCTCTTCCATCGGGAAGATCGGACGCAGGGGCCTGGTGAACAGGAATCCTTCCATGCCGAAGGCCTGCAGGATTCGTGGCCATCCTGCCGGATGGCCAAAACTATCCGGCTGCCACGCCACCCGCGGACGAACCCCCAGTTCGCCTTCGAAATAGGAAAGCCCCTCCTCGAACTGTCGGCACAGGGTTTCCGTGGCACTCAGATTGGTATCGGGCTGCACATACGTGCCGCCGACCACATCCCAGCGGCCTTCGGCGATCCGCTCCAAAATCCGCTGAAACAGATCGGGCCGACTTTTCTGAAGGTGTCGGTAAATCAAGGCTTCTCCCCGATTGAAGGTGAGGCCGGAAAACTCCTCCATCAGATCAAGCACCGTGCCGACGGTAGCCTCGGCTTCATTCAACCCTTCCCACCGATCCCAAAGCCAGACCGGATCAAGGTGGGCATTGGGCAGCAGATGCAGAACGAGCCGTGAATGCTCGCCCGCGCCGGGTTTCCCGCCTTCCTTGGAAATCATGGGAATTCGGAACTATCTCGGCAGGGCACGCCAGCGGCCCCCATCCCAGTTGGGAATGTCGGTCCGGATTCCCTCCGGGGCTAGAATTTCCACATGTCCATCGCAAAAAAGATAGTTCTGCCCCTTGCCGTGATAGAACGATCCGTCCGGGAGCTTGGGCACACTGCTCGATCCGGGCACCCATCCCGGCGCCAACAAATACGCAAACGCCTTCTCGAATTGCCTGTTGTCGGCACTAAACAACTCGGCAACGAGTATCGTGACCGAAGGACGTGGCAAGGCTTGAAGCCGGATGGACGAGCCGACGGCGGCACCGTTTGCCCAACGGGAAAACACCCCGACCTGATTGGAGGGATCGGCCGGGTTGAAGGCGGACGCTACGTAGGATCTGGCATAACCGGAGCTGCGTTTGAAAGGGTCACGGGGACACTGCAGCACTTTGTTTTGGGTCGCAACCGAAGGGGAATCCATGCCGAGGTAGGGGGCAATTTCCCGATCCCAGATCCCCCCGGGGGGCAGTTCCCCCTGATGCTCGCCCGCATAGGCCAGAAGGCCGGCTCCGATTTGTTTGAGATTTCCCGCGCACTTTGTGCGCAACCCGGACTCTCTCAACTTCGCAATCCCGGGAACAAGCATGGCTGCCAGGGTGGCGACGAGGGCAATTGTCGCGAGAATTTCCAACAGGGTGAAACCCTGTTCGGAACGCTCCCGGTGACCAGGACGAAGTTTGGGGGGGACCATGAGAATTTGCGGTCTAGTTGATTCTCCGCCGAGTCTTGAAAAGGATCAAGGCCGCCGCCAGTCCCGCAAGGAACACGGTCGCGGGCTCGGGAACAGCTTGGAAATTTATATCGTCAATCCCCAGCATTTGGCGCTGCTCGGGATCGGAGTTTGTGGGGCGAACATTGTGATCACCCCAGCGCAGCCAGAGCTCCTGTCCATCGCCCCAGGCGAGTCCCATTGCGCTTCCGGCAACCAACACCTGATTGGCGGGCAGGTCCCCATTCAGCGCCCCGGTGGGGGCTCCCACAATGGGGGACGTAAACCCCAGTGAAATCGACGTCCATCCCGAGCCCGCCGAGAGGCTCCCGGTTCCTGCGTCGAAAATCTGATATTGCAGGGTCACAATGTCGGCGCTGTCGGCCTGCACCACGCGCCATTGTTCGGCGGTGTAGGACAAATCAATCACACTCAGCGTCGCCCCGGTGTCATTGGCCAAGGCCACCCCGTAATACATCACGTTTGTTCCCGACCCGCCGAGACTGGGGCTTTGCGCCCCGAGCGCCCGGTCGGAATCATCCCCCAGGCTCAGCGGAAAATTCGTGACCCCCGACGAACCATTCGTTGCCACCATCTGCGTCGGGGCAGCCCCTGTCGTGGTGGCGAAATACCATCCGTTTATGGTCGAACCATTGGTCCATGCGGCACTGCCGGATGTCACCATCGTATTGAAATTCTGGGAGTAGGTGGAACCGGCTGTGTCATAAGTCACCACCTGGGAATGGCCGGGGGCCATGATGGTGAAAGAACAGGCCGCAACAAGGGGTAGGAGGAGGCGTGATTTCATTTGGGGGAGGAATGTTTCACGTGCACATTATTTAGAGTGAGGGATTCTGTCAATGGAAATTGTGATTTGTCAGCCCCCCTGCCCTCCCGCACCGGGTCTCATTGAGGTTTGACAGGGGAACCGCAGGCGAATTATTGTGCTCGTGCTTCATTATGTCGCTCACCCAGCACGAAATTGTCAGCCGATTGGGGATCAGTCGCGGAACCCTTCATCGAGTTTTGAGCGACTCGCCCCTGGTCAAATCCTCCACGCGGGAGCGTGTGTTGGAGGAGCTGAAGAGGCTGAATTATGTGCCGAATGCCATCGCCCAGGGCTTGAAGACCCGCACCACCCGAACGATCGGATTGGTGGGACCGGCCTCCCTGCGGATGTCGAACATCGACAAGCTAAACGCCATCTATCAAGCCGCTCGCGGCCGCGGGTACTCGATCACGCTGGGTTACAGCGACGGCAGCGCGGAGGCCGATGCGCAGTGCATCCGCGAACTGCGGGCCCGCATGGTGGATGGGTTTATTGCCATTGGAAGAGGATTGGAGGAGACCGTTCCGGTCTATTCCGAACTGGCCCGGACGGGCACTCCGCTGGTGACACTGTACCCGCTGCCCAAGCTTGAGGTGGATTGCGTTTATGTGGATACCCGGCGCGCCTACGCCGAAATGACGAGGCATTTTATCGGTCTTGGACATACCCGGATTGGCCTTCTGATCAACGCATCCCGTTCGCTTTTCACAGTGAATCGGGAATTGGGCTTCCGGGATGCAATGAAAAAAGCCGGTTTACCGGTTCAGGAGGACTGGATCATCCGGGCCAGTCCCGATGGGGATCCGGTTCGTCATGATGAAGCCGGAGAGATGCGGATCTGGGACATTTCCGATTATCAATATGGTTATTGGGGTATGACGGCATTGCTGGCCAAACGCAAAAAACCCACCGCGATTCTCTGCCTCTCCGATGAAAATGCCATCGGAGCCCTGCGAGCCGCAGACGAAGCCGGGGTTTCCGTGCCTGAAGAGATCGCCCTGATGGGTTACGATGACAAGGAACCCGCACGATTTGCCCGGATTCCGCTCAGCACCATGCGCCAGCCTGACGACAAAGTGGGGGCGGAAGCCGTGACGCTTCTGGTGGATCGCATTGAAAATCGCCTGTCGCAGAAACGCGTTGTCCGCCCGCTCAACGCCTCTCTTGTCATCCGCAACTCGTGCGGGGCCGGCCAGTTGGCGACACCAGTTCTTCCCTGATTTTTATGAGCGCAATCCTTGAACCCGTATCGCCCAGTAATGTGCACGTGTCCCACATGCCTCGTGCCTGCCCTGCCCCAGGCAAAAAAGCCACCATCAAAATCGCATACATTGGCGGTGGTAGCCGGGAATGGGCCGTGAAGCTGATGGCCGACCTGGCCCTTTCCCCTCACCTGGAGGGCTCTCTGGAGCTTTTCGACATTGATCATGCCGCAGCGCATGAAAATGTCGCTCTGGGGCAGGAGGTGTTTTCTCATCCTTCCGCTCGGGCACGATTTCACGTTCGTGCCACGCAAAATTTGGAGGATGCCCTGCGCGAGGCGGATTTTGTGGTGATTTCGATTGAGCCGGGACCGGTGGCCTTGCGAAGAGCCGACGTCGAAATTCCGGCGCGTTATGGGATTTTGCAGACCGTCGGAGACACCACCGGACCCGGAGGGCTGTGCCGGGCGCTTCGATCCGTGCCGCTCTTTCAGGGCTTCGCTCGCAAGATTTGGGAGGTCTGCCCCTCCGCCTGGGTCATCAATTATACAAATCCCATGGCTTTATGCACCGCAGCCCTGTTGGCAGAAGCCCCGAAATTAAAGGTTTTCGGATGCTGTCACGAGGTATTCGGCACCCAGACGATGCTGGCCCGGCTTCTTTCAGAACACTGGAAAATCCCCCCCCCTCCCCGGCAGGAAATTCGCCTGGAAATCAGCGGAGTCAATCATTTCACCTGGGCGCTGGCCGCAAACTGGAAGGGTGAGGATCTCTTCCCTCTCTTGCACCAGCATGTGACAAAGGAAGGCTTTTTTCGCGATCGCACGGAGGACGCCAGACAGGCCGTATCCCGACAGCATTGGTTTGATCACCATGGGTTGATTGCCTACGATCTATTTCGCCGTTTTGGTGTCCTGGGCGCGGCCGGCGACCGCCATCTGGCCGAATTTCTCCCCTGGTATCTCTCATCGGAGCAGGTCTTGCATCGTTGGGGTGTGGTCGTCACACCGATCCGTTGGAGAATGGAACGGCTCGATTTGAGCCGTCAGGCTCCGGCAAAAAATTCGGAACTCAAACCTTCGGGCGAGGAGGGCGTTGCTCAAATCGAGGCGCTTCTGGGTTTTGGTGATTTGGTGACAAACATCAACCTGCCGAACCGCGGACAGGTTCCAGAGGCGGATTTCGCGGCCCTTGTGGAAACCAACGCCTTGATTTCGGAGAATGCGGTTCGGCCGATTTGCGCTCCAGCTCACCCGCCGGGCTCCGGGGAGCTGGTTCGCCAGGCGCTGGCCCGACAACGCCTGACTCTGGATGCAGCCGTTCGGAGGGATGGCGACCTTGCTCTCCGGGCACTCATGCTGGATCCGTTGGTAAACCTCTCTCTCGACCAACTCGAAAAAATGCTGGCGGAAATGCTGGCGGCGACGATCGACCACCTTCCGGGGTGGGAGAGATAGGCCCCCCCTAAAACCAGTCTTTATTAAGTGCAAAACTCACCGGTGCAATCCTGGAAGTAAATTCGATTTTGGGAAACCCTACGGCCCATCGATGAGGCGCATTCCAAAGAAGAAGCTGTCTCTCTCTTGTCCAAAATAAACTCTTCATCTGTTATGGATTTCGAAATCCCGCTCCATTCTCCCAAGCCCCGGCCGGCGCTTCAAGGGGAACGACCCGAATCTTTTCGCCCAGATGATACTCCTGGGTGCCCGGATAGAGAACGATCAGTTGGTCCAGCTTCAGGTCTTCAAGCGCAGTTTTGATGGACGGGGTAATTTTTGGGGCATCCTGCCGCTTGCATTCGATCCCCACCCTTTTGCCATTTTTGAACATCAGCAGATCCAACTCCGCGCCGGCGTATGTTGACCAGAAATACACGTCATCGGGTTCGATGCAGCGGATAGCCTGCTCGATGGCGTAGCCTTCCCATGGCGCTCCATTTTTGGGGATGCACCATCAAATCCTCCCCGGTGTTGGCATCCAGGAGGTGATGAAAAATCCCACTGTCCCGGAAATAGATTTTCGGGGATTTGACCTGGCGCTTTCCCAGATTTTCATGCCAAGGCTGGAGTTGCCGTATCATGAAATGCCCGGTGAGAATGTCCAGATCGTGGCGGACCGCTTTGTGGTCCAGATTCATGGCTGCACCGATTTCTGAAGCGTTCCATATCTGGCCGTAGTAATGGGCCAGCATGCGCCAGAACCGCACTATCCCTCTCGGATTCCGCCAGAAATGAGAGGGGAAAGCCGCCTCGGATCCAGTGCTGCCTGAGGGCTCCCGCGCCGACCTCCCTCAAGGCGAGGCCTCCGATTTCGATGACTTCCATGTGTCCGGCAAGGGACTCGGACTACTGGCGAAGCCGTTCTCCATTCTGACCTGGACCAACGAGCACAACCACACGACTGCGGTTTACGGCCTCTCGGATCAGATGGACGATTGTGGTTCGCTGGGCATGTTGATCAAACCATTGAAAAAGGGGATATAGCCCTCCAAATTTCAAGGTCACATTCCAAACACAAAAGTGACCCTCAACCGCGGGAACCCTACATGAACGCCTTCGACTTGTGCAGATTCCCCCCGTCCGAACGTCTTGCGGCGTAGAACATTGGCCCGCACAATCCCTCACCTCCGCCCGCATAATTTTTCCAGCCAGAATGGAGGATGGCTATTGACCTCTGCCCATCCTTGCTTGTTGAATCGCCCCTTTTCCCTCTCCCAACCCATGAGCTCCAACATCGAATCCCACCTCACGGAAAACCGTGTCTTCAAACCCTCCAAGGAATTCTCCAAAGCCGCGCACATCAAATCGCTGGCCGAGTACAAAAAACTCCACGCCGAGTCGATCAAGAATCCGCAAAAATTCTGGGCGACCCAGGCCAAAGACCTTCTCTGGCAGAAAAAATGGTCCAAGGTCCTGGACTGGAAAATCCCCTTCGCCAAATGGTTTGTCGGCGGCAAACTCAATGTCAGTGAAAACTGCCTCGACCGTCACCTGGACGGTCCCCGCCGCAACAAGGCGGCCATCATCTGGGAAGGCGAACCCGGCGAGAAACGGGTCATCACCTACCATCAGCTCCACCGCGAGGTCTGCGTTTTTGCCAATATTCTGAAGCGCAACGGTGCCAAAAAGGGCGACCGGATCATCATTTACATGCCGCATATTCCGGAAGCGGCCATTGCCATGCTGGCCTGCGCCCGCATCGGCGCAGTGCACAGTGTCATCTTCGGCGGGTTCAGCAGCACCAGCATCAAGGACCGCATTGAGGACAGCGGGGCCACCCTGGTGGTGACAGCCGATGGCGGGTACCGGCGGGGTCAGAGTGTCACGCTGAAACAAAACGTCGATCACGCCCTGGAAGGCAACACCAGCGTCAAGAAGGTCATCGTTTTCCGCCGCACCGGACTGGACATTCACATTCAGCCGGGACGCGACGTCTGGTGGCACCGTGAAGCAGAGTACGTCAACGCCGACTGTCCGGCGGTTGCCCTGGACAGCGAACATCCGCTTTTCATCCTCTACACCAGCGGCTCCACCGGCAAACCCAAGGGCATCCTCCACACCACCGCCGGGTACCTCGTTGGATCCACCCTCACCACCAAATACGTTTTCGATCTGAAAGAGACCGACACCTATTGGTGCACGGCCGACGTGGGCTGGATCACCGGCCACAGCTATGTGGTGTATGGTCCGTTGGCCAACGGGGCCACCACCCTCATGTATGAGGGAGCGCCGAACTGGCCGGAACCCGACCGGTTCTGGCAGATCGTGGCCGACTACGGGGTGACCATTCTCTACACCGCCCCGACCGCCATCCGCGCCTTCATGAAGTGGGGGGATGACTGGCCGAAAAAACACAACCTCTCTTCCCTGCGCCTGCTGGGCACGGTGGGCGAACCCATCAATCCCGAGGCCTGGATGTGGTTCCACAAAAACATCGGCGCGGAACGCTGCCCCATCGTGGACACCTGGTGGCAAACGGAAACCGGAGCCATGATGATCACGCCCCTCCCCGGGGCCACGCCGGCCAAACCCGGCACGGCCACCCTGCCGTTCTTTGGCATCGACGCCGCCATCGTGGATGACAACGGCAAGGAAGTGGGACCCTATGAGGGCGGCAAACTCGTCATTCGCAAACCCTGGCCGTCCATGCTCCGCACCATTTACGGAGACAAGGCCCGCTACCGCCAAGCCTACTGGAGCGAGGTGAAGGGGTGTTATTTCACCGGAGATGGAGCCCGCCGCGACAAGGATGGGTATTTCTGGATCGTGGGCCGTATTGATGACGTGCTCAATGTGGCCGGACACCGTCTGGGCACCGCCGAGGTGGAGAGCGCCCTGGTGGGTCATGAGGACGTGGCCGAGGCCGCTGTGGTGGGACGCCCGGATGAAATCAAGGGCCAGGGTGTGGTGGCCTTTGTCACCCTGCGTAATGGATGCCGCGCCAGCAAGGTCCTGGCGGAAGCCCTGCGCAAGCATGTCAGTAACCTGATCGGTCCCATCGCCAAACCGGACGAGATCCGCTTCACCGAAGCCCTGCCCAAAACCCGCAGCGGAAAAATCATGCGCCGCCTGCTGAAGCAGATTGCTTCCGGCGCCACCGTAACCGGTGACACCACCACACTGGAAGATTTCAGCGTGCTGGCCAAACTCAAGCAGAGCGACGAATAGACAATAGGCCGAAAACGGCCCTGCCGTCGGAATCCTTCAGAAAAGGCGAGATCCCCCGGGGTCTCGCCTTTTTTCTGTCCGGTCACTCTTCCCGTCGAGGAACGCGGGACGCGTTTCTTCTGCTTCGCGAACGACCCGCCACCTTCCCCAGGCGGCGTTGGCAACGCCGCCCGCCGGACCACATTTTCGATCTCATTGCCACGCAAGAGGCAAGCCTCGGGCTTTCGACAGGGAACGGTTCCTCGCCCGCAAATAAAAACGGCCGACTGCGCACCCTGCGCAATCGGCCGTGAAAAAATTTTGCCCCGCAATGCCGTTTCGGCGCATATCCCGTTCCCTCAAGATGAGAGTGGATAACCGCCATGGCGCCCGCTGACTTCCAGTTAAGGCATGTCATTGCGCGTCACAGCCAAGCCTCCGGGATGATATAATATTTATCGGTTCGGGAGTTTGCGTCGTGTAATCGCGAACACCGCAGGGCAAATCGTGTGTCCACCTCCGGGTGGACAAAAAATTGTGTGTGAGAGAACTATCGGAAGTCGACCGCCAGGTTCGTTTTCAACCGTTGTCTCAAGCGCTCGCAGGCCGCGTTGACTTCCTCGCTATTGAGCGTCCTCCCGGGCGTGCGGAATGTCAAGGAGATCGCGACCGATTTCCGATCAGCAGAGAGTTTTTCCCCCGAGGGATCGGTAAAAACATCGAACGGTTCCACTCCGGCGAGCAGGTCTTCCTTCCCCTCCAACAACGTTTTTTCAATCTCGGCATAGGCGAGATCCAAAGGACAAACCAAGGCCAGGTCGCGCACCATGGCTGGAAATTTCGGAATGTCCTGAAACGCCCGGCGGACTCCCAACCGGCGTAGCGCCTGCAGGGAAATCTCCGCGGTGAGAACCGGCCCATTGGCATCCAAGGCCCTCGCCGCGGAGGGCGACAGTTGCCCCAGGCACCCGAGCCGCACGCCGTTGAGCGAGACCTCCGCAGCCAGAGCCAGGGGAGCACGGGCTTCGATTTTCTGCAGGACACAGGGAGATCCCACCAGACTCTCAAGAAGGCCTTTCGCGTCATGCCAGTCCAGGGTCCGCACGGGTTCTCCCCGCCAGCCGCCGGAGGAGGTCACCCCGTGAAGCACCAACGCAAGGGTGCCGGATTCTTCGTTCTCGGAAACATGAAACGTCCGTCCCAATTCAAAAAGAGCAATGGTCTTGGCTCCCTGCCGGATATTGCGCTCCACGGCCGCGAGCAGACCGGGCAGCAGGCTGGTGCGCAGGTAGGCCTGATCATCCCCCAGCGGATTACGCAGGCGCAAGGCAGGCTCCTCCTGCCACAGCATGGCCTCGGAAACCAAGGTGCTGGTGCGGGCTTCGCTCAGACCCAGCCCGACCAGTTTTTGCCGGACCTCCATTTGAAAATCGTAAACGGCATCCGCCTCACCCGGAACGGCCGGTGCCGCCGCCAGGCGACCGGGAATGTTTTCCATGCCCAGAACGCGGGCAATTTCTTCAATCAAGTCCACCTCGCGAGTCAGATCCCGGCGGAATGACGGCACCTTCCAACCACCGGGGGTTTTCTCCAGTCCGAAACCCAATAAAATTTCCTCGACTGTTTCCGGCGGCACGTCCACCCCAAGCAGGGCGTTCACACGCTCGAGGCCCAAGGGAACTTCCCCACGATCGGAGGAAACCACTCCCCGGGAGTCCGCACGGGTCTCTCCGGCCTGTCCCCCGGCCAGTTCCAAAATCAAGGCCACCGCCCGCGACGCGGCCTGCACCACCCCGTCGGGATCAATGCCCCGCTCAAAACGATAGCTGGAGTCGCTCGACAGCCCCAACCGGCGCGAGGTGCGACGGATGGCGGACGGATCAAAATGGGCGCTCTCCAAAAGGAGGTTCACGGTTCCGTCCGTGACACCGCTCGACTCGCCGCCCATCACCCCACCCAGCGCCAGCACATGGGAGGCATCGGCGATCACCACATCGTCCGGAGTCAGTGAGTAAGTGCGACCGTCCAGCGCGGAAAATTCCTCTCCCGCCCGCGCAGAGCGCACGCCAAGGTTTCCCTCCAGCTTGTCCGCATCAAAGGCATGCAGCGGCTGTCCGGTTTCCATGAGAACGTAGTTGGTCACGTCCACAACATTGTTGATCGGACGCAGGCCGACCGCCTCCAACTTCTGGCGGAACCATTCGGGGCTGGGACCGACCTTCACCCCGGACAGGGGGGTCAGGGTGTAGGACACACACGCCGGGGATTCGACCGAAACCGGATTCGCCGGGGAAACCGTGCGCGCGACCACCGACGGCACAGTCAGTGTCCGACCGGTCAAGGCCGCGACCTCCCGGGCCATGCCGATGTGACCCAGCAGGTCCGGACGGTTGGGCGTGATCTCCAGATCCAAAATGGTGTCGCCGGGGAAAACCTCGGCCAGGGAAGCCCCCACCGGAGCGTCTGCCGGAAGAATCAACAAACCGTCCTCCCCCTTGGGCAGGCCCAATTCGTCGGCCGCGCACAACATGCCCTCGCTTTCGACTCCCCGCAGCTTGCCGACCTTGATTTTAAAATCCCCCGGCAGCACGGAGCCCGGCAGGGCCAGCGGAACCTTGTCCCCCACCCGGTAGTTTTTGGCTCCACAGACAATCTGCCGGGGATGCCCGCTACCGTCGTCCACCTTGCAGACACTGAGACGATCGGCGTTGGGGTGCTGGGTGGACTCCAAAATCTGGGCCACCACCACCTTGGGGATGGCCACGCCGAGCGTGACAACATCCTCCACCTCCACACCGGCGCGGGTCAACAGATCGGCCAGGTCCGGCACACCGGAAGGCAGTTCCACGTATTCCCGCAACCAATTAAGCGAAATTTTCATGCCTGGAATTGTTTCAAAAACCGCAGGTCATTTTCGACCAGCATCCGGATGTCGGGAATGTGGGTCAGATTCATGGCCAGACGATCAAGGCCGAATCCGAAGGCAAATCCGGTCACCCCCTCAGGATCAAAGGCCCGGTCGCCCCGCTTGCGGTTGATTTCTTCAAACACCGCCGGATCCACCATGCCGCAGCCAGCCAGTTCCATCCATTTGCCTCCCAGTGCCTGGGCCCGAATGTCGATTTCGTAGCTTGGCTCGGTGAACGGGAAAAAATGCGGACGAAAACGCACTTCGGTTTCCGGCCCGAATAACTCGCGAAAGAAATACTCCACCGTTCCCTTCAGATCGGCCACGGAGACGTGGCGATCCACATACAGTCCCTCCATCTGGGTGAACTGCGCCAGATGGGTGGCGTCCACCTCATCCCGCCGATAGGCCGCACCCGGGGCAATGATGCGCACCGGCGGGGGTTGCGATTCCATCACCCGCACCTGAACGGTAGAAGTGTGGGTGCGGAGAAGCCGTCCGTCCGGCAAAAA
>Ga0075012_10005420_pt1 | contig 11720 bp, 5 predicted proteins | sample All_14_2_FD_71474 | JGI IMG/M metagenome (GOLD analysis project Ga0075012, IMG submission 71474) | Freshwater microbial communities in response to fracking from Pennsylvania, USA - Allegheny Zone_MetaG_DW_15 | ecosystem: Environmental > Aquatic > Deep subsurface > Groundwater > Drilled...
CAACTGGTGGCGCCACGCGAGAAAGACCCGCTCGCCGGCCTGCCGCTCGACCAGCTCGGCGAGGGCGTGGAAGTGCTGGTCAACGACGGCGTGGTGAGCTTTCGCATCAGCAGCGAGATGCTCTTCCCCTCCGGCCAGGCTGACCTGATCGGCCCTGGCGCCCAGATGCTCGCCACCCTGGTGCCCGTGCTCAACGCCATGCCCAACCAGCGCATCGTTGTCGAAGGGCACACCGACGACGTGCCCATCCGCAACGAGCGCTACCCTTCCAACTGGGAGCTCTCGGGCGGCCGTGCCGGCAGCGTGGTGCGTCAGCTCATCGACCTGGGCGTGGCGCCGCAGCGCATCCGCGCCACCGGCTTTGCCGACACCCGGCCGCTGCAACCCAACGACAGCGAGGCCCACCGCGCCGCCAACCGGCGCGTGGAGCTGGTGCTGGAAACCGTGACCCCCGCCCCGAAATGACCCTGCCTGTTGGCGCCGACCGAAAACTGAGCCACTGGGGGTGCGGACGATTTCTTGGACTACCTTGAGGTAGTTCATGTTTTCATACGAGGATCGGCGCGGACTCTCCTGAGTGCTACTGCTAGGTGCTTGAGGCATTGGCGTCCTGGCGCAGCGTCTTCTCGTCGCAGGCGAGCGCCGCCGCCGCAGCGGCCCACGTGCCGTGCTGTTGCTTGGCCACCTGCGCAAGCTGCTGGCGAAACCAGCGGATGCGATCTGTTCGCGTACCTTCGCCAAAGCGCTCGTTGCTCTCGACCGGTGGTGCTGACCAACGCTTCCATTCGCGCAGAGCGCTGCGAAGGCCCGCGCTTGAATCACTATCGGACCACCACGCTATCGTGAGCATCGCTGCCGATCATTCGGCGAAAATTGACCCTCAGGGAGACTTTGACGTCGAACTAGCAGACTACCCTAGCGCAAAGCACGAGGCGTTTGAAGGACAATGTCGGCATACGCCGGACGAAGAGCGTAGGGAAAAAGGTATCCAAGTGGCCAGCTCCGAGCAACTCAAAGCGTTGATCAAATCGCACATCAGTCGCGATGACGGGCAGTTCTATTCCGTCGCGATGCAGGTTGCTGCGCATGAAGCCAAGCTGGGCCATGGCAAGCTGGCGGAAGAGTTGCGCGACATGATCGACGCGGGCAAGACCCGCTTGAGCCAAGATGCTTCCGGTAAGTTGGTGCCCATAGCAGGCTCCCTCAACAGTGCGAACAAGCCAAGGGGGGAGCTTGCCAGCCTGCTGGCCGTGACGCACCCGGCCAATCGTCTGGGTGACATGGTCCTTGACGATGGCGCGGCCAAACAGCTGGAGCGCATCATCAAAGAGCAGCGCTTGCTGGCGCGCATTAAGGAGCACGGGCTGTCTCCGCGCCGCAAGCTTCTGCTGGTCGGCCCTCCAGGAACTGGCAAGACCATGACGGCTTCCGCCTTGGCCGGGGAGTTGGGCCTCCCGCTATTTTTGGTGCGTCTCGATTCTTTGATCACGAAGTTCATGGGCGAGACCGCAGCCAAGCTGCGGCAAGTTTTTGATGCCATCGCTGATCTTCGTGGCGTCTATTTTTTCGATGAGTTTGATGCCATCGGGTCGCAGCGTGGCGCCGCCAACGACGTGGGCGAAATTCGGCGCGTGCTGAACAGCTTTCTGCAGATGATCGAGCAGGACCAGTCCAACAGCCTGATCATTGCTGCAACCAACCACCCGGAAGTTCTCGACCACGCCTTGTTCAGGCGGTTCGATGATGTGGTGGAGTACCACCTACCTACGTCTGCCCAGGCGCTCGACTTGATCCGGTCGCGCCTCGGTGCTTTCGCGCCCAAGCCATTCAAGAAGGATGGGCTAGCGGAACAAGCAGGTGGTTTGAGCTACGCCGAAATTTGTCGTGCTGTGGACGAGTCCATTAAGGACGCGATCATGCACGATCAAACCAAAGTGCAACGGGCCGAGCTGGGGCGTGCGTTAGAGGAGCGCCGCCTCATCAGTGCAAAGCTGGCCCAGAACAACAAGCACATGTCGAACCATGCCGGAACAACCCCAAGATAAGCGCCCCCACCTTGTACTGACCAACACATCCAAGGCTCAATCCTTCAAGGCCCCTTCGGCTGGGGGCGGCGGCGCGCCGGTAGTGCCCGCAGTTGATCGCGCTCAACATGGGGCCTCCCTGAGCGCACAACTTCAGGCACTTAAACCTGTTGCCCAGCAGGTGGTTGCAGCGCAAAAGGAGCAAGGTCTCGAAAGCGGACTGGGGCTCCAAATTCAGTTCATCGGCGTGCCAGATGTTGCCCTTGCGTTTGAGAGCCTCGGGAGCGAATTGGGGCGTGATCCACAAAAGAAGATTGAGGTCCTGAGTATTCGGACTGAAGCGGGCACGACCTACGCCAACGTCTTTGTTCCGGACGGAAAGCTCGCTCATTTTGAAAAGTATGTTGAAGACTATTTGGCTGACCGCAGGAAGGCCAACGGTGACGCCAATGACCACCATGCGCTCCTGAATACCATTTCTTCGATTCGAAGCGCTGAGCTTCGGGCCCTGTGGACCGATGACGTCGAACAGTTCCCGCAAGATGCCGAGGAGAAGTTTTGGTGGGAGGTTTGGTTACCCGTGCGCGGAAATCGCGATGCAGTGGTTGCGGACTTCCGCAAGCTAGCTGAGCTGGCCGAATGTCGGGTCAGCACCCATCAGATCAACTTTCCGGAACGCACCGTTGTTCTGATGTGGGCGTCGCAGCAGCAGTTTTCCAAATCCGTCATGACCTTGAACTGCGTGGCCGAGCTTCGTCGCGCCAAGGAAACGGCAGAGTTTTTCGACAGCATGACTCCGCCGGAACAGCAGCAGTGGGTTGATGAAACGTTGGCACGTTTGACTGTGGCGCCGGAAGGCGACGCAACCCCCCGTGTCTGCCTCTTGGATTCGGGCGTGAATCGAGGGCACCCATTGCTGGCACCTTTCCTCGCCACGGAAGACCTGCACACGGTCGATCCAGCGTGGGGTGTAGACGACACGGCCAACCATGGTTCCGGCCTGGCTGGCCTCGCTGCGCTGGGTGATTTGGCAGATGCGCTGGCTTCTGCCGACCCCATAGTGGTCCCTCATCGCTTGGAGTCAGTGAAGCTGACTCCTGAGCAGGGCGCCAACGATGGTGACGCCCACCATCACGGCTACCTTTTTGCGGAGGCAGTGGCACGCCCCGAAGTCGCTGCGCCAAATCGTTCACGGGTGTTCACCTCAGCCGTGACGTCTAGCGACGACCGTGATCGAGGCCGTCCGTCGGCATGGTCTTCTACGGTTGATCGCCTTGCATCTGACTACGATGGCAATGGCCAGTTTCCTCGCCTGTTTGTGCTGTGTGCAGGCAACACCGAAGATTCGCAGTCGTGGGGTGCCTACCCCGCCAGCCTGAGCACCAACGGTGTCCGTGACCCTGGCCAAGCCTGGAACGCGATCACGGTTGGCGCCTACACCGAGAAAGTGAACATCACCGAGGCTGATGCCCAGGGCTTTACGCCGGTTGCGGTCAGCGGGGGGCTCAGCCCGTACACCCGCACTTCGGCAGACTGGAGTACGGCGTGGCCCTTGAAGCCCGAGGTTGTCTTTGAGGGCGGCAATGCAGGCAAGGACGCGTTGAGTGCCGTTGGCATCTCCAGTCTTCACCTGCTCACGACCAACAATCGACCGATTGAGCGCCTGTTTGATACGACCAATGCCACTAGTGCGGCCTCAGCCTTGTGCGCACGCATGGCTGGACAGCTGATGGCGGCATACCCGGCGCTTCGCCCGGAGACCGTCCGGGCGCTGATCGTACATTCTGCCGAGTGGACGGATGCCATGCGCGCCGTGTACTTGCCTGCCAACAGGCCACCAACCAAAAATGACCATGTGCGCCTGATTCGCCACTGTGGCTGGGGCGCCCCGAATTTGGATCGAGCTTTGTGGAGCGCAGGCAACTCGCTGACCCTTGTCATTGAAGACCAAGTGCACCCGTACCAGAAGGTCAAGGGCAAGGGGGTGGTCAGTAAGGACATGAACCTTCATGCGCTGCCCTGGCCCAAAGAGCAGCTGCAGGCCCTGCCACCCGATACCAATGTGGAGCTCCGTGTCACGTTGTCGTACTTCATTGAGCCAAACCCGTCTGCGCGTGGAACCTCTTCAAAGTTCCATTACCCATCCCATCGCCTACGTTTTGATGTCCAACGTCCGCTGGACGCGACCACCGAAGACTTCATTGCCCGCATTAATGCAGCGGCCGAACGCGAAGATGATGGTGATCCGATTGACCCCAAAGACCCCAATTGGATTTTGGGTGACCGTCAGCGCCACCGTGGATCGCTTCACCACGACATTTGGCAAGGCACGGCGGCTCAGCTGGCGAGCCGTGGCTTCATTGCCGTATACCCAGCCAAGGGCTGGTGGCGCACTCGCCAGGCCCAGGAGCGATATGACCTGCCCGCCCGCTACAGCCTCATCGTTTCCATCCGCACTCCGGAAACGGAGGTTGATCTCTACACCCCTATTGCCCAGCAAGTAGCCGCGCAGATCGCCGCGCCCGTTGTTGTGACTGTTTGATTGCCTCTCTGATGGATTACCAAGAACTGAAGCTGCTGGAAGACGACCTGTGGGAAGCCGCAGACCAGCTTCGCGCTAACTCCAAGCTGACCGCCAGCGAGTATTCAATGCCGGTGCTGGGCTTGATCTTCCTGCGCCATGCCACCACGCGCTTTCACGCCCTGTTGCCTGACGTTGAAGAGGCCGTGCCTGCTCGCGCAACCGGCGCTTTGCGTGAAGACCGCATCAAGCTGGGCTTCCAAGGCAAGGCCGCCATTTACCTGCCCGAAGCCGCCCGATACGACCACTTGGCCGCGCTGCCTGCAGGCACCAACGTGGGCGAGGCCATCCGTGACGCGATGATCACCATCGAAGATTCGGTGACCGATCAGAAGGGCCAGAAGCTGCTGGAAGGCGCTTTGCCCAAGGACTACCTCGGCCTTGAGCCAGACCTGCTGGCCGAGTTGTTGAAGATCTTCAATCGCCCCGCTTTGCAGACCGCCACGGGCGATGTGTTCGGGCGCATCTACGAATACTTCCTGAACCAGTTCGCGCAGAGCGGCGCGCAAGAAGGCGGTGAGTTTTTTACACCGCCGAGCCTGGTGCGCATGATCGTCAACGTGATCGAGCCAGACCATGGCGTGGTGCTCGACCCAGCCTGTGGATCGGCAGGCATGTTCGTGCAGACCGGTCACTTCATTGAAGAAGTGCGGCACAAAAGCACCAACGAGGTGGACATCACCTTCTACGGGCAAGAGAAGGCAGACCTGAACAGCAAGCTCGCCCGCATGAACTTGGCCGTGCACGGGCTGGAAGGCAACATCCGCATCGGCAACACCTTCTACGACGACCACCACCAGTTGTTGGGCCAGTGCGATTTCGTGATGGCCAACCCGCCGTTCAACGTGGACGGCGTTCAGGTCGCCAAGGTCAAAAGCCAGGTCGGCGACAACCAGACGGGCCGTTTGCCGTTCGGGCTGCCCGGCGTGGCGGGCAAATCCAAGGGCAAAAACAATGGCGATGGCGCAACCATCTCCAATGCCAACAGCCTGTGGCTTCAATATTTCTACAGCTACCTGAACGACAACGGCCGTGCTGGTTTCGTCATGGCCTCCAGCGCCTCGGATGCGGGCAATAAAGACAAGGACATCCGCCAGAAGCTGGTCGAGACCGGCCATGTGGACGTGATGATGTCCATCGGCCCCAAGTTCTTCTACACCCGCAGCCTGCCGTGCGCCCTGTGGTTCTTCGACAAGGGCAAGCCAGACGACCTGCTGGACACCGTGTTGATGATCGATGCCCGCAACGTCTACACCGTGGTGTCGGCGCGCTCGCATGTGTTCACCGACGAGCAACTGGCCAACCTGACGGCCATCACCTGGCTGTACCGAGGTGAGCATGACAGGTTCGTCGCGCTGCTGGCCTCGCACCAGGGGCAGATGGCGCAGCACCTGCAGGCACTGGCAGAACGCCTTGCCAATGACGAACAGCAAGTCAATGCGTTGGCCACGGCGCTGCGCAACTTCGCCAAAACAGCATCAGACGACGCGGCCATTGCGGTCGTGCGCGAGAAGCTGGGCGAAGACCACGGCATCACCGACGAGCTGCTTCAGGCCTATATCGCTGACGTGCAGAAGGTGGGCGAGCAAGCCGACGGTTGGCATCAAGCCTTGGATGTGGCGCAGCGTGAAGCCAGCGCTGTGCTGAAAACATGGGCCAAGCTGACTGACCAAAGCCCCCTGGACCAACGCAAGGCCCTGCACAAGCAGGCCGAAGCCATCAACCCAGCCTTGAAGGCCGGATTGGCCGCCCTGGAGGCGCGCCACAAAGCATGGCTGAAGCTCTTGGACCAGGCTGAAAAAACACTCCGAGCCCGCCAATGGGCGGCCTTCGATGGCGACGCTGTGCGTGAGGCCAAGAAGGCGCTGCTGCCTCGCGACGTGAAGAAACGCGAGAAGCCCACCGTGCGTGACCTGGGTGTGGAAGCGTTCAAGCGCGCCATCTACTTCATGGGGCATGGGCATTGGCTGCTGAGCCGGTTCCAATCGGGCCTTTATGAGGATGTGCTGGGCCTTTGCAAGGTGGTGAGCCGGGATGAAATCCAGGCTAATGACTTCTCGTTGACGCCGGGCCGGTATGTGGGGGTAGCAGAAGGCATTGAAACCCCCGATGACAGTGGTGAGTCCTTTTACAACCGTATGAGAGAGATTCACGCCGAACTCGAAGAGTTGGAGGAAAATTCAAGACTTTTAATGAGCGCAATAAAGGGGTCGTTCGTGGAGTGGGTCGAATGAAGACACTCTCAAAGTGGGTTGAGTTCAATCCTCGTGTCGAACTGGAGAGGGGGCAGGAGTATCCTTTTGTCGGAATGGAGAGGTTAAAGCCTGGATCTCGATATGTTGAAAGCAATGAGGTTCGGGCTTTCAGTGGTGGTGGAGCGCGATTCAAATTTGGAGACACATTGTTTGCTCGTATCACACCTTGTCTCGAAAATGGGAAAATAGCTCAATTTGCTGGGCCACCAGATTCATGCGGATTTGGCTCTACGGAGTTCTTTGTCTTTCGTGCGCGAGTAGGGTTGGCAGACCCTTCATTTATTTACTACCTATCCCACACCGATTTGGTTCGCAAGACGGCGCTGAATAGCATGGTCGGCGCGTCCGGCAGACAGCGCGCGGATATTGCCGCGTTACGCGATTTGGCTATTGATCTTCCCGAGCCAGATGTCCAAGAGAGAATTGGGGGGCTTCTGTCGAGATACGACGACCTCATTACGGCGAACTCTGCTCAAATGGTTTTGCTCGAAGAATCTGTGCGCTTGACGTTCCGTGAGTGGTTTGTAAATCTCCGATTTCCCGGATGCAGTCAGGGGTGGTATGGCGAGGAAATTCCCGAAGGTTGGACTAGAAGGCCAATCTCCCAGTTGCTGGATGTAAACCCAAAGACTTCATTTGAGAAGAATAGGCTCTATCCATTTGTTCCAATGCAGAGTCTTTCTGAGACATCTATGCTCATAGACACAGTAGAAGAGCGTGTTGTTCAGGGAGGGGCAAAATTTCAGAATTCGGACACGTTGCTGGCGCGTATCACGCCATGCCTTGAAAACGGCAAGACTGGATTTGTTCAGTTCTTGACTGAAGACGCACCCATGGCAAGTGGCTCAACGGAGTTCATTGTTTTGCGGGGCGTGCTAGTAAGCCCTTATTGGGTTTACTGTCTTGCGCGGGAGGACTCATTCCGAAAGCACGTCATTGGCAGTATGGTTGGTTCTGATGGCCGCCAGAGAGTCAATACAAAGTGTTTTGATTCCTACTACGCATTTCAGCCCCCTCCAGAAATAATGAATGCGTTTGACGAGGTAGTGTCGCCAATGTTTTCACAGGTGGAAAATTTGGCGAAGATGAATCGCGATTTGAAGATCTGTAGAGATGAGTTGCTTCCCCGGCTGATGTCCGGCGCAATTCGAGTCTGAAGCGGTATCAAGGACCAAACATGGCGAGCGCCGACTATTCAGAAGACAACAACATCCAGGAGCCCGCAGCCAAGCTGTTTGAGGACAACCTGGATTGGCGCTCCGTCTATGCCTTCAACGCCGAGACCTTTGGCCCCACATCCCTGCTGGGCCGAAAGGATGCGACCGAGGTGGTGCTGGTCCGCGAGCTTGATGCTGCGCTCACCAAGCTGAACCCCAAGCTGGCCGCCACGCCCGAGGGCCGTGCCAAGTTGGGTCTGGCCCGTGACCAGTTGCTGGATGCCGATCCCACCAAGACCTTGTTGCAGCACAACGAGGCCAAGTGGAAGCTGATGCGCGATGGCATCACTTTGAAGTCACCCACCGGGAACGCGGCCGCCGATGTGCACGTCACGGTGATCGACTTCACCCAGCCGGAGAAAAATGACTTCCTGGTGGTACGCGAGCTGTGGGTGCAAAGCGGCCCGTTCAGGCGGCGTTGCGATCTGGTGGGCTTCGTCAACGGGTTGCCGCTGGTGTTCATTGAACTCAAGCGCCACGACAAAGGCCTGAAGGCCGCTTTCGACGACAACTACACCGACTACAAAGACACGATCCCGCGCTTGTTCCACTACAACGCGCTGGTGATCGTGTCCAACGGGCTGGATGCCCGCTTTGGCTCCATCACCAGCACCTGGGATCACTTCTACCGCTGGAAGCGCCTGAACGAAGACGATGCCGACCCTGCGCCAAAGCACGACGAGGTCCCGCTCAAGCCGATCCTGCCCATCTTGCTGCGCGGCATGTGCACCAAGGGCGCGCTGCTCGACATCGTTGAAAACTTCATCCTCTTTGACAGCAGCGAAGAGATGACGCTGAAGGTGGTGGCCCGCAACCACCAGTACATCGGTGTGAACAAGGCCATCGCCAAGTTGCAATCGGGTGATGCCGACGTGCTGGCTGGCAAGCTGGGCGTTTTCTGGCACACGCAAGGCAGCGGCAAGAGCTATTCGATGGTGTTCTTCTGCCAGAAGGTGCACCGCAGGGTGTCAAGCGCCTACACCTTTGTGCTGCTGACCGACCGCAAAGAGCTGGACGATCAGATCTACACCACCTTTGTGGGCTGTGGTGTCTCGACCAACAAGGGCGACAAGGCCACCGGTGCGGATGGGCTGGAGCGCCTGCTGCGAGACCAAAACCGCCGTTATGTGTTCAGCCTGATCCACAAGTTCCGCAAGCGCGTGAGCGAGCCATGGACCCCGCGCAAAGACATCATCGTGCTGTCTGATGAGGCGCACCGCACGCAATATGGCCGGCTGGCAACGCAGATGCGCATGGCCTTGCGGCACGCGGCGTTCCTGGCTTTCACGGGCACACCGCTGATCGACAGCAAAGAGTGGCATGAGACCGAAAAAGTGTTTGGTGCCTATGTGTCGGTCTACGACTTTCAGCGTGCCGTGGCCGATGGTGCCACGCTGCCGCTGTACTACGAGAACCGTGGCGAAAAGCTCCGCCTGGTGGACGCGGGCCTGAACAAGCGCATCGAAGAGCGAATTGACGCGGCGCGGGCCGATGGCGAGCTGTCTGAAGAACAAGAAGCAAAGCTGTACCGCGAGTTGACCCGCGAGTACCCGGTGTTCACGTCAGACACGCACCTGAACGACGTGGCCACCGATTTTGTCGAGCACTACCACCAGCGTTGGCGCTTGATGGAGGCCCCTACCAAGCCTGGTGAGGCCATCAAGTACGGTGGCAATGCCAAGGCCCTGCTGGTTTGCATTGACAAGATCACCTGCGCGAAGATGGCGGAGCGCATCAAAGCCAAGTGGCAAGCCAAGCTGCAAGAGCTGCAAGCCAAGCTCCAGAAGGAAGAAGCCATCTACGCCAAGGCTGGCAAGCCCGAGCCGCCGTTCGTGGTTCGGCTGCGGGCGCAAATTGCATGGATGGTGGATACCCAGATTCACCCTGTGTTCAGCCCTGAGCAAAACGAGGTGAAGGACTTTGCCGCCGAAGGCATCGACGTGCGCCCCTTGCGCCAGGTCATGGCCGATGGCATCGGCGGCAAGAGCTTGGATGAATGCTTCAAAGACGGCAAGAACCCCTTCCGGGTGGCGGTGGTGTGTGCCATGTGGCTGACCGGCTTCGATGTGAAGTCACTGGCAACGCTGTACCTGGACAAGCCCATGAAGGGCCACACACTGATGCAGGCCATTGCCCGCGTCAATCGGGTGGCGGCCAACAAGAAGAACGGCCTCATCATTGACTACAACGGCATGCTCAAGAGCTTGCGCAAGGCGCTGGCTACGTATGGGCAAGGTGACAAAGGCTCACCCGTTGATCCCTTGTTCGATGAAGACCAAGCGCTGGCCGAATACGCGGCGTCCATCGACAAGGTGGCGGCGCACCTGGCCACTGTGGGCTACGACTTGAACGGGCTTGTCCGCGCTGAAGAGGGCGAAGAGACTTGGGCTGAACTGCTGAATGCACAGAACGCCGTGAGCACGTCGCCTGAGAACAAGAAGACCTTCCAGGTGCTGGCCGAAGACGTGTTCGACCGGTTCCGTGGTCTGTTCCCCAATCCCGGTGTCTTCAAGTACGAGCCGCAAGAGAACGCCATTGCAGCGCTCTACAACCTGCTTCAAAAGCCCAAGCCCAAGGTGGACATCACCGCGATCATGCAAGAGATTCGTGGCGTGATTGACACCTCACTGGAGGTGGCTCCTAAAGGCATGGTGAATCAGCCGCCGTCAAAGCAATACGACTTGTCTGGTATTGATTTCGAGCGCTTGCGGGCTGAGTTTGCCAAGTCGCCTTACAAGGAAACGGCCGTGCTCACCTTGCAGGAGCGTATTGAGGCTCGCTTGGCTTCGATGATGAAGCTGAACCCCGGCCGCATCGACCTCTACAAGCGCTATCAGGAAATCATCGCGGAGTACAACCGGGATAAGGACGACGCCGAGATCCAGCGTGTCTTCGATGACCTCATGAAGCTACATGATTCCCTTGACCAAGAGGAGAGGCGCTACGTGCGCGAGGGCTTCAACAGCGAGAGAGAGCTCGCGGTGTATGACCTGCTGTCCAAGGACAAGGCCGACATCACCAAGGGTGACATCGACAAGGTGAAGAAGGTGGCGCAGGAGCTCATGGCGACCGTGGAAAAGCGGCGTACTGAGATGGGAGACCTGCGCGACCGTGCCTCTGCTCAGGCTCAGATGAAGGCTGCCATCATTGATCGATTGCTTGAGGGCATGCCAGATGGCTACTCAAGTGAGGACATTGAGGTGAGAGCCGAAGTGATTTTTCAGTACGTTCAAGGGCAGTTGCAGAGCGCTGCGCTTCACTGAGGCACAGGGGCCGTCAGTCTTTGATGCCCCGTTCGCTTTTGGCGCTCATCGTCAATAGCCTTTGAGCTCAAGGGATTCTTCAGAACTCTTTTATTGCAGGTGCCTTGAATGGACCCCAAAAAATCAGAACTCTATTCTTCCGTTCAGAACTCTATTCAAACGGACCAGTCGTCCTTCCAAGCCGCCATCATCGACCTCGACGGCACCATGGTCGATACCCTGGGCGACTTCGTCGTCGTCCTGCACCACACCCTGGCCGACCTGGGTTGCCACCCCATCGAGATCGCCCGGGTCGACCGCGCCTTCGTCGAACTCACCGTGGGCAAAGGCACCGAAGACCTGCTGCGCCGCACCCTGGCCCACGCCTGGGGCCTGCCCGA
>Ga0075012_10005422_pt1 | contig 11719 bp, 10 predicted proteins | sample All_14_2_FD_71474 | JGI IMG/M metagenome (GOLD analysis project Ga0075012, IMG submission 71474) | Freshwater microbial communities in response to fracking from Pennsylvania, USA - Allegheny Zone_MetaG_DW_15 | ecosystem: Environmental > Aquatic > Deep subsurface > Groundwater > Drilled...
CCTCCAGCAAGGTAAATCCCCCGGTGCGCCTCATGGATTCCAGACCAGGTGGGAAAGCTCCCAGGTTTTCGGCTCACGCCCCTCTTTCCATTCCGCCTTGACCGCAATCCGCCAAAATCCCGGAATGACCGACAATTGATCGGCCTTGATCTGCTCGCGACGAATTTCCTCCCGATACGCCACTCCATTGACCTCTTGTTTGTCGGAGAATTCCCGGAGTTCCGGCAGCGCCAGCCGGGCGAGCCGATTTTCCAACTCCTGCCGGATCGCCCGCTCGCGCTGCACCGCGCGCGACGCATCCACGGAAACCTCCATGGCAAAAAGCAAGCCCATCACCGAAAGCGCAAAAACGGCCAATGCGATCAGGGTTTCCAGCAGCGTAAACGCCCGCCGGTTCACCGCACCGGTCCGGCACTCAGAAGGAATAGCGTTCATCGTGCACGTTCCCGGTCAAAAAATCCAGATCGGCTTCGATCCAGCGGCTTCCCTGCTCGATCCGCAAGCCGATTGGCACCACCACCCCGATGGAAAAAATATTCAGAACCTGATCGTTGGCCGGCTCCCAATTCCCCTGCGGGAACCGCACGAACAAACGGCTGTTCCCGGCCAGTTTCCCGATCGACTGCCCCGCCTCCTTCTCGCGGACGAATCCCTGCGGATGGAGCCGAAGCTGAATCGGCCGGCCAGACTTCTCCGCCTCCAGGCACGCCCGGCGAACCGCCAAAGTCAACTCCTCCATCGCCCCCCGGAGCTGCTGCTCGGAGCGATTGCCGGAAATCACCGGGATCACCGCGAAGAAAACCACTGCGATAATGGCCAGCGCCAGCGCAAGTTCCAGAAACGTGTAACCCCGGGCGCCCTTCCCCGCCCGGCTACTTGGAGGATCGGATCGGCAGATCATCCTCGCTCACCCGTTTGTCCGGTCCCAGCGAAATTAGATCGTAGGAATCCGGATTGCGCTTGCCCGGATATTCGTAATGATAGGGCGTTCCCCACGGGTCCAGCGGCACGGATTCAAGCAACCGCCGCCACTTCCGTGGCACCGGCTCGGTCGTCGGCTTGGTCACCAGCGCTTCCAATCCCTGCTCGGTGCTCGGGAAGGTGTAATTCTGCATTTCGTAGACCTTGAGTTGCGTCTTGATGGCCTGGACGTCCGTGTCCACCCGCTGCTCTTTGGCCACATCGACGTTGCCGCTGAGGAGATAAATGGCTGATCCCACCAGCACCGCGATGATGCCCAGGACCAGCATGATTTCAAAAAGCGTGTAAGCCGCCTCGCGCCGATTCTCGGGGAATGCAATTTTCTTCATGGGAAGGTTAGGAGACTACTCTCGCTTCCCGGCATTTGGCCAGCGGGAAGCGAGGTCTTTGCCGGAGCCGGGCCAGTCTCACCCTTGAGCTGAAGGGCGGCGTCCCGAATGAAAACCCCGGCCTCCGCCGACTTGAGAATGATCGAGTTTTCTCCGACCAGAAACTGATTGACCGGCAGCAGCAGGCTGCCGCCTCGCCAGCCCGCGTATTGCAGCGTTCCGTCCACCTTCACGTAACCCGGATCCGTCAGCGGCGGGGTTGCCGGCACGAATTCACCGGCAAATTCCCCGTTAATCCAAACCTGCACCTTTCGATTGAGCGGAAGATTCAGAAACTTCGCCTTGATCAGGGTTCGTTCGGGCATTTCTCCCAGCGGCACGATAAACTCCAGGCCGCCCGCCAAACTTTCCGGCGACTGCTGCAAGCTGGCTTCCAGAACGGAATCGAACCAGGCATCCGGCGGCGCCAGGTTTTGTTTTCCCGCCAGCTCATCCGCACCGATGATTCGACCGCTCATTACCAGGGTCGCCAGTTCCCCGTCCTTTCCCAAAAAAACCGCCGAGGGCTGGAGCCACTGGAAACCGAGTTGGAGCAGATCCGCCGTTTGCCCGGAAATGAGGAGTTGGCCCGCGTGAGCCAGCAATTCCTTCGGGATTCGCAGCGTCCGCTGATTCAGCCCGGCCACGCCTTCGGCCAGATTTTCCGACAACAGGGTTCGGGTTCCCGCCTGCACGTCCAGCCAGTAGACCGCCAGCGCCGCGGAATCCGAGTCGCGAAAAACCAGGGTCACGAATAATTCTTCCGCGGCTCCCGCCGGGAGCAGGAAAAACTCCACGGCGTTCCCCGACGGGACGCGTGCTTGATGGGGGCGGGCATAAAATCTTTCCGGTGGCAGCGCCGGGTCATCCAATGGCATTCGAACCACCACCTCCGCGGCCGCCCGCCCGGCAACCGGCGCTTCCTGCGCCCACAGCGAACCCGCCGCGCAGCAAAGCCACGCGCTCCATCCAATCCAGGTTCGGGGGAAAACAGAAATTCTCATTCGTTAAAGTGGTTTACCATAAGGCAATGCCATCCATATCGGTCAGCTGAGTTCTTCGGTCAGCCAAGCCGTAATTGTTATCGTCGAAAAATCGAGCAAATCAAAGCAGTTTTCATCTTGTCACTCTTTTGCTCCCTGCTCGTCCCAAGAAATAAAAGGTATGCGGATAAACTTTCAAAAAACCTCTTGCTATCAACTAAAAGACAACCTACCTCACGCAATAAATAAAATGATATTTACATCCAAACAATTTGCAATCAAATCGATTTCCATCTGGTTTTCGATTGGCATCTTCGCGTTCACCGGCTGCTCCACCGTCACTACTCGCACCGGGCGAATTGATTCCTCGAAATATCCCGGAAAAGCAAATGGCATGTTTTATTACCTGCCCAAGCTGCTGGTTCGGATAAAGGGCGCCGCCAAAGAAGCCGATTACACCATTACAGTATCGGCAGAATATGCAGCGGATGGCAATGGGCGCTATTTTTTGGAAATGCGAGGCAATCCGTTCTACGAGGACCATTCCACGCTGGAAGTTGATGCCCGCGGTCTACTCACCAGCGTGGATATCACCGCAGAGGACAAAACGGGTGAAATCATTGGCGACATCGCCGCAATTGCCGCGAAGGCAATGACGTTTGGCGTGGGCGTTGCGCCAGGCTTGCGTTCAGCTTCGGAAGGCATTCCTCCCTTTGACGTGACGTTCGAAATCGGCGAGTTCCCAAAAATTCGCAACCGACTCCTCGCCTTGGGATTGGATGTGAAACTGGAAAAGTCCGCCCCAACCATGACTTCGATTTCAGCATTTGAGTTCGCCGAGCGAAAAAACGGTCAATCCAAACCGGTGAGCGGAATCGTCTTCCGTCCAGGCATTCCTTATACGCTGAAAATCTCAGACGGTCCGCTGCAGCAACGGCTATTGGCTAAATCCCGGACCGACCTCGCCAAGGACATTAAAAATAAGAAACAGAGCATTTCCCAACTCGAGCTTGCCGAGTCCTCCGACCCGCAGGTTAAGGTCAGCCAAACAGCCCGGTTGCATGAAGAACTCGAGGATTTGGAGGCCCAATATGCCTCACTCACGCCCGCAGAGGCTCGGCCTCTGAATATGCTGCGTGCCGAACTCATCGTGCCAGATGCGAACACTCCACTGGTCTTTCCCCTTGGCAGGACGCCTTTTTCCAAGCGGACCGATACCCTTACCTTTACAAATGGCATGCTTACCAAAGTTCACCGCGCACGCCCAAGCGTGATTCTGGGGTTCCTCCAAATTCCCAAACAAATTTTAACAACGCTCACACCGCTTCCACTTGAGTTAAAACAAACCCAAGTCAACAACATCAAGGCTTCCCGCGAACTGGAAACGCTTTTAGGCTCCAAACCACCTACCCCCAATGCACCGTAGTTTTCATCTCATCATTCTGGCGTGCGGAGGTTATTGGCTACCTATTTGTGCTGGAGCTGACGCTTCGAAACTCCCGCATTCGTTTGAGGAAAATCGCCGAAAGCTCAAAACACCACCACCCACAGCCACACTGGCTATCCCCGCGATTCAGCAAGGCCTGGATGTTTCTAAAAAAACGAAGGCAAATTCGCTTGATAAGAAAATAGGTTCGGCCTTGGCGGCCGCGCTATTGGAGTCTGCCGTCACTGACCAGTTGGCTCCTCCGCAAATCGAACGCGCCCGTAATTACTTTCTTTGGCCGAAAAAGCCCCAGAATAGCATTTTTGCCAATCCCATATTTCAAGAAAATTTCCTCTATTTATTGGAGAATGCCAAACGGGATCGTTTCATCGTCGGCGGCCTGCCCGCCTTGAAACTAACGGATTATCCAAGTTGCGTCATGGTAGGCACGGGGAGGTCTTGGGAAGCTTCGGGCGCCGTCATCGCTCCTCGCATCGTTCTTACGGCAGCGCATATTACGGATAAACCTGAGCGGGTGTTTTTTGGAACGTCGCTCGAAGATCCATTGGGAATAACCAGAAAGGTCGTGGCCAAAGCGATCTGCCCGGGTTACTCGCCCTCTGACAACCATAAAAACGATTTGATGCTACTCTTATTGGACGCCCCGGCACCTCCCTTCGCAGCAGTTGCGAAGTTAGCTCCAAGCGATGTTTTTACGAAAGAAAAACTGCGCGTCGTTCGAATCGCCGGATTCGGAGTAATTTCGGGCGCGTCGAGCGTGGGCCTGGGCGTGAAGCGATGGGGCGATGTCGCGGTAGTCACTCCGGATAGCAGCGGCAACGACGACGCCCAGTATGGCGCTCACCCGGGGTTGGAATTCGTTGCGGGTGACAATCGGGTGGATACCTGCTACGGCGACAGTGGCGGCCCCGCTTACTGGGAGGATGTCAATGGCAAATGGTGGCTCGTTGGAATCACCTCCCGATGGACTCTGAACCGTCGAAGAAATTGTGGCGACGGAGGCATCTATGTGCGTCCGGATAAATATCAGGATTGGATTCAGCAAATGGCGCGGCAGTGGAACCAAAGCATAGACAATCTTCAATAAAAGGGATCAAAGGTTCCTAATAATTGGTCGAAGTCGCTCAGCGTTTAGGACCATTTTCCGGCCGGTTCCGGAAAAGATTTCCCCTTCCTTCAGGCCGGGCTCGGCCTCACAAAGTCCACTCACATCGCGCAAATAAGTCGCGAGCTTGACCGATTGTCATGAAGAATGCCGCATCGAAACAACCCATCCCGTCTTGTGCGGACCACGGCGAGTGGCGATTGAGGGTGAGCCCGTCCATTGATTTGTCGAGTAGATCATCGAAAGCTGATTCGCCCTCGTTGCGAATCCTGGATAGCAAGAATCTTGCAGTAACCCTCACTGCAATCTCAACCTTCTTGGCACTTTTAGTTTGCTTTGGTTGCCGCCATCGACCCCCGCTACGGCCGAAAAACAAAGCAACCGGCCATCACCAGCCAGCGGGAATTCATGCGGATTTTGTTTGCTGCCTTCGGCGCAGCCAGCAAAGGCCACCCAAGCCAAGGGCCAGCAGGGCGCCGGTGAAGGGTTCGGGGATCACCCCCACCGTGTTGAAACCGGGCAGTTCCTCCCCACCCGGTATTATATCAAAGGAAAAATTACCAAATCCACCGACCAGAAGCACTCCCGGATACGTGTTCGTGCCCAAAGCCAGTTCACCTGCGAAAGGATCTGCGGTGAAGGTGGCATCAAATTTATAAATAAGGTATTGTGCGCTTAAATCCGTGAAGTCCGAACCCGTGCTGGCAAACAGGTAGATATTCTTTCCGGCAAATGGATCGGAGAACCCGGCAGGCGCAGCCGAGAATATCCCGTCATATCCCAGCCCGAAATCCTCCATGCCAAAGGCATCGCCAAACCGAACGAAGCTACTATTGATCGAGATGAGGTCTCCCGCATTCCATGCATCCAAAATGCCTGCATCATTCAATGTGAAATAACCTACCTGCAGATTGTCAGCGGTGTTCCCTAGAATTAAGGAACCTCCTGAATCAGCCAGCGCGTAGACGGATGTTGCATCCGGAGTCAGGTTTTGAATGGTAAGCACACCAGCCTTTGCGGAAAAAGGCTGCAGCACAGCAATTAAGCATGCTACCGCTATCAAATGACTAAACATCGGATATTTCATGGTTTTCTATTCGGTTGAACTCCTTTGAACACTCTTTTCCGCTTTATGCACAACTCCTCTTCTCAATAAGGGGCGCTCCTTTGGATTTCCACGGCGGCACCTCTCCTGCGAATCGCTATACCTTCTGGAAGCTGCACATCATTCATCGGCAGCACTCCCCCGCCGACCTGTCTCCATCCCGTCCCGGCAATCCCCCCGTTTGAATAATAAAAGGTTTCCAAATTGCCATCTCCATTCGCATCAAAAAGGATCTGGTCCGCGGTCAATGTCGCCCCGGCCGCGATGCTGTTGGCGGGCGATTCTGGATCGTAGAAGCCGCTGTTGCCTAATGTGGTGCCCACGGCGTAGATGTTGGCATAGTAGCCATATCCGGTTTCGATCTCCAAAGACACATCACCATTCTGCACCGTGCCGGCTTGTTCCAACACCACTGCATTTGCGCTTTTTTTCACAATCGAGAGGGCATCGGTAAAATAAATCGGTTGACCGGCAAAATTTTGAACGCCCTTACCGATAGCTCTCCAACCTATGCCGGTAATGCCTCCAGTGCTGTAGTAAAGAGACAACAATTCTCCTGTATAGGCATCACGAACAATAACTTTGTCAGCGGTAAGCGTGGTCCCTCCCTGCAGCACGTCTCCCCCCGCCCCGAAGATCTGCTGAATCGTTGGTAGGGGTTGCAGTTGGATCTGATCCGTATCCGGAGTCAGTCGGCCATTGAGATCATCCTTCAACGTCAATTCGGACGTAGTCCATCCGGTCACCAAAGTATTCACCCCGGCGTTCGGCCCGCTGGTGATCAGCAACGCATAGCTCCGCCCGGCTTCCAGACGCCCGCTCAAGTCCACCGCCGCCACGGTCACCGTATTTTCCCCAATCGCCGAAGCCCGCCCGGCGTAGGGCGGCTTGCCGATCAGGTTGATCCCGATCACGCTCGTGGCTCCGCCGCCGGGGATCGTCAGGCTCATGGCGCCTTCAGGCGTCGTGGAAACCACCTCGCCGTTTTCCGACACTTCCAACCGCAGGAAACGCCGGTCTCCCGTTCCCCGGGGCACGCTTACGGTCACCCGCTCGGTCGCTCCCTGATCCTCCACGCTCGCCACGCTCACCCCGGCATCGCTCCAGCTCTCCGGCGCCAGGGTGTCGCTCCATTTCACGGCAAAACCGATTTCCGTCGCCGCCTTGTTGCGCGTGTAGACAAATTCCAGCACGTTTTCAGATTCGCCCAGCACCACCGCTCCGGGTGCCACTCCCGGAACCCGGGGATCGGCCGAACCATCCCCGGTGGCAAACTTGATGAGATTCGCGATGCCGTCTCCGGCCGGGGCCGCCGTATTGGCTCCCTCGCTCTCGTTGTCATACGAATCATACCATTGCCGCCGCCAGCTCTGTAGCCCGCTGGGATTCTGCACCGTCAATGAAACCATCACCGGTCCGACTGGATCGATCCCATCGGAAACCTGGTAGGTAAAGCTGTCGCTCCCCGAATAACCCGCAGTCGGGGTATAGGTGAAGGAACCATCCGAATTCAGAACCACACTGCCATTCGCCGGACCGCTCAACAGAAAGGCGCCCAGCTCGTCCCCGTCGGCGTCGCTGTCGTTGGCCAGCACGCCATCGGCGGCATTGAGGCTCAAAACGGCGTCTTTCAAAACACTGTAAGCGTCGGCCTGCCCTTCGGGCGGATGGTTGGCACCGGATGCCTGGGAAATTCTCCCCGTCACCACCAGATCCTCAATACCATCCGTAGCCCCCTCGGCCTCGGTCAGCTTTCCGATCACGACCGTGTCGCCACTGTCCCCCGGATTTTTCCAATAATGCATCCGGAACGCCACCGGGGAGCTCACATCCTGCAGGGCGGGAATCCCCGACAGATCGGCCGTCTGGATGACGCCGATGTTGCGCACGGTGGTGCTTTGACCGGGAATGGAATTGCCGTGCTGAAACGGCACCACCACGTGGGTGGCAAAGTTGTCCACGCTGGCCCGCAGTTCGAAGTTGTAGGTGGCGCTCGCCGCCCCATTCACCCCGAAAGTCACCCGGTCGAGACTCAGCCGTTTTCCAGCCTGCGGGGCGACCGTCCAGTAAAGGTAACGGTTGGCGGTCAGCGAAGTGGGGATAAAACGGAAGCTAAACTGGTCGTTGGCCGGCCAGGAATTGGTGAGGCGGCCGTTGTTGGCATTGACGGCCAGCGATGCGGGGGCAATCCCCGGTGCGCGGTAACTGCCGGGCAGCTCATTCGGTTGACTTCCGTTGGGCATCGTCCAGGCGACCAGCGCCGATCCGGCCGGTTCCACCTGGATGGTGAGAGTGGCCGGCTCGCTCAAAGCCACTCCGTCACTCATGGCAAAAACCACCGTTTCCGTGCCGACAAAATCCTTGCTGGAAACATAGAAAGGCTGTCCCTCCCGCCAACGGATTTGGCCGGAAAGCGGGTTTTGCAAAATCACCGGAGTCAGCGTGTCCTCATCGGGATCGCTGCCTCCAAATTGGAACCAGGACGGAGTGTTCTGCTTGACAACCAGGGTAGCAGCCGCGGCCGAAGGGCGCTGGTTGGATGAACCATCGGCATTGATCCGGGCAAATATCCCCTGGCTCTGGTTGTAATAACTTCCCGTCGGCAAGCCCTGGGTCAAAACCACCGCCCGAACCTGATAATAGATTTCGCCCGCCGGGGCGGCCGCATCCGTCAAGGTGAGATCGGTAACGGGATCGACCGTCAGCCGTTCGTAGGGACCGAGGCGCTCGGTTGAACGGTAGACATGGTAACCCGCGAGTCCGGTGGCAGGCGATGCCGTCCAGTCAAGCTGAACGCTCGATCCGGATCGACCTGCCTGCACCGCGCCCGGCGGCGGAACCACATGCATGCGCAGGGTGGGATCCCCCAGCAGGTTGTAAGAAACATAAGGCGTCCCCACCTCATCAAAGGAACTGGTCCGGCCGTCAACATAGACAGAATAATAGTCGCGCTGATTATATGTCTTAAAAACATCGTTCTGGCTGGCAAGAAATCCATAGCCGATCGGCTTGCCGGCGGCCATCGAATGAAGAAATGAAGCCGGCCGCCCTCCCCAGGTGGAAGTGAGTCCCCAATCCGGCTGGGCCAGATTCCTCACGATCAGGTTGTCCGTGCGCGCCCAGTGCTGCTTCCAACTCCGAAAGTTGGTCATGAAAATGGCCTGGGTGGGACGCACCAAACTGATGGAGTCCAGCCCCACGCCAAAATAACGGGATTCGGTTTGCAAGGGCGTAAAGTTAGTCGTCGAAACATTGGTCGAACCAAACATGGGGTTAAGCCAATTGAACCAGACCCATTGGTAGCCGGTATCTCCCCCGATTGCCTTGTAATTGACGGATCGGTGAGCATGCCTCCAAGCATGGTCTTTATGAAGATAGTCCCGCAGATATTCAAATCCCTGCTTGCGCGTGGCGACCATGTTCCGAAAATAGATACGGCCGGTTGCCAATTCCAAAGGCGATGGGTAATTGTTTTGGTCGAACTTACCATCCCCGGGAACGTTGTCCTGTTCCGCGTTACCCGGCACCGACTGGTTTTTTGTGGTATCCGTCCAGATCCCATCCATGTCCGCAAAATAGGTATCGGTTTCGTGGGCTCGATTACTGCCTCCGCTGGTTCCGGGAACGTGCCCGTCCGGCGCCAGAAGCCCCGAACGAGCGATGGGCAGATCGCCAAAGAGAATCAGCGATTTGATTCCGGGAGTCCCCTCGTAAATCGCTTTAATCGCCGCCTTAAGAGCCTGATGGTCTCCTACTCCTATCGGATCGAAATCGATCCGTTTGATAAACCAGCCGTCTCCCACCAGGTCCATTTCCAACTGCCGCAACTCCCCGGCCAGGAGGTCTTTGTTGTTATTGTCCACCACGAGGATCACCCCGCCGCGCTCATCCTCCAAGGGCGACTCCAAAGTGGCCACCGCCGTCACCATAAATGGATCCCTTCCACTTGTGACCTGAGGAACGTAGAGCCGGTATTCGTAGGTTTTCCCCAACTCCACACCGTTGTCGACAAACGTCTTGGTCGGGTTCACAACCGAACCAAGAGGTTGCCAGGCGCTTTCCCCCAGAAGCCGCCGCTCAACGCGCAAGGACGAGGGGCTGGCCACATTTCCCGTCCAGGAAAACGTAACCTTGGGCGGAGCCGTTTCCACCGACATGTTAATCGGAAAGGTGGCGGCAGGCAGGGAGGCGGCCGCCACTAACCAGCAAACAAACCCTGAACAATAACGACTAGCCAAAGATTTCATCATCAAATGGAATCCATTTAATTTCCTCTTCCGGGAATCAAATCGGCAGGAGTTTCGGCCAATTCCAATGCGTCAACACCACGAGAGAGCGCGGCTGAAAATAAACAAATGACAATCATGGGGGGGGAACGCCATCCATTTCCGAAATGACCTGATTGCTCAAGTCTTTTTTTCGGGCTGATTGGATCCCCCTGCGCAAAATATCAGTAGAAATTCACTGCAAATTTCCAGATCGCCATTGCCGATGGTGACAAACCGACACATCGGTAAGTCCCTCGACACCACCACGCCACAGGCAATCAACCATCGCATTCCAACATCATTCCCAATATTTCCATTTTCAAAAAGAAGTTAGCGCATTGTCGACAGGGCACAAGGACTCGCAGCAACCAATAGCTTTCAACGGGGTCATTCGGATTGGTAGGATGATTAGAAACGCAGGTATAGAGATTCAGCCCACCATCTTTGCCGACAGAATCGCGGGAGCCCCCATTATCGCCCTCAATAATCGTTTGGGGATACCATTGATGTTTTTTCGTTTCATCCGAATGTTAAATGTCAAGATGTGACCCTATCTCGGATGCCCATTTTTTCGCATTCCACTTGCTTCTTCATCTTCTCAGATATAGAATGCTTCTAGAAGCTATCCCAAAACATTCTTTCAGGAAATGATTTGCCCTGCTAAGCCTTGTGCATGCTGCAACTGACTGAGGCCGAGGTGGAACTGATTGATTTGTTACTGCCGCCTGATCCGGAAAAGCCCAAGGGCGGTCGTCCGCGGAGCAACCGGCGCAAGGCGATCGAAGGGATTTTCTGGGTTCTCGACAACGGAGCGAAGTGGAAGGATCTGCCCGAGGAGTTCGGCAGTAAAAGCTCGGTGCATCGGGCCTTCCAGCGCTGGGTACAAGCCGGGGCCTTTGAGAAGATGCTGCGCGATATGGGGGAGTTGGTGCGCGAGGATAAAGGCTTCAAACTCTTCGAGTGCTATATTGATGGCACCTTCGCCAAGGCCAAGGGCGGCGGGGATGGCATCGGAGCCACCAAGGCGGGGAAAGGCGTCAAAATCATGATCATGGTGGATGCCCGGGGTCTGCCCATCGCGGTGAAGACGGGATCAGCCAGTCCGCACGAGAGCAAACTGGTCGAACCCCTTTTCGAGTTCATGGCCAGCGTGGATCTGCCCGAGCGCCTGATCGGCGACAAAGCTTATGATAGCGACGAACTCGATGCCCGCCTGGCGCGACGGGGCGTCGAAATGATCTCCCCTCATCGTGCCAATCGTAAACCGGAAAACAAAACTCAGGATGGACGCCCTCTTCGTCGCTACCAGCGCCGCTGGACCGTCGAAAGAACCATCGGCTGGCTTCAAAACTATCGCCGCCTGTGCATCCGCTGGGAAAAATCCACCGCCATGTTCCAAGGCTTCGTTCATCTCACCTGCTCTATCCTCCTTATGAAAGAGGTTTTGGGATAGGTTCTAGTT
>Ga0075012_10005424_pt1 | contig 11715 bp, 9 predicted proteins | sample All_14_2_FD_71474 | JGI IMG/M metagenome (GOLD analysis project Ga0075012, IMG submission 71474) | Freshwater microbial communities in response to fracking from Pennsylvania, USA - Allegheny Zone_MetaG_DW_15 | ecosystem: Environmental > Aquatic > Deep subsurface > Groundwater > Drilled...
ATTTTATCCTGCATCTTGATTTTTATGAACGAGGAGAACAATCTACCAGTCGTTTGCCTTTCTTTGGCAACCATAAACTGGATATGTTTGCGTGTTATGGCGACGGCATGAAACAGCCTGGATAACACGCTCAAAAAGGAGTTGCAGATGAGTATAACTAAAGAAGCAATCGAAGCCATTCTGGCGCAGTATGACAATCGTGATAAAGGCGCTTTTCGCATGCTTGTTGATGAGTCGCATATCAGGCCGTTTAGAGAGTTTGTGGGGCTACTGAAAAGCAGACCATTGGCACCTGCAGATTTGGTAAAACTGGCCATCATTGTAAAAGGAAAAAATGATCGTGACTCCGATGCTGCCAGCTCCAAAGCCTTCCGCGCCCTGGCTACACTGCTGGGTGGTTATGAGGCGATTGACCGTTTGGCTTCTTGTAATATTTTGAAAGAAAAACACCTCGAATTTATTATAAAATACGCGCCGATTGCGAAACTGCTGGCCGAGCATCTTGGCCAAATGTCGGAAAAACTGACGGATGATTTGTTATCGGCTTATATTGATGTCCTTGAAAAGAGAGCCGAACCAAATAGCTTGTCAATGCTGCTAAGTATCTGCGCAACTGAAGATAGACTGGAAGAATTTATCCCCTTGTTGAGTACATTAAATCAACATGGATTGCATACCGATAAATTGATTTTTCTGTTACATTACATTTCAACGTTTACAAGCACGGAAGTATTGGCGTTTCATGAAACGGTAAAAATACTGATTGCGCTGAATTCTGGTATGATTAATGAATGTGACATTCAGCTTATAGCCGCGACATCTGAAATACATCTGCTTGGAAAAGCAAACAGTGGCCCGTTGATTGAAGCCCTGTTTAGACTCTCATCACGGAATTTGACATTGATTACGGTGGACAACATTAAGCGCATTATCAGCAGCAATCGTGTTGCCTTGCTGGGTTCTATTGCCAACTATGTTCCGCCCACCCAGGCTAATCTGGATACCATTTTAGCCGGTTCAACGCAGAATCCTTATACGTCTCTGATCTGCTTGCTCATCAATTTTAATGCGGCATCCCGGGATGTGACGCCTTTTTTAGGCGAGATACTGAATATAAGCACCAATGATACTGCTTATTTTTCAGAGTTGAACGATGCCATGATTATCTTGCGCGATGTCCAACTGGATGCTACTGATTTTTCAACGGTGATAAATCTGTTATTGAAGTATCGTAAAGACAGCCCTGCGATAGCAAGAGCCGTGCGTTATTCGGTGAAAGAAGGGGGACTTTTGATCGATGATCTGGTTACGATTGGTTGTTTTCCACAACACGCCGATCAGATTTTGAATGCTCATCGGAATATAATGATTTATGGTCAGTTGCCTGCGGACTGGTTTGATATTCTGCATGAAAGCCCGGAGTTTGCCATCGGCACCAGCCAGTTTTTGATTCAGTGGCACAGGTTATATAGCCTTCGCAAGGAGCCTGATGCGGCGGTGCTGAGCAATCGCCAATATGCCGGTGCAATCGCCCAGGTGTTGGAGTATCTGCAAAATGAAGGTCTGGCGAAGGATGACTGTGTGCCCGCTTTGTGCGCGACAAAACTGGAAGATGATACCCTGTTCAAATTTCTGCAAATATTAAAAGGCGCTGATCTGTTAACCTCGCACAATATCAAAAATCTGATCGAGCGAATTGACCATCTTCAAACGCTTTATACGGCGTCTCAGTATTTGTTGAATGGCAATGTGCTTGAACAAACGCAACTCATCAGTTTGTTGATTGGTGCAGACAACAATCCGGCCACGCTGCTGGATTTTGCGATTGGATTGGGTGGGAAAGAGCCGGAAATCGTTAATACGGAACCCGAGTCACCAGCAGTGGTGGAGCCAGAGCCAGATGTAAGTCAATTGACTGCCGCGCCAACTCGCTACGCCGCTTCCCTTCGCATATTCCCATCGTGTTCTACCAGTTCAAGTTCGCCTTTGAGTTTGGCTTTGGAGGATGATGAAGACCCTGACCAGAGCTATCAATTTTGATCCCCCTTGACAGGGCCTTTGCCGGCCCTGTCCATTTCATGAGGTAAGCTGTATATGGATGATGAAAAAAAATCTGATGTTCGTGAGTTGCCAACCAGGCCAACGGTTAATTTCAGCCAAACGACCAATATGCTGATTGATCCACCATCCAGATCGTCGACAAGCGAGACTGATCACATCGTTCCATTGCTTGTTCTCACCCGAACGGCTGAAAGCAGCCATGGCATGGATTCTCCACCCTCAAGCGGCAAGGAATCACCACCCGCTGTGGACAGCCCCAAAAAGAGTGAAAGCCCAAGACATGGCTTCTTCAGTAAATTGTTAAGGAACAGCAGCCCGAATAGCAGCAGCAGTTCACTTGAACATGCTTCGCCTTCCAGTCCGCGATTGGCAAGACAGACCAGTAAACGGGGATTGGGCAGTATATTGAGTTTCAGCCGGTCCAAAAAAACCGTTGTTTCCAGGCCTGAAACGATAAAAATAGAGCCAGCGCAACAATTCTCAGAAGCCGCGAGCAGTTCGTCTTGCTCCCCTCTTGCCAGTCCAAAAAATGAATACTTGTCGGTTGCAATGGGCGCGCTGGTTCCGGATGTTGAAACGGACATATGGCGGGAAACCAGGGCATTTGAGGAGGCGGATGGAGCAAGTTTTTTCCTGACGCACAGCCGAAAATTGGCCGAATCGCGTGGTGCCCGGGGTCTGCGCTCCGCGTCCGCTTTATCCCAGGCTTTGCAATCCGAAACGAATGAATTACTGTATCCTCAAAAATCCCTGCTGATGGTGGAATTGACTGTGCTCATGGATACGGTATTAAATCCTTTGTACGTGCGTTGGTATACCCAAAATGAAGTTGATTCGCCAGCAGACAGGCGACCGATATATTTGTATTTTCAGAGATTGGTCCGCGAGCTGATGTTGTCCAACAAGCTGTCCAGGCATGAAGACGAAGCATACTCCCTCGATAAGGGAGCCTCCGGTTTTTTTGACTACATCAACATACAACGTGCCGAACTTAAATTATGCCATTTGCGATTGTTGATTGCTGATATTCCCATGACCGTGCTTCCCGCGACCGGGATGCTGCCTGAGGCAATTGCCTGGTTCAAGCAGGAAATTGCGCATGAGGGCAATCAAGAATTGGCTCAGCGCTTGCGCGGGATGTGTGAGCATTTGCAAATATTGATGATGAAAATGGATGACATTGAAGCCGGGATTGCGCTGCAGGTTGCTCAGTTGAGAGACGAGATAATCAGCGCTCGGCCAGTGATTTTGGGCTATCATTCATTCAAGCTGCTGCTGCTCAACTGGCTTGCAAGCACAATGATCCGTTCGCCCAGAACGACTGTGGAGACATTTGAAGCCGGCTGCTCCAAAATGGTTGTTGCAGCCGTTCAGCAAAGCATCATCGCTATTTCAGAGATCTTTAACAATAGGCCCAATCTCAGGTACGTAGCTTTATTGAATCCGTCAACCGACAGAAATTTCTATCTGTCAGAAAACTGGGCCGGAGAGATACAGACAGCGCTGAAGACACTTGATGTCCAGATGGCGTACAAGCATTATGAGCGTTTTATAAAGTCGATTGCAGCTTGTGTGACGAATAAAATAGAGTATCTTGTGGTCCACGATCAAACGTGTGATGCAAGTCCATCGTCATCGTCCTCATTAGCTCGTTCGCGTTGAACAACAACCCGGATTAGGGCTGCCTAATCCGCACGGCCATTAAGTTAACGTTGGAGCCAGGCAAGAACGCGTAGGTTGGGCCCTGGCCCAACATGGTTTTACCCCGAAAGATCGTTGTTGGGCCAGGGCCCAACCTACGCGATCTTACCAGGATTTTCCTTAACTTAATGGCAGTAAGCCTAATCCGGGCTAACCGCCTACAACTTATACAAATCTTCAATCAACAAGCGAATATTTTCCCTCGCCGCACCTTCATTGGCCAGCTTCACACGCACGACGCCAACCAGGGCATCGCCCACCGTTGCTGTATGTGCGGACTTGATCGTTTTGCTGTACACGGTCGCATGTGTTTTGGAATCGGTCAATTTGTAGTGAACATACAAAGTCGAAGTAAAATCCAGGCCAATCATCGGGCGTTCAAAACGAACAATGTTCGCGTTCAGACTATAATTGGCTTTCGAATCCGGGTTATACAAACTGGTATTCTGCAGTGATTTTTCCAGCGCCTCCTTGAAGGTCGCGTCACTGATTTCAGAAACCAGCAAAGGATTAAGCGCGTGACCACCACTGACTTCCGTCACGTTGATGTTGTTGACCAGGCGATGATTAACGGGTTTTTTCATGGTGTTGTAGGTGTATGTCATAGGCTCAACAGAGGCGTTGATACCGCAGGCGCTCAGTTGCAAACAACTGATAGTAACAAGCAGGCACGAGCCGATTTTTTTTAGCATGGTAATACTCCATTTAATTGATAGTTGGACCTTGTGTAACGTAGGAGATTGTACCGATGTGAGGGACGAATGCAATGATTATTTGAGACAGACCGGAGGAAAAATTTTGATGTATCAGGCGACACGTTTGGACTGCAGTGTGGGTTGAGAGACAGCCCTTCACTCTGATGCTCAAGCGTGTCGCCCAGAGCGGAGCGAAGGGTCTCCTGATCCTTGCAAGCGCTTAATTATCCGCAGACTCACCACCACTGGTCGTCGTGGTAGCCGCTTCCACAGCCGGTGCATTTTCCTTCCTTTTCGCCGCTTCAGGTCGGTTGGCAGACGCCGTACGTTGACCTGACTGCTGATTGGGATTGGGTGCGCGTTGTTTACGCTGTGGGTTATTGTTTGTATTGGTACCCGTACCCGCCGGTCTGTTTTGTTGCGTAGCCCCGGGATTGGCAGTGTTTCCAGACGGACGACGACGGCGATTACCTTGATTGGAACCTGTTTGACCAGAACCAGATTGATTGGAATGAGCCGAGCGTCTGTTGTCATTGTTCCTGTTGGGATTAGACTGATTACGCGACTGATTATGAGCAGGACGCGTGTGCCTATGCTCCACAGGTGCCGCAACATCGCTTGTTTTGCTTTCAGTTCCGCCAAACAAATTTGTCCACAAACGCTTGAAAATGCCAGCTTGAGGACGTTTTTTCACCGCATGCAATCCACCAAAGGATTTCACAGCCGGTTCATCCTGCTTGACCGCGTCAGACGAATCCCGAACAAGAACTGTTTCCGGTTCCTGAATCAAGGTATAACTGGGCTTTTTGTTCTTGCCCACGTTGTCTTCTTTCAAACGGGTGATGCTGTATTGCGGTGTTTGCAAATGCGGATTGGCAATAACCAGGACATGAACCGCATGACGTTTTTCAATATTGAGAATAAAGTCACGTTTTTCATTCATGATGAAGGTCGCCATTTCAACCGGCAACTGGACATGAACCTCGGCAGTCTTGTCTTTCAAAGCCTCTTCTTCAATCAGGCGGATAATCGACAAAGCATGTGATTGAATGTTCCTGACCGTGCCGCGGCCTTCGCAACGCGGACAGACTTCCTGCGCGGTTTCACCGAGAGACAGACGCAGACGTTGACGCGACATTTCCAGCAAACCAAAGCGGGAAATTCGTCCGACCTGAATACGTGCTCTGTCGGCTTTCAAGGCTTCTTTCAAACGGTTTTCCACATCACGCTGATTTTTACCCGAGCCCATGTCGATAAAGTCGATAACAACCAGACCGCCCAAATCACGCAAACGCAACTGGCGCGCGATTTCATCGGCAGCTTCCAGGTTGGTGTTCAGCGCGGTGGCTTCAATGTCTGAACCACTGGTTGCCTTGGCCGAGTTGATGTCGATAGACACCAGCGCTTCCGTACGGTCAATAACCAGAGCGCCGCCAGAGGGCAGGGCAACTTCACGTTGATAAGCGGTTTCAATCTGGCTTTCGACTTGATAGAAATTAAACAGCGGAATGGAGTTGTTATACAGTTTGAGATTGGGCAGAAAATCAGGTTTTACCTGCTCGATATACTGCTTGGCTTTAACATAGGAAATCTGATCATCAATGATGATTTCAGCAATGGATTTGCGCAGATTATCGCGAATGGACCGAATGATCACATCGCCTTCCTGATGAATCAGACAAGGTGCCAACTGGGTAGAATAGGCGTGGCGAATGGCCTGCCATTGGTTGTTGAGCATGTGAAGATCGTCTTGCAAATCTTCCTGACCCTTGCCAACACCGGCTGTACGAATGATCAAACCCATTTCTTCGGGAAGTTGCAATGCATTTAAGGTTTCACGCAATTCATCGCGATCATCGCCTTCAATGCGACGGGAAATACCGCCGGAATTGGGATTGTTGGGCATCAGAACCAGGTAGCAACCGGCCAGCGTAATATAGGTGGTCAGTGCCGCGCCCTTGTTGCCGCGCTCTTCTTTATCGACCTGAACCAGCAGTTCCTGGCCTTCACGAATCAGTGCGGTAATGGGTGTTTTGTCGTCGCCATCTTTGACATTTTTGTTGAAATACTCGGGCGCAATTTCCTTGAGCGGTAAAAAACCCTGACGTTTGCCGCCGTATTCAACGAAAACGGCGTCCAGGCTTTGTTCGCGCCGGGTGACGACCGCTTTGTATATATTCCCCTTTTTTTTGATATCAGACGGGCAGTCAATATCCAAATCATAGAGGTGATTATCTTTAACCAGCGCGACCCGAATCTCTTCAGATTGAGTAGCGTTAATCAGCATTCTTTCCATCGTTTAGCCCCTTCTAGGGCGCCACACTCTCAAGTCAAGCATTTCCCAATATAACCGGTGCGCCTTCAAGGCTAGCCGGGGACAGACCGCGCGCATGTTACCTGCAATATTGCGGTGCATGGTTAATCGCTGACATTGCATGACTTTGTGCTGTCTGCAACATAGGCCGGAACGATTATCAAACATGTCTGACATGCGCGGGTATCTGGTGAGTTCGTTTTAAATTTGGCTCTGATACCGGGTTGCTTCCATATTTTGTCAACTCGAGGGAAGCGCGTTTCATTATTAATTGTTGTAACAGCCGATTTTAATGGTCGGCAAATAAGCATTTTTGTTCGTTTATGCGTTATAATTCGGTCGTGAGACGAATATACATCTTCTCACGACTAAGTATAGTATCAAAAAAAACGGCTACAGCAAACAGGTTTAATACACAATGAGTGATGTACGTTACACAGAAATCAGTGCGGAAGAAGAAGGGCAGCGTCTGGACAATTATTTGTTGCGCGTGTTGAAAGGCGTCCCCAAAAGTCATATTTATCGAATTATACGCGGCGGTGAGGTGCGTGTTAATAAAAAAAGAGCACAGGCGGCAACGCGCTTGACCCAGGGCGACAGCATTCGCATTCCCCCGGTGCGCACGGCGGAGAGTAAAGAAGTGTTTGTCGGTGCGCAGCTGGAGCAGCGTCTGAAAGACTGTATTTTGTTTGAGGACAATGGCTTGCTGGTGGTTAACAAGCCCGCTGGCATCGCAGTTCACGGCGGCAGTGGTTTGAGTCTGGGCATGATTGAGGCGCTGCGAAAAACACGTACGGATCTGCATTATCTCGAACTGGTTCATCGTCTGGATAAAGAAACCTCCGGTTGTCTTTTGTTCGCCAAAAAACGCAGCGTGCTGCGTGCGGTGCAGGCTTTGCTGGCTGAGCGCGAAGTGAGCAAAACCTATTGGGCCTTGCTGGCTCGTCCCTGGCGTGGCGCGAAGCTGCAACAGGTTGATCAGCCCTTATTAAAAAATACCCTGCATTCCGGCGAGCGAATCGTCACCATTGATGCCGCCGGTAAATCCGCCCAGACTTCGTTCCGTCTGCTGGAAAATTATGATCAGGCCTGCTGGGTGGAAGCGTCGCCCAAAACCGGGCGTACACACCAGATTCGCGTACACAGCGCCTTTCTCGATCATCCCATTGTTGGGGACGAAAAATACGGCAAACCGGATTTGACCCCGGATTTATTGACGGGCAAATCACGACTTTATTTGCATGCCCGTGCAATTCAATTTAATCTGGATGGTCAAAAGCATCGATATGAGGCAAATACTGACGAAGGTTTTGCCAATTCGTTGAAACTATTACGTGCCGGGAGCGTGCGAAGTCATGAGCAAACAATATGACTTGGTGATATTCGATTGGGAAGGCACCCTGAGTGATACCTTGGGGCAGGTTCTGAATTGCGTGGCCGAAGAGGCCAGGCGTCTTGGATTTGGCGAGTTGAACGAGGATGTGGCGCGGCAATCTGTCGAGCTGGGTCTGGTTCATGCGATTAGAAAAGTATTTCCGGATTTGTCCTTGCAGCAATACGAACAATTACTGGAAGCCGTGCAGCAATCCCTGATGTCGCGTCACAGTGATGTATATTTGATCCCGGGCGCCAAAGCCATTGTGCAGCGTCTGCATAAGGCTGGCGTGACGATGGCGGTCGCTACCAACAAAGGCAGTCAGTCTTTGCAGCGCGCCATGCATATCACCGGGCTTGATGACTACATCAAATACAGTCGTAGTGCCGGGCAATTTTCTCCCAAACCTTCACCCGAGATGGTAGAGGATCTGTTGCTGGAACTGGCAATTCCTGTGGAGAACGCCCTGATGGTAGGCGATTCGACCAGCGACATTGACATGGCAAGCAGCATTGGCATGGATGCGATTGGGGTGAATTTTTATCATAAAAATCCCTCCGAGCTATTGACTGCCGGCGCGTTGCAAGTGTTTGATGACTATGAGCTATTAGCGGACTATTTACAGCTATCAAAATAAAGGGAGCATGTTTGTGAGCACTCTGACCAGTTTACCCAATTTGCTGACATTGACGCGAATCCTGTTGATTCCCGTTTTCATCGCAGCCTTTTACATGCCTTTTTCCTGGTCACACGGATTGGCAGCCTTTATTTTCGCCCTTGCCAGTTTTACCGACTGGCTGGACGGCTACCTGGCAAGACGATTAAAACAAATGTCACCTTTCGGCGCCTTTCTGGATCCAGTAGCAGACAAGCTGTTGATAGCCAGCACCCTGTTGCTGCTGGTCGGCGCCAGAGACATTGATTACATCACGTTACCGGCTATTATTATTGTAGGGCGCGAAATCGTCGTGTCTGCGCTCAGGGAGTGGATGGCCGAAGTCGGTGCCAGAGCCAGCGTTGCGGTGGGATATATCGGAAAAGTCAAAACCACGCTGCAAATGGCCGCCTTGCTGTTGCTGATGTTGTTTGATCCTGCCCACACCTGGTGGGGCGCAATAGGCTTCATTCTCCTTTATGTGGCAGCGATTTTAACTATTTGGTCAATGGTTATTTATTTGATGATCGCCTGGCCCGAATTATCGAAAAAAAATTAAATATAGTGTTGACAGGAAGTTAGAAAACGGTAGAATCTCCTCCCGTAGAGACGCGGGAATAGCTCAGTGGTAGAGCACAACCTTGCCAAGGTTGGGGTCGCGAGTTCGAGCCTCGTTTCCCGCTCCATATCAAGCGACAATCTGGTCGCTTTTTTTTTCCTGAGAAGATAAGGGAAACCCCTGACGCTTCTGATACATCGATTTTGGCTGTGTGGCAGAGTGGTTATGCAGCGGCCTGCAAAGCCGTGTACGCCGGTCCGATTCCGGCCTCAGCCTCCAAAATTAAGCCCAGGTGGCGAAACAGGTAGACGCAAGGGACTTAAAATCCCTCGGAGGTCAAACTCCGTGCCGGTTCGATTCCGGCCCTGGGCACCAGTTACATATTGTGTAATTGTTCGCAAGCGTTCAAATTAGTACGTAATAAATCCCGGTTATTCACGGCAGGATCAAAAATTCCATTCAGGATTGCTATTTATAAAAAAAACGATAGATAATAATGCCAATTAGTAGCTTTCTTAAAGGAATATTATGAGCGCTCAGTTAATGGATACGCAATTTGTAAGACCTTTTGTGCACAAGACCTATACCTGCATGCATCGATATGGCGAGTTGTTCCGCTTTTTACAACAAATTAATGCGGCATTTGATCTGAATTTTAAAAAAATCCTTTCTTTTGGTTGTTCGAGTGGAGAAGAATGCCTCACTCTGAAAGAGCTTTTCCCCGAAGCTAAAGTTTCCGGGACGGATGTCTTGCCGGATATGGTGGAAAAAGCTACCGAATTTTGTGCCCATGAAAAAGATATTAATATTTTACCCTATCCGCATTTTTGGCAAACCAATGATCAGTTTGATTTGGTGAGCTGCATGTCGGTTCTTTTAGAGCTGCAATATCAATTTCTAAGGAAACCACATTGGCATGCTATGATTGATAATCCTGAGAAAAAATTATCTGCTTACCAGATCGTAATTGAAAAACTGAAAGTTAAATTTCCCTTTTCAGAGTTTGAAAGGGTAGTTACCCTTCTCGATTCGTACGTTAAACCAGGGGGAATTTTAGTCATTCATAATGCAAATTACCGTTTTTTGGAAACCAAAGTGGGCGCATCTTATGATCCCATTTGTTTACCTGGCAAAAATTATGAAACCATACCAAAATGGCATCGCGATGATCGGCCTGTTTTACATGATGATTATACAGAAGTAATTTTTCGCAAAGCCCGCTAAACAGTACCTGGTTCTAATTTGAGTTGTCGACAAAATGTCGACAACTCAGCACAGTCTTCTTTTTTACTCGTATTTTCAATTTGTAACAATAATCTCTGGCATTCAGGTATGTTGCAGGGTGAGATCATGTGTGAACAATTTTGACACACATACTCAGGTGCTGCGTCATTGCGAGCGATAGCGAAGCAATCCAGTGCTACGAAGCCGGATCTTCATGTTATCCAATGTCTCACTTCGAACACTGGATTGCTTCGCTAATGCTCGCAATGACGAGAGATTGCCTTGTTTGCATCAAATTAACCCACCCATGCTCTTGCCCTGAGAGATGCTGGGAAACCTCACATTACCTATGTTAATATCCTGTTATGAAACCTTATTTTGATCTCCCCATTGACGTAAATCGTATCGGCATCGCCAAATATCAAACCGGCATGCTGCTGTACGATATTCGCGATAATAGCCACCCTGCATTGCTCACCTTTGCAGAGCTGTTTGCTTTGCCGTACAGCGTTTATTTGCTGGATTCTGTCGGGGCGACTGTAAAAATTAATGAATCAGGCAGTGATATTTGTGGTTTCAATTCTCCTGAACAGGCCATCGGACGCTCCATATTCGATGTGTCTATGGAGAATAGTGCAAAAGGTTTATTGGACAATTGTGAGTCGGTATTACAACAAGAGACGGTGAAGCTCTTTGATGAGTATAATTTACGGCTTGATGGCAGACCCCTGCATTTTTTATCGATTAAATTTCCCTGTTACGATGCCCGGCATCAATTGCAGGGAACCCTTGGTATATCGATTGTGATAGGGGAGCATCCTTTGGCAAATGCCATTGTTCACTTAACCGCCCTGGGATTATTGCCTGAAAATACCTCGCCCAATCAAAGCATCAAATTAAATTTGGGCTCGGTTTCCTTGACCCCCAGAGAACAAGAGTGTCTTGAATATACTATAAAGGGTTACACTGCAAAACAAATCGCAAAAAAATTGAACATTTCGCCGAGAACGGTAGAGGAATATCTTAACCAACTTAAAATAAAATTTAATGCTGGCAGTAAGCAGGATATGATTCAAAAAGTGCTGAGTTCGTAATGTAAAATCTGCCCCCGTAGCCAGTACGGAGTGTTTG
>Ga0075012_10005426_pt1 | contig 11712 bp, 16 predicted proteins | sample All_14_2_FD_71474 | JGI IMG/M metagenome (GOLD analysis project Ga0075012, IMG submission 71474) | Freshwater microbial communities in response to fracking from Pennsylvania, USA - Allegheny Zone_MetaG_DW_15 | ecosystem: Environmental > Aquatic > Deep subsurface > Groundwater > Drilled...
CTGTCCCGCCCTCTCTCCGCGCGCCGCCCGCCCATGGGACAGCGCTCCGCCTGCCTCCCGCGCGACGCCTCCCCGCCTGCCCCACGCGCAACGCCGGCCCGCCCACAACTCTGCGCGACCACCGCGGCATGGCGCGGAGCCGGGGTGGAAGGTGCGGGGCCGAAGAGGGGTTGGGGAGCAAGGCTGGAGGCGCGGCGGTAGCCGCGCTCGCGCTACGCCGGCGGGAGTAGCGGTAGCGGCGGGGGCGGCATGATCAGGCGGTTCCTGCAGGCAGACCGAACGGGTCCATGCAAGACGGCACCGGCCGGTGCGTTTCCGGTAGCGGGACCCATCAGGGGATGGTGGCGGGCCGCACGGCGGGATCGCCGAACACTTCGTTCCTATCGGGGATAGCTTATGGCACGCACAGCAAAACGCATGGATCGCGATTGACTTCGAAGCGGCGGACGACGCCTTTGTGCTGACTGCACTGATCGTTTCAGCCAACGTCCGTGATGGGTGCCAAGGCCGCCGGCACCAGATATGTCTCAGGCCGAGCTGGAGCCAGGGATCAAGCCGTCCGGCGGAGATCATCCGGATCATTAGCGGGCGGGGGAGCGCAGGCTCGCCCGGCATTGAAACGCTCGATCCATGTGCTGATATGGGATCGTTGCTCGATCGGAACAGCAGCGGCCGCACGCTGGAACTCAAGAAGATCGAGAGGCGCGTTGGCGATGATCTCGTCGATCTCGCCGGGATCGAGTAACGCTTCGGCACGGATGAACGCGGTCATCGAACCGGGACGTTTTTTCGTCGATTTGCGCCATAGCCCTTCAACGGTTCGAAGCCTCGGGGCGGCGCGCGCTTCAAGCAGGACGATGAGCCGCAATTCCTCGCGAGGCAGTGCGCGGACCTCTGAAACCTGCATTGCCGTGCAGAAGAAACATGAACTTTTACAAAAGCTTGGCAAGCCAGCATCTGCGATGATGTGTTCACAATCCTCGCGCGCGAGACCCCATTCCCGAAGGGGGTACCTGTACTCATAGAGATCTGAAACATGCCCTTCGCGATGAGCATAGCGCTGGTTGTCCCGGGCGGAGCAGTCGTAGCCGATCAGGCGGATAACCTTGCGTCCATTCGCCCAGGCGTGCTGCGCCGGAGGCCATGCCTTGACCCACTTATCCTGCGGCGAAATTTTATGCCGGGCCGAACAGCTGTGCTGCCCGAAGGCAATCGACGGCAATGTGCCGTTCGTCAGGCACGCATCGAGCAGCGAGGTGTAGGGTGGCCAATGCTTGAAGAACCGGGCCTGATATTCGACGACCTCGTTGGGAACGCCATGATCGTCCATCCACTGGCGGAAGACAGGGATAAGCCGCCTCGTGTGTGGCTGCTCGGGCATGGCTGCCAGCAACGTCATGTCCGGGATTTCACCCCGGCGGACCAGTTCGATGATCATCGCGGTCGAGTTAGTGCCCGCACCCCATGCCGCGACGACAGGCGCGCGACTACCCGTGCTCATGCGACCATCGCCAGCCAGCGGTCCGGCCAGGCCGGCGGCCGCATCGTAACCTTGTAGGATTGCAGGGGTGCGACGCCGTGCACGACATAATGCGGAACCCCGGTTTGACCTCGCAGTTGCTGTGCGGTTCTGAGGGCATGATCGAAGGAGGAAAGTTTCTTCCTCAAGGGCGAGAAGCCGTTGCTTTGGTCTGGCGGGGACATGGAGCCTCCAGTGGGATAGGCGGAAAATCAGGCCGCGATCGACAGATCGTCGGCAGCGGCCGCAGTATTTCGAGTGGTACGGCGACGGGGATTGGCGACGTGGTCGCGTAGATCATCACCCTGATCGGCTCGAAGAGTTTAAAACGCGATCTCTTGGGGATCGTCCGGGCTTCGTCGCTCAGTCCGAATTACGCAGGATGCCGGGCGACGGGCTTCGGGCATAATGGACGCCCGCTACCCCGTAGGTCCGCTCGAAACTCTCGGCCGTTTCGCCACGGGCACAATAGTCGATGCAATCCTCGCAAAGGCCATAGCCGGTATCGCGATTCCAGTGCTGCTCGAAATGGCCGGCATATTGACCGCAACAGCAACAGGTTTTCCAGGCAGATGGCATGGTGTCCTCCATCCGGTTGAGGGTGGGTGGCGAGGATCAGGGTTGTGAGCAGGAGCGCGGAGTGCCGCCATTGCCTTCTCGAACTTCTGTTTGCGCCAGTCGCCATTCGGCCATGGCGGCGTCGTCGCGCTTCTGGAAGGTGGGGCGTTTCTCGAAGGGGCGCGGATCGCAAACGATGCGCCATTTGCCGTCGGGATAGTTACGTGAGACACAACCGATCGCGCCATTTGGGTAGCGGACGCCGTGAACATACCAGCCGCCATGTCTCCAGCGGGAATAGGTAAATTCGGGCTTTGTGGATGGTGACGCGGAAGGGCCGCGATGATCAGACGATGACATGATGATCTCCGTGCTGGAACAGGATCAGGCAGCGAGCGGAAGGTCGACATCGACCACCTCCGCAGGATCGAGCGCGAGCAGGCTCTGAAGCGTGACAGGCGTGCGATTTGCCCGCCGGGTCTTCGGGCCTCGGACAGGTCTGGCAGGATCGTTGAATCGACAGCCGATACGCGCGGCATGTTTACCGATGACGGCGGGATCGCGGCCCAGCGCCTGGGCGGCATCGACCATCGAGACGCCATATGTCCAGGCATTGCGGATCGCCCTGTCCTCGTCGGCGCTGAACGCGCGCATGAAACCATGGGTGAGACCCATCCGGTTGGCATGGTAGAGAACGGCGCGCACCCCGCGGCCAATCTGGTCCGCAATCTGCCGTGTTGGAATCTTGCCATAGTCCGCCCGCAACCGGGCTTCTTCCTCGGCTGTCCAGACGGGCCCCTGCCGAAAGCCGTCGCGATGGACATGGGTTCCGCGCAAGCCCAGCGCTTCGACCCGCCATCGTATCGAGTGCGGTGTGCGCCCAAGACGTTCGCGCAGCGGCGTCAGGCTCGCGCCAGTCGTGTAGGCGTGACGCAGCAGATCGTCTTCCTCAGCAATCCATGGACGTCCCCAGCCCCGACCATAGCCCAGTTTGCGCAGGCGTTGCCCGAGGCTGCGACCGTTGCGGGCCGGATAGCCTTCGGCCGTCAGAACCTGCGCAATGGCGACATAGCGTGCGCCGGTCGACGCAAGTTCGAGCGCACGGGTCATTTCCGCGTCGCTCCAGTCGTCGGGCTGGTAGGCGTGACGCAGGCCCAATGTCGATGCGCGGGCAATGATGCCAGTGAACGGGCGGCCGATCAGGCTCGCGATCTGGGCGACGGGAACGCCTTTCTCGTAGCCGGCGCGAAGTTGCGCATCTTCCCATCCGCTATAGGGTGGCGATCCGGGCTCGGACAGATCCAGCAGCCGTGCGCGGGCATAGAGCGCACTTACACCACGGCCGAGCCGGGCGGCCAGCGTTGCCGTGGGTTCGTGCGCATAGCATCGTGCCAGCTCCTCGTCGTCCCATTCGGTCCAGGACCGCCGCGAGTTACGGCGCAGGCCAAGGTCATGGATATGCGTGGCGACGCCTGCCCGAGGTCTGCCAAGCATGGCCGCTATCTCATCGATCGTGCGATCGTCGGCGAACGCGGCGCGCAGACGCTTCGTCTCATCGGGGAGCCAGGCGTCCGCACGGAAGGCCAGTTCTGCAAGCGGCACGGTCGCAACAGCTTGCGCTTCGGGGACAAAGGGGGTCAGTTCGACGATATCGGCGTCGAGATCGAAGCTTTTATGGGTCATGGCGCGCTTCCTTCAGACCAGACCGACGACGGGCGTATCGACGACGCGCAGGCGCAACCGGGCCGACAGACGCGCAATACGCGTATCCCCGCGCGGCATCGTGTCGGACGCGCCGATAGCAGCGAGCAGATCCAGTCCGGCGTCGACATCATTGGCGGCAAGCGCAAGATGGCGGGCAAGATCGTCGGACGTGGTGGCATTAGGTGGTCCCGGCCACAGGCCTCGCGGTGGCCACCGGTTCGGCAAGATCGCCGGATTGCGGTGCCGCTATGTCCGTCGTCGCGGGAAAGACCGGGAATCGATCGCAGGGCGGTTCGTCACGGTCGAAGCTGATCCAGTTGGCGCCGGTCGTGCGGGCGTAGGTCAGAAGAGCCCAGATCTCAGGGGAAAGCGCGTCGGGGCGCTCGGGCCAGTCATCGAGCAGGCCAAGATGGATCCAGAAGCCATATTGGTGTGGCTCGATCGACAATAGCGGATGATCGACGATGAGGCGGCCGCCGCTTCGGGGCGCATTGCGGATCAGGCCGTCGATGGTGTCGCGCTCGGCAGGGGGAAGATGCGCCGTCGAGCAGGCGCAGACGGGGAAGCGGCGCATGGCCGGTCTCCTTTCGTGGGATAGCTTGAACAGATGAACCCGGTCGGGCGAGCGGATCAGGCGGCCTCGGCGTCCGGCAGGAAATCGACGCTCATCGCACCGCGACGCAGCACGAGCTGCACGGCACGGTCATCGGGAATGAGCCAGGACAGATTGTCCGACGCAGCCATCCGCACCGCCTGGAGCAGGGCCGCATCCGGCCCGAGCAATATTTGCGTTGCGGTGACCCGTGCCTCGCGGTCGAAATCGCGCGATTGGGTTTCCCAGCTGTCACAATCGCTGTCATTATCCGCACAGAACAGAGCGGCATAGATCATCCGCGCCAGGCGGTTGGGAGCGATGGCACTGTCATGCGGCACCAGGATGACGGCTTCGTCGAGGCTCCATCCGTCATTGCGGCAGACCAGCGCATCGATCGCAATCCGGGGGCAGGCAGACGCCGCACCAGCCTCGTTCGGTCTACCGATGACAAAATCGAGGAAGATGTTCTCGACACGGCCGGAGGTCAGTCCCTGCGGTAGCGCCCCCGATTCCTCATAATGATGTTCGATGCCATCGTGGCCGATCCGGAACGAAATGGCATCGATGCCGGGCAATCGATCATACCAGCTGTAGCCCTGGAAATTGTCCTCGGCCTCGACCATCCGAAAGGATCGGAGCGCTTCACTGTCGGCGGCGAGGGCCAGCGCCTGCGCGATATCGGCTTCCAGGCTCGGAACAATCAGCATCGCACCGTCGCGCTCATCGTGTGGAGAACTGCGACCATGGGCATCGTCGGCGGTTTCAGGGCGCCAGCGGACAAGGCCGGCACGCGCCTCGGGCAGCGCGATGCCGAGGTCGCGTGCGCGTTCATAGTCGGTGAAGGCAAGGCGATGGCCCGGCTGCGCCGCGATCGTGCGGTAGATCGCGATTTCAGCGGCCTCGTGCAGGGCCGCCAGCGCATCGTTGCGCACAAATTCCTTCCGGGCAGGCAATACAAGACAGATTTGCGGTGCGTCGACGATGTCGACCCGCACCGACCAGCGGTTAGTCATACCGACTTCACGCACCATGGGCAGGCCATGCCTGACCTGCAGCCCGTGGAAATTGGCCCGGCATCCGTCAAGGCCATGGGGATCGGCCTTGTAGACACCGATGCGGCAGCCCTGCATTTCCTCAATGGCGATGGCGTCCTTGAGGAAATCCTCGCGGTGCAACAGCACACCGTTCATGGTCACCGGCAATGGATAGTGGCGTGCGGCTTGCGCGATGACCGAACGAATACCGAGTTTCCAGTCCTCGGGCATCGCGATGCGGATCAGCGTTCCCCAGCCAAGGTCGCACGGCTCGAGGACAAGCGCCGCGCCGCTGTCCCAGGCTTGCCGCGGGATCCGGACCTTCCAGCCCGCCTGAACCGCGGGCGAGAAGGAATGGATTTCAACGTCAAGACCCGCGAGGCTGAACAACCCCATGCCCGCCGGATCCTCATGCCGGGCAATATCAATATTCCAACCGGAAAAGCCCAGCGTCAAGAGCGCGGCGGGATCGTCGATGCCGCAGCCATCGTCGCGTATATCGAGGCACGCACATCCTTCGACCTGCGTCATGTCGACAGCGATACGCGTTGCGCCGGCTCTGCGGCTATTTTGCAGAATCTCGTGGATCGCGTCGAGTGCGCCGCCCGAGAAGAGCCTTGACGCGCGGTGGATCGCTTCGGGGCTGACGGCGGCTTGGATCGTGGCGGGAAGCGGCATGCAAATCTCCTTCTCGGACGGTCACAATTAGTCCTCGCTTGCCACCACCCCCTTCCCCCTTCGATCGGGCCGCAGGGCGAACAGATGAACCTTCCGGTTTCCAGATGCATGCCACTGCGGCAAGAAGGCGGGCATGACTGATTCCGTGGACGCAAAATTGATCGACCTGCTTCGCCGCCTGCCTGACTGGATACGCCGGGACCTCGCGTCCACGGATGCGTCCCGCAGGGTACGTGCGGAAGACTCGCTGCACGCCATGTTGTTGCCGCTGATCGCGGGGAAGAGCGCCGCAGGGCAAGACGCGGTTGATGGCTCCGCGCGTTAAGACCACCCGCCAGTCATCCAGGCTGACCCTCGAAAATCTGGAGAGCCTGGGTGCGCCGCGGCTGGCCCGTCTGGTGCTGAACCAGGCCGAGGCCGATCCGGTGTTTGCGCGTGCCGTGCGCATGGAGATGGCAGCCGGGGATGACAGCGGCTCGCTGGCGCATGAGATCGGCAAGCGGTTGAAGACCATCCGGCGCTCGCGCAGCTTCATCGAATGGGACAAGGTGCGCCCCCTCGCCCAGGAACTCGACCAGTTGCGCGCGGCCATCGCCGGGCCACTTGCTCAAACCGCGCCGGAGACGGCGATCGAACTGATGCGTCTCTTTCTCAGTCTTGCCGAGCCGCTGTTCGAGCGCGCCGAGGACAGCAGCGGCGCGCTTGGCGGCGTGTTCCGGCAGGGTGGCGAGGATCTGGGTAAACTCTGGTGCCATGCGCGCGCGCCGGAGCCGTCAATGCTCGCGCGCGACATTTTGACGCTGATCGAGGACGATGGCTACGGCGTGTTCGATGAATTACCGGAAGCGGCGTCCCCTGCGCTGGGCAAGGAAGGCCGGGCCGCGCTTCGGGAGATGTTGCTGGAGCGGCAGGCATCGCTCAGTGATGCCGAGCGCCGGCGTTTCGACTATATGGCCGGCTGGCTCCTGCCCAAACTCGCCGATCTGGACGATGATGTCGACGCCTATATCGCCACGGTCGATCCGGATCGGCGCAATGCGCTGGACAACGCGAAAGTGGCGCAGCGGCTGATCGCACATGGACGCTGCGAAGAGGCGCTGGGATGGATCGATGCGCCGACAGAGCGCGGCCATAACGAGCGCGCGCTTGCCGATTTGAGGTTGCATGCCCTGGTAGCACTGGGCCGGAGGGAGGAAGCGCAGGCGCAGCGAAAGGCGATTTTCGATCGCTGGCTGGATAGCCAGGCGCTGCGTGACTGGCTCAGGAACCTGCCGGATTTCGAGGATTTCGACGCGGAGCGGCAGGCGCTCGACCAGGCCATGGCATTCGATCCAGGCGTGCGCGCGCTCGCCTTTCTGGTCGAATGGCCGGATCTAGGGCGCGCCGGCCAACTGGTCCGGGCCCGGATCGATGGGCTGGACGGACGGGCCTATGATGTCCTGCGTCCCTGCGCCGAGGCATTGGCATCGAGCGATCCTGTCGGCGCGACCCTGCTCTACCGGCGGCTGGTGACCGGCGTGCTCGATCGAGGCGCCTCCAAATATTATCCCTATGCCGTGCGGGATTACCTGGCGGCTGGCAGGCTCGCAGACGACATTGAAGCCGATGCCGGGATCATGGGCCATGCTGACTGGGTTGATCTTCTGCGTCGAAGCCATGGGCGCAAAATCGGCTTCTGGAGCCAGATTCCAGCCTGAGCGGATGAAGATACAAATGTCCAGCATCAATGGCGGCATCCTGATCGCGCCATGTGTCCCGATCCGATTACCCCTGATCGTTACAGCTGACGTCCATCAGGCACCGCGCCCGGAACGGAACCCGATCAATCGAGCCGATCGCCGGCCCCCAAAACCAGTCGGGCGAAAATGGCGAGCACGCCGGCCATCCCAACCGAAACGGTATCGGCACTACTCAGGCTTGTGGTGACGGCTCTGTTTAGTGATCGAAAAAGCGCTAGATTTGTCCCGATGCCACGAGCTTACCCAACAGGGCATTGACGCGTGTTTGCCAGCCAGGACCGCTCCCGCGCAAATGCTCGACTGTCTTCGCATCGAGACGGATTTTCACCTCTACCTTGGGGGTCTCGAGTTTCGGGCGGCCACGCCGGGACGGCTTCATTCCGGCCATGAACGCCGCATCCATCGGGGGATTATCGTCGTGAATCTCAGGATCAAACTTGGCCATAATAAAATCTCGTTTCATGCTTCTCTGCCGGACGCAGGCTGATGGCGCGAATCGCGTCGTCGTGAGAGCCGTTGGTGAAAACCAGCACATGCAGGCGATCACCGATCAACCCTATGGCAACGAAACGAACCTCTCCATAATCGAAGCGATCATCCTCGCGTTCGAAGGCCGTGTCCCAATCGAACCCTTCCGCGGCCTGCAAGGACACACCATGTTTGGTGATATTGCTCTCGTCCTTGGCTGGGTCGAACTCGATCTCCATTGATATTTTGTACACCCACTAAATCGACCATACAACAATTTTCGTGCACCCGAATAAGGGAGAGCAGCAATCTGATCGACTCCTCCGCGCGAACCGTCGGGGGACGGCCGCCGGAGCAACACTTGTAATCAACAGGGGGCTTGCCCATTTATATTGTGCACAATATATCGCTGAACAATATAAATGGAGTTGAGAAGATGAGCACCCTGTACAACACGAGCGTCACTGCGGTCGGTGGCCGGGCAGGCATGGTCAAGAGCGACGATGGTCTTTTGGACCTGAAACTCGCCCTCCCCAAGGCGCTGGGTGGCAAGGGAGACGCGACAAACCCCGAACAGCTGTTCGCCGCCGGCTATGCGGCCTGTTTTGAGAATGCGGTGATCCATGTGACCCGCAATGCTTCCGACAAGGTGAAGGACGACGATATCGTGGTCGTCGGTACGGTCGGCATGCAGCCAAATGGTGCTGGAGGCTTTGCGCTTACGGTCGCGCTCGACGTTACGATCAGCGGACTCGATCAGACTGTCGCGGAAGAGATCGTGGCGCAGGCGCATGCTGTGTGCCCCTATTCCAATGCGGTGAAGGGGAATATCGATGTCGCCATCACCGTGACCGTTAACTGAGGGCGTAAGCAATGGACCTGCCGAACGACGTTGACCCGCTCGATCTGGATCGGCAGGTCTGCTTCCCCCTGTATGCCGCCTCGAACCTGCTGAATCGGCTTTACCGCCCCATTCTGGCGGAACTGGGCCTTACCTACCCGCAATATCTGGTGATGCTCGTCCTGTGGAAGCAGTCACCACAAACGGTCGGTTCGCTTGGCGACATGCTCCATCTCGACAGTGGAACGCTGACCCCATTGCTCAAGCGCATGGAAGCAGCCGGGCTTGTAAGCCGCGCGCGTGATCCCGACGACGAACGGCGGGTGCTGATTGCTGTGACCGATCCAGGGCGCCAACTGCGTGATCAGGCCGAGCGCGTTCCGGCAAGGCTTGCCCAGGGACTGGATATCGATGAGGATGCCATCATCACATTGCGCGATCAGGTCCGCGCTCTGGTGGCCGCACTCAACCAGGCACCTGCGCTGAATGCCTGATCATGGCCAGGAAATCGCCATGCCCACCGTTCATCACGTCGGCGTTTCCCGGTCCGACGGGGTCGTCCGGCTCTGCGAGGAATTGGCCACTCTCTATGCGCGGGTATCTGGCGAATTCCGGCGCAATGAGGATTATTTCCTGGCCAGGCTTGGCGGCGAAAGGCTGACGGTGAGGTCCGATCATAGCGTACAGGACATCAACCGGAAATCCGTTCTGGCATTCTGGAACAGTCTGAGGCGACGGCCGTCATAGGACGATCCGATCAAATGACGCTCAGGATGCCGCCATTTGTCATGAGCGCTGACACGATGGTCGACCTATTTTACCAATCATGGACCGGCAGGTCGTCAACGGTGCCCGCATCGCAATCCAGAAGCACGAAACGGAAGCCCCGGTCCCGGCCGAACGCGATCAGGTGGAGCAGGTCCTTTGGCAACTGCGCGCAGCGCTCCTCCGATAGCGCGCGCGTCGGCACGAACCAGCCATAAACCGAGGCGGCAATGTCGATCGGACGATCGCTCGGTGGCCAGGAGGCCCATTTGTCGAGGCGATCGGCGGTCTGAACGGTCAGATGCGCGGTCGACAGGACGCAGTAGGTTCCGGTTTCCGGCGATTGTGCAGGCCGATCCGGCATGGCCCGCGGTTCCAGTGTCACGCGATCGGTGGAGCAGCTTTCATGGCCATGATCGTCGAAATAGGTGGCGATGACGTCCCTGTCCGACAGGCTGTGCGGATCCCTGCTATCGCCGATCTCCTTCCACCATTCGCGGCAATAGGCGGCGACTTGTGCATCAAGGATATCGGCGTCGAGAGCAACATGCAGGTTCATCCCGTGCCGGTGTTCGACGGCCGCGACATGGACATCGATCGGCCAGGGCAAGGGCGAGGCGGAAAGTTGGTTCTGCGCATGACCAATGTCTTCGACCAACGTGTCGCAGGCGTCAGCCGTGAAATCTGCCAGCCCTTCCAGCGCGGCACGGGCACGTGTCAAGAGTGCTAGATGGTCACGCCGACCGTCGGGACCGGGAGCCTCGCCGAATGCATCCGTCGGAACGGTAGGATGCTGGCATCCGGGGGCGTTCCAGGGGGTGCCATCAGTTCGGATAAGCGGATGGCAGGGATCCGACCAGTCGACCGTATCGATCAGCCATTGCGGCACAAAGGCCCAATCGAAGGAGAAGGGACGGCTCTCCTGCTCCTTATACCAGGCCGCATCGACCGCATCGGTCCAGGCCACGACGATGAGGCGCAGGGCAGCGGCTCCAAGAGTGTCGAAGGACTTACGGATCGCCAGCGCGCGCTCGATCGCGCGGGGTTCGGACTCCGGCCGGTCACGCAATGCAAGGACCGCTTCCCACAGGCAAGCTGCTGCTTCGAGATGGGATAGTGTGTAGTGACGCATGGATATGGTTCCTGTGTCAGGCGGCATGGCGCGCGGCGCCCTAGTGGAGATCGAGGTCTGCGGCCATCAGCGTGTCGATACGGGGCGCGATGGCATCGAAAGCCGCGTTGAGGTCGATGGCGGCGATCGGGTGAACGGCGCTTCCCGGATCGTGGTCGAGAAGAAGCGCGAGCGGCGCCAGATAGGTCACCATCTCGGGAAAAACCGAGCGCAGGAGGATGGCCTCGACCCGCCTGCCCACGAGATTGAGCCGGGCGGCAAGCCCGCAGGGAACGGCAAGGTTGCGCTCGAACCAGCGATCAGGCGCGATCGTGTCAGCGATGCGGGTACAGGGCAGACGGCTGTGCTGGGTCTGGACATGCAAGATAGCGACACGATGGGGACGCGCGGGATCGATCTGATCCAGCGGCACCAGTGCGCGGTACGAGTAGCGAGGAGCGGCCCCGAAGATGCGGGCCCGCGAAGCGATGATGTCCATCGAAGAAGCTCCTTTTTACGCGAGCGACGACCGGGATATTGGAGCCCGGTCTCTTCACCGCTCCCCTTCCCCCTTCTCCTTTTGCGGCCATGGCCCGGCGCGTTTGCGACCTCGAAGATGCCGGCACCTGGTGAGGGGCGATGGCTGGTGGCCAAGACGGCCGCGAACCTCATTCATTGCGGACCCGATATGGCGCTGCGA
>Ga0075012_10005427_pt1 | contig 11710 bp, 13 predicted proteins | sample All_14_2_FD_71474 | JGI IMG/M metagenome (GOLD analysis project Ga0075012, IMG submission 71474) | Freshwater microbial communities in response to fracking from Pennsylvania, USA - Allegheny Zone_MetaG_DW_15 | ecosystem: Environmental > Aquatic > Deep subsurface > Groundwater > Drilled...
TGTTAGTACCTCTTATTTGTTTTTATACTTAAAACCGTAATTCACTTTATTTTCCTGACGTGCGCGGCCGATTGCCATTTCGCCGTCTTCAACATCCATGTTTGCCGTTGTTCCGGCAGCCACGACCGCGTCTTTTCCGATCGTAATTGGCGCAATCAAATTGACGTTACTGCCAATGAATGCTCCGTCTTTGATAATGGTCTTAAACTTATTTTTCCCGTCATAATTGACCGTAACAACACCGCAACCCAAATTTACCTTACTGCCGATATCGGCATCGCCAATGTATGTCAGATGAGCACAACGGCTGTCATAACCAATCCGCGAATTCTTAAACTCCACAAAATTGCCGATCCTGTTTTTCGATTCTACGACCGTTCCATTACGTAAATGTGCGTATGGACCAATTTTTACATGATCTTCAATACGGCTGTCCGTGATACGCGAACTGTCAATCGTGTTATAGTTCCCGATAATACTGCTCACGATAAATGTCTGAGGTAAGATCGTGTTTGATTTGCCAATGACCGTTCCTTTTTGAAGATATACATTGGGATAAAGAATCGTATCTTCACCGATAACAACATCCTCATCCACATAGGTCGAAGAAGAGTCAATGAAAGTTACTCCATTTCTCATCCACTCCGTGTTGATATGGTTTTGTAACCAGGCAGAAGCTTTTGCTAAATCGATGCGGTCATTGATACCCATGACCTCATTGACATCTTGCACGGGCAAACCCTGAATATCATAACCGTTATGATGGAAAATTTCAATCAGGTCGGTAATATAATATTCTCTTTGAGCATTTTCATTGGAAATATCGCCCAAATGTTTAAACAGCAAAGCATTATCTACGCAATAAATACCTGTATTTATCTCCTTGATCAACCGCTGATTTTCATCACAGTCTTTAAACTCAACGATTTTGACCACATTCCCTCGATCATCCCGCACGATTCGTCCGTATTGCGCCGGATCTTCCAAAACAGCCGTCAGCACGGTCAGTACTTTTCCCTGATTGATTTCATACAGTTTACTCATGGTGTCACTTTGAACCAAAGGACAGTCTCCGTACAAAATTAATGTCTGCCCTTCGAATTCCTTTAACTCCACGGCCTGCATGACCGCATGTCCTGTACCCAATTGAGGCTGTTGCAGAGCATAAGATACGCGTTGCTGCAAATATGCTTCAATCTCCTCAGCCTGATGCCCGACAACGACAACAATGTTGTCTACATTCAGTTTTTCAAGCCGGCTGACAACATGTCCGATCATCGGTTTTCCCATGACTTCATGCATGACTTTATTTTTAGATGACTTCATACGCGTGCCTTTACCGGCAGCCAATACGATTGCGGATTTCATAAGCATCCCTCCTTCTTTATTCTATCAAAAAATCGATTGAAAAGATTGTTTCAACCGATAATTCTTGCCTTTTTAACAAATGGATATTTAAACACAAACTCATCAACCGCCCGATTGACCAGATCTTCATCCTGAGTGATTCCATAAAGAACCGAACCGCTGCCCGTCATTGCGGCACAATCAAACCCGAAATTCTCCAGTTCAGATATGATTTTCCTTATCTGAGGATTAACACGGATGGCTTCTTGCTGAAGACGATTATAGACAGACTCACACATTTTCTTATAATCGCCGGTTTCCAATGCTTTTACCATTGATTCATACGAACTGCCTTTGACATCATTTATCCTGAACTGTTCAAACAACGCTTTGGTGCTGATGCCAAACTTGGGTTTTATCAAAAACAGAAAGAATTCGAGGTTACGTTTGATCGGTTTGACAATCTCACCGATTCCTTCTACTTGTGCTGTTGTTTCAAACAGACAAAACGGAACGTCTGCACCAACCAAAACAGCCAAGTCAATCATTTGCTGATCAGTAAGATTCAACTGATACATTTCATTAAAAATCCGGATAACGGCTGCGCCATCAGTGCTTCCCCCAGCCAAACCGGCTTGAGCCGGAATATTTTTAACCAAACGAATGTGATGATGATCCTGAATGGCAAACGATTTTTTCATCAAATGATAAGCCTTTATGACCGTATTGCGATCATCCACAGGGATGTAGGCTTTATCACACTCCATCACGGTATCTTCAGCGACATTGATTTCCAGCACATCAAAAAGATCGATGGGAATCATGACCATTTGCAAATCATGATAGCCGTCCGGACGTTTACGAACCACATCCAGATACAGATTAATTTTTGCGTAAGCTTTCGTTTTCATTGATCACCTCATACAGCCGGATGAAATCGTCCAAATCACAAGTTTCTGCCCGACGGGAAGGATCGATGTAGCATTTTGTCAGTACTTCGATTGCTTTGTTTCGATCTTTCAAGTATTCAGCCAGATTGTTGGTCAGTGTTTTACGACGCTGCTTGAAACAAGCCTTAATCAGTTCAAAGAACTGCTTTTGATTTCTGACTGCCCGCTTGATTTTCGGTGTGAAACGTATGACCGCAGAATCAACCTTGGGCATGGGCAGAAATACCTGTTTCGGCACATTCAGAACCAATTGAACATTAAACAAGTATTGAACGATCACGCTTAATGCATTGTAATCCTTTGTTGATGGTTTAGCGCTGAAACGCAGTGCCACTTCCTTTTGCATCATCACTGTAATGCTGTCCGGCAGCACCGGACTTTCAAACAGTTGAAACAAAATCGGAGTGGTTATATAGTAGGGCAAATTGGCACAGACAGCAACAGAGAACCCTGCCGCTTTTTGGTCTGCAATCCATTGACTGCTGTCAAACTGCAAAAAATCCATATGTATGACTTCGAGATTTTCAAAGTGTCCCACTGTCTTCTTTAAAATCTCAATCATATGCTCATCGATTTCAATTGAAATCACTTTTTTAGCTTTATAGCATAAATATTCTGTTAACCCGCCCAACCCTGGACCGATTTCCATGACAGCCGTATTTTCACCGACTTTGGCTAAATCCGAGATTTTATCCACGACGCTGGGATCAATGATGAAATTTTGTCCGAATGTTTTGTTTGCTCCCCGATCGAACTCTTCTAGAATCTGCTTTGTTTTACTTAAACTGGCAATTGGTTTGCTCATAATTCCCCCTCGATTTTCTTACTGGTCAACCCACACATATTCAAATATTGAAAAAGGGTCTTGGCGTTGGCATAGGGCAACGCAAACGCTCGGCACACCTTTTCTCTGCGCAGCTTACTGTCCGCCAATCCCGTCAAGCCTAAATCCAGAAATTCATGCCAAGTCAGACTATCGTTTCCTTGGTCAAAACTGACGACTTTCAGCAGTGCTTCCTTAATGTCCTCACTGCTGGCATGTTCGATTCCGACTTTACCCTTATTACGAGATTGCTTATTGCTTAGTGTCGCATGCTTACATCCGCCGATGCGCTGCATGATTTTCTTGCGGATCTGATCTCCCGGAGTATCAGGATCTGTAAAAATGATGACCCCGCGCATTTTATGTAATTGCTCGATGAAATCCAACAACTCCTTACTGATATGCGTACCGTGAGTTACCAATGTATCGGCATTTACTGCACGTTTGATTGCATCCTGATCGTGAATTCCTTCGACAATGATCACTTCTTGTATTTTCATAGTTTCACCGCCTCTATTATAACATAAATGACTAAAAGCGACTTTCGTCGCCTTTAGTTTACTTTACAAATTCGTTGTCCCATTGAATTCTTAGTATAATCCGCAAAACCGATGATTGTCGCCCGTGGGTACATGGTCGATAATTCACGCACAGCGTTGATTTTCGTTTCCGTTCCCACAAACAAATCCAACTTACGTCCACTGACGCCGCGATCCAGAATGATGGCCTTAAATGGCACACCCGGGCTTAACCCCATTCCGGAAAACTTATGATTGGATATTTCGACAATGGTGCACAGGGGCAGACTGCTGCTTGATGCGAGGACATAATATCCTTCGTACAAAATGCCGTCTTGCCAGGTTCCGTCCATTTGACGAACAGCTGTGCTGCTTGAAACCATGACGCCGGAAGCCGTATAGGCTTGTCCGCTTTCATTGGGTTTACAACCTGCACAATCTGCCCCATACCGTGTGATACGGCTAGGAAAGAACACTGCCCCGCGTTGAGGTCTGGCTCCGTACTGATAAACAATCGGAGAAGATGGAATCAGTTCTTCTGATTCAGGGATTAATTCTTTTGATAATAAATTTCCAAATTGATCATATGCCAACATGAAACGCTTACGCTCGAGCTTCGGCGTCCCGTTGTCTACTTTTGCCGCAATCCAAGAAACTCCACCGGCAACGGTTGTTCCTTGTCTGTATACGGTCTTCGGATTTGCGAGTTTGACCTCTTCAGTCACCTCTTCGATTCGATATGGCTGACGCACAGTCGCATTGGCAGGTGTCAATGTCTGCAAGACGATTTGCATGTCCGACTCACTGATTGAGGAGGTACATGATGTAAGGACGATAACTAAGATGATGCCAACAAACCCTTTTGTTCGTTTGAACATTCATAGTTCTCCTTTCTTCAAGGACAATCGGATGATAACACAATTAAAGGCTTTTGTCTAATTTTTAACAGAAAAACGGCTGTTTAAGGCATGTAAGCGCTATTAAACACCATTTTTACAATGATATTTCAAATAATCGGAAATAATTTTCGCTAACTCTTTCCATGAAATAATCGGATTCAATCTCTCTTAATCGAGCAATCTCCAAACCAACCAACTCTACCATAGCCGGTTCATTTCGCTTGCCACGAAAGGGATGCGGTGTAAGATACGGACAATCCGTTTCAATAAGCAACCGTTCAATATCGACCGCCTTCGCTACATCTTTGGGAATGTGAGCATTCTTAAATGTCACCGGACCTCCCAGTGAAATATACATACCGCACTTGATATATTCATGCGCCATTTCAACGCTTCCGCTGTAACAGTGCATGATCCCGCCTTTAACCGGGCGGTGCTTTTTCAATATTTCCAGCGTGTCCTGTGAGGCATCACGCATGTGCACGATGATGGGCACCTGATATCGATTGGCCAACTCAATCTGACGGATAAAAACCTCTTTCTGCTCTTCCTTATTATCCTTATGCCAATAATAATCAAGACCGATCTCACCAATCGCCCTCAGATTACCTTCCCTTAACATATTCTCCAGTGTCTCAAATCCATCCTGCGGAATTTTATCCAAATCCGATGGATGATACCCGAAAGCCACATCAAACATACCAAACTCATCATTCAATCGAAACGCTTTTTTTGTTTCTTCTTCACTCAAAGCTACGATCATGATGCGCGACACATTTCGTTCTTTCGCACGTTCAATGATCAGCGGTAAATCCTGATCATACTCCGAATAAGCCAGATGCGCATGCGAGTCGACCCATCCTACTTTTCCCATACACTGCTACCGGCGATGACATCATGAATGGAACCATGCTCATCTCTGACCAACATATAAATCCCATTAATAACCGTCAGAAATGCCAGAGGTCCGGTGATAGATACTGCTTTGACGAAACTGCGCAATAGTATCGTCCATATATCGGGTTCTCCTTTGGGTTGAAGTCCTAGAACTTCAAGCCCGACGACCTTCTTTCCAATGGTCGTCTGAAAGATATACAGGCTTACTGCTTCATAGAAGAAAAACAGTGTGATTCCTATGGCAGATATCGCAAACAAACCCCGAATCACTCGAATGACAGGAATCAAACTGATAATCAATCGTAAAATACCAAATAATACTGTCAAAATCAAGGTGGGGACAGAGATGATCAGTCCGTCAATAACAAATGCTATAAGTCTTTTAACCGCAAGTTCCATGATTTCCTACTTTCCTAGACAGAAACGTCCAAATATTTCGTCCAACAGTTTGGGTTGGTTCTGATTGTTTAATATAGCGGTAAGCGAGGCATAGGCTGCCTGTAAATCTATCGTTATTACATCAACTTCCATGCCGTTTTCAATTGCAGTGATTGCGGATTCCATCGACTGATAAGCAGCCATCGCAAGTCCTATCTGCCGCTGATTGCTTAATGTGGGTTGTTTAATAGCAACCTGATGATGAGCGAACAAATCTTCAATCGCATCAATCAGCGGTCCGATATCCTGATTTAGAGCACTGATATACAATCCTTCATCCATTCTTTTAATATCAGACTTGTTATATACAATGATGCGCGACTTCTCTTTTGTCAGTTCCAACAATTGGTGATCATACTCATCCGCATCAACCGATGCATCCAAGACCAAGATAACCAAATCAGCCTCTTGCATAGCCTGTTTTGTCTTATTGATCCCAATCATCTCTACGCGGTCTTCTGTTTCACGAAGTCCTGCCGTATCGATCAGATGCAATGTAACATTTTTAAGCCGAATCCATCCTTCCACCAAGTCACGGGTAGTTCCGGCAATTTCAGTGACAATGGCCTTCTCTTCTTCCAATAATGCATTCAATAAACTTGATTTCCCGACATTGGGTTTTCCAAGTATGACCGTCTTGACTCCTTCACGAACGATTTTGCCGCTTTTCGACCGATCGATGATGTTCGCCAGATCCAGTAACCATTGTTTTGTCTTCGGATAAATATTATCTTCGGTCAGTTGGACGATATCCTCATACTCCGGATAATCAATATTGACCTCTATGTGAGCGATGATCGACAATAAGTCGTCCAACAGCGGTTGTAACAGTTTTGAAATGCTTCCTCGTACACCGGCAATTGCCAAGGCTGCACTCTGATCGCTATGCGCCTGAATCAAATCGATGACCGACTCCGCTTGAGTCAAGTCGATTCTTCCGTATATATATGCCCGCTGCGTGAATTCACCGGGATTGGCCAATCGGGCACCCATGGACAGAATGAGTGTCAAAATGCGTTGGGTAACGACGATCCCCCCATGACAGTTGATTTCAACGATATCTTCGGTCGTATATGTTTTCGGTGCGCGAAAAAGCGACAACAGCACCTCATCAACGATCATTCCGGTTTGCGGGTCTTTGATAAACCCGTATTGCATCGTGTGACTTTTCTGATCTCTCACAGATTTTGAAAACAATGCATCCGCAATCAAAATGGCATCCGAACCGCTGATACGCACCATCGAGATTGCGCTTTCCTGATTGGCCGTACTGATTGCCGCAATAGTGTCAAGAATTTCCATTCGATCCACTCACTTTCGAAAACATTATATCATGGTTTGTTAACAATGGAATTGTGATGAGAAATGACGCCGCCCTATGATATACTGAAAATACATGGAGGTGTTTGCATGCAACGAGCGTTTCAATCAGCAAAGTTAGGTACTATATCACTGAAAAACCGCTTTTTCCGATCGGCAACTCACGATTACTTCGGTAATGCCGATGGTACGATAAGCCAAAGACAAATCGAGATCATTGAAGATCTTGCTAAAAATAATGTCGGAGCCATCATAACAGCCATTACGGCCGTACGGGCAGATGGGATAAGCGAGCAGAATCAAAATCGTTTAGACGATGACAGATACATTGAGCCAATGAAAAAAGTCGTTGATATCGCCCACACGTATGGAAGTAAGATATTCGTTCAGTTGGCTCATGGCGGTGCAAAAAGCAGACTTGAGGCGGACAATACAATTTACAGTCCCTCAACCGTAATGATAAACGATGACACAGCAACCAAAGAAATGACCAAAGAGGACATCTTGCGGATCACCGATGCTTTTGTGAGTGCGGCTTTGCGTGCAAAAAAAGCTGGAGCCGACGGTGTTCAAATCCATGGGGCTCATGGCTATCTGCTTTCACAGTTCTTATCACCGATAACAAACAGACGGATCGATGACTATGGCGGATCTGCGCAAAACCGATTCCGAATCGTCAGAGAGATCATTCGCCGGATCGTATCTGAGGTAAATATTCCGGTTATATTAAAACTTAACAGCAATCTGATCCGTGGCAATCACTTTATAGAAGGTGTAAATGAAACCTATCTTGCGGACTTGGTAGAGATGGTCCGTGAGGCAAAGACGGCAGGTTGTCTTGCGATTGAACTCAGCGGCACCGGATTTCAGCAGCTGACCCAGATAACTCACCCCTATTTTATTCATCAGGCAATCGAGATTCAAAAGCATGTTGATGTTCCGATTATTCTGGTGGGCGGAATTCGAAACATTAAACACATTCAGCAGGTCATGGACGCCAACATAGATTTCATCGCTATGAGCCGGCCGTTTATCTGTGAGCCGGATTTAATCGAGAAGTTTAAAGCGGGGCAGTTTAAGGCCAGATGCATCTTGTGCAATCAATGCTTTATACTTCCAAATACCAATGGACGCCGCTGCGTCTTTCACAAATAAAAAGAGGCTTTCGCCTCAGTCTTCCTTCTCCAACACATCCAAAGCCTCCAAGATCCGATTCAAATCTGAAATTCCGTGATAGGTAATCGTAATTTTTGAATCATCAATCGACACTTTCGATTGAACCTTGGCTTCCAATAATTTGCGAACATACGAGAAGTCCGTGCTGACTTCTTTTTTGGTTTCCTTTTCCGACGGTTTTTTAACCATTTGCTCAACCGCACGCACAGACAAACCCAGATTAACAGCCTTTTTTGCTGCTTCGATGATTTCTTTATCATCATTCAATGTAATTAACGGCCGAACATGGCCCATCTGCAATTTATTGTCCGAAACCATTTGCTGAACGACTTGCGGTAAACGCAGCAATCGCAAAGTGTTTGCGATATGTTCGCGCGATTTACCCACACGTTTAGCCAAATCATCTTGCGTATACCCAAAGCGCTGAACCATTTTCGAATAGGCGGCTGCTTCTTCAATAACGTTCAGATCTTCCCGCTGAATGTTTTCAATCAGCGATATTTCCAGCATCTCGTCATCAGTGAATGTCATGATGATGGCCGGAATCGTATTTCTGCCCGCAACTCTCGAGGCGCGGACACGTCTTTCTCCTGCGATTAATTCATACCCGTGTTTCCCTTGACGGACAAGAACAGGGGTAAAAACACCGTGCTCACGAATCGACTGAGCAAGCTCTTCAATTTTCGCCTCATCGAAATGCTGGCGAGGCTGATAGGGATTCATGCGGATTTCATCCAACGGAATATCCGTTTTAGCACTCACATACAAATCACTGTTGCCGCGTTGGATATCTTCCAGTACTGAATTGACATTTTCCCCAAAGATAGCGTCTAACCCACGTCCCAAACGGGCTTTTTCTTTACTCACAGCGATCCCTCCATTTTATTCACCGTTAAGACTTCCTTAGCCAACGATGCATATGCCTTCGCTCCTTCTGAACGAACATCATATTCAAATATCGACTGCCCCCGTGAAGGAGCTTCCGATAACTTAACATTACGAGGAATAAAACTTCTGTACACTCTTTCCTTAAAATACTTACGGACTTCCTGTTGAATCTCGACTGACAATCGCGTCCTCGAATCAAACATCGTCAGCAAGACGCCTTCAATAAGCAATTTCTCATTGAACAGTTTTTGAACCAAGCGAATCGTCGACAGCAACTGCGTCAGCCCTTCCAACGCATAATACTCGCATTGCACCGGTATGATCACACTGTCCGCGGCGGTCAGTGCATTGGTATTGAGTAACCCAAGCGAAGGCGGACAATCAATGATGATGAAATCATAATTCGCCCGGATAGGTTCGAGTTTATTCTTAAGCAAACGCTCACGACCGACTTTGAATTCGACCATTTCTAAATCTGCACCGGCCAAATCAATGGTTGCCGGAATCAAATCCAAGGGGGGCTGCTTAACATGCTTGATGACTTGACTGGCAGGTGAATCACTCAAAATCAAATCATACGCACTTTTGACGATGGATTCCCGAGACGCACCGACTCCTTGCGTCGTGTTTCCTTGCGGATCAAAATCAACCAACAATACTTTCTTACCCAGATAGGCCAAACCGGCCGCCAAGTTGATGCTTGTGGTCGTTTTTCCGACTCCGCCCTTTTGATTGGCAACTGCGATAATCTTCCCCATATCTTCACTTCCTCTATTTCGGGAAACGTAAAATGATCCTTACGTCTTCATCTGTCTCAATCTCTTCCTTTTTAACCGTGATTCCCGTCTTTCTGATCATTTCCACTGCCTGATTAATCGTATTCAAGGCAATCTTGATGTGACGGGTGGCTCCCTTTGTTTTTACCTTACGCTTGACAGGCAGGTCGATCGTTCTTTGCTGAACTATTAATTCCGTTTGTTTGACATTCAGATTCTTATCGATGATCTGATCGAATATTTCCATCTGAATTTCCTGTGGCGCTGATAACAATGCCCGGGCATGCCGCTCACTGATCCGTTTACTTATGATTGCATCTTGAATACTCATAGGCAACCCCAGCAATCGGATTTTATTGGCTACCGCACTCTGCGATTTCCCAATCTTGTCTGCCATTCTCTCCTGAGTCCAGTCATTTTCTTTCATCAGCCATAAATAGGCTTTCGCCTCTTCGATTGCCGATAAATCTTCACGCTGAATATTTTCAACCAACGCCATCTCAGCAGTCTGTGTTTCATCCGCCTCAATGACCAAACAAGGAACCGAGGTATACCCTGCTAAAATCATAGCACGATAACGCCGCTCCCCCGCAATGATTTCATAGCCGGAATCATTTTTTCTTACTGTTATTGGTTGAATCAAACCGTTCTCGCGAATCGATTGAGCCAATTCAAAAAGCGAATCCGGATTGAAATCCGTTCGCGGTTGGTACCGATTGGGTTTGATTTGATCGATCGCAATATCCTTAGTTGTTGTCATGGCTCCTCCTACAAAGCTTTCTTCTTCATTTGTGCATACGCACGGGGATATTTGGCAGGCGAAGCTGTCGCCTTTTGTATAAGTATGTTCACTCGTGATGATCCATCAGGCAACGTTTCCTTAATGATGGAAGATACTGATCCGCCAAGTATATTCAGAGCTGTTTTGGATGCTTTTAACTCATCCTCGCCCGAAGAACCTTTCATTGCCACAAAGAACCCGCCGATATTGACAAAAGGCAGACAAAGCTCACTCAACATTGGTAAAGACGCAACGGCTCGAGCTGTAACAATGTCAAAAGCTTCCTTCAGTTCAATGCAATCTTCCATCCGCTTGTTAATGACCTGAATATCCGTCAAGCCAAGATCCGATATGACTTCTTTCAGGAAATTGACCCGCTTTAACGTCGGCTCTACCAATGTGACATGAACATCAGGTAATGCAATTTTCAAAACTAATCCTGGAAACCCTGCGCCACTGCCCACATCACACAGCGTTTTCACCCTTTGCATGTAAGGCGCAATAAGCAATGAGTCATAGAAGTGCTTAATAAATATATCTTCTGTGTCGGTAATCGCTGTCAGATTTATCTTCTCATTCCACTCTTGTAACAATTGGGCATACCGTGACAATTGTTTGAACTGATGTTCGCTTATGGAAATGTTCTTAACTTCGCAAAGCATACGAAATTCTTGCATATTCATGGTTCGCCCTCCGTATTGGCATTATACCAAATTTGACTTGGTTAAAAAAGGCAAAACAGTAATGTAAATAAAAAAGACGGATGTTTCATCCGTCTCAGACTGTTGACAAATACAATTGTAGAAGTCGACAGTTTTTTATTTGTTTGAAAGGTATTCTTTATCGGATAACCGGGAAATGATAAAATAAAGAGGACAATGTGAGGGTTATCGTATG
>Ga0075012_10005431_pt1 | contig 11708 bp, 11 predicted proteins | sample All_14_2_FD_71474 | JGI IMG/M metagenome (GOLD analysis project Ga0075012, IMG submission 71474) | Freshwater microbial communities in response to fracking from Pennsylvania, USA - Allegheny Zone_MetaG_DW_15 | ecosystem: Environmental > Aquatic > Deep subsurface > Groundwater > Drilled...
ATTAACGACCAACCGGGCCCTTTACTGGTTCCGTAGGGTTTAACGATCACAGACCCGGAGGCATAGCACCATCCGGTTCGCCTTTGGCGTGGGATGATGCGGGACGATGGACGGGCGGGAGGTCACGACATTTCGGCGGCGATTGTTGCGCTGGTATGCACAAGCCGGGCGGGACTTGCCGTGGAAGGGTGAGCAAGACCCCTATCGCGTCTGGTTGCGGGAAATTATGCTGCAACAGACGACGGTGGCTGCTGTCCTGCCGTACTTAGAGCGTTTCCTCGCGCAATTCCCCACCATAAAAGCCTTGGCGAACGCGGACGAAGCAGCCGTGCTGCGCCAGTGGGAAGGCTTGGGCTATTACAGCCGGGCTCGCAATCTGCGGAAAGCGGCGCAGAAGATTGTCACCAGCTATGGTGGCCAACTGCCTCCCGCAGCCAGTGAGCTGGAAAAGCTGCCGGGGATCGGACGTTATACCGCGGGAGCGATTGCCTCATTTGCCTACGATCAGCCAGCGGCGATTGTCGAGGCGAACACCGAACGGCTGTATTGCCGTCTTCTCGGTTTTGGGGACGATCCTCGGACGACATCCGGCCGGAAGACTCTCTGGGAGTTTGCGGCGAGGCTGGTCCCGAAGATTCAGCCGGGGCAGTTTAATCAGGCCTTGATGGACTTGGGAGCCACGGTCTGCACGCCGCGACAGCCGCATTGCGAGAGTTGTCCGGTCAAACTCCACTGCCAAGCGTTTCAGCAAAATCGTGTCGCGGAGATCCCGCAACTCGCTCGCAAGGCAGAGATCACCGAAGTGGTTGAAGCGGCCGTGGCCATTCGTTGCGAGGGGAAATGGCTGTTACGGCAACGGGGAGCGAAAGAGCGTTGGGCGGGGATGTGGGATTTTCCGAGATTTCCCCTGGAACACCCGGCTGATGCCACCGTCTTGCCCGTCAATTCCCTCCGCGAAGGTGTCATGACGCAAACGGGGCATGACATCGTTCCCCTGTTGCAAATTGCGGAAATTCGGCACAGCGTGACCCGCTATAAAATCACGCTCCGTTGCTTCGTGGCGGAACTTGCCGTCGGTCAACCGCCCTGGGAACAGGCAGATGTGACGTGGGTCGAGGCAAACCGCTTTTCGACGTATCCCCTGTCTGTCACGGGACGTAAGCTGGCGGACCGTTTGAAGAATGGCCTGTTATAACTTTTCTCCAGAGGGCCTTTATTTAATGGCCCTCGACTTCCCATGAATTTCTGGCTCAGGCTGGCACCAAATTCGCTGCGACGACAGACTGCATTTCAGAAAAACTCGCAGATCCGGCGAGGCTGTCTTCTAGCCAATCGAGGGGCATCGACCATGTTCTGGGGTCGCTCGGGAATCGTGTCTTCTGTCAGCTATGTCGCCGCGAAATCCAAACCACGTCATTCGTCGCTAACTGCGTCCCTGGTTCTGATCCTGGTGGTTGCCGCCCAGTGCTGCTGCTCCTCCTGGAGTTGGGCCGGTCATCCTTCCTGCGAAAAGTTTCTGTCGCGGAAGCTGGATCGTCTGATCGCGTCGCATGAGGGCGATGTGGCGGTCATGATCAAGCATCTGCCGTCTGGGCACACCTATGCCCATCGCGCCACAGAACCCATGCCGACGGCGAGTTTGATCAAGTTTCCCGTCTTGATTGCTACGCACCAACGGGTGGCTGCCGGGCAGTTGGACCTGTCAAAAGTCGTCACCCTCACAAAAGCCGACATGATGCCGGGGTCGGGCGTACTGACACAGCATTTCTCGCCAGGCTGTCAATTTCCGCTACGAGATGCCGTACGGCTGATGATTGCCGTTTCAGATAACTCGGCGACCAATCTGGTGCTGGACCAAATTGGCTTGCAGACCACGAATCAGTTGATGGCGGAGCTTGAGTGTCCGAATACGCGACTGCATGCCAAGGTGTTTCAGGGTAAAACCTCCTGGGATCCGGAAGGCAGCAGGACGTACGGGTTAGGGCGAACCACGGCTGCCGAAATGATCAGCCTGCTGGAGCGATTACAGAATGATCAGTTAGTGTCGCCAGAAGCCTGTGCCGCCATGCGGCGAGATCTTTCTGCGTGCAGCGATAAGAAATGGGTGACGGAATTATTACCGGACGGGACGGGCGCCCTGTTGAAAACAGGGGCTGTCTCGAATGCTCGGACGGCCGCCGGAATTTTGGAAACTCCCGCCGGCCCGATTGCTTTGTGCATTTTGACGAATCGCAACACTGATCAGCGGTGGAGTGATGAGAATTCCGCCATTATGCTGATGAATGAAGTCTCTCGAGTGGCCTATCATGTCTTTAACCCCACGGCTGCCACGGCGGGGGACTTCGACGGAACCCTGAAGCTTGGCGATAAGGGGGAGTATGTCACGGCCTTGCAACGCACGTTAAACGAGCGTATGAAACCGGAAAGGCCGCTGCGTCTGGATGGAGAATTTGGCCCGCAAACGCAGCAGGCGATTCGCGAGTTTCAGAAGCAACAGGGGCTCAGGGAAACGGGTGTTGTGGATGCCTCAGTCTGGCCCCGCTTGAACCCGCTTTTGCTCGACGAACATGCGCCGCTTGAGCCAGCCGTGGTGAATCAACGCCAGTGGCCCTTAGCCGCTGACGATCTGGACGAGAAGCGGCCTTATGTCAGTTGTCGCACCTGGGCCATTGGTGATCCGCAAACGGGCCGCTTACTTGCGGATCATCAGGGTAGCCGCCGTGTAGATATTGCCAGCACCACTAAAATGATGACCGCCTATGTGGTGATCAGTGAACTGGAGAAACAGCCTGACTTAGTTAATCAACGGCTGACTTTTTCCACTGAAGCCGATGCAACTCCTGGCAGCACCGCGAACCTACGAACAGGAGAACAGGTCGCTTTGCTGGATGCCCTGTACGGGCTAATGTTGCCATCAGGCAATGATATGTCCATCGCTTTGGCAGAATATTTCGGCAGCCGGGCTGAGTCCGAAGATGCAGCCATTGCGCCGGTGGAAGCTTTTGTCGCGAAAATGAACGAGGCGGCTGAGCAGTTGGGGATGCACCAGACTCACTTCGCGAATCCGCATGGCTTAACGAGCCCGCAGCATTATTCTTCCGCTGGCGATTTATTTCTCTTAGCGAACGCCGCCCTGACGAAGCCCCTCTTTCGGCAGATTGTCTCCCGATTGGAATACGCCTGCCCCATTTACGGCCCCGGTGGCTACGTTCGCTACGCCCATTGGAAAAACACAAACCAGCTGCTATCGATGCAGGGTCATTACGGAATCAAAACGGGAACCACAATGGCCGCCGGTGCGTGTCTGATCAGCCGGAGCGAGAGAAAGGGGCGAGAACTGATTGTGGTTGTCCTCGGAAGCAGCTGTTCCGAAGCTCGCTATATCGATACGCTAAATCTCCAGCAATGGGCGTGGCGGGAGTTGGCCACGGACTCTCAGGATTGAGGATAGTGACAATTTCAGGTGATGGCTGCTGGTGAGCCTTAGCGCCTTCAGAACTCACCGGTGGCTAACGCCAAGCCGCTCATCAGGCCATCATGGGTGGCTTGCGACCGGTGATTTTATAGACGTATGCTAAAATCTCGACGAAGACTTCGTACAGATCGACCGGAATGGCCTGGCCGACTTTGACCTGTTTGTAGAGAGCCTGAGCCAGCGACTTTCGCTCAATGATCGGCACGCCATGTTCGTTGGCGATGCGGCGAATTTGCAGGGCCATTTCGTCCTGACCTTTGGCCACCACGATCGGGGCCTGCATTTTGGCAGGATCATACTTGATAGCGATCGAAAGGTGGGTGGGGTTGGTGATGATGACGTCGGCGGTTCGGACATCTTGAAGCTGGCGTCCTTCGGCGAGTTTGCGATGGATTTCCCGTCGCCGCATACGGATATGAGGATCGCCTTCCATCTCCTTCATTTCTTCTCGCACCTCTTGTTTGGTCATTTTGAGGTCTTGTTCGTGCTTCCAGAACTGGTACCCATAGTCAAAAAGGGCTAGCCCAATTAAGGACAATGCCAGATAGAACCCCAACTCCACCCACGCGTATCCCGCTTGAACGAGAATCTCGAGACTGGTGTGCTGGGAAATCGCCTGGAAATTATCGATTTTCCAATAGAAGTAAGCCACTCCCACGCTTCCCAGAACAAGCAGCTTCCCCACGCTGCTGCCTAATTTGGCAAACGCTTGTAAAGAAACGATCCGCTGCAAGCCTTGCAAGGGGTTGAGGCGGCTGAATTTGGGCAGCAAAACGTCTGGTGCCCAGAGAAAGCCGACCTGTAAGAGGTTTGAGGCCAAGGCTCCTGCGGCAATAAGGAGCATCAGGGGTAGCACATGGGTGCCGATCGTCAGCGCCGCCTGCTGCCACCATAGCCAGACATGGGCAGGATCGACACGAATCCACGGCTCAGCGGAGAGGCTGGCGCCGAGAAATTTGGCCAAGGCCTGAACGGTATCCCAACCCGTAAACCAGAGCGCGCCCACGGAGGCTAACGTGACGATGGCGACGTTCAGATCGGTACTGCGCGCGATGTTCCCTTCCTCGCGGGCCTGGGTGCGGCGCCGCTCGGTGGGGAGTTCCGATTTTTCGCCGCCTTCGTCGTTTGCCATCGGCCAAGGTAAGTTAAGGGATTAGGAGCTGTTGATCCGCGTAGTTATTCCGGATAGACTAGGGAATTTCTCCAGGCAGTTAATGTGGCCGGAATCGCCTCACCCAGGACGTCGGGCACGCTGCCAACCGTTAGCGCCAAGAGAACGACGCCGGAGATGGCACGAACGCCGAAGCCCACAGCCTGAATATTGATCTGCGGGACGCTATGGCCCAGAAACCCCATCAGCATATCCGTCAGCGACATAATAATCAGCAACGGGGCGACCATGCGGATGGCTAACACCAGCGATTCCTGGATCAACGCGGAGAGCAACTCTATGGATGACAGGCTGACGACAGCGCCTCCCGGCGGGAGTGTTTGGAAGGTGTCTAACAGGACGCGCACCATCTGGAGGTGGCCCCCTAATGGTGGTAAGACCAGAAAAATGGTCAGCCCCAACATGTAAAGCAGTGGACCTGCGGTGGAACCGCCCATCCCGAAATCAGGATTAAAGATCTGTCCCAAACCAAAGCCCGCCTGCTGATCGATGAGTTGCCCAGCGGTTTGTAAGCAGGACAAAATGGCGGCGACGCCGAGCGACAGAAGCAGTCCCAGACAGAGCTCTAAAACTAGGGCCGAGACGAGTTCGCCGAGCGTTTGTGGGGTTTTGGTAGTCAGGCGATAGTCCTCTCGTCGCAAGGCTTCGCCCGGCGAACGGTGGGCGGCTTGTTGCAGCTGGGTAAACTGTGGGCTAAGGCTTTCGGAGACTTCGTGATGGGCCAGCATGCCGTCGGCGTTCTCGTCGAGCGCCTCAAATCCTCGTTGCGCCTGAAGAGCCACAACTGGGGTTATCAGGAGAGCCAGTGTGATCGCCAGCATCGCCCGGATGTTGACGGGAACAGTCGCATGACCGAAGACCGGGCCGAGAATCATCAGCCCACTGAGTCGCGTTAGGACAAAGAGGAACGTGGTGAACTGCGCGAGTGCCCCACTTACGAGGTGGCCCCAACTCCAGTTGGCCAGTTGGTCGGTCGGGAGCAAATCCCAGTTCATCATGAGTTCATCGCTGTCGCGAGAGGACTGGCCGTAGGAGGATTTGCCGATAAATAGAGTCAAGAGTCAGCAGGAGGATCCGCACAGCGGACCTTACTTGAAGAGCTTATGTTCCGAGTGATCCGGAAATCTGGTCGGGAATGCTTTCGTAGAGATCGCGAGAATACTCGACTAAGAGATTAAAAGCCCACGGCATGGTGAAGACCAGGACAAGCACCATCGCGACGAGTTTCGGGACAAAGCTGATGGTCTGTTCCTGAAGTTGTGTCACCGCTTGCCCCACACTGATGAGCAACCCCACCAGCATCGCAGCAGCCAGCACGGGCAAGCCGATGAGCAGGCCCAGCAGAACAGCGTTTCGACAGAGTTCGACAGCGTAGTCAATGGACATTGTTCGTTAGGAATCCTAAGCCCGCAGTGCTTCCTGAAGGCTTTTTCTTGCTTGATGTGCCAGATCATCCGCCGGGAAAGTGGACGCTGGAGAGCAACATGCCAATTGTCAGGAACCAGCCATCCATCAAGACAAACAGAAGAAGCTTAAACGGTAATGATACCATCACCGGGGGAAGCATCATCATCCCCATACTGATCAGAACGGACGAAATGACCATATCGATAATGACAAACGGCAGAAAGATCTGAAACCCGATCAGGAAGGAGACTTTTAACTCGCTGAGTAAATAGGCTGGGGCGAGAGCCGTGAGCGGGACATCATCATAGCTCTCTGGCTCGTGCCAGGTGGCGGCTTGGGGGCTATCAGCGGGGGGACGCAGGTAATCCAGGAACATCCAGACGGCGTCTCCGTTGCCGGCCCGGTCGATCTGATCGGACATGAAACGGCGGATCGGACCAACGGTTTTTGTGAACGCTTCCATCTCGCTGATGGGGGCTTCGCCCGGATTGGGGCTGGTGAATGGACGAATGCCCGCTTCGTAGCTCTCCGTCCAGACGGGACTCATCACCAGAAAGGTGAGAAACAGGCACAGCGAGGTCAAAATTTGGGTGGGAGGTAGCTGCTGCGTGCCCAATGCCTGGCGAAGTAATCCTAGGACAATGATGAAGCGCACGAAACTGGTGGTCATCATCAAAATAGACGGGGCCAAGGTCAGCACCGTCAACAAGAGCATAATTTTCAGAGACGAGGTCAACCCGGTGGGCGAGGTCCACGAGTTGACATCCAACGAATTGGGGACCGCTAAAGGTGATGCCGGTGGTCTGGCCGTCGTTGACGATGTGGGCGTGGAAGTGGCGGGAAAGTTCCGCACGGTGGAAGGAAGTGGCTGCACGTTGACAGGACGATTCGCCCCAGAACGGGCATCGAACTGGGCCATCGCCGGGAAGGACCACCTTAGCCACAGCCCGAAGACAATCAGCCAGACCAGTCGTTTTTGTCCGGACAATCGACAGCCTAAGGGCTTGCCGAGCAGGAGATTACGCCACACGGTTGTTTCTCCGTGCTGCGGGGTCTGTGTCGTTTCCGGCCAGTTTCCCGGCCAAGGCTTCTCGCAAGGAGAGAGCGAATGCGGCCCCACGACCTTCCGTCGCGGTTGGGGAGCGGCAGGTTCCGGCTAATGCTTCGACTTCGACAGGGTCGGTTAACTCCGAAAGCGTTCGCACTCCGTCGGGGCCGACACCCAGCACGAGCAACCGTTGTCCGACTTTCACTAAGTGCAATGTCGTCCGCGGATCGAGGCTGCGACGACCGAGGACCTCGATGGCTTCTTTCGGCAGGGGCCGCAGACGTTTGGGACCATGTCGTTTCACCCACCACGAAATTCCTCCCAGCCCGGCCAGGAACAAACCGCAGGTCAGGAGTGTGGGGAGCAGGGACGAAATTGTGACCGGAGTTGCGCGGCGTGCATCTTTGGACAGAAGATCGTGACTAGCCGCTGGCCGTTGAGGAAGTTTTTTCGCGGCGGAATCTTCACCGGAAAGTAACTGTGGTCCTAACGGTTCCGTTCCAAAAGCGCGAGCCCCGCAGGTAGTGGGGAGCAAGCAAACTACTCCCACCAGCAAAAGGAGGGTGACTTTCACCAAGCGGAAGCCCGGGGGGAGCACCGGCGAAACCAGACGTCTTTTGAGAGGACCGGCAGTGGTGTCGGTGTGGGGGGACAACGCGATCACTGGAGGAATCCCTTCCGCACCAGTCAGTTTTTAGAGAGGGCCGACGTTCTTACCGACGGGAGCAGACCCGCGTCATTTGATCCGCCTGGCACAATCGGCCATTTCTGCCGATCAGCGCAGTTCATAGCTGTTCTGAGGAATGGCGACAAGAGGGAGTTGCCAGTCTCTGAGGGAGGACGGGGGATTGGCCTGAAATCTGTGCCAGGAAATGGCGACAGCCCCCAAGAGCGAACTCTCGGGGGCTGTCGGGCGCCTCGCGGCTGTCGCTTTAATGCGTTGCCATCCAGTGTTTAACGCACTTGCTGGGCCAGGACCGGGACCGTATCAGGGGCTTGCCATTGGGCGGGCGTCTGGATTTCGGTGCGGACAATGGCCGGTGTGCCGAATCGTCCCCGGGTGGCCTGACGACTGAAACGATGGCTGGCCGACGTGGTAATTTTATGGTCCAGATTCATCGCGGAGGGCTCGCGGGAAGGGATGGCCATTTCTTCATCAGCGGGCTTTTCGTCAGCTGGTTTCGCATCCTCTGGCTTCGGTTGATCGGGAGTTGTGGGCATCTCCATCGGGGCCTCTGGCCCTAAATCCGGACGGAAGGAATTCCTGGCGGGATTGGACGCAGGGGGGAACGCATCATCGGGACTTGTCCCGAATGGATCGACCTCGCCATTGGTTGGCTCGACGCCTGGCCGTGGCATCGGCGCCGCAGAATCTGAGGGGACGGTTCCGGCCGGCGCCGGTTCATCCAAAGAGCTGGGGAGCGGCGTACGAGGAGACCGGGGCGTATCCCGAATCGGGTCCAAGAACCCGTCATCTTCCGGAATGTCCGGACGAGCGGGAGTCGAAGGACGAGGCATGGGTGTCGTCGAGCGGGGTTCAACCGGATCGAAGTCGGGAGCACTTGGCTCGTTGCTGTAGGTCGGCGTGGAGCGCGACGGACGGAAATCGTCCATCGGCAAGGTACGGTCCCGGGTGTCCTCGTAAGGATCGGCCGGAGGCATTGGGTCGCGTGGGGGAAGCTCCCGGATTGGTGTCGTGTCACGTGGTGGAGCGGCAGGCGGATCACGACGAACCGGAACATTGGTGGGTTCGGTCCGTTGGGTTCTGGCCGGGACGGGATTTCGCTCGGGAATGGGGGTCGGATCGCCAGCGGGGGCCGAATTTACCTGACAGGGAGTTCCGGAATTTCCTGCGCCTGCCACGCCGCATCCACCGGGCCCGCAGGGCGAGCAGGAATCGCACGAATTGGCATAGCCCGTGTTACAGCCATTCGAACAGGCAGAAACCCCGCAGGCATCACAGGCTCCTCCCGGAGCATAATAGCTGGTCGCAGGAGCATAGCCGGTCGTGTACGGCGCATAGCCCGTGGTATAAGGGGCATAACTCGTGGTGTAGGGTGCGTAGCCGGTGGAGTAAGAGGGAACGTAACTGGCGGAGTAACCGACTCCTGAAGGATAGGGGCCGTACCATCCGGTCTGCATGCTGCCGACCGGGCCAAAGATGGCGTTATAAGTCCAAGGAATGACCCCGGCCTGAGCGGGTACAGCAGTTGCTGCTGCCGCAAAGCCCACGAATGCCGAGCGAGCCAATCGGCGAGTCCATCGAGTCAGCAACGTAACACCTTCACATTTCTGAGATCGAAAGACAGCCAACGTTGGCTCCCTACCCTGGAACCGCCCGTTGCCATCCGTTCGATGGGACGAATTTGCGCCGTCCTGCCACGCATGAATTTCCTCACAATTTCTTGTACCGGTGCCAAACCCCGCATGTCAACGACAGGCATGGCCGCTGCAACCGTTAAAGTGGAAAAGGGTTTGGAAAAATCGTTCGTAACGGTCACTCTTCTTCAAGTTTGCAGGAATCGGCCGTTGGTGAGAAAGTCACCTCGACAATCGGGCGACCTCTTCCATTGAAATTTGAAGCGTCTTCGCTGTTGATTGAAACCGGCTATTGCGGAATGTCCTGATTGTTGGGAAATGTGTTGTGACGTTGCTCCTTCCTGAGTCGTTTCCTGAACAGAACAGGGGTCCGGCTGCTGAAAATCTTCAGGCCGAGCGCGTCCTGCGAAGCCATTTTCCCACGCTTGCGGTGGAGACCCTGACAGCGATTCCGGGCGAGGGGAGCTACAGTGGAGCCAAAATCTGGCGGCTGCGGGCCAATGGCCAAGACTGGGCGTGGCGTCGCTGGCCACAGCCGGGACCTCCCCTTCCCCGGTTAATGGGACTTCACCGGCTGTTGCGACATGTCGAACGGGAGGGACTTCGCGTGGTGGCCGTTCCGATTGCCGATCAGGAGGGCCAATCGGTAATCGTTCAGGAAGATCACGCTTGGCAATTGGAGCCCTGGAAGCCAGGGACAGCGGACCTGACCCGTGATATGACGGCTGTCCGGTTGTCAGCCGCTTTACAGGTGTTGGCACGCTGGCATCTCCTCGCGGCCCGCTATGTGCCCACCACTTCGGATAGCTCGTGGTTTTCTTCCTCGCGAACAGGCGTCTGTCCCGCCATCCCCGAACGGGCAACGAGACTTGCGTCTCTGACCGAGCGATGGTGGACCGACCAGGAACATCGGATTCCCTTGCAATGGCCTTCGGCTCGGCGGGAATTGCTCAAACGGGTCGTGCGGCTCTCTGGGAAAAATTCCGACCTTTGCTTGCGACGTCTGCGGGCCAGCGAGGAACGGCAGGTCCCGGTTTTTCCCGCGCTACGCGATGTCTGGCATGCGCATGTCTTGTTGACCGGAGATCAGGTGACAGGACTCATCGACCCCTCAAGTTGTCGTACTGACTCTGCGGCGGTTGATCTGGCGCGACTGCTCAGCAGTTTGGGGGCTGTCTCGCCGTTGCTCCGGGGCGAAGCGCTGGAGGCTTATCAACAGATTCGCCCCTTGAGCACGGAGGAATGGCAACTCATCCCTGTATTAGAACAGAGCGGCGCGATTCTCAGTTTGGCGACATGGATGACTTGGCTATTTGAAGAGCGACGCCCCGTCAGCGACTGGACAGCCATCGAACAACGCTGGGCAAGAATTGGGGAAGTTTTGGATGGCGTTCGGCCCGGTAGTCCTGATTCTCCTCATCGACAAGATGGTCGGGATCAATTTTGAAACATTCGAAGGCCACAGGACTCTCTTCGCCGCTCTTTGTTGCATCGAAGAGAGTCCTGTCGTCTCGGGCTAACGAGACTTCAGATCAAAATCGATCATTTGTCCGCCAGAAGTCACTTCCCGAACCAGCTCTGATTTCGAGTTGTACCTTGCTGGCAGGACTTCCTTGGACTGAGGGGCATCGGGGTCAGCTGTCGTAATTTCGACGCGCACGGAGCCGACCAGCGCCCCGGACGATCTGGCGGAATAGAGCATTTTATATTCGCCCTTCGCATCCGTACGTCCTAGTGCCGCCCTGCCTCCCTCCACGGGAATGAACCGGATCGTGGCGTCGGGGAGAGGATCGCCATCCAAGAGAACAACACCGTGCACATCTCCAAGTTCGATCTCGGTCCGTCGGCAACCTCCGAGCCCCGCTGCCACGAGGAGAACCCCCAACACCAGGGGAAACGTTGTTTTCCACGGTCGCATGAATCACTTCCCCTTTCTAGAAGTCGCCCACGACATTCCCATCATTGACACCTAACAGGTAGGCAAATGTGGAATTGACGGCGCTCGTTCCAAACGTGTGGGAAATGTTCTCGCTGACGAAGCGAACCGACCCATCACCAAACAGAAAATGGACGCCACCCTCATGCAGGCTGGAATAACCACGGCGGTGCGTCGGGTTGGCCCCTGGTTCTTTGGGAGCATTCATCGGCCGCCAACCAACAGCAAATTGATTGACCATCCCCTGATTTTCCGCACTGGCGGCTTCCCCCGACCCCCGTTGTCCCCAAAGGCAGGCGGCCCGATAGTCCACTCCAAACGCTTCCCAACAGCGCTCTCCAATCGCGATTGT
>Ga0075012_10005432_pt1 | contig 11708 bp, 13 predicted proteins | sample All_14_2_FD_71474 | JGI IMG/M metagenome (GOLD analysis project Ga0075012, IMG submission 71474) | Freshwater microbial communities in response to fracking from Pennsylvania, USA - Allegheny Zone_MetaG_DW_15 | ecosystem: Environmental > Aquatic > Deep subsurface > Groundwater > Drilled...
GTCATAATAGCACACACCCAGCACCACGGAAAAGGACAATATGGCAACAATTGGGCAACCATTGGCGGTCAGAATTTAACTTTCAGTATTATTCTATATCCCAAATTTATATCGGCCGCTCGCCAGTTTTTGCTTAGCCAGGCCGTTGCTTTGGGCATCCGCGATGCCTTAGAGCCTTATTTGCCGCAACCTGCCTACATTAAATGGCCAAACGACATTATTAGTTCGGATAAAAAAATATGCGGGGTGTTGATTGAAAATAGCCTACAAGGCAACCTGTTGGCCGACGCCGTTATAGGTATTGGTATTAATGTCAATCAGTCCGATTTTGAGGGCTTGCCCCACGCAGCCTCATTGCATACCCTTACCGGTCGCACCTTCGATTTGGACCGCATATTACACCGCACCCTTTCTTGCATTGAGGGATATTACCTTCAACTACTTGCCAACCGCGAAGCGATGGTAGAAAGTACTTACCTAAAACACTTATACCGCCTAAACCAACCCAGCACGTTTGTGGCCAACGAAAACCTTTTTGAAGGGGCCATAAGAGGCATAGATGCCAGTGGACGCTTGCTTATTGAAAACAGTGTGGGTATAAAAGCATATGGCTTGAAAGAAGTAAGTTTGAACTATTAAAGGGCGGCAATAACGCCAATGATACCACACTTTTAGGCCAACGAATACTATCTTAGTGGCGACATGCATAACGAAGCCATAAACATCACGAAAGCATCGGGTCAAAAAGTACCATTTAACAAGGGTAAGCTCAAACAATCGTTGCTGCGGGCAGGTGCCACCTCCACCCGGGCCGATGAAGTAGTGGGCGAAGTAATGGACATGCTGGTGGAAGGCATGAGCACCAAAAAAATCTACAAAACGGCCTTTCGTATGCTGCGCAGCGTATCTCGCCCCGCAGCATCGCGTTACAAGCTTAAGCAGGCTTTAATTGAGTTAGGTCCTTCGGGGTTTCCGTTTGAGTTGTTTATGGGCGAACTGTTGAAAAGCCGCGGATATGAAGTAAAAATCGGCGAGGTGGTGCAGGGGCATTGCGTAACCCACGAGATTGATGTGCTGGCCCAAAAGGGTAATGAACAATTGATAATTGAGTGTAAATTTCACAACCGACAAGGGTATATATCCGATGTTAAAATTCCGCTCTACATACAATCACGGTTTCTAGATGTGCAAACCTTTTGGAACCAGCGAGCCGGACAGCAAAAAAAAGTACTACAAGGTTGGGTGGTAACCAATACCCGTTTCTCAACCGATGCCGAGCAATATGGCAATTGTATGGGGTTGTACCTCATGGGCTGGGATTACCCGCGAAACAACGGCATCAGAGATTGGGTAGACCAGTTGGGTTTGCACCCGCTCACCAGCCTTACCACCCTCACCCGCGCCGAAAAGCAACAATTGCTCGACAAAAAATTAGTGCTCTGCAAATCGCTGCACCTTAACCCATCGTTGTTGTCGGAAATTGGCGTAAAAGAACCACGACTGCAGCGCGTGGTAAACGAGTGCGTGGCATTATGCCAAACGCACAAAAACGAATAAGATGCGCGGTGTTTGAAAGCCCCGACAGGGTTGCTTATATTTAGCTTCGCATGAAAAAGATAGTCATACACAAAGCGGGCAGTTTTGATCAGTTAAAGATTGAAGAGCACCCCAACCTAATGCCCGCTAACAACGAGATTAAGGTAGCCATCCATGCCATTGGTATTAACTACGCCGATGTGATAATACGCTGGGGGTTGTATGATAGCGCGCGCAAGTTTGTGGGCTGGCCCATAACGCCAGGCTTTGAGTTTTCGGGCACGGTGGCAGCGTTAGGAAAGGATGCAAAAGGCTTTGAGGTAGGCCAAAAGGTATTTGGTTTGAGCTTGTTTAACGGCTATGCTACCGAAATATGCGTAAAAGCAGATATGCTATACCCTTTGCCCAAAAACATGACATTAGAACAGGCTGCGGGCTTCCCAGCCGTGTATATGACTGCCTACCATGCGTTGCTGCAATTGGTTATTGTTCGCCCAACAGATAAAGCCATAGTACACTCAGCCGCAGGCGGCGTGGGCAGTGCCTTATTGCAGCTATGCCACATAAAGGGCATTGAAACCGTTGGCGTGGTGGGCTCAAGCCACAAAGTGCAACGCGCCATAGAACTTGGTGCCACCCATGTTATAGATAAAAGCACCCAAGACCTCTGGCCCGCCATTCAAAAGTTATACCCCACCGGCCCCGATGTGATTTTTGATGCCAACGGGGGCGAAAGCCTACAAAAGGGCTGGGACGCATTGGCCCGTGGCGGCAAAATGATATCATACGGTACGCATACCATACTGCCCAAAGAAAGCGGTCACATCAATTATTTAAAGTTGGCATTGGGTTGGTTAAGGGCACCAAGGTTCAATTCCTTGAACATGAACCAGCGCAGTATTATTACCTTCAACCTCAGCTTTATGTTTGATAAAAAGGACTTATTGAATGAGGCCATGACCGATTTGATAGCTTGGTTAGAAGCTGGCAAAATAGAACCTATTGCCATTACTACCTATGCCTTTAACGATGTTGCCCAAGCCCACAAAGACCTGCAATCGGGCAATACGATGGGCAAGTTGGTGTTGGTGGTGTAAAGCGCTCGGTAGGCTCCGCCTGCGACTCACCGAAGGAAATAGGCTTTGCCTCGCTGCAACACGCAATCCTAAATTTTCAATCTTTACTTTTAAATTCAATACCCAAATGAATTTTTTGCCTAATAAAGCGTTAATCATTAGCATTACACTATGGCAACATACACTATTTCGGTAAAAGACCCTGCGGATATGGAACGCCTTGAAGCCCTTATTAAAGAGCTTGAAAGTGCCACCGTGCGCGAAAAATCGATTAGCCCAAAAGGTCTTGAAAGAATAGAGTCTATTGAAGCCTTGAACCATAGGGTTGAGGAAGGTAGGCAGATGAACAAGGCAGGATTGTATCTAACAGATAATGAACTGGACAAAGAGATACAGCAATGGCTCGGAGAAAAGCCTTGAAAACAATTTGGTCTCTCCGCTCCATACAGAGCTTAAAAGACATTTATATTTGGTATGCTGAAGATTATTCGGTGTCTCGTGCCAAAAAGGTCGTATTATCCATCAGAAGCAAAGTGAGGCAAATAGTCAAAATTCCATTTGGTTATCCTATGTTTCCATATACTCATCCACAAGACGAATCTGTTCGATACGCAATTGTAAAAGGGACCTATTGGATTATTTACGAGGTAACCGAAAATCAGCAAGAGGTAATTGACATCATTCATGCCTCGCAAAATCCTGAGTTGTTTAAGGTTGCTAGTAGCGATGTAACTTAAGACCTTGCTTACCGGCTGCCTAATTTTCAATCTCGAATTTTAAATTTTTAAGTAATTTGCTGCCATGGCCGAAGAAGCACAACCCGACTCGCAACTATTGCTGCAACTGATGACCATGGAAATGCCGTTTGGCAAATACAAGGGAACCTTGCTATACCAATTGCCAATTTCATATTTGGAGTGGTTTGCCAAACAGGGTTTTCCGGACGGGAAGTTGGGCATGTTGCTGCAAACCATTTACGAGATAAAGATTAACGGACTAGAATACTTACTTCAACCTCTGAAAAATAAAATCCAAAAACGCTGAAACCGGCCACCATTACCCAGCTAAAGAAAGAACTGCTAAACCGCCACCCCGGCGAGTTGGTGGAGTTGGTGTTGCGCCTAACCAAATACAAGCTGGAGAACAAGGAGCTGCTGAACTACCTGCTGTTTGAGGCCGACGACGAGGAAGCCTACATAAAGAAAGTGGAGGAGCAGGTGCAAGAAATGTTTGCCGAAATACCCCGAAACCTGAACCAATACTTGGTGAAGAAAACGGTGCGCAAAATACTGCGCATTGTTAATAAACAGATAAAATACTCGGGCAACAAAGAGACTGAAGCGCGCCTGCGACTATTTTATTGCCATTGCATGAAACAGTTCATTAACATGCACCATAACACGTATCTTACCAACCTATACGAGCTACAGCTGAAGAAAATACGCCAAACCATTGAAAAGCTTCATGAAGACCTGCAATACGACTTTGAGCAGGAATTGAAGGAGTTGGAGGGGTAATAAATTTGTTGAGTAATTAATTGCCAATTTATATCTTTACGTAACAAGTTTCGGCATATGATAATCAAGTTATCTAAGAAAGCGACCAAAAAGGATATAGAGCAAGCCATGCTCAAGCTCAAAAAGAAAAAGCAATCGGAAAAGAATGCATCTCAATACTTTGGTTCTTTAAAGAGGGGTCTGGATGGTATGGAGTATCAAAACACTGTAAGAAGTGAATGGTCCTGATTTACTGCTAGACACCAATGTGGTTATCTACTTCCTTGAAGGAGATGAGCGCTTGGCTCCGTTTGCTAGTTATACCTTTGCAATTTCCACCATTACAGAAATTGAGTTATTGGGTTGGGTGGGCATTAGTGCACCCGAAACAGATAAAATAAAGGGGTTTATTGCCTCATGTAAATTGGTAGAGCTCAATTGGGAGGTTAAGCAACTTTCCATTGGTTTAAAGCAAAAAACAAAAATTAAGATTCCCGATGCTATTATCGCGGCAAGTGCATTGCATCTCAATATACCCTTAATTACGGCCGATAAAGAATTCAGAAAGATAGAAGGAATTGACCTGTTTCTTTTAGAGTAATTTGTATTACCCTTCTTACCCCATAAACCCCAACGTAGCCCGTACCACACTAGCCGAAGGCTCGGGCAAAGTGTTTTCAGGCCAAGGATGGCGGGCATTGAAGGTATGGTTGCCGCCAGGTATAGGCAATAATGAAGCATTGGGGTTTAGGGCAACTAGTTTTTCGGCAGCGCTAAAGTCAACTACTATATCGTCGGTGCCGTGCACTATCATGGTAGGCATGGTTAGGCGGGCCATGGCTCCAGGTATATCCAGCCTAGCCTCGTTTGCATAAAAGTTTTCGTAAGTGCTGTAGTACATGGGCATGCGCTGGTTGGTGCGGCTATTGTCAATGTACATAACACCATCGGCTTTCCATTGGGTCAATACTTCGTAGCTCCAAAAACGTCCAAACTCGGCCACCGATGCCCAAGTAACCACCTTTTTCACCCGGCTATCTTCGCCAGCTTTCAATATCGTAATGCCCCCGCCGCGGCTGTGCCCAAGTAAATATAGTCGCTCTGGGTCGATTTCCGTGGAGAGGGTGCGGTTGCTTAGGGTCCAATCTATCACCGTGCCAAGGTCGTCTAGTTCAATACTAAAGTTGTTGTGCCCAAAAGCTTCCAAATCGGCAAAGTCGGTGGGCTGCTCGGGCGTGGTGCCGTTATGGCTAAAATTGAACTTAACAAACACAAAACCTGCCTGAGCAAACTCCTGTGCTACCAGGTTAAAGTGCCCCCAATCTTTAAATCCCTTAAACCCATGCGAAAACACCACCACAGGTTTCGGGCGGCCCGTTTGGTTGTAGGTGGCATCAAGGGTTATTGGCTTGCCTTGCAGGCCATTAATTGTCATGTTTCCGGTGCGTAGCATTGTTGGGGCTGTTATTGCTATGGCAAGATGGGTATTTTGCCGTACATCGGGAAATACCGGCAAATCACTTTAGTGTTTTGGGCAATCAAGTGTAAGGCTTTTTGCACGAAAACCACTATTCGTAGGCTTTGCCTGCGAAGCCTTGAAGTACAAAGGCTGCGCCTCGACTACTAATACTCAGCTAGCTCCTTAAGTTTCACCTTAAACCGTTCCTTCGGCAGAAAGTTCTGCTCAAGCGCAACTGCGAAAGGCACAGGGGTGTCCAGCGATGCTTCACGCATTACGGGGGCATCGAGGTGAGAGAAGCAATGCTCGCTTATCCAAGCGGCTACTTCTGCTCCGATGCCGGCGGTGAGGGTATCCTCATAAAGCACAATGGCTTTTCCGGTTTTCTTTACGGTGGCTTTGATGGCCTCGTAATCCAACGGCAATAAGGTGCGCAGGTCTAGTATTTCAGCGTTGATGTCTGGGTATTCCTTAAGTGCATCCAACGCCCAGTGCACGCCCATGCCGTAAGTAATGATGGATAGGTCTGCCCCCTCACGCACTACTTTGGCTTTGCCAAGGGGCAGGGTATAGTATCCCTCTGGAACCTCGCCGCTTAGGCTGCGGTATAGCGCCTTGTGTTCAAAAAACATTATAGGGTTAGGGTCGTCGATGGCCGCCAGCAGCAAGCCTTTAGCATCGTATGGGTTACTGGGGAACACCACCTTTAAGCCCGGTGTGTGTGCAAACCAGCTCTCGTTGCTTTGTGAGTGGAACGGACCAGCGCCCACGCCAGCGCCGCTGGGCATACGCACTACCACATCCGCATTTTGACCCCAGCGCCAGTAGCTTTTGGCCAAGTTGTTTACAATAGCATTAAAGCCCGAGGTCACAAAGTCGGCAAACTGCATCTCAATTACTGATTTCATGCCGCCCACACTCATACCTAGGCCAGCACTTAATATGGCGCTCTCGCATAGGGGCGTGTTGCGCACGCGGTTTTTGCCAAATTCCTCCAAAAAGCCATCAGTAATTTTAAACACGCCACCGTATTCGGCCACGTCTTGCCCCATTATCACGAGGTTGTCGTGCTTGCGCATGCCTTCGCGTAGGCCATCGCTCACGGCATCTACTAAACGCATTTCGCGCTTTGCAGAGTATGGTGCTACCGGTTCGGCATGGTAAGGCGCATATACATCGCGCAGCTCTGCTTTGGTATTTGGCGTTACCTCGGGCTCCTCAAAGGCATGTTTCAGGCCTTCTTCAATCTCCTCATCAATGGCCTTACGTGTATTGGCTACAAAGTCGTCGTCAATAACGCCTTCGGCCAACAGCCAATTTTGATAGTTCTCTACTGGGTCTTTTACCTGCCATAGCTCAAACAGCTCCTTGGGTACATACTTTACGCCGCTGGCCTCTTCATGCCCGCGCATCCTAAAGGTCATGCACTCAATCAACCACGGTTCGGGTGTTTCGCGGATGTCTTGCGCTATCTCGTTTATGGTGTGGTACACCTCCAGCAAGTTGTTGCCGTCAATGCGCTTACCCTTCATGCCATAGCCTTGTGCCCGGCTTACTAGTGTTTCGGCCTTAAACTGTTCGTTGGTTGGTGTTGATAGGCCATAGCCGTTGTTCTCGATAACAAATATCACAGGCAGGCTCCAAACCGCGGCTACGTTCAGCGCTTCGTGGAAATCGCCTTCGCTGGTGCCGCCATCGCCGGTAAAGGCCACCGCTACTTTATTTTTGTTCTGTAACACGCTAGATAGCGCAATGCCATCGGCCACGCAAAGCTGCGGCCCAAGGTGCGAAATCATACCCACTATATGGTGCTCGTTGCTGCCAAAGTGAAACGACCGTTCGCGGCCCTTACTAAAGCCGCTCATTTTGCCCTGCCACTGTGCAAACAATCGCCCCAAAGGCATATTTCGGCCTGTAAAAACGCCCAAGTTGCGGTGAAGCGGCAGTATGTATTCGTCTGGCTCCAAGGCTTGGGTTACCCCAACCGATATGCCTTCCTGTCCAATGCCGCTAAACCATTTGCTCACTTTGCCTTGTCGCAATAGAATGAGCATTTTCTCCTCAATGCGGCGGGGTTTGGTAATGGCCACATACAACTGGCGCAATTGCTCGTTGGTGAGCTGGCGGCGCTCAAATGTCATGGCAGGGGTGTCGGCGGTATTGGCCATAGCGGTGAGGTTTCTGTAGTGCAAATATACCATTGTCTGAATCAGAATTCGCAGAATTAAAGAATTGCTGAATTTTCTAAGTACTATCCAAATTACTAAAAATGCTTGTCCCCAAATTGAATTTTAAAATTCTCCCATTCTGTAAATTCTGATTCAGAACGAAATAAAAAGCCCCAGCCAAAGCAATTTGGCTGGGGCTAGTCTACGTAGTTAACGGGTTTCAGTATGCGTACTTATTGTATTATCAGTTTTTTGCTGCTTACTTGGCCGCCTTGTTGCATACGTATAATGTACGTGCCAGGGGTAAGGTAAGACAAGTCAAGGGTTTGTGCCACGCCTTGCTCTAAGGTGCCAGCATATACTTGCTGCCCCAATAGGTTTTGAATGATAACGTTGCCGCCATCTTTGGCTTTGGTTTGCAATACTACCAACCCCCTGGTAGGGTTAGGGTATACACTTAGTTCAAGGTTGTTGGCTTCGGTAATGCCTACGCAAGGTGCCCTAAACGAATTGAAATATGCCAACCCGTTGATAAGGGCATACTCCACACAACCACCGTGGGTGTAGGGGCCTAGGTTTTGCTTTTCAACGCTTGGCGCACCGTTGGCGGTCCAACTGGTGTAGGCGTTTTCGCTATTTAGGTATGTTACTTGTTCATCTTGGTCGCAATAAAAGAGCTTAACCGGCGACTGTGGTGCCCAATCCAACAAGTCGCTTTCCGCTAAAGCTACCCTCAATGGGTGTAAGCTATCAGCAATAAAATTGGCCAAAGTAGAATCTTGAACCATGTTTTTCGGTACTGGGGTGGCCTGGCCGTTTATGTAGCCTATTCCCCTGTCTTTAGCATAAAACAACGCCGGCATAATGCTATCGTAAGGACTTTTAAGCACTTGTTGTATACTGTCGTAAAGGTTGCCGTAAATAGATTGGTAAGACAAAATAATATAAGGCAAATAGCCAGGGGTGGCATATACACTATCCGAAATAATCAAATCCTTTTGGGCTCCTTTTAAATCAAAAGCACCGCTCATGGGGGCCGATGCGGTTACATTGAACTCCGAGGCATAGTTGGTCTCAATTTCGCGAAGCGTAGCGGCAGTGGCAAATCCACCCTGAGAGTACCCAAACAGGAACAACTGGCCATTGTCGGTTATGCCCAACGAATCTTCCAAATGGCGACCAGCGCGAATCATGTTAATGCCATCGTTGGCCTGCGACCAAGCATGGATGTATGGGTGGATGATAACGGAGGTATCGCTATCGCCAAGGCCCAAGTAATCAGGCAATACCACAATGTTGCCCAACATGCCGAATAATATACCAATATTCATTTCAGATGAGCCATATGATGGCACTCCCTCTTTATCGCTCACGGTACCGTGCATGTACATCGCCATGGGCACTGGGCACTCCGTATTTTTAGGCACTACCATGGCGCCGCTTACGGTTACTAGGTTGTTTGTGGTGCGGTACGGGGTTCTATATAGCACTTTGTAAACATCCAGCTCGTAGTTAGGGGCTATAAGGCCTTGTGCGCCAAAAATATTCAAGATAGAATCGAGCTGGGCAAAATTAAGGGTGTTGATTTTGTAATACGATACAATCTCTCCTTGCGCAAAAGTACCGAGGTACAAGGCAAGAAAAAGCACTAGCGAGGAAATCTTTTTCATGGTTTTTTTGAGGATAACAGATGAACTAATGTGGAAGTTGATGCTAAATTTAACAAAAGTACCAATCGAGTGTTAGGTTGCTGTCAAGAAATTGGCTTTAGCAAGCCTCATTAAACCAATTGTGCTTCGCCACATTGGCCTCAAGGAGGGTTTCATTGCAGCTAAGGCAACTTCTGGTTTAACTATACTTTGCCTAACTTAGCCACACAAACTTATACTATGGGCGCATATACTCCCCTATTGCACTTACACAGCACCCTACGCTATGCGGTGTTGCTCTTGTTAGTTATAGCTATTGTAAAGGCCCTGGTGGGTTGGTTGGGCCGAAAGCCATTTACCAAGGCCGACGATAAAATTGGGCTGATACTTTTGGCCGTAACCCACACCATGTTGCTCTTGGGCATAGCCCTGTATTTTATCAGCCCTACTGTTGAAGTGGCCTTGAGCAATATGGGCGAGGCCATGAAAGACCCTAACTTACGTTTTTGGGCCGTAGAACATTTGGTAGGTATGTTTATTGCCATAGTGTGCATTACACTGGGCCGCATCCTTAGCAAGCGCGCCACCGACCCTATTTTTAAGCACCGCAAAGCAGCGGTATGGTTCTCAGTGGCCTTAGCCATTATCATCTATATGATTCCTTGGGCTGAGCGTGGCTTTTTTGCCGGTGGTAATTAAACTCCCTTAAAAACAACCGTCATTGCGAAAAACGGCAAATGAGCTTTTCGCGAATTGTCGTTTTGAAGCAACTATTCTCACTGTCTTGGCAGTAATCCCCTGACGGCTGTGGCAAGTGGGCTTAAATGCACTACCCTCGGCACATAATACGTACAAGGTCATTTGTATTCGAACATCATTCTTCGTGGCAGGGGATTGCCACAGGCACCGCAAGGTATCGGTTGTTAGCTAAGGTTATGCTGTGCCTTCGCAATGACGCGTTAGCTGAGTTTACTCCTCGTCATCATTCAACCTCGAGGCTTCTTCGGTTTTAATGGAGCCAGCCGTTTGTTGGTTGATGTAAGCTAACTCTTCCTCAGTTAAATTGCGCCATTTGCCGGGGGCAATGCCTTGTAGGGTAATGTTCATAATGCGGACCCGCTCTAGTTTGCGCACCTCGTAATCCAAGTAATCGCACATGCGGCGTATTTGTCGGTTGAGGCCCTGCGTAAGCACTATACAGAATACGAACGTGCTCAATTTCTCCACCTCGCATTTTTGGGTAACGGTATCCAGTATCGGTACGCCGTTTTGCATGGTTTTGATGAAGGCTGGGGTAATGGGTTTGTTTACCGTTACTATGTATTCCTTTTCGTGGTTGTTGCCAGCACGCAATATCTTGTTTACAATGTCGCCATCGTTGGTGAGGAAGATGAGGCCCTGCGAAGGCTTATCGAGCCTACCGATGGGGAAAATGCGCTTTGGGTGATTGATGTAGGTAATGATGTTGCCAAGGATGTTGGTCTCGGTTGTGCAAGTAATACCTACGGGCTTATTGAAGGCAATATACACATCGTTTTGGGTACTGATGATAGGTTTGCCGTCCACGGTCACTTCATCGCCGGGCAGTACCCGGTTGCCCAAAGCACCCACAACACCATTAAGCATTACCCGCCCCGCCGCAATCAGCTTATCCGCCTCACGACGGCTGCAAAATCCCGTGCTGCTGATGTACTTGTTTAGACTGATGGATTCGGGTGGGTTGGCGTGCATATTAATTGTATTCCTTTTCCATGTTTTGCAGCAGGCATTGTTGCTCAGGCGTCACAAACAATACAATATCAAGGTTAGTTTGGTAGTAAAATTGCACTATATTTTCGCTTATCAAGGTGTTACGTATAAATTGCATGAACTCAGGGTCGTACCAGTCACCGTTCATTACCACCGTTTTCTTAAACGTTTTCCCTTTCCATTTAAACGATACTTCAAACTCTTTGACATTAGCCTTTCCATCGTATGGGTCAACTATATCCGTAGGCATAAAAACCCCTTTGCTTATTCGGCTTAAATCCTTTAGTAAGTCGGCATACGGGGCATCTAGAAAACCCATTTCGGAGTTATGCTGATAGGTCAAATCGGGAAACTCCTCAAGTAAATAAAATAGAAAGTTATCGAACGGAAAAGAACCAGAGTCGAGAACAGCACTATTAGTTATTGCATTAAAGTCTTCATCAGCAACATGACTAAACAGCCCCGACATCTTTAATTCAATTAGATTTTTATAAAGCGTAGTTGACTCGACTGCCACATGTATTTCTTCACTTATTGTCCAATCATGGTTAGACTCGTTTATTAGGCAAATCACT
>Ga0075012_10005433_pt1 | contig 11705 bp, 6 predicted proteins | sample All_14_2_FD_71474 | JGI IMG/M metagenome (GOLD analysis project Ga0075012, IMG submission 71474) | Freshwater microbial communities in response to fracking from Pennsylvania, USA - Allegheny Zone_MetaG_DW_15 | ecosystem: Environmental > Aquatic > Deep subsurface > Groundwater > Drilled...
CATCCTGAAATGGCGGGTGTACGTACCAACTGGCAGTTCTGCCTTTTACAATATTTTGAAAAACACCAACCTACTGCCCAACGTGACCATTGGCGATGTGGCGCTAAATGTGTTTTTCAATGCCGATGGCACAGGTTCCATTGATGCAGGTGGTGCAGCTGCTGCAACTTTCACCTATCCGATGGGCGAATGGGTGGACGTTTATCATCAAATTGACCTCGACAACAACTGGATTCGGCTTTGGATTGATGGTAAAACTGTTTTTGAATGGCCTTTCAATTGGGCTGTGGATGGGCCGACAGGCATTAACCAACTGGGTGGCGTGGATTTTTTCGGAAATGATGGCAACCTCTACTACATTGATGATGTGAAACTCAAGCAAGTGGATGCTTGCCCAGCGGATGCTATCATCTGCGATGCTTTCGATGGTTATGACATTGGCGGCTTGGACAACCAGTCACCGTGGTGGGGCACTTGGGACCCGGGCGATGTGGACCAAGATGGCCTCGTCAGCAACGAACAATTTTTGTCCTGCGAACAGGCACTGAAGATTTCGGAAGCAAATGGCGATGACCAGCTGCTTTTATTGGGTGAAAAAACGACAGGCAACTATTCATTGAGTTGGGACTTGTACGTGCCAAATGGCAGTGCAGCCTACTACAATATCCAGAAAAAAGTGACGGCTGCGACTGCCAATGCCGACTTTGCCTACGCAGTCTATTTTGCTGCGGATGGTGTGGCTACCGCAGATGTTGGTGCTGCTGGCGCATTCACGTTCGATTTTCCGCACGGCGAATGGTTCCACATCGAGCATACCTACGATTTGGACAACAACACCGCATCGCTATTCGTGAATGGGGTGCAAATCGAAACTTGGGCAGCCAACTTGACCGCCACCCAAGGCGCTGGTGTCAAAAAAATCGGCTCCGTGGACTTTTTCGGCGATGCCGACAACCTGTACTACGTGGACAATGTGCTGTTCCAGCAATTGCCATCTGTGCCGGGGGATATTTGCGGAGGTGCAATTGACCTAAACCAATACTTCGGTCAGGGTATCAACTCTGTTACTTCCACACCGCTTTTCGACAATACCGACTACTCCACAGATGCCTCAGACCCAACCACTGGTTACGACTGTTGGGGCGAGCCAGACGGTGGCGGCGATGCGCCTTCGTTGGAAAATACCATGTGGTACACATTCGTCGGTGACGGTGAAACCTACCTGATTGAAACGGCAAACTGCGGCGCCACCGATTATATTGACGATGGCGACACGCAAATGGCCATTTACGCTGGTACTTGTGACAATTTGACGGCTGTTGCCTGCAACGAGGATGGCCCAAGCGCCACGACCACCCTGTTTCCGGCAGGGTATGAACTCGTTACAACGCCGGGCACGGTTTACTTCATGATGATTGACGGCTTCAATTTCAATGGTGCTATCTCCGATGGCGAATACTGCATCAAAATCACGCAGCAAACTGGTGCTGCCGTTGATTCCGTGGAAGTAACTTTCCAAGTGGATATGACTTGGGTACTGGACGCTGGTGGCTCCATCCAAGGCATTAAAATTGCGGGCAATTTCGCCGACAATGGCGCTACGATTCCTAACTGGTCAACGGACGATTCGCCTGCATTTACCCATATCGGCAATGATGTTTACGAAACAACTATCAAGTTCCCAGAGACTAGTGTCGGCAACAACGTGGAATACAAATTCCTGAATACGGCTGACACTTGGGGCGATTGCCACGTGGAGCAGGAGTGCATGGGCGCAGAGGATGCAGACTGTAAAAGCCCGACCAGCGACAACCGCCTGCTGGTAATTCCGGCTGCTGACGAAACCAATTGCTACAATTGGGATTCCTGTTTGCCTTGCAACACACCGAACAACGCCACTGAGCGCATTGACCTGCCGATGGTAATTTCACCGAACCCGTTCAGCATCGAGGCTTTGGTGATATTCCGTCAGCCAGTCGAGGGCCAAGCCCGCCTCACGAACGCAACTGGCCAGTTGCTGAAAACCTACAATGTGGCCGGAACGCAGCTCATCATCCGCAAGGACAACCTGCTGCCGGGCATCTATTTCTTCAGCGTGGTGACTGCTGACGGCACATCTACCGCTAAGAAATTGATTATCCAATAATTATTTCCCTTCGGCAAAAAGAAAAACCCGCCTCGGACTGTCCGGGGCGGGTTTTCTTTTTTGGGTAAAAATGGCCGTCAGTGCACCATTTTCGCTGCCTCCAGCCGCTCTACCCGTTCCCGAACGAGGTCGAGCGCCAATTCCAATTGCTGTTCGTGGTTCAGGAAAGTATTGTCTATCACAACGGCATCGTCAGCTTGGCGAAGTGGGCTGTCGGCACGGGTGGAATCAATATGGTCACGCTCGGCGAGGTTGTTCTTAACTTCCTCAAAATCAACGTGTTGGCCTTTGGCTGTCAGTTCGTCGAAGCGGCGATGGGCACGCACATCTACATCGGCAGTGAGGAAAATCTTGAGCTCCGCATTGGGGAAAACCACCGTGCCGATGTCCCGGCCATCCATCACCACGCCTTTTTGCTGACCCATGAGCTGCTGTTGGCGCACCATTTCTCGCCTGACTTCCGAAATGACAGCCACTGGGCTTACCAGTTCCGCCACGTGCATTTTTCGGATTTCCTCCGAAACATCCCGCCCGTTCAGGTGGATGCGGTTGCCGTTTTCATCAGCAACAAAATGCAGATTGATATGCTCCAATGCTGCTGAAACCGCCGCATGGTTGTTTATATCTACTTGATTTTCAATGAAATAAAGCGTGACGGCCCGGTACATGTCGCCCGTGCTGATGTAGGCGTAGCCGAGGGCATTGCCCATCGCTCTGGCCAAAGTGCTTTTCCCGCAGGAAGAATGCCCGTCAATGGCGATGATGATTTTGTTCAAGAGTTGGTGATTAGTGATTTGTGATTGGAGAGCTGCGCAAAAATCTATTTTTTATCAAAAAGAAAAAGCCCCGGCAAAGTTACCGAGGCTTTTTCTTTTTTCCCTTGAGAACAGTTTATTAGAACGGGCAGCTCTTGCACTCATCCACCCGGACGTTCGGGTTTTGCTGCGAAACAAGCTTGCCGGTTTTTTCTACGCAATCCGTGCAGCCAATCACCTTGAACTCCGTGCGGCGGTTCATCTGGTGCTCCCGCTCGGTACAAGGCACGTTGTTCACACAGTCGTTCACGTTGATCTGCTCACCGTAGCCACGGGCCACCAAGCGGCTGCGATTGATGCCTTTGTCGGACAGCCAACGAACCACTGCCTCAGCACGGCGCTGCGATAGGCGCTGGTTGTAGTGGTCGGAACCACGTGCATCCGTGTGCGAACCGATTTCGATGATATACTGTGGGTTTTCCTCCATCAATTTTTTCAACTTATCCAATTCAGGAATTGCATCGTTGCGAATGAATGCCTGGTCGAAGTCATAGTAGATGTGGAGGAGGTAGGCAATTTCTGGGTGCTCATCCGTAGGTGGTTTGGGACCAGGAATTATCCCGCTTCCACCTCCTTTCAAAACTCCCTTTGAATAAATCCTACCATCTGGATATGTACCATCAGCAGGCAACTTGGTGTCTTTATCCATCCAAGTGTCAGTAGTCCTGTCGTAGTAGGTGTAGTTTGTTTCTAATTTGGTCTGGTCAACAAGATTTTTGTCAATGTTATCAATGTTGTCTATTGGTTTTGCAGGAGTAATATCCTTACCATTTTTGTCTATGCCATTCTTGCCTTTATCATTTCCTTTTTTAGGATCAGGTATAGCAGAAATCGTCGTCGGCTGCAAATACAAGTTCTCCTTCAGCACCGCCGAAGTGTCCCTTCCTTTTGTGCAAACATTCTCAGCGATGCCCGCAAAGTAGTTCGGCATGGTCGCCTTGATTTTGTAGCAGCAGTCCATGTCCAGTTTGAAGGAATATTTACCATTTATGCTGGTCGTGAACGGCTCGGCCAACGGTTGCCCGCAGTCATTTTCGAGGGTAATGGTGGCACCTTCCATCGGCAGGTTGGTGAATGCATCGAAGACCACGCCTTCCACTTCAAACATCGCAGCACGGCGCATCGGGATTTTTACTTCCAATTTGTCGTTCAGCGTCAGGTTCTTTGTGCTGGCTTCTTCCTCAGATGGCAGGTATTCAGCCAAGCTAGCTGTGAGCTTGCAGGTTTCGTTCAGTTTGAGGTCAAACTTGATTTTACCTTCAGCATTGGTGGTCAGCGAATCGCCCTTGCAGGCTACGAAAACTGTGGCACCTTCCAATGGCGCCTCTGTTTTTTCATCAAAAACAAGGACTTCCACGGTGAGGGCCGTCTTTTTGAAGCTGAAAATATCGTCGTGACCCACGCCGCCTTCCCGGTCAGAGGAGAAGAAACCACAGGTGCCTTCGTCGTTGTTGACTAAGCCGAAATCGTCGGACACCGTGTTGATGGGATAGCCCAAGTTTTCAGGTGCTGTCCAAACACCTTCTTCCTTCAAACTCGTAAAGAAAATATCGAGGCCGCCGAGTCCGACATGGCCATCGGAGGCAAAAAACAGGCGACCGTCCAGCGCTGAAAATGGGAAAATTTCGTGGCCTTCGGTATTGACATCAGGGCCGAGATTCATCGGCGGGCCCCAGCGGCCGCTTTCTTTTTCGGAAACATACAAGTCCATGCCGCCGAAACCGCCGGGCATGTCCGAGGCGAAATAAAGTTTGTTGCCATCGGCAGAAAGTGCCGGGTGGGCTACGGAATATTCGTCGGAATTGAATGGGAGGCTTTGCAGTTCGCCCCATTTTCCTTCGCCCTCGCTGCGGGCGTAGAAGATTTTCAGGCGCATGATGCCGGCATCGTCGGCACCTTTTTTCCCATCCAAAAAGTTGTTGCGGGTAAAGTAGATTTCTTCGCCGTTTTTGGAGAAAGCTACCGCTGCATCGTGGAACTTGGTGTTGATTTCGTTGGAAAACTTCTCTGGGCGACCGAACGTGTAATTGCCACAGCCAGCTTCCTTGTTGCCTTGCTGCTTGGCGTCCACGTAGTAAAGTTCAAGGAACGGGTTGCCCGTCCAGTTGTGGGTGCGGTGAACGATGGGGTTTGTGTCACGCTCAGAAGTGAAAACTAGGCCGTTTTTGTAGAAAAATGGACTGAAATCGTCGGAAGCCGAATTGAAATCGCAGTCTTGGATTTCGTAGCTGGACACGCTCTTGGTCATCAGCTCCGCCTCGTAATCGCAGGCGTTGAGGAGGTACTGACCCCGTTGGTCGTCAGGTGAGAGTTCGACGAACTGCTGGAACCACTCCCTAGCCACGTCGCATTTGCCGTTGCGCTGGAGCATCATGCCGTAGTACAGCTTGTGGATGGGTTCTGCCTGGGGCAAACGCACCACCTGGCCGTACCAGAACTCGGCGTTTTTTGTATCGTTGATTTTGCGGTAAGCTTCGGCGAGGTTGATTTTAGCCGTGGCATCATCGCTTTTTTCCAAAATTTGGTTGTACAACTCAATGGCCCCAATATAGTCGAGGTTGTCCATTTTCTGCTGCGCCATCTTCAGCTTGGAAGCCTGCGCCATTGCACCAACGGCCAACAAGAGGATGAACATGGGGGTGAGAAGAATTCGCATGGCTATCTTTTTTGAATGGATTGAAGGATTTATGGAAAAACAGGTTGAATGGTTGGGCAATCCAGCTCCAACCATTCAATCCGTGATATTTAGAAATATCGAGGAGTGACCACTTTACTTTCTTTGAAATCAAACTCATAACCAACCATCAGTTCAAAGGAACCAGAGGTGATTTTGTTGATGTCAGTCAGTGGGTAATCGTAGGCTGCACCGAGGCGGAGGCCATTTTTCAAAAGATACGAAACCCACACATCGCCAGACTCCAAGGAACTGTGGGCAGGGTCTTCGAATGGCTTCACGGAGAAGGCCGAGCGAAGCGAAACGCCAACCCAAAGTGTCTGCTGGAAGAGCAGCGACAGGTCGAGGTCAAATTCGTTCGGTGCGCCGATGTTTTTGAAAGCGCCCACTTTTGACAGGTTTTTATCCAAACCCACGTTTTTCCAAAGGAAAGAAGGCTTGAAGACGATGGCGTCGCCTTGGATTGGAATTGCAGCACCCGTGGTCATGTAAAAATGGCGCACTGCACGGGCGTAGATGTCTGTGCTGGATGGGTTGTTGCTATCCTTCAAGTCAAACTCTACGAGCCTGGGGCTGGAGACACCGAAGTAGAATTTTTCACCGTAAAAAAAGATACCCATGCCAAAGTTTGGCAAAAACAGGTTCACGTCATCCTGAAAAGCCGGGTCGTTCGGGTCTTCCGGGTTTAGGCTTTTCCAGTTGGAATTGTAGTTGAGGACGCCGCCTTGCAAGCCAACGCTCAACTTGTACTTGCTACCCATCGGGATGCGATAGGCATAGCTGAGGTTGGCACCTGTGGAGCGGGTCGGGCCGATGATGTCGTTGACGAGGCTGAACCCCACACCTACCCGCTGGTTGCGGAGCGGCGTGTGTGCTGTGAGCGACTGTGTCGTTGGTGCACCTTCGATTTCAAGCCACTGGGTGCGGTGGAGCGCAGCCACTGAGAGGTAATCCTTCGAGCCAGCATAGCCAGGATTATAGACCAAGGTGTTGAACATGTACTTGGTGAACATGGGTTCCTGCTGGGCAAAAGCTATTGTTCCCAAGAACAGCACGAACACGGATAAGGTCAATGTTTTTTTCATCGTAAAAAGAATTTGAAACACGCTGCTTAGTTTGGTTATGCCGGAAGTTGCCATCTTTCGGGTATGCATGGCAGCAACTTCCCTTTTTTATCGTCTGATTTGCAGGAAGCCGTTGTACTTCCTTGATTTCTCACCGAGGTCAATCCGATAGAAGTAGGTGCCATCTGGCAGGATTGCTGCCTTGTAAGTACCAGTCCAATCGTTTTTGTAGCTAACTTGATTGAAGACCATTGTTCCCCAACGGTTATAAACTGTGACCGTTGATTTTGGATAATTTTCAATGTTTTCAATCATAAACACCTCGTTGAACCCGTCGTTGTTGGGCGACATGGCATTGTAAATGATGATGTCGTCTGGGTTTACCGCACAGGAAACATCAATCACCACGGTGGCCGTGTCGCAACCATTTGGGCTACACAGAACGTACTGGAAGGTGTCCAACCCACAGAAGTCCTGATTCGGGACGTAACCCACCGATTGGTCAGGGTTAAGAACCGTCAGGCCATGGTTCGGGCCGATGCCTCCACTGCCGGGGTCTAGCACAGTCAATTCCACGGGCAAGCAATTGCCAAGTGTATCGTTGGCCAAAATGTCAATATTTACAGGGGTGTTCAAAAGTGCGGTGGCCGTATCGTCCACTGCGTTGGGGGGAAGGGTATTAGCGCATGGATTGCTGTTGTCCGGCACGACGGTGACGTAAAGGTACGTCGTATCGCAGACTCCGTAATCATCGCAGATGACGATGCAGGCTGAATCTGTTCCGACCGCAGTGCCATTTGCAACGACGCATAAAGATACGTTGTTAACTGTAAACTCCACTTGTTCACCGGAAAAATCAGGGCAAATATTTGAAATACTTGCAATGTCGCCCGCCAATTCTGTGGTATCAATACAGTAGGTCTCGTTCGAACCTAGCTGGATGGTGTCAATAATTGTACCAGACTCCGGTAGTTTGACATATACACAAATCGTTGTTGTGTCTGTGTTTCCGTACTCATCCGTGATGAGGAAGCAAGCTTGGTCGAGGCCAGGAGCGAAGCCGGTGTAGGTGACGCAGTTTGTAACTGGGTCAAACGCAAAGTCCACGCTCTCGCCGCTCTCGTCTGGGCAGATGTTTTCAATGGAAACCACGGTGCTGGGCACATTCCCCAAATCAAGGCAATAAACGCTGTCAAAGTTGATGAGCAGGGTGTCCACAATTTTCCGGCTGTCGGTCTGGCACAGGGAACCATCCACTGTGATGGACATGAAAGTGGTGTCGCACATGCCTAGGTTGTCGCAAATCACGATGCAAGCCTGCTCCGTTCCGTTGCATTTCAGGCCAGCGTATTTTACACAGAAGTTATTTTCATCCACATAAAAACTCACGTACTCGCCACTCTGGTCGGCACACACGTTTTCGATGGAAATCGGCGAACCGATAAGGTTCATGTTATTAAAGCAGATGGTGTAGGGCAGGGTGTCTGCCGGAATAGTATCGCTAAAATAAGTGGGCGGCGGCAGCACGAGGCATTCCACCAGCACTTGCACGGTATCCTTTTGCCCAGTCGTCAAGTCAATCGCAATGATGGAACTCAGGCCCGTCTGGAATTGCATTTCGGAACCCATCGGCAGCAGGCCGAGGTTCAGGCCGATGATGGATTGGGTTGCGTTTATCATCACCGTCACGCCCATGTCGGAGTAGTTGTTGCCGGATTTGCCGCCCTTGATGGTGAGCGTGCCAGCGTCATCCACCCAGTTGCCTTGTGGGTCCCACTGGTTCAGCATGGACACCAAGTCGGTGATGGTCATGAACATGCCCTCATGTGTTTCGCCGTTCACTTGCCAAGCGTCCAAGTGGTATGGCCCCATGCTCCCAAACCCGAAAAGCGTGTTGTAGCTGTAGGTAATGGTCGTGTCGAAATTGCAGCCGGAAACGCCAGAGGCGTAGGGGCTGCCGTTTTGGAACACCAAAAAATGGGAAAAATCCGCTGCCGGGATAGGCAAGCAGACATTGGCTGACTGGCAGTCGGGGGAGTACGCATGGAGCGTGTCCACCGGGAAGATGCCGTTTGCCCGCAGGGCGAAAGCCGAAAAAGACAGGGCAAGTACGAGTAAAAAACGATTAATCCAATTCATGGAACTGCGGTTTTTGTTTCCGAAAATTATCATGCTGTGTCAAGGCAAAGCCCTGCCTGTGTACCTGTGGGTACAGCTTGGGTCGGTTCCAACTTTTGAACAGGAAGTGGAATTTGCCGTAATCTAGTTTAGTGCTTGCAGGAAATGCTGTTTTCGGTAGGGTTCCTTTTTTCTATCTGGGTGGCTTCGAAATGCTCGCCACCGTTGTCAAATTAGATTTATTTTCAATGAACCAAAACTGTGCCAGATTGGTGAAAAAATTTAATATGTTTTGAGGGGAAATAAAAAAAGCCCTGCCGGAAATCCAAAGTTCCGGCAGGGCTTTACACATTTTTTGAAGTCAATTGTACAGGTAAAACATCGTGCGGTTGTAAAGGAAAATGCCGTTCACATCCTTTACGTCAATGACGGGGGCGATGGCTTTCAAACGGCTGCCAAGCATTTTTCGGCGGTTGTCGAAATACCATTCCTGAACCAGTTTAACCGTTTGAACGTCCCGGTCATCGTAGGTATGCTTCACGATTTGCATGGATTCCTTGTAAGTTTCTGCATCAAAAGTGATGATGGTGTCAATGACGCTGAACATTTGTTCTAGTGCAGCTTTCGGCAACTCCTCTCCGCATCCGTACTTCTCCGAGGATTTGACTGCCAATTTGCCGCTTTTCGTTGTTTGCCAAAGGCTTGTGAGGAATGGCTGTTTTTGGTCATCCTTCACCACTTGCAATTCGTTGGTCTTAAAACTGGCTTTTTTGTCCAAACTCAGGACTGACCAGATGACATCGTTTGGGCTGCTAGGCTGGTTGCCATCCATAGCCAGCCAGGCGATAGGCTCATCGCCGATGGTGCTGCCGTTATCGTTCCTAATCCGAACCATAGGCGCCAATGCCAGTAGGCAGGTCTGGTAGCCGCCCGATTTTTTATCGAAATAAATAACCTCGCTTGTTTGGAACCCGACGATTTCGTCGGCTTTCAGGTCGTTGTTAATGATTCGGGTCTTTTCCTCGTAGGTAGCGGGGTCAAAAGTGGTGATGACATCGCTTTGGGTAATGCGGCTCAGCAACACAGGTTGCCCAACGAAAACCTTCATCTCCGGGTCATCAAAAGCTTTGTACTGACCTGCCTTCATGCCGTCAATGAGCCACTGTGCCAGCCAATTGTCGTTTTTGAAATTGGCGCATTGGTTTTCTGGTGGGGTAAATTTGGTGAGTTGGATTTCGGAAAGACCCCCTGTTGCGGTGAGCCTGAAATCCCGTTTTGCAGTAAAAATCGCTGCCCAAGTGACGTTTGGGTCTTTCAGAACTTCACTCAACTGGGCAGAAAGTGTAACTGGCAAATAGGCCAAAAGCAGTGCAAATAGCAAAGTGCGCATGTTGTAAAGATTTTAGTGGATGAAAAGGTAGATGCGCACTTAATACCAAACCGCAACAAAAGAAACAAGCTTGTTGGTTATTTAATACCGAAATTCCCCAAACGGGCTTTTCACCACTACTTCTTCTCCATCCATAGTTTCCACATAACCAATGACTTGTGCATCAATTTGGAAGGAGCGGGCAATATCCATCAGTGCCTGTGCCTCTTTTTCAGGCACATAAAATTCCAGCCGCTGGCCCATGTTGAAGACCTGGTACATCTCCCGCCAGCGTGTGCCGGACTCCTGTTGGATAAGCTCGAAAAGCGGTGGAGCAGGCATCAAATTATCCTTCACCACCCGTTTGTTTTGGAGGAAATGCTTCACCTTCGTTTGGCCGCCACCTGAGCAGTGGATGAGACCGTGGATTTGCTGGCGGGCCTCGCCCAGGTATTCGTCCAGCACTTTTTTGAGAACGGGCAAATAGGTGCGGGTAGGGGAAAGCACCAACTTGCCGACCGGAATCTGTTGGCCATTGATTTCAACGGTGTCGGTGAGGCTTTTCGAACCCGTGTAAATCACCTCGGCAGGTGTGTTCGAGTCGAAACTGTCAGGGTATCTATCCGCATAAATTTTGGAGAAAACATCGTGGCGGGCGCTGGTGAGTCCATTGCTGCCCATGCCGCCGTTGTACTCCGTTTCGTAGCTCGCTTGGCCGTGGCTTGCAAGTCCCACGATTACGTCGTCGGCCTTTATGTCATTGATAATCAGTTCGTTGCGCTTCATGCGGGCGAAGGTGGTGTAGCCCACGTCCAGTGTGCGCACGATGTCGCCCACGTCCGCCGTCTCGCCGCCAGCGAGGTGCAGGCCGATGCCGTGGTCGGCCATTTGCAAGGCAAAATCCACGGCAGCTTGAATAATCGTTGCGATGACCTCGCCGGGAATCAGGTTCTTGTTCCGTCCGATGGTCGAACTGACCAAGATCCCGTCCGTGCAACCCACGCATGCCATGTCGTCGAGGTTCATCACGAGGGCATCCTGAGCGATTCCTTTCCAGACAGAGAGGTCGCCGGTTTCCTTCCAGTACAGGTAGGCGAGGCTTGTTTTCGTGCCAGCGGTGTCGGCGTGCATGATGTTGCAATGGTCGTCACTGCCGCCCGCCACGTCTGGCAAAATTTTGCAAAAAGCCAAAGGAAAAAGCCCTTTGTCCATATGCTTAATGGCGGCGTGTACCTCGTCCTTGGTGGCGCTGACGCCTCGCAAATCGTATTTGTAACTCATTTTTTGTTGTGTTCCCTTCGGGAAAAGGGCGTTTTGCCGCAAAGATAGGGCGTACTGGAAATTATCGTCCTACACCGCCTTTTTGCTTATAAATTTCCGCACAAAAGATAGCTTTGTGCCAAATCGAACATCATGAAAATACAATTCTTACTTCCACTTTTATTCTTGTTCGCCTGCGGCGAAAATGCTGAAAAATCAAAACCTGCCGAAGCTGAAGCTGCGGAGGAAGCTTCCAACC
>Ga0075012_10005435_pt1 | contig 11702 bp, 10 predicted proteins | sample All_14_2_FD_71474 | JGI IMG/M metagenome (GOLD analysis project Ga0075012, IMG submission 71474) | Freshwater microbial communities in response to fracking from Pennsylvania, USA - Allegheny Zone_MetaG_DW_15 | ecosystem: Environmental > Aquatic > Deep subsurface > Groundwater > Drilled...
TGCCTGCACCGTGGATCGGTGGTCAGATGTGGCAGCGTTTCGGTCCGACGGTTCCCTTCACGGTGACTGCTGTTGTGATCTTTCTGTCTGTCATCCCGATCTGGTTGAAGTTCAAATTACCCAAGACCGTGGAACAACCTGAAGAAGAAGTACCCGTGGAAGACAGCGTTGCTGTAGCAACAGGATAAAATAAGCGTTCGACCTGAACGGCGAAAGGAGAAATGGAACATGGCAAACGTAGAAGAAAGAATGAAGATCCTCAAATTGATCGAGGAAGGCAAGATCAGCGCGGAGGAGGGAGCCAAACTTCTCTCAGCACTGAGCGATTCACGCAGAGGCGTTCCCGCGCCGCCGCGTCCGCCTTCTGCACCCGGTGGGGCGCGCATGCTGCGTGTCCGCGTAACGGATACTCGTACCGGGCGTTCCAAAGCCTCCGTTCAGATTCCGCTTGCATTGGTGGATGCCGGTCTCAAGATCGGCGCGCACTTTGCCCCCGAAGTTCAAGGCGTAGACATGAGCAACGTCATGGAAGCACTGCGTATGGGCGTCACCGGCAAGATCATCGACGTGACCGACGAGGAAGATGGCGAGCACGTTGAGATCTTTGTCGAGTAAGTTTTGTTCTGTCTTTGTTACAAGAAGGAGAGAATGATGTTCCCAATTTTATGCTTTCCGCATCGTTTGATGTTATAGCCATCAACGCGCAAGAGTTTTTCTTGCGCGTTGTATTATTTTCCCTATGATAAGCAAAGGATAACTTTATGCAAGAGACAAAAACAAATCAACCCACCGGTATGTTTGGCTTTACCATCGTTTGGCTGGGTCAGATCATTTCGGTGCTTGCCAGTTCCATGAGCCAATTCGGTCTTACGATCTGGATGTATGAGCAGACGGGCAGCGCCACAGCATTGGGATTGATGCAGGTCTTCTTTATCACTCCCTTCCTACTCATCTCTCCCATCGCCGGTGTGATGGTGGACCGCCACAATCGCAAACTGATGATGATGGTCAGCGACCTGACGGCTGGCGTTGCCACGGTCTTGATCCTCATCTTTCAAGCGCTCGGCATCCTCGAGTTCTGGCATTTATATGTCACTTCGATAATCTATGGCTTGGGCAATGCCTTCCAATGGCCCGCATATTCTGCTGCAATTTCGACCATGGTGCCCAAGGAACAGTATGGGCGGGCGAATGGCATGATGTCTCTGATTGAGGCGGGACCGCAAGTCTTTGCTCCGTTGTTGGCAGGTGCGTTGCTTCCGCTCATCGGGTTGACGGGCATCCTGTTCGTGGACGTCTTCACCTTCCTATTTGCGATCGGTGCCTTGTTTGTCGTTCACATTCCTCAACCTGATAGAACCGTGGAAGGAGCGCAAGGACAGGGCAGTGTTTGGAAAGAAGCGGTCTTTGGGTTCAAGTATATTTTTGCTCGACCCAGCCTGCTTGGCTTGCAAATGGTGTTCTTCTTTGGCAACTTATTTACCGGCATTCTGTTCACCTTGCTGGCGCCCATGGTCCTTGCACGCACCGATAACAACAGTTTGATGTTCGGTTCTGTGCAAACAGCTGGAGCCATTGCCGGTGTGGCAGGTGGAGTTTTGATGAGCGCCTGGGGCGGCTTCAAACGCAAAGTGCATGGTGTGTTAATTGGCTGGATCATTACAGGCGTTGGGTCTGCCATTATCGGTTTGGCGGGCGGCTTGCCGGTTTGGATCATTGGTCTTGCAATTGCAGCTATCACGGGTCCGTTGATCAATGCATCCAATCAAGCTATTTGGCAGTCAAAGGTCGCACCAGATCTGCAGGGACGTGTCTTCTCTGCGCGGCGTTTGATCGCGTGGTTCACCAATCCCATTTCGCCCATCATCGCAGGCACACTTGCCGATTACGTCCTTGAACCGCAAATGCGTGCAGGCGGCACACTATCTCAATCTGTTAGCGGTTTGGTGGGCACAGGTCCCGGCTCAGGCATGGGGCTTATCATCTTTGGCTGCGGCTTGATCTGCATACTGGTCGGTCTAACCGGATATTCAATCCCTGCCATTCATAATGCCGAAGACCTCCTTCCAGATCATGACCAAATCGCAAGAGTAGAACCAGACGCTGTACCCGCATAATGTAATGAACGCAAAAGCCGGACGAGACATCGCCCGGCTTTTTATTTTGATGAAAACCATTGCCTCTTTCTGGACCTCAAGCCTGAGTGGAGAACCGCAACATTTCCATCCCGAAATAGACTTGCTTGCGCGTGAAGGTCAATCCGCTTTTTTCGAGCACTTTTTGCGATGCGATGTTCAACGGGTCTGTCAGCCCAATGATCTCCTGCAAGCGGATCGTTTTCTGCCCAAACAGAACCGACGCGCTTGCCGCTTCTGTGGCATATCCTTGATTCCAGAACGGCTTGCTCAGCAGATAACCCACTTCTGTTTCTTTCGAGTCTGGTAAAAATTCCAAGCCGCACCAACCGATCATCTGTCCAGTCTTTGCCAACGTCACAGCCCAATGACCATATCCAATTTGCTCCCAATGCCGCGTCTGATAATTGATATATCGCTCACACATCTCCAACGGCCAAGCCGATTTGCTGGGGAAGAACTCGAAAATATCCGGCTCGTTCACAATATCGAACAAGACCCCGGCATCTGCCATCTTGAATGGACGTAATATCAGCCTTGCAGTAGTATGGCTTGGAATGGAAATGGAATGCATGGCATATCCTTTGGGTGAATTTATCAACGGGAGAGGTAAGGGAGTTCCATTCGTGACTGTCCAATCAATTGTACTGATTGTATCTCTTGAATGAACTGGAGTGTGTTAATGAAAATCTCAGTATTTGGAACCGGCGGCGTTGGCGGATACTTTGGCGGGCGTCTCGCTCAGAACGGAGCAGACGTTACCTTCATCGCCCGTGGCGCTCATCTTGCAGCCATCCGTGAAACAGGCTTGCGCGTGGAATCCATAGATGGAGATTTCACCGTCCATCCTGTCAACGCTCCGAACTCCATCGGTCAAGCCGATCTGATCCTGCTTGCCACCAAAGCCTGGCAATTAGAAGAAGCCATCACTCAAATAAAGCCTTTGGTGGGGGAGCACACTATGATCCTTCCACTGCTGAATGGCATGGAACACATGGATACATTATTCAATGCCTTTGGCAAAGAACATGTCCTTGGCGGGCTATGCCGTATCAGCGCAGTTATTGGCGCACCCGGCATCATCCGCCATGTGGGCGTGATGCCATACATAGCATATGGCGAATGGGACAACTCCAAAAGCAAACGCATTCAAGACCTTCATGCCTTGTTCAATTCCATCAACGGCATCATCGCCGAGAACCCCGTCGATATTCAAACCGCCATGTGGGAGAAGTTCATCTTCATTTCCGGCACCAGTGGCGTGGGCGCTTATACCCGCCAAACAACAGGAGAATATCGCAGCAACCCAGAATCTCGTACCTTGTTGATCAACGCCATGAAGGAAACTGCCGCCATTGCCCGCGCCAGAAGGGTTCCCATTGCAGATGATTTTGTCGAAGCCACCATGCAGCGCATTGACAACCTCCCGCCAGAAATGACCGCCTCCATGCAAAAGGATATGATGGCAGGCAAGCCCTCCGAACTCAACGAGCAAACCGGCGCAGTCATTCGAATGGGCAAGTCTGCTGGTGTGCCAACCCCTACCCACGAAAAACTCTTTGCCGCCTTGCTACCCCTCGAACAAAAAGCAAGAAGCAAATAACTAACTACTATCCACTACTCACTGTCCACTATCCAACCTACCCAAACGTCCAGTATCCGCCCACCCGATTCACCGATACACTCATCTCATGCACTGACTAGAATGATGTGCAAAGGAGTAATCGATATGAGCAAAAACATTTTTAGTGAACTTTCTGAATCCATGGCAAATGCAGCCGAGAAGGCTGGCAAATACACAGTGTTGGTAGATGCGCGTCGTCGCATGCCCGCCAGCGGAATCGCAATTGATAAAGAAACGATCTTGACTGCGGGTCACGTCGTGGAGCGCGAAGAGGATATCAAGATTTTATTGGCGGATGGAAAAGAAGTTAAAGCCCGCCTCATCGGTCGGGACCCGGGAACGGACCTCGCTGTCTTGAAATTAGACTCCGCTGTAGCCACTCCTGCCGAACTCGCAAAGACACCCGCGCGCGTGGGACAATTCGTCCTCGCTGTTGGACGTCCCTCCGCAAATGGAATTGAATCCAGCTTTGGAACGGTCAACAAACTCGGCGGACCCGTCCGCACCGGGCGCGGCGGCATGTTGGAAAAATACATCAAGACCGATGTGGTTTCCTATCCCGGTTTCTCTGGCGGACCGCTCATCAACGGTGATGGCGAAGTGTACGGCATCAACACCTCCGGCTTTGGCATGGGCGGTGAAGCCATCACCATCCCCGCAGACTTGGCATGGAAGATCGCTGAAACCCTTACCAAGCATGGCAAGATCAAACGCGGATATATCGGCGTCCGCAGCCAGACCGTAAATCTCCCTGCTGATGCGCAGGCTCAGTTGAAACGCGAACAAGAAACCGGCTTATTGCTGGTTGGCATTGAAAAAGAAAGCCCGGCAGAAAAAGGCGGCTTGATCGTTGGTGATATTCTTGTCGGTGTGGCTGGCGTGGCGGTGGAACACCACGACGAATTATTTGCCCGCCTGAGCGGCGATGTGGTTGGCAAACCCACCGCAATGGACATTCTGCGCGGCGGTAAGTTGCAATCTGTAAATGTGATAGTAGGAGAAAGATAGTTTCAGCCGATGACGATGGACGATAGACTACTGACCATCGTCCATCGTCATCGGTCTATCGTCCATGATGATCCGTGTAACCATTGTCTCACCGAACCATGCGTTGCGAGTTGGGCTGCGTGAAATGCTTGCGAACCAACCAAATATTCGCGTGGTAGGGGAGGCGACTCGTCTTACAGATGTGAACGAACGAGAAACCGAGGTGGTTGTGCTCGCCTCGGTCGCTTCTGTGCATGGGTTGGAACTTAAGGATTTCGGCATCCTCTTTTTAACAGACGATATCGAATCGGTGAGACCGTTGGTAACTTCGGGGATGAGCGCATGGGGAGTCTTATCCTCTGAAGCCAATGTCGATGAATTAGCCGCGGGAATCGCCGCGGTGGCAGAAGGGCTTTGGGTGGGCGCACCAGGCTTGGTCGAGGGGTTGATGCGTCTGCCAAAGGGCGGGGAAAGTTCGGGGGAAGAGTCGCTGCCAGAGCCGCTCACGGCGCGAGAGAAGGAAGTCCTCCAGCATATGGCAGAAGGACTTGCCAACAAACAAATTGCGCTGGCGCTGGGCATCAGCGAGCACACGGTCAAGTTCCATCTTTCGGCGTTGTATGCCAAGTTGAGGGCGGCAAGCCGTACCGAAGCTGTAAAGCGGGGCATTGAGCTGGGTTTGATCTCGCTGTAATTTCTTATTTGTCTGTAATGCTGTTGATAGGTTTGGCAGGTAAAATACTTAGACTTTATAGGTCTATATATCATGTCAAACGAATATCATTACAAATGGGAATGGGATCTGGCGTCTTCGCCTGAAACGTTGTGGCCGCTTGTTTCGGATACGAACCGCTTCAACCGTGATACGGGCTTGCCGCCCATGCAATTGTTGGGGATACAAAATCGCGTAAAGCAAGTGAAATTCAAGATACCCGTTTTAAATGTTGTGTGGGATGAAGAACCCTTCGAGTGGACATACCCCTATCGCTTTGGAATTTTGCGCCGCTATCGAAACGGTCCGCTGCAAGAAATGCGTGTGGATTGCCGCCTGGAACGCCGGGATGCAGGCACGCATTTGATCTACGAAGTGTGGGCGAAAGCTCGCAATGTGTTGGGGGATATTGCCATTCCGTTCGTGATCGGTGTTTATAGCGCGAAGCGATTTGGCGATGCGTTCAAACTGTATGACCGCCTCGCTTCGAATCCTAATCCGACGCTTGCCATCACAACCGGGCGGAATCTCAGCCCAAGCGGACACAACCGCTATCGTTTGTTGAGTGAACGCCTGGGCCTTCAAGGCGCAGACAAAACCACCCTCGAGCGCATGTACGAATATTTCCAGCGGGCTGATGATCTTTCCATTCAACGCATGCGACCTTACGCCTTGGCAGATGGTTGGAATCTTCCGCGCCGCACCGTGTTGGAGACTTTCCTATACGCGACCCGCGAAGGCGTTTTAGATATGTATTGGGATCTGCTCTGCCCTGAATGCCGCGGTGTGGCAGAAGACCATAAACGCTTGGGCGATGTGCATTCTCATTCGCATTGCAATACCTGTCAGATCAATTTTGACGTGAACTTCGACCAGAACGTGGAAGTGATCTTCCGCCCGAACTCATCCATTCGGCGGGTGGATGCTTCGATAGAATTTTGCGTGGGCAGTCCGCAGCGACAGCCGCATATTGTCTTTTCGTTGGTGGTTCCGCCGCATGAGCAATTGCCCTTCAACACTATTTTGGATGCGGGGCGTTATCGCCTGACCGCCTCTTCATTAGAAGGCTCACAAACGCTCACCGCTTCGGGCGACGGACCTGCTGCCATGGACTTCCATGCGGATAAACTTGGCTGGAGTGCTGATTTCCTGAAGATCGGTCTGACCCCGAACATTCGTTTATTCAACGATTCAGATTTCACCCAAACCTTCCAACTGGAACGCATTGTCTGGTCTGACCAGGCTGCCACCGCCGCCGATGTGACCACCTTGCAAGTCTTCCGCGACCTGTTCTCGCATGAGGTCTTGCGCGCCGAGGAAGAGATCTCCGTCGGTTCGATGACGCTGATGTTCACAGACCTGCGCAATTCGACCAAGATGTATCGTGAGATCGGCGATGCACCCGCATTTGGACGGGTGCGCGAGCATTTTGAGATTCTCGAACAAGCTGTCGCCAAAGAGGAAGGTGCCATTGTCAAAACGATGGGCGATGCGGTGATGGCGGCATTCCGCAAACCTGTCTCTGCGGTGCGGGCAATTTGGAACGTTCAGCGCGAATTGACCGAACGCGGCATCCCGCCATTGAGCATCAAGGTTGGGGTGCATCATGGTCCGTGTATTGTGGTCAATTTGAATGACCGGTTGGATTATTTTGGGTCGGCGGTTAATATCGCGGCGCGGCTTCCGCACTTTTCGGCGGGAGGGGAGTTGATCCTTTCTGGTGAGATCCGCAACGACCCTGAAGTGACCGAATTCCTTGCAAGGAATTCCGCACCGAATTCGGTTTCTCGTTTCCAGTCTGAGCTTCGCGGCTACGACAACTCCATGGAAATGTGGCGGGTAAAGATATAGAGTAAAACATCAGTAACCCCGAAATTAATAGAGGACGCTGACAAGCGCGGATGGACGTGGAAAAGAAATAAGGAAGCCGAGTCCTTAAAAAAAGAACTCACCCACGAAAAACTTTCATTTCGGGGTGAGTTCTTTTTTGTTATGAAGAAGGCTTATTCGGTTTTCTGGTGACCAGTTTCACGATGAGCCAAATGATGAACACAGGCGGACCAAAGATCGGCACGAACACCAGCAGGACCCAGATCAGCAGATCTACGATGACTTGATAGGCTTTGGTGAGGGTTTCCCAAGCATCTCCTGCGGTTTCACCGGGAGTCCACGGCTTTGGTTCGGGAGTGGGGGTGGGAACGATCTCTGGCAGTTCCGGCTCAAGAGTGACCGAGATGGTCGAATACGATGAGCGGTCTTGCAGGTAGTTGATGCGTCCTTTGATCTCTTCGATCTGGCGTTCGATCTCGGAAAGCTGTTGGTTGATGCGCAGAGCTTCATCTACGTTTTGGGCATCTTCCAAAAAGGACTTGATACGTTCACGGGTGGCTTCGAGGTTGGTGAGCTGTGATTGCAGGTCCACGTATTGGTCGGTTACATCTTCACCAGAGGCGGTTTCGTCCAACACTTCAAGCGAGATTCCACGCAGGCGGTTGAGGGTTCGCTCAAACGATTCGACCGGGATGCCCATGGTTATGGTGGCATATTTGTAGTTCTTGCCATCGAGGTGCGGTTGATTCCACACCCGCGAGCTGATGATGTATCCGCCTGAGTCGCCTACTATCTGGGTCACACGATCTATGGATTGATCGGGGTCTTCGACCAACAAGCGCATGTCTGCTGATTTGATGATGAGATGGGTGGTGATGGCTACATTTTCAGCGGACCCGGTTTCATACACCTGCCCAGCTTTCAACGCAGATGCAGAGTCTGCTTCTTGGGCGAGAGGTGCTCCGCCAGCATCTTCTGCAGGCAGCGCTTCAACAGCAGCTGCTTCTTCGATGTATGCCATGGGCGGTGCTTCGGTTGCGGCAGGTGCGTATCCACCTCCGCAGGCGTTCAGGACCAGCATTCCCAACAATAGGAACACCGGCAGCGATGCAATGCGTGATTTCATTTCATCCTCCGTTTTTTATTTGGTTTTTCGGCGTTACCAAAGTGACGAACTGGGAATGACAAATGTTCCTCAAGTCATGGGATTTCCTCCTTTCAAAATAAAAGTCCGCACAGATTCGGCGTATCTGCACGGACCAGTGTCCATTTCATCTTACGAGTTTGAAATGCTTATTTCAATAACACCTCAGTATGGATTTTTCCTGCACGTTCATGGCTTGCTGTCAATTTGACCTTGCTGCCTTTTTTCGCTTTGACCATCCACTCCACTTTCAAACGGTCTGACGTACCGTCTCCTGATTCAAAGATGAATGAAGCGGGAATTTGAGCCCTGCCTTCGAGTTCGCCGGGTTCTTCACGCTGCTTTCCAGCAAGCAGTTTCGCACCTTTTGGCAGTTGGATCTCGACCATCACACTGCGTGAGACCTTGCGCTCCAAGGCTTTCTTTGAGACGTAGGTAGGCAGCCAGCCGCGGTTCTCCACCACGAGGCGGATGTTGTACGTATCCGCTCCCAGCGGGGTGACACTCACATCGCGCAGAGCAAGCTCGGGCGCGATAAGAGCGTGCCAGACGATCCAATCGGGTAAGGGGCTGATCTCCTTTTCCAAAAATTCCGGCGGGACGTTCGCCCATACATGCATGAAATTCCAGCCGCCCAATTCCACTTTGCCTAATTGCGGGTGGTTGAACTCATACCAATCGACATAGCCTTTGCCATCCAAGATGGTGTCATTCCATCGCAGAAGTTTGACGTCATCTTCCACCGGATGTTCGCGATACCAATCAATATATTTGGCGTCTTTGATGCCCGCCTCTTTGACCGGGTTCCAGAACTCGACCGTCCAGGCGTAAACACCGCGGTGTTCATATGTCCATTCGTCGAATGCGCCCGTGGTGACTTGTTTGGGGTAATATCTGAATTCATGGAACATGGAAATATCTGGGTAGCCGGTGATCTCTTTGCCCTTCGCGCCGATCTTTTGCAGCGTCCACAGGTCTTCGGGGATCTGCTCGTCGTCAGGTTTTTCTGCCATGCCGCGCAGGAGCACACCACTGAAGGTATGAAAAGAAATGGTGCCCGTGATGTTGCGGTTCTTGAGGATGAACCGCACAAGGTTGAGCGCCTCCGGTTCACTGGTGGGGAAGTCGCCCGCACCGAATTGTTCAGACTCAGTGCGCCAATTTGCAGGGAAGTTTCGGTTCAGGTCCAGCCCTTCTTTGGGCGGGTTGATCTTGATGGTGACACCGTCATAATTTTTCATGAATCCCTCTGTGAAGATGCGGTAATACTCACCGCCCACTTCCACCGGGTCGCGCCGTATCATCAAGCGCGGATGATCAGGATGTACCTTCCATGCGCCATTCGGGTCTTTGATGCGCATTTGCAAAATACGCCCGTCGCCGTCCACATCTTCATAGGCATCCAAACCTTCAATGGATTCTTCCACATATGGATAGGGTCGCGTGCTTGAACGAATTTCTTTAGGGCGGTCTGCCAGCGCCCACTCCGCGCCATCGGGGTTGACACGCGGCACGATATAAAATGCACGGCTATCGAGCGCGCGTGTCACTTGTTCATCTTTCCCATAGCGCGTCACCAACGAGTGGATGAGATACAGCGCCGCTGTGGAACCGGTCACTTCGGAGGCGTGCAAATTAGCATCAACCCACAAAGCAGGTTTGTCCGCATCACTCCCAGACTTGAAGTTGGTCACCCGTAACAACCATACATCCCTACCCTCATGGCTTTTCCCGATCGACTCCACCCGGATGAGGTTTGGGTATTCCTTCGCATACGCTTTGAGGATGCGGGTCAGTTCGAGGTAACGATAGAAACGGTCGAATTTTATGCTTGGCATCTTGAACTCCTTGATGAAAAAAGTAAAGTGCGCCGCATAGAAGACGACGCACTTTATTAATTACTTTTGATTTACTTCCTCATGGATGGTAACACTTTCTTTCCATCCTCCTTGATGCGATCTCACTGTCAACTCAGCAAGTCCGCGCGGCACGACGTTATTATCCAACACCTTTTCCAGCGGCATCCACAAAGGGTTGTAGGTTCCATTGAACTCATCGGGGTCACTGTATTCTTCCCCTGTGCCCGTTCCGAAATCACCATCGACCCAATCTACGAGAAAATAGACTTGGTCGCGTCTGCCTGCGCGCAAGATGGTGGCGGCTTTTTGCACGATCTTCACACGAATACCCAACTCTTCTTCCGCCTCACGAATGGCAGCTTGTTCGTCCGTTTCACCTTCGTCTACGCCGCCGCCGGGGAAAGCAAAGTAATGCCGTCCCTGCCTGTGTCGTTCGATCAAAGCTAGCTTGCCTTCATGGATCAAGATGATCCCTGAACGTTTACGCATTGGGTTGCCCCTCCTTTAGGGACTCAAAATAGCGCGGGTCTGGTTGACATCGTCGTGGATCTGGTCGATAAGCGCTTCCACAGTCGTATAGCGAATCTCTTCTCGCAAACGCGCTACAAATTCAAGTGTCAGCATCTCGCCGTAAATATCACGGTCAAAATCAAGCAGATACGCTTCAAGGCTGGGAGTCTGTCGCTCAGGCGTGAAGGTTGGGTTGAAGCCAATGTTCGTGGCTGCCATAAAACGCTCATTCCCAAGCTGCGCCCAACAAGCATAGATGCCATTGGGCGGAGCAACTTTCTGTTTCGCATAATCCACATTCGCAGTAGGGAAGCTGATCTTCTTTCCACGCCCCGCCCCGCGAATAACTTCTCCGCTCATGCGGTATGGATAGCCAAGCAGTTTGGATGCTTCACCCATATTGCCGATGGAAACCAGTTTGCGAATTTCTGTGGATGAGATCACGCCGCTTTCGTCGCTCAGGGCTGGTACTACTTCGACGCTGTATCCCAATTCGGAGCCGATCTCCGTCAAACGCGGAGCGTTGCCTTCCCGTCCCTTGCCGAGTGCGAAATCATAGCCAATGAGCAGATGCGCGAGTCCGAGATGCGTTTTCAGACGAGACATATACTCATGGGCAGGAACAGTTGAGAGGTCCCGTGTGAAGCGCTGGGTGATGACCGTATCCACGCCAAGCGAGCCGAGCAGATCCGCGCGTTCATCGGGTGTGGTCAGGCAGTGGATCTCTTTCCCGGTTAGCACAGCGGCGGGATGCGGTTCGAAGGTCAACACCACGGCAGGCGAATCGTGGGCGTGAGCATCCTTCACCAGTTTGTGGATGATCTCGCGATGTCCGCGATGCACGCCATCGAACACGCCAACGGTTAAGTATGAATTTTTGAGGGAAACTTCTTCGAGAGAA
>Ga0075012_10005437_pt1 | contig 11702 bp, 8 predicted proteins | sample All_14_2_FD_71474 | JGI IMG/M metagenome (GOLD analysis project Ga0075012, IMG submission 71474) | Freshwater microbial communities in response to fracking from Pennsylvania, USA - Allegheny Zone_MetaG_DW_15 | ecosystem: Environmental > Aquatic > Deep subsurface > Groundwater > Drilled...
TAACCGCCGCCGCCACCGGAGCGACCACCGCCGCCTCCGTAACCGCCGCCGCCACCGGAGCGACCACCGCCGCCTCCGCCGTATCCACCACCACCGCCGCCGCCACCGGTTCGGGGGCGATCTTCGCGTGGGCGAGCTTCGTTAACTCGGAGATTTCGGCCTTTGAATTCGACTTCGTTCGTCGCATCAATTGCGGCTTGCATTTTATCTTCATCTACATCGACGAAGCCGAAGCCACGGTCGGGGATGATTCGGGCGTTTGTTCCGCCGTATTCTGCGTAATGCTCAGCGAGCTGAGTATCGGATGTCGTGAACGGCAAGTTGCCGACGAACAGTGTTTTTGTAGCCATTTATTTGGTTCTCTGGTTTGTTTTATTCAGGGTCAGGGGAGTCGGGTTCTTACTATCTTTGCGTACAAACCAGGATCCGGGACATCGAACACCCATTATTATGGCGAAGTTTGCGAATTTTGCATAGGGAGGGACGTTTTTTTGGCCTACTAAGCCGCCGGAGAATCTTGGGTGTAGAGCTTTTTATTCACATTTCGAGGCTGTTCGTGAGCTTGATTGAAGCTGAGATTGCGTTATATGTAATTTTCATATTATTTGGATCATTTCGTAAAAATGGGGACAGCTTTTGGTTGGGGGTCCTACATGAATTTTGCATTATTTCGTTGAGTTCAAACTTAGTTCGGTGTTTAGGGTGGTTGGTCCGTAATTGTTTTGGGACTGGGTTGACAAGGCTCATTTGTAGGCAGGTACAGTCATTTCGCTGTGACAGGCATACCACAACAATAGTGTTACCGTCGATCCCTCCGGATTGCACGGAGGCACTTAGTGAAAACTGAGATCGACGTTTTGGAGCGGGACATTTTCCTGTAGCTCCCCTGATGAATCTAAACAAGTGCGCGGGCCGGACGGCTTTGGGTTATCGTTAACAACCGAAAAACCTCCCATTGTCAACTTTTTTGTCCGCCACTTCATGAACTAAACAACCCAAAATTTCCCTGCGAGCCGGATGGGTAAAGGAGCGAGCCATAGAGTTCAACCCTTTGTCTGGTCATAGAGGCATGGGGTCGATGGCGACCTCCCCCTTGTTCGCAGGTTAGTTTCTAGGCGGTTCATCGACGAAAAATTTGTGAGTGCGGGCCGATGCTGTTGGCTTATCACCTTATAAGTGGGAGGACGCTGGTTCGAATCCAGCCTTTCGCATGATTTGTGAAAGTAGCTCAGTGGTTAGAGCACCTTGCCATAGCGCCCCTTGTCTGCACTCCTGACTCACTACCCCGTACACGACGACAATTGAAGATTTGACCTCCGGGCCGGATGTTTGGGTTATCCCTCCCATCCTGGTTGCCTATTTTGGGAGCTTCCGCTGGAAAGAGCGGCCAACGTTTTGCGTTGAGGCGAGTGGATCGCGAGCCGGGCAACCTATCCCAGACCGTGCCTTGCCTGGTGGTCAGTGAGTGACACGCCTTTCTTGCGGGCCGACGCTTTTTGGCTTATCGGTAAGAGACCTTTCGGGGTTTGCCTAGTTCAAATCTAGGGAGTTGCGGCTTTACGGCTGCGACTTACGCCAGAGCACACCTTGCCTGCGAGACTGAAATCAGACCGGAAAAAACAAAACAAGGAGAAAAGAACAATGAAATATACACAACTATTCCAATCGAATAAGACTCGGCAAACGAAAGCGATCGCTGGTTCAGGTCAGACCATGAATCATGCGAAAGGCTTTGGTTGGTCGGTGGATCGATGGGAACTGGTTGACCGTTTCTTGATCCTTGGGAGCGAGACTGGTACTTACTATGTTGGAGCGAAGGCTTTGACAGAAATGAATGCCGAGAACGTGATCGAGGCCATCAAGGAAGACGGGACGCGGTTGGTATCGCGAATCGTTGAGGTCAGCACGAAAAATCTGGCACCAAAAAATGACGCAGCCATCTTTGCGCTTGCGCTTGTTACCGCTTATGGTGACGAGGTAGCTCGGAAGGCGGCTTATGACGCGGTGCCTCTCGTTTGCCGAACGGGTACTCACCTTTTTGCTTTTGCGGAAGCTTGCGACTCAATCCGAGGATGGGGTCGAGGACTTCGGAAAGCGATTGGGAATTGGTACAACTCGCAATCGGCGGCCGAGCTCGCTTACGGTTTGATCAAGTATCAGGCTCGAGGAGGTTGGAGTCACCGTGACTTGTTGCGGCTTGCGCACCCGGTTGCGATTTCTGAAGACCACAACGCACTTTTCAAGTGGGCGACAAGTAAGGAGCTGAAGGCGGATATTCCTCTGGTTAGCGCGGTGCTTGCGCTTAAGGAAACTGAAGACGCTGAGTTGGCGTGTGCGTTGATTCGAGAGTTTCGGATTCCGCGAGAAGCGGTTCCGACGGAGATGTTGACTGAGCCTTTGGTTTGGGAAGCACTTTTGGACGACATGCCGTTGACGGCGATGCTTCGGAACTTGGGAAATCTTTCCAAGCTCGGAGTATTGCGGAAGGGGATGTTGACGGGACACTCGAAGGGTGTTGAAACGGTTGTTTCGGCACTGGAAAGTCCGGTTCGGTTGCGGAAGTCGCGTATCCACCCGATTGCGGTCTTGGCGGCATTGAACGTTTATGCAAGTGGGCATGGGTTCCGGGGAACTGGAACTTGGAAGCCGGTGCAGAAGGTTGTTGATGCGCTTGACCGGGCGTTTTATGATTCGTTTGCGAACGTTGAACCGACCGGGAAGCGATTGATTCTTGGGCTCGACGTTTCGGGATCGATCGCGGGAACTCTTGTTTCGGGAGTTGCCGGACTTGACTGCCGGAAGGCTTGCGGGGCGATGGCTTTGGTGACATCGGCGAAAGAGGATGCGGTTACGCATTTGGCTTTTGACACCAAGGTTTATGAACTCGCTCTGAATCGGTCGAAGCGGCTAGACGACGTTGTTGACTTGCTGGCTCGAACGGGCGGCGGCGGAACGGACTGCGCGGCTCCGATTCAGTACGCGATCAAGAAGAAGATCGATTTGGATGCGTTTGTTATCTACACCGACTCGGAAACTTGGTACGGAAGTCAGCACCCGGCTCAGGCAATGGCGGAGTACCGGAAGAAGTTGAATCCGACGGCGAAGTTGGTCGTGGTTGCGATGGCTTCGTCGCGGTCGACGATTGCTGATCCGGCTGATGCATTGATGCTCAACGTTGTTGGGTTTGATGCTTCGGTTCCGGCTTTGATTAGTCAGTTCTTGGCGGACTGATGGGGTGCCCTGGCTCTATTTTGAGCTGGGGCATTCTTGTATGTAGAGGATTTCGGGCCTATTTTTAAATACACATACTTCTCGGGAGAGCCCCTCCCCTTCCCCTCCCTCCCTGCCTTCGCAGGGACAGGCTTGGGGAGGGATGAATCCGTCATTATTTGCTTTGGGCAGCGATGCGGCGATAGGCTTCGCGGAAGCTGATTTTTTCTGATTGCACGAGGGCGAAGGCGGCTTCGGCGGCGTGGATGCTGGGGTCGGTTATTTGTTTGGCGCGGTCCTCGTTGAAGGTGATTCGGGTGAGGGCGTAGGCGGTGATTTGAAGGGTTTGGTGGGTGCGGTCGATGAGTCGGAACAGGGGTTCTTTGATGAGTTGGAGGTCACGGTGGTAGCCGGATGTCATTTTGAGGGTGAGATTTTGGATGGCTTGGAGGTCGGCGGGGGCTTGTGCGCTGTGGGCGCGGATGAGTTCGAAGACATCGGGGTTACGCTTTTGGGGCATGATGCTACTGCCGGTTGTGATGTCATCGGCGAGGGTGACGATGGCGAATTCTTGGGAGTTGTAGAGGCAGAGGTCGGCGGCGAGGCGACCGAGGTCTTGCATGATAAGGCAGAGGCTGAAAGCGAGGGCGGATTCAGCTTTTCCGCGACTGAGTTGGGGGGCGGTGACGGGTTCGTGGGTTTGTGTGAAGCCGAGCCTTTTGGTTGTGGATTCGCGGTTGAGATTGAGCCCGGGGGTGCCGTAACCCGCGGCGGAGCCGAGGGGGTTAAGTTGGGCGAGGGATTCTGCAGAGTCCAGGGTGGTTTGGCTTTGGAAAATTTCGGTTGTAAAGGCGTCGGCCCAGAGGGCGACACTGGAGGGCATGGCTTGTTGAAGGTGGGTGTAGCCCGGAATGAGGATGTGGCCCTGTTCTTTGCTGAGCATGCGGAGGGCATCAGTAGCGGTATTTGATAAGTTGCGAGTTTGGGAGATGGCGTCGCGGTAATAGAGTCGGAGGGCGGTCAGGACTTGGTCGTTTCGGGATCGACCAAGGTGGATTTTCCCGCCGAGATCGCCGAGTTTTTGGGTGAGCCTATTTTCGATTGCGGTGTGGCAATCTTCTTCTTCCAGCGAGATTTGGAATTCTTCGTTTCGGAGTTCGTCGAGACCTTGGGTGAGTTTTTGGACTTCGTCGGAGGTGAGATGGTTTTGTTCGCCGAGCATTTGCGCGTGGGCGATACTCGCTTGAATATCGTAGGGGATGAGGCGTTGGTCGAGGATGTGGTCTTGACCGACAGTGAATTCGAGGATTTGTTGGTTGATGGGAGTGCCTTTATCCCAAAGGCGGGTTGATTTCATGATAAGAATTCCTTGATGATTTGGTCGTAAGCTTGAGCTCCGGCGATGACTTCGCTGGCGAGGATGAATTCGTCGGCGGTGTGGGAGCGGGCGGAGACTCCGGGGCCGAATTTGACGGCGTTGAATCCGGCGAAATGGACTTGGTCGGACATTGTTTTGCTGGCGAAAGGCTTTGAGCTGGGAAGAATTTTTTGGATCGTGGGGATTATTTTAGCGTTGGGATCGCAGGCGAAGGGGGCGAGGCGTTTGGATCGCACTTCGATTTCGGATTGCAGGGTGCCTTCCAGCATGGCGATGATTTCCTCGTGGGTTTCGATGGGAACGGTGCGGATATCGAGAGATGCGCGGGCTTCAGCGGGGATTTGGTTGCGAGCTGCGGAGCCTTGGAGGGTGGTGGGTTGGATTGTTGGTTCACCGAGCATGGGGTGGGGAGTGAGTTTGATATTTTGGAGTTTCACGATGTCACGAGCGAGGGTGAAAATGGGGTTGGTTTTTCCGGACGGGTCGGCATTGGCGGCGTGACTTGCGGTGCCTTTGGCGACGAGTTCGAGGAGGAGGAGGCCACGTTGTACAGTGCCGATTTGGAGTTCGGTGGGTTCGCCAACGATGATGGCTTCGGGGTTCCAGTTGTGTTCATCTCGGAGGATGGGCCACGCGTGTTCCGTGCCTTTGCCGCCGGTTTCTTCTTCGGGCGAGAGGAGGAGGGCGAGTCCGGGAGTGGATTTGTTTTGAATGAATGCGGTGAGCATGGCGGCGACGCAGCCTTTGGTGTCGTTGCTGCCGAGGCCGAAGATTTGGTCGCCGACTTGGGTGGGGTTCCAGGGTTCGCGGGTCCAGCCGTCGTTGGGGGGGACGGTGTCGAGGTGGGAGTTGAGGAGGAGTTTTGGAGAGTCGCTGGTTTGGGCGATTATGTTGTTGCCGATCCGGGTGGGGGTGATGCCGTTTTGGGTGAGGTAGGCGAAGACGAAGTCGGCGATTTGGGTTTCGTTGTGGCTGACGGAGGGGATGGCTATGAGGTCAGCGTGGAGTTTGAGGAGTTCGTTTGTTGTCATTTATGCAACTCCTCTTGATCCCTTGGATCTTTCCCGTTCAGAGGTCGCGATGCTTTTTTTCGTTTTGAAAATTCTCCGCAAGTCATAGAATGTGGACAATCGAAAATTGTCTGGGCCCCCGCCTTCGCGGGGGTGACGATTGTCGGAAAGCGAGCATTAATAGTCATTCTATTAGTCACTATTCTTTGAGAATGAGGGTGCCGCAGCCTTCGTTTGTGAAAACTTCGGTGAGGAGGCTGTCGGGGAATTGGTAGCTAATGACGTGGACCCGTTCGACTCCGCTTTCGAGGGCGGTGCGGATGGCTTTTGATTTGGGGAGCATTCCGGTTGAGATGGTGCCGTCGCTTTGGAGTGATTCGAGCTCATTGAGGGTGAGCTGGGAGATGAGGGAGTTGGAGTCGGCGGGGTCGCTGAGGATTCCGCGCGGGCTGGTAATGAGAATGAGTTTGGTCGCTCCGAGATGGGTCGCGATTTGGGCGGCGACATCATCGGCGTTGATGTTGAGGATTTGACCTTGATCGTCGGCGGAGATCGGGCTGATGATGGGGATGGTTTCGGTGGAGAGGAGGTTTTCGATCGGGGCTTTGTTGACGTTGAGAATGTCGCCGACTTGGCCGAAATCGGTGGTGCCTTCGCTGGTTTTCACGGGTGGACGTTTTGTTGCCTGGATGATGCCGCTATCGATCCCAGATAGGCCAACAGCGTTGAGGTTTTGCTTGCGGCAGGCGGCGAGAATCGTGGCTTGGGCGGCGCCGTTGATGGCCATGATTGTGGATTCGAGAGTTTCGGGTGTGGTGACTCGGCGACCATCGACGAATTGGGGTTCGTATCCGAGTTTTTTGGCGAGTTCAGTGGCTTGAGTACCACCGCCGTGGACGAGGATGATGCGGGTTCCGAGTTGGTGGAGGACGGCGATTTGTTCGACCAGGCTGGCGAGGTGGGCGGGGTGTTCGAGGGCTTCGCCGCCGCATTTGATGACGAAGAGTTTGCCTCGGTAGTGTTCGAGATACGGCAAAGCGTGGCGGAGGGCTTGGACGGGGGAGTTTTCCATGTTATTTAATGAGGGTTTGGAGGATGGCTTTTTGAGCGTGAAGTCGATTTTCGGCTTGTTGGATGACGACGGAGCGCGGACCGTCGAGGATTTCGTCGTGCACTTTGACGTTGCGGCGAACCGGGAGGCAGTGCATGAATTTGGCATCGGGTTCGGCGGTTTTGAACCAATCTTCCCGGACGCACCAGTTGCGGAGGTCTTTACGAGATTCGGTTTCGGCATCGGGGTTGCCGTAATTTTGGGGGGCGACCCAGGATTTGCAGTAAAGAACTTCAGCATCCTTGAGGGCTTCGGCTGGGTTGTGGGAGTAGCGGACGGAAGCGGCTCCGAGTTGTTTTGATTCTTGGTAGAGTTCCTCGGGGAGTTTGTGAGTTTCGGGGCAATGGATGGTGATGTTCATGCCTCGGAGTGCGGCCATGTTGAGGGCGGCGCGGGGGACAGCGTAGGGAAGGGGTTTGGGGTGCCATGCCCAACTGAGAACGAAGTTGCCGCTGGTGGGAATGTTAAGTTCGTCGAGGGTCAGCCAGTCGGCGAGGGCTTGGCAAGGGTGGTCGCTGGCGGACTCCATATTGATCAGGGGCTTGGGGCTGAGGTCGGCGAACTTGTGCATGAGGCCGTCGGCGAGGTCTTCTTGGAGGTTGGTTTGGTTGGCGAAAGACCGGATGCCGAGGATGTCGCAATAGCTGGCGAGGACAGGGATGGCTTCGCGGATGTGTTCGACTTCGGGGCCATCCATGATGACTCCATCGAGGGTTTCGAGCGTCCATGTTCCAGTTCCGGGTTGGATGACCACGCTGGTTCCGCCCATCTGACCGATTCCGGCTTGGAAACTGGCGAGGGTACGGAGGCTGGGATTCATGAATAGAAGGCCAATCACTTTGCCTTTGAGAGAATCGTTGATGGGATTGGCTTTTATGTCTTTCGCGAGGTTAACGAGCTCCTGGATTTGAGCGGCTTTAAGGGTGCGGAGGGTGAGGAAGTCGTTCATTGAGCGTGCTCCTTGAGGGTTTCGGTGAGAGCCTGGGCGAAAGTGTCGATTTCGGATTTTGTGAGAATGAGAGGAGGGAGCAGGCGGATGACGTTTGGGTTTTTGGCATCGCCGGTGAGGAAGCCTTTTTCGAGCAATGTTTGTCTGAGCGGGTTTGCGGGTTGGTCGAGGTGGAGTCCGAGTAAGTAGCCACGACCAGTTATTTTTTTGATTCCGGCTTGGAGGCAATTTTGGATGAGGTAGTCAGAGTTTTCGCGGATTTGGTGCAGAAAATCAGGTTGGGAAACAGTTTCGAGGACGGTTTTCATGGCGGCGCAAACGACGGGTCCGCCGCCAAAGGTGGTGCCGAGGGTGCCGATGGGAACTTGGCAAAGTTCGGCTTTTGCGAGGACAGCGGAGATCGGGAGGCCACCGCCAAGGGACTTGGCAAGGGTGATGATGTCGGGGGTGATGCCGAGTTGCTCGGCTGTGAAGAGGGTTCCGGATCGACCGATGCCGGATTGGATTTCGTCGGCGATGAGGAGGGCACCTTGTTCTTTGCAGATTTGGGCGGCGGTTTGAGCGAACTCGGCGGAAATGTCGATGGCTCCAGCGACGCCTTGGATTGGTTCGAAGATGAAAGCGGCAGTTTGTTCGGTTATTTTTTCTGCGAGTTCAGCGGGGTTGTTTGGGTCGATCCAATCGACTTCAAACGGTTTGTTTGGGAAGGCGTACCAGGCGTCGTGGTAGTCGGTGATGGCGGCAGCGGCGGCAGAACGGCCGTGGAATGCACCTTTCAGTGCGGCGATGCGCGGGCGTTTGGTGTGGAGGAAAGCGAGTCGGAGGGCGTTTTCGACGGCTTCGGCCCCGCTATTGACCATAAAGATTTGGGTGTTGGGGATGGGGGAGAGGGAGGCGAGAAGAGTGATTGCTTCTTCGCGGATGGGGACATCGACAGCGTTGGATTGGATGATTAGTCGCTGGGTTTGTTCGGCGATGGACTTGGTGAGTTGGGGGTGGTTGTATCCGAGGGCGGCGACGGCGTGACCTCCGTAGAGATCGAGATAGGATTTGCCGTTGGAATCTGAGACATAGCATCCTTGGCCGCTCACGATTTGTATGGGGAGGCGGCGATAAACGGGGATTTCTGGGGAAGTGAGGGTCTGCATGGGTTTTAGATCCAGCCGGGTGTGGCGTTCATGAGACCTTCAGATTCTTCGAGTCCGAATAGTCGATTCATCCACTGTACGGCTCCTCCGGCGGCACCTTTGACGAGGTTATCGGCGACGCTGGTGACGACGAGTTGATTGCCGTTTACAGCGACGCCGATATGGCAACGATTGGTGCCGACGATGCTTTTAAGCTCGGGCATTTTTGCGCCGACTTTGATGAAAGGGGAGTGGCTGTAGAACGATTGAATTTTGTCGATCACTTCTTCGGCTTGGGATTTTGATTTAAGGGTTGCGAAGGTGGTCGCGTGGATTCCACGAGCGAATGGCCCGCTGTGGGGAACGAATGTGACTTGGGCGTTGGCTTCCCAGGGAGATACGAGGAATTCCATTTCAGGAATGTGTCGGTGGGTAAGGGGTTGGTATGCCCACATGGAACTTTGTCGATGAGGGTGATGGGTGCCGTGCCCAGGTTGGCGTCCGGCTCCCGTTGAACCGGTTACGGCACTGACGTTGACATGGGGTTCGATCAGTTCGTTGGCAAATAGGGCGGCGAGGGGAAGGGTGATACAGGTGGTGAAACATCCGGGATGGGAAATGTGTCCCTCGGGGGTGGTTTTTGTAATGTCGGGGAGGGCACAGGTGAATGAATCGAGCAGTTCGGGGGCAGGGTGGGGTTTGCCATAAACGGCTTCGTATTCATCACTGGTTCGGTATCGGAAATCGGCGCTGACATCGACAATGTTGGCGGTGGTTTGGGTTTCGGTCAGGAGTTTTTGGAGGAATGTTGCGGTTTCGCCATGCGGGAGGGCAGAGAAGATTGCAGTTTGCCTTTTGGTATTGAGGAGGTCGGCGATTTGGTCGAGTGATTTGAATTGGTGGTCGGCGGCGGGGCCAGTGAGATGGGGGAAGACTTCATCGATTCGGGTGCCAGCTTGAGATGAACTGACCACGGCTTCGATTCGGAAGCTGGGATGGTTGAAAAGGTGTCCGATGATTTCGGCGGCGACGTATCCGGTTCCGCCGAGGACGATGGTGGGAATGTGTTTAGACATGAGATTTCGTGATGGTTTGGGAGAGGAGGTCGGCGATTTCGACCGGGTTGTGGCGGGCGTTCAAACTTTGGATGTTGGTTTCGCGGAAAATGACTTCGCTGCCGGCGGTGTTATCGGTTGCGGGGCCGGTAATGAGAGTGGGGGTTACATTGTGGCGGTGGTTAAGAAGTTCGACTGCGCCCCATGCCCCGACGGGATCGCTAGCGGCAAGAACAACGCTTGTGAGGGATTTTGCGATTTCGGGATCGTTGAGAATTGCGGCGACGCCGTATTCGCCGAGGAGGCCATCGCCCATTTCGAGGATGATGACGTCGGGATTGGTTTCGGCAAGTTGGTTTATGAGGGTTTTAGTGAGGGCGGGGGCGTTGGACTCCTGGGTTGTGACGATGCCGAGATCGGTGAAGATGAGGGTTTTGGTGGCTCCGGCGTCCTCCATGGCGAGGATGTCGCGGCGGAGGCTGACTCCGGTGGTTTTAGCGGCGGCGACGGTGAGCCCACGTCGTACCAGTTGCTGGACAATGGTGAGGCAGGCTTCGGTTTTTCCGGAATTCATACAGGTGCCGAATACGGCGATGATAGGAGGGATTTTGGTTGTTAGTTCAGTTTGGAGGGGTGGGCAGTTGGTGGCGATGTTGGCGGGGATTCCGGTTCGGGAACCAAGGGTGGGGAAGCTGAGGATTGAACCGAGGACTTCGCATTGATGGGGTGGACCGACGAGGGGGGAGTGGGAGGTGCAGGTTCCGAGAACGCCGCCCATATTGAGGAGGTTGATTGTGTCGCCGGTTTTTATTGATTTGGGGATATGACCGGCATAACCTTGGAGGGCATTTCGATGTCCAAGGGCCCCGGCGAAGATATCGCCTTGTTTGAGAGTGCTCATTCGGCCCGTCGTGAGTTCCAGGGCGTTATAAGTGGACTTGCTTGTGAGGAGTCGGACGGCGATAATATCGCCTTCTTGACAGGCGTATTTGTCGTTGATGCGGACGTCGCGTCGGAGGGCGGCGTTTTGGGTGACGCTGGCGATTTTATCGAGGATGAGGGCTCTCAATTGGTTTCCCCTTGGTTGGCGCGGGCGTGGAGGATTCCGGCGAGGCCGTAGAGTCGGCTAAAGCCTTTAGCGTCTTCGGGAGTCCATTCACCGACGGCTTCGCCGTAGACAGCGCGGGATGCGGCGTGGAGGGAATTGGGGCTGGTTACGCCGGTGACGAATGCGTGACCGGGGTTGAGGGTGAGGTGGACGGTGCCGTTGACAGACTTTTGTGATTCGTCGAATAGGGCTTCGGCCATTCGAGCGGCGGGATCGGTGAAAAGACCTTCGTGCACCCATTCGCCGTAGCTGGCGGCGGCACTATCTTTGAGGGCGATTTGTCGCTTGGTGAGGGTGAGTTTTTCGAGTTCGCGGTGAGCCTGAATGAGGATTGTGGGGGCGGGGGCTTCGAAGGCGACTCGACCTTTTATGCCGAGGATGGTTTCGCCGAGGTGGATTCCGCGACCGATGCCGAATTTTGCGGCAGTTTCGTCGAGTGATTTTATGAGCTCAACGGGGTTGAGAGGTTGATTGTTGAGGTGGGTGGGGATTCCCTGCGTGAAAGTGATGCTGAGGTTTTGTGGAGGTTGGGGTTGGCTGAAGGCATCTTTCGTGCGGAGCCATTGATCTTCGGGGATTGAGAGTTCGGTTCCGGTGGTTTCTTCGCCGCCGATGGTGACGCCCCAGAGCCCGGAGTTGACACTATAGGCGGCTTTGTTGGCGGGGAAGTCGAGATTGTTTTCTTTCAGAAGTTGGAGTTGTTCTGGCCGGGAAGGGGCAAGGTCGCGAACGGGGGCGAGAATTTGGATGGTGG
>Ga0075012_10005439_pt1 | contig 11700 bp, 12 predicted proteins | sample All_14_2_FD_71474 | JGI IMG/M metagenome (GOLD analysis project Ga0075012, IMG submission 71474) | Freshwater microbial communities in response to fracking from Pennsylvania, USA - Allegheny Zone_MetaG_DW_15 | ecosystem: Environmental > Aquatic > Deep subsurface > Groundwater > Drilled...
TCGCCCCCGTCGGTTCGGCCAGCGCCTGGGGCAGGGCCTGAACCACGCCGCCCGACCCGTCCAGTGCAGCCTTCATCTCGCTGTCCGAAAACAGCCGGTCGGGCACCAGCACCTCGGACGGCCTGAACGCCGACAGCGCCGCCGCCAGATCTTTCGGGTTACAGGCCACGACATCGACGCCGCCCGCCGACAGCTCGACCACCGCTACAGCGGCTCGGCCCTTTCTCACCGATACGGCGGCCAGCCGGTTGGCACCCCGCGCGTCAAGCAGGGTATCCTCGGTGAGTGTGCCCGGCGTCACGACCCGCACGATATCGCGGTGGACGACGGCCTTGGAGCCGCGCTTCCTGGCCTCGGACGGCGATTCCAGCTGCTCGCAGATGGCCGCCTTGAACCCCTGCCGGATCAGCCGCGCCAGATAGCCGTCCAGCGCATGGACCGGCACCCCGGCCATCGGGATGTCCTCGCCCTGGTGCTTGCCGCGTTTCGTCAGGGTGATGCCCAGAGCCGCCGAGGCAATCTCCGCATCCTTGAAGAACAGCTCGTAGAAATCGCCCATGCGGAAGAAGACGATCGCATCCGGCTGGCTCGCCTTGGCCGCAAGAAATTGCGCCATCACCGGGGTGGTCCCGGCGTCGGCCTCGATTTTTACGGGGTGATTCAGGGGGGCGTTCATCACGGTCGGCAGGGTGAAGGAAGCGCGGGCCGGCCTCAAGCGGCATGTTGCAACAGCCCCTGCCCGGTAACGGAGGGGTGGACCCTTGCACAGGCTGCGCGGCACTGCGACACTCAGGACAGGCGGTTAAGGGAACACGGTGCGAAACCGTGGCTGTGCCCGCAACTGTAGGCGGCCAGGCCGTCGTCCATCCGGGGTTCGCCTCGGCGCCACTGGGAAACTGGGAAGGCGAGGGCGGCGGCTGATCATCCGCAAGCCAGGAGACCTGGCCGCCGACGTCGCTCGCCCGCTGTCCGGGACCAGACAGAGGCGCGGGGACTGCTTGTCTCTTCGAAGCGACCCGATCCTTGCGCCGTCCGCGACAGTCGTTGCGGCGGATCGGTCGCCTTGAATGCCCGTCGCGCGCAGCTGCCGGGCCTTGGAGAGACACGCCCATGAAGCGGTCCATACTTCTGTCCACGGCGGCATTCGCCGCCTGTTTCGCCCGGCCGATCTTCGCCCCGCCGGCCTTCGCCCAAGAGGCCGAGACGCCCCTGCCGGAGATCATCGTCACCGCAACCCGCATCAACCTTGCCGCCAGCGGGATTCCCGGTGCCCGGGTGATCACCGAAGCCGATATCGGGCGGCGCGGCGCCGTTTTCGCTGCCGACATCCTGCCGGACGCGCCCGGCCTGTCGGTCTATCGCGCAGGTCCCGGCGGGGTGACCTCAGTGCGTATGCGCGGCGCAAGCCAGGACAAGTCGCTGGTCCTGATTGACGGCGTACCGGTCAATGATTCCAGCCAGCCCGGCGGCGGCTTCGACTTCGCCGGCTTCGACCTGGCGGACATCGACCGGATCGAAGTGCTCAGTGGACCCCAGTCATCGCTCTGGGGGTCGGATGCGATCGGCGGCGTTATTGCGTTCACCAGCCGCGAACGGTCCGGCGTTCACGCCGAGGCCGAGGCGGGATCCTTCGACACCACTCGCGGACGACTGGCCGTCGGTCTGGCCGAGGACCGTTACGCCCTGGGTGCCTTCGTCTCGCGCTACGAAAGCGACGGCATCTCCGCCGCCGCCGACGGAACCGAGGCCGACGGCTTCGACAACACCGTCTGGGGACTGAACGGCCGCTATGCCTTCAACGGCCGGGTCGAGATCGATGGCCGACTCCGTCACGCCGACCGTTTCGCCGGGATCGACGGCTTTGGCCCGGTGGATACGCTCGACACCGCTGACACAACCGACCGCTCAGGCTTCATCCGCCTACGGGTCAGTAACGTGCTGAGCCTCGACCACCACCTCACCGCCGCCGCCTCGGACATCGTCCGCGTCACAGACAGCAGCTTCCCCTCGACGTATGAGGGCGAGCACCGCCTGTGGCGCTGGCAGGCCGACAGCCGGGATTCGGGCGCCCTCACATACGCCTTCGGCCTCGAGCGTGAAGAAACAGAGGCCTTCCTGAACGGATACAGTGCCGAACTCGGCGTCGATTCGGCCTTCGGGACCCTGCGCTGGGTCGCATCGGAACGGCTGACACTCAACCTCGGCCTGCGCCACGACTCAATCGACGACTTCGATGGCGAAACCACCGGGCGCATCTCGGCCGCCTATCTCCTCGACGGCGGCTTCACCCTGTCGGGTGCCTACGGAACCGGCTTCAAGACCCCCAGTGTGTCACAGGCCGTGTGCGACTTCTGCTTCGTACTTCCCGGCACGTTGGTCGCAGCCCTGGTCCCGGAACAGGCAAAGGGCAGCGAGATCGCCCTGGGCTGGCGCTCGGCGGATGGCCGTCTCGACGGACGAATCACCGCCTATCGGCTCGAAGTGGAGGACCAGATAGACGGCTTCTTCGATGTCGGTAGCTTCGAGTTCTATTACGTTAACATCGATCGAACCCGCACAGACGGCGTCGAGCTTGAGAGCCGGGCCCTTCTCGGCGGCGGCCTCGATCTCAGTCTCGCCTATGCCTGGACCGATGCGGTCGACGAAGGCGCCGGAACTGCCATCCTGCGCGTGCCCGAGCATGCGGGCTCGGCTACCCTCGGTTGGACCAGCGAGCGTCTCTCGGCTGCTCTGACGGTCCGGGCAGAGGGCGACATGCCGGATTCGGGCGGAACGCGGGATGGCTTCGTCACGGCAAACCTGAACGTTGCGTACGACCTGGATGACCATGTGACATTGACCGCGAGGATCGAGAATCTCGCCGACCGGACGTATCAACAGCTGCTCGGCTACGGCGAGCCCGGACGGTCGGCCTACGTCGGGGTCAGGCTGCGTTACTGATGCGAGCAGAGGCGTCGGCCAGATCGGCCGGCGTCTCCATCGCCATATCGGCCCAGTTGATATCCGGCACCGGCGCATGGGCTGCCGCCATGACGGCGCGCAGTTCTGCTGCCGATGCCACGGTGGCGATGACGGACGAGACCTCGGACAGGCCCAGGGCATAGGCGAGGGTGGCCTGCATCGGATCAACACGGGCCTCGGCCAGACGGCGACGAATGCGTGACAGTGTCGGTGCGTGTCGCGCCAGGTCCTGCGGCAGGGCTTCACCCCCGCCGAACAGCAGGCCGTGTGCGAAAACAGATGACAGGGTGACGCTGACATCCAGGGCTCGCAGCTCTGACAGAACACCCAAGCGGTGAGCGCGTTGGTCCAGCAGATTGCATGGGACCTGAACCACATCCGGGGCCAGTCTACGCGCGAGAAGCGTTGGGCCGTCCTCGACGCGGGCGCAAAATCCAATGCGCCGGAACAGCCCGCGATCCTTCAGCGACTGAAGCCGGTCCCACAGGGCCCGCCCCTCGGCTCCGGCCAGGTCAGCGGCGTTCGAGACAAGCAGACTATCTCCGCGAGGCAGGCCCAGACGTTCCAGTGAGCGGCGCGCACGCGCCTCGATCCGGTCCACACCTTCAGCCAGCGAGACGGTGCGCACCGAAACCTGGAAGGGGGAGGGAAAGGGCCAGGCCTGGCCCAGCAGACGTTCGTCATCGCCCTCAGGCCGCGTGGCGATGCGCGTCACCCCCCCGTCTGAAGCGGTAGCCAGCAGAGTACGCAAGGCCTCTTCGCGGGCACCGGCCGGTGGCGGCGCGGCCCGTGGGGCTTGCGTCATGATCGCCAGGGAGAGGCGATGGGTCGGGGAATGCGGCTGAGCAGACGTCACAGAGCGACCTTGGCCATTAAAGTTTAAGGCCGCCTCACCGAGACTTTGACGGAATCTTACCCGCAGACCCTTGTTTTGCGGCGCTTGCAGCCGAAATTCAGCCCACAGCGGTGCAGGAACCGCACAGCCGCAGTGGCGTTCCTCCAAAGGGTTCTCTATTTAACTGTCCAGCTTAAGACCGGAGCGCATCATGGCCGCCACCAAGGCTCGAGAAGATATCAAGAATGACCTCAACGCCCTCAAGGAGGATCTGAAGGTCGGGGCTCGCGAGGAGGCCGCGCGTCTGCGTGAGAAGGCCGCCGAGGCTGAAGCCGCCCTGCGGGAGCGCGGCGACGAGCTGCGCGGCAAGGCCCAGGGCTATTACGACGAAGCCCGGGTGCGCGGCCGCGAATATTACGACGATGCCACCGAGCGGTTCGACGAGGCCCAGCGCTATATCGTCGAGCGTGTCCAGGAACGGCCGGTCCAGTCGACCGCGATCGCTCTTGGTGTCGGCGTGGTTCTGGGCCTGCTGCTGGCCGGCCGCCGCCGCTGATGCTGGGTCGCAGACTGGTTCGCCGCGCGGTCGCCACGGCTGTCGCGGCCGGTGCTGCCCTTGTGGCGGTCCTGGCCCTTGGTGTCGCGGTCTACTGCGCGCTTGCCCTAGTGACGCCGCCGCTTGCTGCGGCGGCCATCACCTTCCTGCTTTTCTCGGTCCTTGCTCTTCTGGTCGCTCTGCTGTTCGTCAAGGCCGCAGAAGGTGATGAGGAGCCGGAAGACGATATCGAGTCCGGCGGCCTCGGTCTGCGCGCCTACCAACTGTTCCGCCAGCGGCCTATTCTCGGAACCGTGGCGGCGTTGGCGGGCGGCTGGATATTCCTGCGCAATCCGGCCCTGGCCACGATGGTTGCCGCTGCCTTTACCGAAAAATCGCACGGTCGCGGCCGTCGCTGAGAGGGGCAGCACAGGCCCCCTTCCTCGTCTTCCAAAGCCTTGAATCCGGCACCTTGAGCGGAACAACCCGGGCCCTGCCGCATTGAGTTTTCAGGCGGCGCTGTTCCCGGGCGGGGCGTGAACGGTCCGTCCCCGTCAATTTTCCCGAGGGCTGTCCATGATTCGCTGGGCCATAATCTTTCTTGTCGTCGCGCTCGTCGCCGCCGTTCTCGGCTTCGGCGGCATCGCCAACTTCTCATTCGAGATCGCCAAATTCGTTGCGGTCGTTGCAATCATCCTGTTCGTGATCTCCCTGGTTGCCGGCGGGATGCGGGGGCGGCGACTTTAGGCACGCCCCGACCTTTTCGATCCCGGAGTGAAACCGTCAGCAATGAGAGGGCCGCAGTCTATCAGACTGCGGCCTTTTCTCTTTCGCCAGGTGCATCCGGATCCGGTGCGGTCGCCGCATGGCGCGTGTCCTGTCGTCGGGCCAGCCGCCATATCTCGCCAGGCTCAAAGGTGTCGCCCCGCCAGGACATGGCCGTGACAGTGATCTCGTAACGGTCCCAGCTGATGCGGTTGAAGCTGGGCGGTGCCCCGCGTTCCCGCTGTGAGAGTGTCCCGCAGCCGACCGCATAGGAACAGGCATCGCCCATCCGTATCGGTAGGGCAAAGGGCACATGCACATGGCCGGTCATGATCAGATCAACCCCGGCTTCGGCGAAGATCAGGGCGGCCTCATCGCCTCGCTTCACATCCCCCGTCATGGGCGTACCGATCATTTCGATCAGGGGATGGTGACAGGCCAGGATGCGCAGCGCACCAGGCGGTGCCTGGCGAAGAGCGTTGGCGGCCTTGCGTGTCTGGGCCAGATCAATCACGCCCTTTGACCAATTGCTCCGGGCTTGCCATCCGCGTGCCGTCGTCACGCCCCGTACCATCAGGCCAGGGGACAGGAATTGGTGGTCGTGCGCCGGATGCCCGGTCGCCTGCTCGAACGCCTTCCAGGGCCAGAACAGGCGTGCGGCAAGGTCCCAGTAGGGTACGTCGTGATTGCCCACGGTAACGAAGACGGGTTCGGGCAGGGCCTTCAACCAGCGCCCGGCGGCTGCGAACTCGGCGGGATGGCCCATCTGGGTAATATCGCCGCTGACGAGGACCAGGTCCGGTGCTTCAGCGTGGGCATAGGCCAGCATGCCTTTGCAGGCCGCCGTGTTTTCCACGCCGAAGTGGATGTCGGAGACCTGTAGGATCAACCCCACCGGACGCCGTCCTCTCCGGTCGGCGGAAGCGGGGCCAGGGCGCGAAATGCACGTGGGCGGAACGATACGCTTGCGCTGCGTCCCAGCAGGACCGGCTCTCCATCGATCACGGCCGGAATGCGCGACCGCCCCCGCATTTCGGCCATTCTCACCGGCTGGGTCCGGACTGCCGGATCGTCTCGCCAGTCGTTCAGCACGGCGTGGGCGGCGAGCCGGAAGGCCTCGCCGGCATTGGCTGTGTTCATGGCCGCCGCCTCCAGCCCGACCGGCTCATCCATTGCGCGCGATATCATCGGGCAGATGAAGACCATGGCCTCGGCGCGCCTGACATCGCCGCCGTCCAGAACATGACGCAAGCGCCCCGAAAAGGCACGCCTCAGGGCGCGCCGGGCATAGGTCCACGCCAGCTTCAGACGGCCCGTACGGACCGCCTCGCGTGCCGGTGCCCACAGGGCTGGCGAGCCCAGGATCGCGGCACAATAGAACACGTGCTCCTTGTCCACGACGCCTCCTGAAACCGTTACGGCCGCTCCCTCCGAGAGGGCCAGCCGCATAGCCGACTGCCAGTCCCCCGGGCCATACAGCGCTCGCGGCAGCATATTCATGGTGCCGCCCGGCAGGGGTGCCACCAGCGGGCCGCCTGAACCGGCCCGGGTGGCGATCATTCCGGCCGTACCGTCACCGGCGAGAACCAGCAGGGCGTCCGGCTTGCTGGCAAGTGCGCGGTCCACGACGTCATCGAAATCATGGTCGAGTGTTTCGACCTCGACCTCAAGATCGTAGTCGGCCAGAATTTCCCTGGCTTCGGCCATGGCGTTGGGGCCGACCCCCCCCGAGAGGGGATTGATCAGCATGATCACCCGCTTGAGCGTGACGTGAGGCGACAGGGGTGCATGAACAGGCACCTCACCCACGCCGTCGGCAGGTTCGGTCGAGACGGCGGCGGTATCGGGCGTCAGGGCTTGGCTCATGCGGGGCGAACGCGTGGCCGGCCCCGCCGTTCCGGCCAAGCTTGTCTATTCTTCGCCGGTTCCAGGTTGCTGGCCGACAAGCGTCAGGGCGCCGTTCCAGCCGGCGGTGATCCAGCCATCGATCATTGCTCCGCCCTTGGCGAGCGACTGTTCCTTGACACCCAGCACACCCGTCAGGGCACCGAACAGCGCCAACAGCGTTACGATCAGCCCGATCACAGGCGGGCTGCCGGATCGCCGCTTCTTGCGCGCCCACGCAGGCCCGGCATCGCCCAAGTCCGTCATGCGGCAAGGTAAAGGAAAACGCATCAGAAACCCCTCGCCGCCCGCAGTCTTGACTGGTCGGGCGACATCAAATTCATCCCTGGGCGACGGTTTGACGGGAACCTGTGCAATACTCCAGCGTTCTCCCTCCCGGGGCGAACCACAGGACAAGAGATTGATCATGAAAAAGGCACTCATTGCCATCGCTGGAGCCGGCCTGCTGGCATCCGCTTGCGCCAGCGACGGTTACGGAACCAATGAAACGGTCCGGCAGGGCGCTGCCGGCGCGGCCCTCGGTGCGGTCGCGGGAGCCATCATCGGCAACAATGTCGGCGACGGCAATGCCGGGCGCGGTGCTGTCATCGGCGCGGTTGCCGGTGGTGCCGTCGGCGCAATCCGCGGCTCGCAGCAGGACCGTAACAACCAACGCTATGACCAGGCGCGGGGCGTCTACTGCTATCCGGAAGGCGACTGCTACTATCCGGACGGCCGCCGTTACCGCTAAGTCTTGATCGCTTGAGGCGGAACCGCCCAGCGGGTCCGCCTCAAATGACCCGGCCTGATTGAAGCCGGGGGCTGAAAAAGCCCTCTGGCACCAACGACGCTCCCCAGGGCGCCGGCCCCGCAGGCCCACCCGTACCTGGCCACGCGCCAGCGCCAAGCCTGCAAACCACACCTCTATGCAAGCGGAACCGTATGGTATCTGTGTTGTTCTGTTCGGTGAGAGACAGGGGGCCACCATGACCAAATCCGGAATTCTGCTGCTGTGCGCGGCGGCGACTGTGATATCGGGGTGCACGATCACCGGGCCATTCCGTGATCGTAGCCAGCTCGTGACCAGCCCGACCCACTGCTCCAGCCAGGCCTTCGACATCTATTTTGCCGAGGCCGAGGCCCGCCTGACGGAGTCAGCGCGCGAGGCCATCGGGCTGACGGCGGCGCGCCTTCAGGATTGCGACATCCGGTCTGTGCGCGTCGTGGGCCTGGCGTCCGGTACCGGGGACAGCGAAACCAACCGCGTCCTGTCCGAACAGCGGGCGGCGACGGTACGCGACGCCCTCGCCTCCGCAGGCTGGCCTGCACCGGCTTTCGAGGTCGAGGCTGGCGGAGACGCCGGTGCCGTCTCGGCTGACGGCGTGTCCCAGCCGCTGCGGCGTCGCACCGAGGTTCTGGTCGAGGCCTTGCCTCGCAGGTAGGGACTGACCGGCCGCAGTGGCGACCGGTCGCGCCGGCGTCTGTGGCTTCCGTCCCGCTTGGCGGATAAACTGACGCCCAACCGTTTTCCGGACACGCCGTGCGCCGCTTTCCCTTGAGTTTCATCGTCTGGATCGCCGGACTCTGGCTGGCCGGACTCTTGTTGGCTGGAGCGGGCGCGGTCCTCGCCCAGACCGGCCCCCAGCGAACCGAGCGGATCGAGGCCGAGCTGGTCGCCATGACCCGCTGGGTCGCGCCCGGATCGACCGTGGTCGTCGCGGTGCGCCAGAAGATACAGCCCGGCTGGCATACCTACTGGCGCAATCCCGGCGATTCCGGCGGAGCCACGACCCTGGCCTGGCGACCCGCGCCCGGCGTCAGCTTCGGCGAGATCGTCTGGCCCCTGCCGGAGCGCCAGCCTGTTCAGGGGCTGATGAACTACGGCTATTCGGGTGAGGTCTGGCTGCCTGTCCCGGTGGAGGTACCGGCCACCGCTCGCTCGGAAGGCACCCTGCCCCTGAGGGTCTCGGCGCTATTTCTGGTGTGCAGTGACGAACTGTGCGTGCCCGAACCGCTCGAGCTGGCGCTGGACCTGCCGGTCCGTTCCGGCGAGCCACCGCTGAACGGCCGCGACGGTGCCGCAATCCGCCGGGTGCTGGAAACCGCGCCCCGTCCGGCCGCCATCCAGGCGACGGCTGCCCTTGCGGGCGGCGTCCTGACCCTGACAGCGACCGGCGGACCGCTGGCGGGCGTCGATCTGTCCGGGGCCCATTTCTTTCCCTACCAGCCGAACATCATCGATCATGCCGCCGCCCAGTCCGGTGAGTCCGGACCCCGGGGCCTGACCCTGCGGCTGGCCCCGGCACGGCGTCTGGCCGGTGCCGGCCTGACCGATCCGGTGCAGGGCGTTCTGGCGACCGATGTCGGTGCCTTCGAGATCATGGCCCGGCCCGGTCCCGCCCTTGCCGGCGCGCGCGGCAGCGGGACCCTGACCGGTCGGGTCCCCGGCGTTGAAGCTCCCGGATGGACCGGCGTCATACAGGCCGCCGGCCTGGCCCTGTTGGGCGGGCTGCTGCTGAATCTGATGCCCTGCGTTTTCCCGATCCTGGCCATGAAGGCGGCCGCGCTGGCCTCGGTCGGCGGCGACAGCGGGGCCGCGCGCCGCGACGGCCTGGGGTTTCTGGCGGGCGTCGTGGTGACCTTCCTGGCCCTTGCGGGCGTCCTGCTGGTTCTGCGCGCGGGCGGTGAGGCTGTGGGCTGGGGGTTCCAGCTGCAGTCGCCACCCGTTGTGGCCGCGCTGGCGCTTCTGATGCTCGCCTCGGCGCTGAACCTGTCCGGCGTTTTTCATGTCGGTGCCGGGCTGCAGGGCCTTGCCTCGGGCCCCCTGGCGAAACTGCCCGGTTGGGCAGGTGCGGTCTTCACCGGCGTGCTGGCCGTCGTCGTGGCCGCCCCCTGTACCGCGCCCTTCATGGCGCCGGCGCTGGGAGCCGCGCTGCTGATGTCGTGGCCGATAGCCCTGCTGGTCTTCCTCGCGCTCGCGATAGGCTTTGCCCTGCCGTTTGTCCTGGCCAGCTTCAGTCCCGGACTGATCACACGTCTGCCCCGGCCCGGGCCGTGGATGGTGCATCTGCGCAGCCTGCTTGCCCTTCCCATGTATGGGGCTGCCCTGTGGCTGGGCTGGGTGTTCTGGCGCCAGGGCGGCGACCTCGCCCTGGTCCTGCTATCCGCTGCGGCCATCATGCTGGCGGCTGCGCTCTGGCTGGCTGGCCTCGGCCAGGTGGCCCGGGCTCAGGGGCGCGGCGGTGTCGTCGCCCTGACGGTTGCACTGGTGTCGATCGTGGTCTGTGGCGGGCTGGTTGTCGCCGCCGACAGGGCCGCGCGGCTTGACGGCCCGCCTGGGCAGACGCCCGCCGGCGACGGACCGGTGTCACAGCCCTGGTCGCCCTCTGCGGTTCAGTCAGCCGTGGCGCAGGGCCGGCCGGTTCTGGTGAATTTCACCGCCGATTGGTGCGTGACCTGCAAGATCAACGAGCGGACGTCACTGGGTTCGCCTGCGGTGGCGGAAGCCCTTGCCCGCTCGGGAGCGGTCTATCTGGTCGCGGACTGGACGCGCCGTGACGCCGCCATCGCCGCCGAGCTGACCCGTCACGGCCGCTCCGGGGTGCCGCTGTATCTGCTCTACACCCCCGGACAGGCCAGGCCGCGCGTCCTGCCCCAACTTCTGACCGAAGGCCTGGTGGTAGAGGCGCTGGGGTCAGCCGGCAGGACCCGATAGGATCGCCCCACGGCCGCCCTTCCCGTGGCCGCCGTTCCGGCGGATGCCGGGACGACCGGATCGGAAACTAGACTTCCGGCGCGGGCGGCGCCGTGATCACAGCGACATTGTCGTCCAGCAGATGGCTCAGCTCGGCCAGGGCGACGGCCCGCTCCTGCGGTGAGGTCGCGGCCTCGATCGCGGCGATACGGCCTGGGATGTCTTCCGAAATCCCGCGCAGGATGCATTTCAGGTCCCCGTCCATGCCCCGGTCGCGCAGAACGATGTGGCCCTGCATGTCCAGTGCGGCCAGTTCGGTCGCCCCGGCCTTCACCGCCGCGAACGCCTGGCCGGCGACAAAGCCGTCCTGGTCTGCTGTCCCGGAAGCGGACCAGCCGTCCACTACGGCCTTCAACACCGAGGCCCGCGAGACAATGTCGGCAAACAGCGGCTCGGACGCAACCGAGACAGGCGCATCGGCTGCGACCACCGGTACGGCTGCGGCAAGGGCGACGTCCGGATTGGCCAGCAAAAGGACGGCGGCAATAGCGAGTCCACAGGACATCGGCGTTCCTTCGCGTAAATCAGATATTGAACCGGCTTACGCCTGACCCGTAAACGAGACCTTATTAACCAACGGAGCCCGCATGACCGATCCGCTCGCAGCCGCCTGGACCGCGTTCGACGCCGCAGCGAAGGAGGCGGCTGGGGCGCGCATTCTCGACCAATTCGCGGCCGATCCGGACCGGATGACCCGCATGGGGGTCGAGGCGGCTGGGCTTTATCTGGACCTGTCCAAACAGGCCTGGACGCGCCGGGCCTTCGAGGCGTGCCTGTCCCTGGCTGAAGCTGCTGATGTGCGCGGGCGGCGCAACGCCCTGTTCGCCGGTGAGGCCGTGAACGGGACCGAGGGCCGCGCGGTTCTGCATCCGGCCCTGCGGGCCCCTGCGGGCGCTCATTTTTCGGCGCTGGGCGAGCCTGTCTCGGGTGAGGTCGAGGCTGTGCGGGCCGACATGCGCGCCTATG
>Ga0075012_10005440_pt1 | contig 11700 bp, 4 predicted proteins | sample All_14_2_FD_71474 | JGI IMG/M metagenome (GOLD analysis project Ga0075012, IMG submission 71474) | Freshwater microbial communities in response to fracking from Pennsylvania, USA - Allegheny Zone_MetaG_DW_15 | ecosystem: Environmental > Aquatic > Deep subsurface > Groundwater > Drilled...
GGGTGGGGGCGCAGGGCGGCGACGCGCTGGCCACGGTCAAAGCCGGTTGGCGCAGCCGGGTCGGGGCCGATGGCACCAGCGAGACCACGGGTGCCATCATCGTCAACTCGTCGCGGGCGATTCTGTATGCGTCCAGCGGCGACAACTTTGCCGATGCGGCGCGGGCCGAAGCGCTGAATACCCGCGAGCTGTTGCAGGCGGCGCGGCTGGCTGCCTGAGCGCCAGCGCCGACGGACCAATGTCGGGCGAGGTGGCTGGCAGCTTTTGAATAGATCGCTGTGCGCCCCCCTACCAAGCGGGGCTGGGGGCTGAAAAGTCTCACAATTTGAAGACGGACACGGTGTCCACCAGGCTTTTCGCCTGCTGCTCCATACTGCTGGCGGCCGCGGCAATTTCTTCCACCAGCGCGGCGTTTTGCTGGGTCGCCTGGTCCATGTGCGCCACCGCTTCCACCACCTGCGCCACGCCCGAGGCCTGCTCGTTGCTGGAGGTGCTGATCTCGCCCACGAGGTCGGTCACCTGGCGGATGCTGCTGACCACCTCATCCATGGTGCTGCCGGCCTGATCGACCAGCGCCGTGCCTTGCGCCACGCGCTGCACGCTGGCGCTGATCAGGCCCTTGATCTCTTTGGCGGCCTCGGCACTGCGCCCGGCCAGCGAGCGCACTTCAGCCGCCACCACCGCAAAACCGCGCCCCTGGTCACCAGCGCGCGCCGCTTCCACGGCGGCGTTGAGCGCCAGGATGTTGGTCTGGAAAGCGATGCCGTCGATCACGCCGATGATGTCAGCAATGCGTTTGGAGGACTCGTTGATGTCCTTCATGGTGTGCACCACCTGGCCCACCACCTCGCCACCTTTGAGCGCCACCGCACTGGCGGTTTGCGCCAGCTGGTTGGCGCGCTGCGCGTTGGCGGCGTTCTGCTGCACGGTGGAGCCCAGTTCTTCCATGCTGGCCGAGGTTTGCTCCAGCGCGCTGGCCTGGGATTCGGTGCGGCTGCTCAGGTCGTTGTCGCCCTGGGCGATCTCGGCGCTGGCGGTGGCCACGCTCTCGGAGCCCTGGCGCACCTGCTGCACCACGCCCGCCAGCTTGTCGCGCATGGTGGCCAGCGCCTGCATCAGCTGGCCGAGTTCGTTGTCACCGTACGCCTGCACCTGGATGCGTAGGTCGCCCTCGGCCACGGCGTGGGCCACTTGCAGCGCCTGGGCCACCGGCTCGGTCACGCTGCGGATGAACACCCAGGACAGCCACAGCGCGGCCATCAGACCGCTCAGCTGCACCAGCGCCACGATGATCGCGGTCCGGTATTCGTTGTGCAAACGCGCGTTGAGCTCGTCCACCAGGGTCGTCATGGCCAGGGCATTGAACTCGAACAGCCCGTCGATGGTGCGGGTGAAGGTGTCGAAATAGTCCACCGCAGGCAGGGTCAGCTCGCTGGCGAGGATGATGTTGTCATGGGCCAAAGCCAGCGTCTTGTCCATCGCCAGACGGTTGGACTCGGCGGCGGCCTCCAGGGCGGCCCTCATGCGCGGATTGGCCTGGGTGGCCATCGCCACCTGGCGAAACATGCTGGCCTGCAATTCGGTGGCGCGTTTGCGCAGCGCCGCCAGCGTGGCTTTGCCTTCGGGCGGGGCCTCCCGCTTGGTCAGGAAACCGCTGCCCATGGCGCGCATGATGCCCATATTTTCGGCCAGCCAGGGCATGTCGGCCATGGTGGCGCGAATCAGCGCATAGGTGTCGGCCTGGGGCTCCAGACTCAGGCCGAATTCGTCCAGCAGCTCTTCGCCCAGTTGCAGCTGGCCGGTGATGATTTGCGTGTGCCGCTGGGTGCTCTCAGCCGCCGTGATGCCTTGGTTGGCCACGTTTTGCTCCAGCGCGAGCCACTGTTGTTGGAGGCCCGCCCAGCGCTGTTGCACGCCGGGTGACACACCGGCCGTCTTGAATTCACCCTCCATGGCGCTGATGGCGGTGTTGAGCTTGTCACGCAGGGCCGGGCGGCGCGCGGCCAGCGCCTCGTTGCCGCTGAGCATGCTGGCCGACATGCCGCGGTGCATCTGGCTGAACTGGATGACCTTGTTGAGCGCCACCAGCGGCGCGGTGCCTTGCAATTCGCGCTTGGCTACTGCGATGTCGGCGAGCGAGCGCTTGAAGTACAGCCCGGTCGGCATGGCGATCATCACCAGGGCCACCAGACCCAGAATCAGGAACTTGTGGGCGAGCTTCATGTGGTGCAGCAGCGGCATGGGAGGTCTCCTGAAAACGAAGGGTAGGGGCCCGCAACCGCATGATAAAGGCAAGTCTGCCGGTGATGGTGTGCCTGTCTGGCGGGCGGGGAATGTTGATGGGAAATGGGTTGTTGGCCCCTTTTTTAATCAAAGTTTCATGCTATTAAAAATGATGCTTTGTGTCAGCGGATCACCGTCTCCCCGCGAATTGCCGGGAGGCATCAGGCCGCACCCACGTCGAGTCGCGCCTTCAAAAAACCGCCCGTGCCATAACGCGTGACCCGGCTGTAAAAGCGGCGTTTGAGGCCCTGCACCATGGCGGAATACGCTTCCAGCAGCGGCGGCAGGATGGTGAAGCTGTCGTAATTGACCACCACCGCCACCCGGTGGCCCAGCGGCTGCAGCAGCTCGGTAACAGCCGTCTCGATGGCGCTGATGTCCTCCAGGCTGTCGATGGCCAGGCCTTCAAAATTGACGAACAGCAGGCGTTGCGCACGGTCTAGCTCCAGGCGCTGCGCCAGCGGGGTGCTGAGCAGCCTCTCGCGCAGGCCCAGCGGCTCGGGTTGGAACAGGGCGGCGTCCATCAGTTTCAGGTGCGCGCTGATGGTGGGGGCGAAATCCATGTGTGCCAGCACGTCGCGCTGCAGGTCCACGCCGGGCGCGATCTCGATCAGTTCCAGCGCGGGCGCCGCCACCGTGCCGATCAGGCGCAGCACGCAGCGTTCGGTCACATACAGCACCCGCTGGCCGCGGCGCAGGGCCTCGCGCGCGCTGAAGGTGCGGTGCGCCACCTGCTGCACAAACTTGTGCTGGCTGCCTTCGGCGTCGATGTGCAACCGCCCCTCCGCCACCCGGGTGACCAGGTCGCCCGCCGTGAAGGTGCCGACAAACACCACCGTTTTGGCGTTCTGGCTGATGTTGATGAAACCACCTGCACCGGAGAGGCGGCCACCAAACTTGCTCACATTCAGGTTGCCCTGCGCGTCGGCCTGCGCCAGCCCCAGAAAGGCGATGTCCAGCCCGCCGCCGTCGTAAAAGTCGAACTGGTTCGGCTGGTCGATGATGGCCTGGGCGTTGATGGCGGCGCCAAAACTCAGGCCGCCCGCGGGTATGCCGCCAATCACACCGGGCTCAGCGGTGAGCGTGAGCAGCTCAAACACCTTTTCTTCGGCTGCCACCGCCGCCACGCCCTCGGGCATGCCGATGCCTAAGTTCACCACGCTGTTGGGGCGTAATTCGAGCGCGGCGCGCCGGGCAATTACCTTGCGTTCACTGAGCGGCATCGGCGCCATCAGGTCGATCGGCACACGGATCTCGCCCGAATAGGCCGGGTTGTAGGCCTCGACAAAGGTCTGCATGTGGTAAGCCGGGTTGCTGGCCACCACCACCGCATCCACCAGCACGCCGGGCACCTTGACGCTGCGCGGGTGCAGCGTGTTGCGCTCGGCCAGCCGCTCCACTTGCGCGATCACGATGCCGCCGCTGTTGCGCGCGGCCATGGCAATCGCCAGCGCCTCCAGGGTGAGGGCTTCGCGCTCCATGCTCAGGTTGCCGTCGGGGTCAGCGGTGGTGGCGCGGATGATGCCCACGTGGATCGGCAGCGCCTTGTAAAACAGGTAGTCGCGCCCGTCGATGGTCATGCGCTGCACCAGGTCGACCGTGGTGCGCGCGTTGATCTTGCCGCCGCCGTGAACGGGATCGACAAAGGTGTCCAGCCCGACATGGGTCAGCGTGCCGGGCTTGCCCGCCGCGATGTCACGAAACAGGTGGGTGATCACGCCTTGCGGCAGGTTGTAGGCCTCGATCTGGTTGTCGATGGCCAGCTGCTGCAGCGCCGGCACCAGCCCCCAGTGCCCGCCAATGACCCGTGCCACCAGGCCCTGATGGCCCAGATGGTTGAGACCGCGGGTTTGGCCGTCGCCTTGTCCGGCGGCGTAGATCAGCGTCAGGTCGCGCGGGGCGCCCAGGCCGGTTTCAATCTGGGTTTGTAAAAAACGTTCTTCCAGCGCCACGGCAATTTCTTCGGCAAAACCGATGCCAACGAAACCGCCGGTGGCCACCGTGTCGCCGTCGTGGATGAGGCGCACGGCTTCTGCCGCGCTGACCACCTTGTTGCGCCGGGCGCCCGGGTGGTGGAGGTCATCGATCTGGGTGTGCACAGGCAGCTCCTAAAAAAGTCGACATCCTGCAGAGCGCCGGCCGATGCAGCCTGTGGCACGTGGCACACGCTGGCCCCGATGTGCTGGCGGTCGCTCTGGCCGCAGTCTAATCCTTGGGCGGCGCATCAGGCCAGTCCGTCATGGCGGCCCAACTACCCGACGCATGAAACCCGGCTGTCACGGCGGGCTGGGACCCGCCATCCATGCCCCGACTACCTGCGTCACAGTTGATGACCGGGACGACAGCTTGGTGGTGTTGCGTCAAACATCCAAACGCTGCGCGGTGTCACAACAGCCGCGCCAGATACCGCCCGGTGTGGCTGGCCGGGTTCGCCGCCAGCGTCTCGGGCGTGCCCACACCCACCACGGTGCCGCCGCCGCTGCCACCTTCGGGGCCCATGTCGATCAACCAGTCGGCGGTTTTGATCACGTCCAGGTTGTGTTCGATCACCACAATGGTGTTGCCCGCGTCGCGCAGCTGGTGCAAGACTTGGAGCAGCAGGGCGATGTCGGCAAAGTGCAAACCCGTCGTGGGTTCGTCCAGGATGTAGAGCGTGCGGCCGGTGTCGCGTTTGGACAATTCGAGGGCCAGTTTGACGCGCTGCGCCTCACCGCCTGACAGCGTGGTGGCGGCCTGCCCCAGGCGGATGTAACTCAGACCCACGTCCAGCAGCGTGTGTAACTTGCGCGCGATGGTGGGCACGGCTTTGAAGAACTCGTGCGCGGCTTCTACCGTCAGGTCCAGGATCTGGGCGATGTTTTTGCCCTTGTAGAGCACTTCCAGCGTTTCGCGGTTGTAGCGTTTGCCTTGGCACACGTCGCAGGGCACATACACATCGGGCAAAAAGTGCATTTCCACCTTGACCATGCCGTCGCCCTCGCAAGCCTCGCAGCGCCCGCCGCCGCTGGCCTGGCTGACGTTGAAGCTGAAGCGACCCGGGCCATAACCGCGTTCACGGGCGGTGGGCACCTCGGCCATCAGCTCGCGGATCGGGGTGAACAGGCCGGTGTAGGTGGCCGGGTTGGAACGCGGCGTGCGGCCAATCGGCGACTGGTCGACGTTGATCACCTTGTCGAAATACTCGATGCCTTCGATGGCGACGTGCTCCGACGGCTCGTCATGCGCACGGTAAATGGTGCGCGCCACGGCTTTGTAGAGCGTGTCATTCACCAGCGTGGATTTGCCTGAGCCCGACACACCGGTGACGCAGGTGAACAGGCCAACTGGAAACGCCACGTCCACGTTTTTGAGGTTGTGGCCACTCGCGCCAATCACCTTGAGGGCCTGCAAATCGCCCAGCGTGGCGTTGTGTTGTGCCTCGCGTTCGGCGCGCCGGACCGCTGCCGGGCTGGGCGCGAAGCGGCTGGGTTTGCCGCCGTTGAAGGCTTTAGGCGCCTGGGTGGGCAGCCAGGCGGTGCGTTGCTTGGGTACCTCGATCTTCAGCGTTTGTGCCAGGTACTGGCCGGTCAGCGAGTTGGGGTTGGCCTTGACTTCATCAAACGTGCCCTGCGCCATGACGCGCCCGCCGTGCACCCCGGCGCCGGGGCCGAGGTCAATGATCTGGTCGGCGGCGCGCATCATGTCTTCGTCGTGTTCGACCACCAGCACGCTGTTGCCGATGTCGCGCAGGTGCTGCAGGGTGCTGATCAGGCGGTCGTTGTCGCGCTGGTGCAGGCCGATGCTGGGCTCGTCGAGCACATACATCACGCCGGTCAGGCCACTGCCGATCTGGCTGGCCAGGCGAATGCGTTGTGATTCGCCGCCGCTGAGCGTTTCGGCGCTGCGGTCCAGGCTCAGGTAGGTCAGGCCGACGTCGTTCAAAAACTTCAGGCGCAGGCTGATCTCACGCACGATCTTGGCGGCAATGTCTCCTTTGGCGCCGGCCATTTTCAAGGCGCTGAAATAGCCAAAACACTCGGCCAACGTCAGGTGGTTCAGCTCAAAGATGGCGCGCGCCTGCGTGGCCTCGCCAATTTTCACGTGGCGTGCTTCCCTGCGCAGGCGGCTGCCAGCGCAGTCCGGGCAGGGCTGGGTGCCGCGGTAGCGCGCCAGGTCTTCGCGTACCACACTGGAATCGGTCTCGTGGTAGCGCCGCTGCATGTTGGGGATGATGCCCTCGAACGGGTGTTTTTTGCTGACCTTCTTGCCCGCCGCGTTGGCGTCCATGGCGTAGGCAAATTTGATCTCTTCCTCACCCGAGCCAAACAACACCGCGTGCTGGATGGCTTGGGGCAGCGACTCAAACGCCGCGTCAATGTCGAACTTGTAATGCGCCGCCAGGCTTTCCAGCATGGCGAAGTAATACGCGTTGCGCCGGTCCCAGCCCTTGATGGCGCCGCTGGCCAGGCTCAGGGTGGGGAAGGCCACCACCCGGGCCGGGTCGAAGTAGTCCTGCTGGCCCAGGCCGTCGCAGCTGGGGCAGGCGCCCACCGGCGAGTTGAACGAGAACAGGCGTGGCTCCAGTTCGGCAATCGAATAGCTGCAGACCGGGCAGGCGAATTTGGCGTTGAACAGGTGCTCGTTGGGCTTGTCGCTCGTGTCCTGATGGCTTGTGCTGCCTGGCATTTCCAGAACAATGGCGCGGCCGTTGGCGAGCCGCAGCGCGGCCTCGAAGCTCTCGGCCAAGCGCTGTTTCAGGGCGGTGTAGTCGGCGTGGGCGGCCAGCGTGTCGGGGTCAATCACCGCCTCTTCACCATCCACCGTTTTGTCGGCTGCTGCGCTGGCCAGGGGCGCGTGGCGCACCTTGATGCGGTCAATCACCACGTCGATGTCGTGTTTTTCGGTTTTTTTGAGCGCGGGCAACTGGTCGAACTCATAGGCCACGCCGTTGATGCGAAAGCGCACATAGCCTTGCGCCTGCATGTCGGCAAACACGTCCAGAAACTCGCCTTTTTTCTCGCGCGCCAGCGGCGCCAGGATCATCAGCCGCGTGCCCTCGGGCAGGGCCAGGGTGGTGTCGACCATCTGGCTCACGGTTTGTGACTGCAGCGGCAGCTGGTGGTCCGGGCAATACGGTGTGCCGGCGCGGGCAAACAGCAGGCGCAGGTAGTCGTGGATCTCGGTCACCGTGCCCACGGTGGAGCGCGGGTTGTGGCTGGTGGCCTTCTGCTCGATGGAAATCGCCGGCGACAGGCCTTCGATCACATCCACATCGGGCTTGTCCATCAGTTGCAAAAACTGGCGCGCGTAGGTGGACAGGCTCTCCACATACCGGCGCTGGCCCTCGGCGTAGAGGGTGTCAAACGCCAGGCTGGACTTGCCCGAGCCCGAGAGACCGGTGATCACCACCAGCTGGTTGCGCGGGATGTCGAGGTCGATGTTTTTCAGGTTGTGCGTGCGCGCACCGCGGATGCTGATGTGCTGGTGTTGCAGCGCACGGGCGAGGTACTTGCCGTCTTCCGCGTGTTCAAGAGGAAGGCCGTCGGTCGGGGTATTCAAGGCGTTGGGGGCTTCTAAGAGGGCCGGTGAAAATGCACCAGAAAACCTGCCATGATAGTCATTCCCGGGGGTGTCAACGGCCGCAACCGGTGATTCTGGACGTGCGCCTGCCCGGCAAAAACCTGCCAATGACTTGCAGACGTTGCAAACTGACTGGGCAGCGCAGCGCATCATTGCGGTGGCGCAAGCCCTCAATACCGGGCATCCCAAGCGGTGTTGGGCCCAGGATGGGCGGTGTGGTTGCCCGTCTGTTGTCCAAGTCACTGATGTAAACTCATTTTCAAACTGGGCGTGTTTGCCCGCACCCCCGGCAACCCGTTCGTCAGGCCCTGGCCCCGCCTGGTCGTTCTGCCCGGTGCAACCGCTGCACGCGCTGGCCTTTGTTGAAATCTGCGTTCATGTGTCCAAACTACCCGAAAACACCCACCGGCTTGTCCGGTCAAAGGTCGGCAGCCCGCCGCGGTCCGGGGTGCTCGGCGGTGGTTGCCAAGGAAAGCCTGGCGTTGATGGACAGCTGGGTCAGCCAGGCGGCCGTCGGCTCGCGGCGGGTTGATGTCGTGAAGGTCGTTTCCGTTTGAAGGAAGAGGCCAGCCCCTTGCAACCAGGTCAGGCCATGACCTTGGCGCGGCACGCTCACCCCCACCCGAACGCGTTTGGCCTGGCCCTGCTGGCGCTGGCGTTGCCGTTGTGGTGGTGGGTGTCACAGGTTGTGCCGCAGCCGGTGATAGCGTCGCGCAGCTTTGTTTTTTTTCACATGGCCGTGGAGCTTTTTGCCGTGGTGGTGGCGATGCTGGTTTTTGTCACCGGTTACCGCGCCATTGTGTCGAATCGGGCCCCTGCGGCGATGCTGCTGGGCATCCTGTTCCTGGGGGTTGGCCTGCTCGATTTTTTCCACCTGATGAGCTTTGTGGGGATGCCCGATGCCATCCGTCCCGACAGCCAGCACCAAGCCATGTTGTTCTGTTTGGCGGCGCGTTTGCTGGCTGCCGTTGCCTTGCTGATGTACGTCTGGCAGGGGGAGGCTGCCGCGGTCAGCCGTCGGCGCAGGCGCGTCGCGTTGCTTGGGATGCTGGGGGTGGTTGGCTTGCTGGCGGCCATTGGCTGGAGATGGCCGCAGCAGGTGCCTGCGCTGTTGGTGCCCGGCGCTGGTCTGACGCCGCTGAAAATGGGTCTGGAATGGCTGATCATGGCCATCCACTTGAGCGCCATCGGGGTGCTTTGGCAGCGCCGCCAGGCGTTGCAGCACGAATTTTTCATGGCGATGGTCTTCGCTGCGGGCTTGTCGGCGGTGTCAGCGTTGTTTTTCACCGTGCTGACCCAGGTGGGCCACGATGCGGCGAGTGCCATCGGCCATGTCTACAAAGTGGCCGCTTATCTGTATGTGTTTCACGCCATCTTCAACGAGGCCCTGAAGCGCCCTTTGCAACGCCTGGAAGTGCAGCAACTGCGCGAGAAACAGGTGTTGAGCGTGGCCCCGGACGGCATTTTGTGGGTGGACCACAGCGGCAAAATTCTGCTGGCCAACCCCGCCATGACCACCTTGTCGGGTTACACCGCAGACGAGTTGCAGGGGCAAAACGTGGACATTTTCTTGCCCGCCCTCCTGCGCGAGCGCCACGCGGCGTCGATCAAGGCGCATTTCCTGGCACCGCGCAACAGAGCCATGGGCATGATGGATTTGACCCTCAGGCGCCGTGATGGCCAGAAGCTGCCCGTGGACATCTCCCTGGGGCACTGGGAGGATGGTGGCACGTCCTACGCCATTGCCTACATCCGCGACCTCACCGAGCGCAAGCAGTTTGAAGATTCGCTCCGACACCAGGCTACCCACGACAAGCTCACCGGCTTGCCCAACCGCTGGCTGTTTCGCCTGCAGCTTGACCAGGCGTTGGCGCGTGCGGCGCGTTCAGGCAAGCATGTGGCGGTGATGTTCATCGACTTGGATTTTTTCAAGAACATCAACGACGGTTTTGGTCACAGCACCGGCGACATGCTGCTGGTGCAGGCCGGTGCGCGCCTGCGCAGCGTGCTGCGTGAACATGACACGCTGGCGCGCCAGGGTGGGGATGAATTTGCCGTGTTGCTGGCCGATCTGGACAGCCCTGAGGACGCACTGGGTGTCGCCAACAAGCTGCTTGCCATCCTCAAAACGGCCTATGTCCTGAAAGATCAGGCGGTGTATTCGGGGGCCAGCTTGGGGCTAGCGTTTTACCCCGGCGATGCCGACACCAGCGAAACCCTGCTGCGTAACGCCGACATGGCCATGTACCAAGCCAAGGCCAACGGTCGCGGTGGGTGCGCCTTCTATTCCAAGGAGATGGACCAGTTGGCGCATCACAACATGCAACTGCACACCGATTTGAAGGCCGCCATCGCCCGCCAAGGGCTGCAGCTGCACTATCAACCGCAAGTGGACGTGGCAACGGGCGAGGTGGTGGGGGCCGAGGCCTTGTTGCGTTGGTTTGACCCGGCGCTGGGCCATATCTCGCCGGCCCGTTTCATTCCGGTGGCGGAGGCCACGGGCTTGATCCTGCCGCTGTCGGAGTGGGTGCTGGAAACCGCTTGTCGGCAAATTGCCGCGTGGACGCAGGCGGGCACACCGATCCAGGTGGCGGTGAACTTTTCGGCGCAACAGTTTCGCCAGCGTGATTTGCCTGAGCAGGTGCGCCGGGTGCTTGAGCGCACCGGTGCCCTGGCGCAGTGGCTGACCATTGAAATCACCGAATCGGTGGCCATGACCCGACCCGACCAGGCGCGTGAACAGTTCGAGGCCCTGGTGGCCATGGGCTGCAGCGTGGCGCTGGATGATTTTGGCACCGGCTATTCGTCATTGGCGTACCTCAAGCTGCTGCCTATTCACAAGCTGAAAATTGACAAGAGTTTCATGGATGGCATTCCCGAGGATGCCAGCGATGCCGCCATTTCGCACGCCATCATTGCGCTGGCCAAGAGCCTGGGCATGACACTGATTGCTGAAGGGGTGGAAACCGATGCGCAACTGGCTTTTTTGCGCCAGCACGGCTGCGAGGCTTACCAGGGCTGGCTGTATGCCAAGGCGATGCCGGCGTCAGAATTGGGTGAGCTGCTGCAGGCTGTTAGGCCATGATGCCCGGCACGATGACGCGCCTGGAGCTGCGCGCCAACTTTTCGCTGGCCTCGATTTTTGGCTTGCGCATGTTGGGCCTGTTCATGATCGTACCGGTGTTTGCCCAAGAGGCGGCGCATTACCCGGGCGGTGACAACACCCGCCTGATCGGGCTGGCGATGGGCATTTACGGTCTGACACAGGCCGCGCTGCAGTTTGTCTATGGCCTGGCGTCCGACCGCTTTGGCCGCAAACCGGTCATCGTGGCGGGACTGCTGGTGTTTGCCACCGGCAGCCTGGTAGCCGCCGTGGCGCCGTCGCTGCTGTGGCTCACGGTGGGGCGGGCCTTGCAGGGTGCCGGAGCGGTGTCCGCCGCGGTCACGGCCCTGCTGGCCGATCAGACGCGCGATGGGGTGCGCACAAAGTCCATGGCGCTGTTGGGGGTCAGCATGGGGCTGACCTTTGCGCTGTCGCTGGTGGTGGCGCCGGTGCTGGCCGCGTGGGGCGGTCTGGCGGCCATTTTTGGCTTGACCGGTGTGCTGGCGCTGCTGGGCATTGCGGCGGTGATTTGGTGGGTGCCGCCCGAGCCTGCCCTGCACCAACAACAGCAGCCCGGTGGGGTGCTGGCGGTGCTGCGTTTGCCGGATCTGCTGCGCCTGAACTATGGTGCTTTTGTGTTGCACGGCGTTCAACTGGCCATGTGGCTGGCCGTGCCTGCGATGCTGGTGCAGGCGGGTTTGCCGCCAAGTGCGCATTGGCAGGTCTATCTGCCGGTGCTGGTGGGCTCGTTTGTG
>Ga0075012_10005446_pt1 | contig 11683 bp, 12 predicted proteins | sample All_14_2_FD_71474 | JGI IMG/M metagenome (GOLD analysis project Ga0075012, IMG submission 71474) | Freshwater microbial communities in response to fracking from Pennsylvania, USA - Allegheny Zone_MetaG_DW_15 | ecosystem: Environmental > Aquatic > Deep subsurface > Groundwater > Drilled...
GTGTAAGTTAAGCATATCGTATTGGCCATACGTTATGCTCAAAATATGATTAGGCCAGGAAAGGAATATCAATATACTGACCTATATTGATAATACGAAAATATGATAGAAAGTATTTTAGTTTTGTTGTTTACTTTATTAAGTTTCTTAATGGGTGTTGCACAATTTATTTTTGGAGGAATTATAGATAAAGTATCTGAATCAATCGGTGTAAGTATTGCGGCAATTGGACAATTAACCACAATTTACTCGTTATCCGCTGCAATTGGTACGCCAATTGTGATGATTTTATTAGCTAAAAGACCACTTCATCACATTTTATTTTTTGGTTTATTAAGCATGATAATTGGAAATGGCTTAATGTTCATAGCGCCAAATTTTTCAATTCTAATGGTCGCGCGTATGCTAGTTGGATTAGGAGCAGGTGTATATGGAATTGCAGCATTTTCAATTATTGCAGAAAAAGCTAAGCCTGAACGAAGAGGTCGAGATTTAAGTATGATTTCAGTTGGTGCAAGTTTAGCATTAGTATTTGGTGTACCATTTAGTAGAGCGATTACAAGTTTAATTGATTGGCGATATATATTTTTAGGCTTAAGTATTTTAATGATTATCATAATGCTTGTCCTTACAAGAATGTTGAAATCAACAAGTACAAGAGAGATATCTTCAATAAAAGAACAATTATCATACTTAATTAGTAAAGAGACTGCTTTATTATTCTTGGTAACTTTCTCAATGTTTTTAGGTTATTCAGCCCTTAATACCTACATTACACCTTATTTACTTAATATTTCAGAGAATTTTGGATCAATTATATCTTGGTTATTAATGATTGTCGGAGTAGCAAGTGTCATTGGTTCACGTTTAGGTGGGGTTTTATCCGATAAATTTGGAGTATCTAATGTAATTGAGACTGCTCTATTCATTCAAGCATTAGCACTCGTTGTAGTTAGTATATTTAGTAGCGTTGAATTTATCGTGATTCTTGCTCTATTTATATGGGCAGTTGCTGCATGGACATGTGGACCTATTTTCAATCTCAATATAAATACAAGATTCACTAAAGGAAAAGCTATTCTGTTGAGTATTAACGGTACTATGGTTCAATTTGGATTTGCTGGAGGTGCTATTTTAGGCGCAATTATTGTTGAATCGATCGGAATATCAAATATCGCTTTATTTGCGAGTGGTGTTGTTCTTCTTGCTGCTGTGTTATTTTGGTTTGAGAAGAAAAGAAGTGTAATATCAAAATAAAAGGATTTATGATGAAGAATTACTTTACACAATCTTCAACAATTAAAGAGGTTTTAAATGATGAACATTTAAAAAATTTTGCGAGACTTCTTTTTCCAGTCGATTTAAATACTCCTGAACATTTAACATTAGCTGAGATAAGTAGTTCAAAGTATTATGTTTGGTATACAAATATTAAGGCAGAAAAAACGGTTGAAATTTTAAATTACTTAAAAGATGAAGTTATAAATGGTCATCAAGTCTATTATCAAATTTATACAAATAGTCAGATTAAACAAGATGTTAGTAAAAGTAATGTAGGACTATTTTACTTCAGAGGAAAAGCATTTGAGAAGTTCGCATTAATGTGTGCGGGGGGTGGATTCATGTATGTAGCATCGATGCATGATAGTTTTCCTCACGCATTATATGCATCACGAAAAGGGTATAACTCTTTTGCCTTAATCTATCGTGTAGACCATCCCTATGAGGATTGTGTAAAAGCGATCCATTATATCATGGATCATTCAGACCTATTACAAGTAAGTAAATTAGATTATTCATTGTGGGGAGGTTCTGCTGGTGCTCGTATCGCTGCGATGTGTGGCAATAAGAGTTTCTTTAAGAGATTATCAAAGAGAGAAGATATTGAAAAAGCTTCAGCTGTTATATTGCAATATACAGGTTATTCAAATGTTTCAATCAATGATGCGCCAACTTATGCCTGCTGTGGAACTCAAGATGGAATTGCCTCCTATTTAGGGATGAATCAAAGATATCTTGAATTAAAAAAACTTGGAATAAACTCTGAATTTCATGCTTATACTGGATTGGGACATGGATTTGGAATAGGAACAGATACAATTGCTAAAGATTGGATTTTGGATGCTTTAAAATTTTGGGAAGCGCAAATAAAAAAGCCATAAAAATAAATCTTGGCTTTTAATCTATATCAATTAAGTTACTAGAATATTTAATTTTACCTTTTTCAACATCATCATAATAATTCGTTTTTTTATTAATATAAGCTAAGCTCTTATCAATTTCATCTTTCTTCTCAAGTAGTTCTATTCTTTGTTTTTCTAACATAGCTTTACGTTTACTTATCGTTGAAGGGCCTTCCATAGCTAAGCTTAGATAAACTTTTAATTCTTTGATACCGAGACCGCATTTACGAAGACACTGTAGACCATCAATCCAAGCTAAGTCTCTTTCATCGAACATACGATAGTTATTATGATCTCTTTTTACGTTAGGTATAAGTCCTTCATTACAATAGAAACGTAGCGTTTCATAAGGCATTGAGTATTTGTCACAAACATCTTTCATTGAATACATAGTGGTTCCTCTTGACTTGTAGTTACTACAAGGTTGTACAGTAGTATTATACATAAAAGTGAGGTAAAAGAAAATGGAATATGTAAAACTAAATAATGGTGTCATGCTGCCTCAAGTTGGTTTTGGGACAATAGGTTTAACGGATCAAAAAGAAGTTGATGAAGTCATTTTAAATGCGATTGATGCTGGTTATCGTTTATTCGATACAGCACAAGGATATGGGAATGAAACCCAAGTGGGGAATGCGATCAAGAAAAGCCCGATTTCTCGAGAAGAGCTTTTTATTACAACTAAATTATGGTTAGCAGATGCGACGTATGAAAAAGCAAAACTTTCAATACAAGGCTCACTCGACCGACTACAATTAGACTATATTGACTTGTTTCTAATACATCATCCTTTCAATGATATATATGGTGCTTATAGAGCATTGATTGAATTCTATAAAGCAGGAAAGATTAGAGCAATCGGAGTCAGTAATTTATATCCAGATCGATTGATTGACTTCGTTAAATTTAATGAAATAACACCTCAAGTAAATCAAGTTGAAATTCATTTGCTTCATCAACAAGATGAGGCAATTGAGATTATGAACAAGTATCATGTACAAGCTCAAGCGTGGATGCCACTCGCTCGAGCACATAAAGACATTTTTGAGAATGAATATGTTTTAGGATTAGCAGAAAAATATCATAAAACGGTTGGCCAGATTGCATTACGGTTCTTAGTTCAAAAAGGTGTTGCTTTGGCCATGAAAACAATTAAAAAAGAACGAATGAAAGAAAATATTGATGTATTTAATTTCAAGTTAACTGAAGAAGAAATGAATGAGTTAAAGAAACTGGATACTAAAAACTCAATTGTTTTATCACATAAAGACCCTAAACAAGTTGAAAGATTTGCAAGTTGGGAACGGAAATATTAAGGAGGAAACTATGCAATATACCGAGCTCGGGAATACAGGGATAAAAGTTTCGAGATTATGTATTGGTACAATGACATTTGGATTACAAGCTAATCAAGAAGAAGCATTTAAAATCTTGGATCAAGCAAAAGAAGCGGGAATAAATTTTATTGATACGGCTAATGTTTATCCAATTGGAAGAAGTTCTTATGATGAAGCGGGAAGAACAGAGAGTATTATTGGAGAATGGTTGAAGCATCAGAAGCGTGAAGATTTCGTTATTGTTAGTAAATGTTTTGGGACAATGGGTCCTAACCCAGATGATAAAGGGTTAAGTAGAGCAGCGATCTTAAAGGCAGTAGATGAAAGTTTAAGTCGATTACAAACAACCTATATTGATGTTTATCTAGCTCATCAATTTGACCCTGAAGTGGACTATCTTGAAACATTGTCTACTTTCAATGAACTCATTCAAAGTGGAAAAGTTAAACACATCGGGATATCCAATTGGCGTAGTTGGCAAATTATGAAAGCAAATGGTTTGGCTTTAGCTCATCATTTGATTCCATATTCTATTGTTGAACCAAGATATAATCTACTCTTTAGAATGATTGAAGAAGAGCTTCTACCCTTAACTATTGAAGAGAACATGGGTGTTATCTGTTATAATCCGCTAGCAGCAGGACTTTTAACAGGTAAATACAAAAAAGAAGAAAGTATAGAGGGAACACGCTTTGCTTTAGGTGGTGCAACAGGTGCTTTATATCATGAACGTTATTGGCAAAATGCTCAATTTGAAGCTGTGGAAGCGTATAGAACTTGGTGTGAAAAAGAAAACCTTGAGATGATTCCAACCGCTATCAAGTGGGTTCTTCAGCAAAAAGGAATTACTTCTGTAATTATTGGTGCAAGTAAAGCAAGTCAAATGGAAGCCAGTTTGAAAGCATCAGTCATGAATGACTTAACGTTAGAACAGTTAGAGTGGTTGGATCAATTGTGGTATAGTTTACCAAGAAGAAATGAGTTTAGATAATTAAGCTTAAATTCAAGAGATTGTACCTTTATAGGATTGAGTTAAAAAATAACTTGACCTGTAGTTACTACAATGTCATAAAATAAGATTATAGGAGGTATCCATGAAAGATAGACATGATTTTTCAAGAAGTTTATGGCAAGCCATACAAGACAGAGATGTTGTAACATTTAAACAAATGACACATGACAATGCTTTATTCATCCATATGGGAGTAACATTAGATCGCGATAGTGAAGCACATACTATTGCTGAAGGTCGTATAATTTATCAAAGCATTGACTTCCAAGAAGAGAGAATCGAAGAAATGGAATCAGTCACAATCTTGCTTAATAAAATGATACTTACAGCGATTGTAGGTGGGAATGAAGTTACCAATCCCTTTGTTGTAACTGAAGTTTATACAAAATATAAAGATAGTTATAAATTAGCATCTTTATCATTTACAAAAATTAACTACTAAAGGAGAATAAACTGATGGAATATGTAACATTGAATAATGGCTTAAAAATGCCAATACTAGGATTTGGAGTCTTCCAAATACCGAAAGAGGATACAGAGAAATGTGTCTTAGATGCGATTGAAGTTGGATATCGTTTGTTTGATACGGCTCAATCTTATGGAAACGAAAGAGCAGTAGGAAATGCAATCAAAGCGAGTGGTTTGGATCGTTCTGAATTTTTCATCACAACTAAACTATGGATAAGTGAAATGGGCTATGAAAAAGCTAAAAAATCCATTGAAGGATCATTAGAAAGATTACAAATGGATTATTTAGACTTACTATTAATTCATCAACCATTTGGGGATTACTATGGAACATATCGTGCGATGGAAGAACTTTATAATGAAGGGAAACTAAAAGCGATAGGAGTAAGCAACTTCTACTCAGACCGTTTAATTGATTTGATTAAATTCAACAAAGTTATACCAATGGTAAACCAAGTAGAAACACATCCATTTCATCAACAAGTTGAAGCAAATGAAATCATGAAAAAGTATGGAGTTCAAATTCAAGCATGGGCACCTTTTGCGGAAGGTAAAAATGACTTGTTTGGTAATGAGACACTTGTTGAAATAGGAAAAAAATACAATAAGTCTGCTGCACAAGTAACCCTACGTTATTTGATTCAAAGAGGTATATCTGTATTACCTAAATCTGTTAAGAAAGAACGTATGCAACAGAACTTTGAAGTATTTGATTTTGAACTTAATCAAGAAGATATGGACGCAATATTAAAACTAGACCAACCCGTAAGTTCATTCTTTGATCATGCTGATCCTGCGATGGTTGAGAGACTCACTGGATATACACGTAGCTTTGATTAATCGATAGTTTTAACTTCAAATTGTTAAGTGATTTAATGATGATATTCGTTAAATTTATAATACAATCTTTCATATATTTAAAAAGTCATCATAAATTCATAATTTTAACCAAGTGATAAAAGTGGCACGCCTCACTTCCACCAATTTGGTGAACTAACCGCTGAGAAGCGGTTTTTGTATATCTGAGGAGGATTTAATCTTATCTAGTCCTCTAGAGTTTCAAAACTTCTTAAAAATATTTACGCTTAAAAGAAATAAAAAGTACATTTTGATGTACAGTTCTCAACATAAAGCATATATATTTAATCGAAATGGTATAATCTTGTTATGGAAAACTCGACACAAAATAATGACAATAATGAAGTAGTTTTTAACGATGATGGGCTCGAATTAAGAGTGAATTTTGATCCAGAAAGAGAAACATTTTGGTTATCACAAAAACAGATGTCTGAACTATTTGAAACAGATCAATCGGTAATCTCAAGACATATAAACAGTGCCTTTAGAGAAAAGGAATTAGAGAAAACGACTTCTATGCAAAAAATGCATAAAAGTAAAGCTTCAAGACCTGAAATGCTTTATAACTTGGACGTTGTAATATCTGTCGGTTATCGAGTGCATTCGAATAGAGGAGTTAGATTTAGAAAGTGGGCAAATGGAGTATTAAAAGATTTTTTATTGAAGGGTTATGTTATTAATCAAAATAGACTTTCTATTCCTAATCTAACTGAAATAACTGAAATACTAGATAATTATCGTAAATTTGATGGAGACTTAAATTTAAGTGGTAATGAGCTTTTAGAGTTTATGATTGCTTATAATCGAAGTTTAACACTATTAGATGATTATGACCATCAAAAATTCGAATTGCCTAATGGGAGTAAAGATGTATACAAAATAGAGTATAACGAATGTATTGATATCATAAAGAGAAGTAAATTTACAGGTAAGAATGATAATTTTGGAAAAGAAAGAGATAAATCGTTTGATTCGAGTATTTCAACGATATATCAAACATATGATGGGAAAGAACTCTATCCAACACTCGAACAAAAAGCAGCAAATCTACTCTACCTAGTAACAAAAAATCATAGTTTCATCGATGGTAATAAACGAATAGCTTCAACAGTTTTTCTCTACTTTCTAGATCGTAATAAGAGTTTATTTATTGATGGTAGAAAAAGAATATCTGATGAGACACTCGCAACTCTTACTATCTTAATAGCGGCTTCTAATCCTAAAGATAAAGAAATCTTAATAAATCTAATCCTTGCTATTCTAAACTAAGCTAGTTTAAATTATTTTGAAGTATGCGAAAGCTTTTGAGAAATTACGATTAAATTAGTAAATATCGTCTACAAAACTAAGTAATTTTACCAAGTGATAAGACCAGCATGTTTCACTAACACCAATTTGGTGAACTAACCGCTGAAAGGCGGTTTTTGTTTAGCAATAATGAGATAAAAGAAATCATTGACATGAAGTCAACTCCAGGGTGTAGAATCAAATTGAGGTAATGAAAATGGAAAATGAATTTAAAAATCAAATATTTCATAGAGGTATAGAATTGCCAAAAGCGATTGCAGATCATTTTACAGGTAAAGCATATTTCAACCAACTAGTAGAGGGTGGAAATGATTGGAATTGCCCAGTAGGTTATGTGACATTTCAACCAGGTTGTCGTAATTTTTGGCATCGTCATCCTGGTGGACAGATTCTATTAGTGACTGAAGGGAATGGTTGGTATCAAGAATGGGGTCAAGAAGCTCGCTACTTAAATCCCGGGGATGTCGTGATGATTCCTTCTGGTGCAAAACATTGGCATGGTGCGTCAAAAGATAGTTGGTTTGCTCATATTTATATTGAGACGAATTCCGATATGGGCTCAGTAGAATGGTTAGAAGAGGTAAGTGAAGAACAATACTCTGCGCTTTGATTCAAACTTTTGATTTGAAAAAGTAAAAATGATTGTTGCATACAATATTATTTTTAGTAAGTATAATATTATCCAAATATAAAAATATCTTAAATAATGTTCAATAATTTTGGTGAACTAACCGCTGAAAAGCGGTTTTTTATTTGACTTAATTCGTCGCCGACTCCCATCAAACTTTCAAAATGTTATGTCATTACCCATACAAGAGTATTCTTATTTGAAATGTTATAAAATCCTATAAATTACAATAAGAAGTCATGCTTTAAATGATATTGTTTAATTTTGTTAAGAGATAAACTTTTTGTTCTTCACTTATACCAAAAATTGAAAAAGCCATTCTTAAATAAATGGCTTTGAATATTTATGGTTATAAAAGTATTGCATATAATAAATGGTATTAAACTATTTGAGATTAACTTTCTTTATTTGTTTATTGCATCCTGTAAAGCAATCTTGATTTCAGAGAATGATAAACCATTTTTAATACAAAAATCTTTGACTGTCTCATTAGTAAAGCTGACAGATGTCTTAACTATTGTTTCGAACTCTGCTTTAGTCATGCCAGCATCTAATACTTCTTGAATTGTCATTGGTCCATTAATAGTAAATTCTGTACCTGTTTCTTCTTCTTCACTTAAGCTGACTTTAGAAGGATCAAGTGTCACAACTTTAATGCTATGCAATTCGAGATAGTCTTTCTGATCAGAGGTTAAGGTTGAGTTATAATCTAAAATCAAACTTACTGCATTTTCAGGAAGATACACATCAACAAGTTCATAAGGCAGCCCATTATACAATGCCACAAAAGCTTGTACAGATTCTGTTCCAATCTCGATTTCCAACTCTTCATAGATAGATCCAAGATTTTTTGCCTTGAATTCATTTGGATCGAAGGTATCTGATATACTGAAAGCCTCATATAGAACACTGACCGGAATCGAGAAATAATCTGATATCGAAGTAAAACTATAGGATCCAGAAATCGATTGAGGATCATAAGGATTTTGTTCGTTATCTTGATAACGTGAAGGAGTTTTATCTCCACTATCCCAAAGACCGGAAACCATACTTACACCAATACCTAGAAATAATACTACTGGTATGATTACTATTAATAATTTTGAATTGAGTACCATATTTGCTCCTTATCTCGATTTAAATTCGACTGTGTTTTTAATAGGACAAGATTGTTCAGAGGTGCATTTTAGACAACTAATACATTGGTGGTTATTAATAATCTCTTTATCTGATATTGTAATATTCATTGGACATACACTGTCGCATTTTTTACAATTAATACAACTAGATGGAGTTCTCTTGATTTTGAATATTCGAAACTTATTAGTTATCCCAAGGACAGCCCCATAAGGACAAGCATACTTGCACCATGGACGTTCGATGAATAACGAACCAACAATAGTTGCGCCTAAGATTATCAATGCTGTAATAGCTACTTCTCCAGTAAAAAAGTTAAATAAAGCATAATAAGGATCAAAGCTTTTAAATAAGAGTGTGCCTGATCGTGCTGTGACATAAATGACCCAAACTAATACAAAATAACGTAAGAATCGCAAATGTTTGTCATATTTTGGGTTAACAAAATGATTGTATTTCCTTTTGAAGAGCTTTCTACCAATTGAACCGGTCCATTCTTGTAAACTGCCTAATGGGCAAACCCAACCACAGATGACAGGGCCAAACAGAATACCTAAGAATAGACTTAAACTCAGAATAATGACGGAAGATGCCGAGATATTTTTGACATAGTTACCAACCGTTGCAAGATTGTAAAGTGTTTCAACTCCTCCAAATGGACAAATGGCATGCAATGATAGAGCAGGAATATAAGGTAGTCCATTACCTAGTTCTTTCAACCCGTTATTAACCGCAATGCCCCCAATGATGATGAAGAATATTATTTGACTGACTAAACGAAACGATATTTTCTTTTTCATACTAAATCCCCTTTATATATACCTATATTAATTTCAATATGTGTTTTTATTGTGACAACTATAATGAATTAATTTAAATATTTTATAAATGAATACGAACTAACATAAAAAAAATTAATAATTAAAATTGCATATCAAAAACTGACATTAGAAGAATAAGATATATCTGATTTTTTAACTATTTATTTTTATATATGAATAAGTTTCTAAACTTTAAATCTAATAATCTAGAGACTATTTCAATAATCCTTCAGTTTGATGTTTACTTGTTGAAAAAGGTTCGATGTGAGTAATAACTTGAACCATAGAACTAGAAAAATGTTGTTGAATAGATGTTTCTATGACATGAGATAGAGCATGTGCTTCCTTTACACTTAAGAAATCATCTGTAAGGACATGCATATCAATGAATAGATTTTGAAGAGTTCCACGAGAACGAATGTGATGAATTCCTTTAATTTCTGGTAAATTATTTAGGATTAAACTGATTTCTTGATCATCAACAACCTTTGCGTCAAGAAGAATACTACTTGAGTCTTTGAATATTTCGTATGCAGCTTTTAGAATAAAGAAAACAACTAATAATGATACAACTGCATCAATCCATATAGGGAAGCCTAAATAGATAAGAGCCATCGAAGTAATAACTCCAAGAGTGACGAATACATCAGATCGAGTGTGCATCGCATCACTCACTAGGATAGTGGAGTTAAGTTTGGTTCCGACATTTTTTTCATAGATAGTGACAAAAAGGTTAACCACAAGTGTTCCAATCATAATCACAAGACTTAGCGGTTCAACTGATGGCGCAACTGGATTAAGCAGTTTTTGGTAGATTTCGAGAAGAATTTGAAAACTCAAAAAACCTAACATGGCTACTATTACTAGACTACCAAGCATTTCATACTTACTATGCCCATACGGATGATCATCGTCGACTGGTTTCATCGCAAAGTTGATGCCTATTAATCCGATAATATTACTTGAACCATCTGTTAAGGAATGAAACCCATCTGCTAGTACAGATGTCGCATTTATACTAATGCCTAAAACAATCTTAGTAATCGCAACAGCTAGGTTTGCGAAGAGAATAATCCAAAGGACACGTTTAATTGATTTGTAATGTTGTTCCATATTTATCTCCTTAAAGACCTAATAAAAACACCCGCAAGACATTTCTGTCCCACGGATGTTATTTCCGTTGCCTATTGGCCCAGCCCCACAGATCAATCGATCCATCGCCTGCTCAGATGACCTGCATATACGTTATCAGGTTGAGGTCATTTTACCAAACCAGTGAGAATTGTCAAGCCATACTAGTATATATTTATTATCTTGATAGTTATCAATGGACTATTCTTAGTTATATTCTAATCGATGTTCTAGTAGATATTTGTCACAATTAAATAAATAATTTCATTAATATATGAGCATGTATAACTTAAGATATTCTAGATTGAATACATATCTTTGATTTGTATTACTAATTACTTCAATTAAAAACTGATTACTAGAAAATAGAAATTACAACACAGTATAATCAATCCCCAAAATGAACACCTTCATAATTCCCACCATCAGTAACTGGGTCTGAAAATTCAATAAATCTCCAACCATTCTCTGTATCAATCATTGTTATAAGAAATTTCTTAGTATACTCATACTCATCTTTCAAACGTTGATCACGTTGTTCTATCGTTTCATCTTTAATCTGGTATCTCCATGAATAGTGACCAATTACATAAAAACTTATTTCATTTTCTGTTTTTGAGATAAGTTCAAACTCATCATCAAAGTTCTGATTATAGGCAAACCCACCACTACCATCAAAGTCAATATAACATAGTTTACCATCACAATTTGTATAAAGAGGGTAAACTTCGTTTCTAAAACTTTCAGTATTTCTAGCTTCCCAAAACTCATCCACAAATAATGATTTTATCATCTTTTCG